>CXWL01011487.1_pt1 | contig 19039 bp, 22 predicted proteins | sample 590931 | NCBI WGS metagenome assembly CXWL01 (sample SAMEA3498368, study PRJEB10139) | groundwater metagenome | biome: water well; material: biofilm material | place: Germany | collected 2015-04-27 | reverse complement strand
GAGGGCAGTCGGTACCCTGTTCGAGCCGATGCGCATGGCGAGGTGGTGAGCGTGAAGCGCCAAAAGCGCAAAGCCCGCGCGAGAAAATGAAGCGCGGGAGGTCACCGGGATCGGCGCGAACACGCCGACCTGCACGTCGCCGGGGTACGCCTCGCGGAGTGAAATAGCTCCAGTCCGGCCGCCCGGCGAGCACGACCACGGGGACGCGTTCGTTCGCGTCATAAGCGCCGAAACAACGGCGCACATTTTTGCGGCGCGGTCGAACGCGTCCCCGCCCTCCAATGGGCAGAGTTTTTTCCGGCTGAAGGGCCAACAAGGATGCCGCTTGGCTTTGAAGGTGGGCTTGTGTGCTGCAAGACCCCGACACTCGGGTCCGTCAGGCCAAACGCTCGGAACGCCTCACACCCCTTCCGCCCGAAACGGACGCGAGAGCAACGCACCAATGGCTTCGTCAATCCCGATGCGGCCGGCGACGATCGCATCAACGGCGGCGCAGATCGGCATTTCCACGCCATGTTTAGCGGCAAGCGCCACAACAGCCGGCGCACTCTCAACGCCCTCGGCCACGGAGCGGCGCTCGGCCACAATCTCCTTCAGCGTCCGCCCCTCTCCGAGCGCTGCGCCGAGCGAGGTGTTGCGCGAGGTGAGCGAGGCGCAGGTCAGCACAAGATCGCCCAGCCCGCACAGGCCCGAGAGCGTTTCGGCGCTCGCGCCCATGGCCAGCCCCAAGCGGGTCAATTCGGCGAAGCCGCGCGTGATCAGGGCGGCGCGCGCGCCGTCGCCCAGTTTGCGCCCTTCGGCGACGCCGCAAGCAATCGCGATCACGTTCTTCACCGCGCCGCCGATTTCAGCGCCAACCAGGTCGGCGGCGACATATGGCCGGAAAGCTGGCAGCCCAATCGTGGCCACCACCCGTCGCGCCAGTTCGGAATCGAGGCTGGCGATGGTCGTGGCGGTCGGGAGCCCGCGCGCGACATCCTTGGCGAAACCGGGCCCGGACAGCACGGCGGCCACGGCGCTTGGAATTTCCTCCGCCAGCACGTCAGTCATCAGCGCCAGAGAACCCCGCTCAACGCCCTTGGCGCAGAGCACGATCGGCGCTCCTGGCCGCAGGCTCGGTCTCAACGCGCGCAACACAGCGCGCATGTGCTGCGCCGGCGGCGCGGCCAGGATCAGCTCGGCCTCAGCCGCCTCTTCGAGCGAGGCGGTGGCCCGCAGCGCCGGGTTGAGCGGGATTCCCGGCAGGAACAGCGAGTTCTCGTGGGCAGCGTTCATCGCCTGGACCACTTCCGGCTCGCGCGCCCAGAGCGTGACCTTGCGTCCTGCGGCTGCGGCCACCTGGGCGAGCGCGGTTCCCCAAGCGCCGCCGCCGAGAACACTGACCGAAGCGAAGGGGGCTGTCACAATTGTGAATCCTTCATTGAATGTTCAGCCAATACCGGATACTTTGTGGGGATGGACGACAAGACCTCCACCCGCGACCGCATCCTCCATGCCGCAATGGCTCGGATCAAGCATTACGGTTACGGCAAAACCACAATGGCCGAGATAGCGGCCGATTGCGACATGTCTCCGGGGAACATCTATCGGTTCTTCGAAGCCAAGATCGACATCGCCGAATCCATCGCCCGCCAGCACTATGCCGCCGAGTTCGCCGAACTGGGCGCCATCGCGCGAAAAAAGGAACTGGCCCCCGACAAGCGCCTGCGGGAAATCTTCTTCAAACGCATGCGCGACAGCTACGCGCTGTTTGAGGACAACGCCAAAATCCTTGAGGTCGCAGAAGTGCTGGTGCGCGAACGGCCGTTATTCTCCAACGAGCAAATGGCGCTGGAGCGCGTTTTCCTGGTCGCCCTGCTCGACGAAGGGGTAGACGCAGGACTATTCGCTCCGGGCGACCAGGCGTTCAAGGCCGAGATGATCCAGGCCATGACTATGAAATTCTCGATGCCGCAGCTGTTTTCGAAGCTGACGCTGCCCAAGCTGGAGCGAGAGCTCACAGGCGTGCTCGACCTGATATTCGATGGTCTCTATTTGCGAGCGGCAAGCAGACAAGATTAAGGTTTGTCCATATAATGAATTAAAATGATTTTGTTCATTGATAAATGCTCCGGTGCCTGCTATGTTCACATCATCGAACGAGCCGCTGGAGAGAACACAATGACCGCAACCCGCCCTTCCAATTTGATCATGGCCAGCTTCATCGCCGCCGCCGCGCTGATCTTTGCCTTTGCCGCCGCGCCAGTGCTGCACACCGCAGCTCTTATGGTCGCCTGAGGCTAAGGACGCCCCCGTGTGCGGGTGCGAATGAGTCTTCGCATCCGCACAGATATCCCTGCGTGAATGGGGTGTAATTAATCTTTCGCTTGCAATATCGCATAGCTGGACTGGTGTTTTCCGGCTACTCACTGTGCCAGAAAGAGCGCATCTACCCGCTGTCGATGTTCGCACTCGCAACATCAAAGACGCTGGTGAGTAAAATGAAGATGTCCGCTGAAAACCTCCCGATCGCCGCACGCGCGCTCTCGGTTATCATCGCGATAGCCCTGGTCGCGTCTGTAATGGCGCCCGTGATCTTCGCCGCCGCACGTATGGCGGCCTAAGCCTTCGCCCCCTTGCGCCCCGGTTTATGGCTGGGGTGCGAGGCGGCGGCGGCCTCGTCCAATGGCCAGCGCGGGCGCGCGGGCGCGGACAAATCATCGCTGAACCCACGGCTCAATCTTTCAGCCCCCGCCAGCGCGATCATCGCGGCGTTGTCCGTGCACCATTTCAGCGGCGGCGCAACGAAATCATAGCCCCGCTCCCCGGCCAGGGCTTCAAGCCGCCCGCGGATCGCCAGATTGGCCGCAACCCCGCCGGCCGCCACCAGCCGCCCCTTAGCTCCCCAGAACGGATCGAACGCCGCCATCGCGTTTCGGGTGCGGTCGGCCAGCACATCCAGCACCGCAGCCTGAAAACCCGCGCACAAATCCGCCCGGTCCTGCAGCGTGAGCGATCCGAGCCGCTCGACCTCCCGCACGCAAGCCGTCTTCAGGCCAGCGAACGAGAAATCGCAGCCTTCCCGGTGCAGCAGCGGGCGTGGCAGCACGAACCGCGCCGGGTCCCCTTCCGCCGCGCAGCGTTCAACCAGGGGGCCGCCAGGAAAACCAAGGCCCAAGAGCTTCGCGAGCTTGTCATAGGCTTCGCCAAGGGCGTCATCGATCGTCGTCCCGAGCCGGCGATAAACCCCAAAATCGAGCACCGCGACGAATTGGCAGTGCCCGCCCGAAACCAGCAGCAAAAGATACGGAAACGCCGGCGGCTTCTCCGCCAGCCGCGGCGAAAGCGCGTGGCCCTCAAGGTGGTTCACCGCGGTCAGCGGCTTGCCATGGGCAAGCGCGATGGCCTTGCCGGCCAGGAGCCCGACCATCACTCCGCCGATCAGGCCCGGTCCGGCGGTCGCCGCCACGCCGTCGAGGTCCGCAAAGCCGACCCCCGCCTCGCGCATTGCAGCGCCGATTACGGCGTCGAGCCCTTCCACGTGTGCGCGCGCCGCGATCTCGGGCACGACGCCGCCAAACGGCGCATGCGCCGCGGCTTGTCCGAGCACGATGTCGGAGAGGACAACCGGCCCGTCGTCGCTGAGGCGCAGCACCGACGCGGCGGTTTCATCGCAGCTGGTCTCGATGCCAAGGACTAGAAGCGGCTTCATTGCCGCCCTTATGGACTGCCAGCGCCCATGCCGGCAAACGGCGCTGGCCCGCGGGGTCGGTCACAGTTCATAATGCCGCCATGACGTCCCTCATCCGCATCGGCGCGCGCGGCTCGAAGCTCTCCCTGGCGCAGACCGAACTCGTTCGCGCCGCATTGCAGGCGCGCGCGGGGGCGAACTTCACACTGCAGATCGAACCGATCGTCACCAGCGGCGACCGGTTGCAGGATGGCCGCTTGATCGAAGCCGGCGGCAAAGGCCTCTTCACCAAGGAACTCGATGAGGCGCTGCTCGATGGGCGCATCGAATTGGCGGTGCATTCACTCAAAGACTTGCCCACCCGCTTGCCCGAAGGGATCGAGCTCGTCTGCGTCCCCGAGCGTGAGGACCCGCGCGATGCATTCGTAAGCTTGCGCGCAGCAACGCTGCACGACCTCCCCGCCGGCGCCTTGATCGGCACCGCCAGCTTGCGCCGGCAAGCGCAGACCCTGCATGCGCGGCCGGACCTTCGCGTGACCACATTGCGCGGCAATGTCGATACGCGCTTGACGAAGCTTGAAGCTGGCGAGGCCGATGCGACGTTCCTGGCGCTGGCGGGATTGAAGCGGCTTGGGTTGCAGAGCCGCGCGACAAGCCTGATCGACCCCCACGATATGCCCCCGGCTGCTTGTCAAGGCGCGCTCGCGATCACCGCACGCGCTGATTTGGCGCTCATTCGCGAGCAATTGGCGGCGTACCAATGCATGCACGCGCGCGTGGAAGTCGAAGCAGAGCGCGCATTCCTCGATGCGCTCGATGGCTCATGCCGCACCGCGATCGGCGCACTGGCTCGCGTTCAGGGCCGCGAACTTGCGTTTATCGGCGAAGCGCTGGCATCCGACGGCGCGGCGCGCTGGCGGCGAACCGGTTCGGTCGCCCTCGGCGCCGATCCCATCGCCGACGCGCGATCGCTTGGCTCGCGGCTTGGCGCAGAGATTCGCGATGAGGCCGGCGAAGCGCTGGTGATGGAACTCGCGTGACGCTCCGCGTCGCCATCACCCGCGCCATGCCGGACGCGGAACGCACCGCCGAGTACGTCCGCGCTTACGGCGCCGAGCCGGTGCTCGCGCCGCTGCTGACAATCATCCCCTGTGGCTACGACACCAGCACCGAAGGCGCGCAAGCGCTCGTCTTCACCAGCGGCAACGGCGTGCGCGCCTTCCCAGACGTCCGCGGTGCACGCGGCAAGATTGTGCTGGCTGTAGGCGAGGCGACGGCGGAAGCAGCGCGAGCCGCTGGCTTCACCGATGTTCGCACCGCCGGGGGCGATGTCCGCGCGCTGGCTGAGTTGATCAAATCAAGCCTCGATCCCGGCGCTGGCAAGCTTGTGCATATCCGCGGAACCCACGTCGCCGGCGATCTTGCGGCTGCGCTCGGCGGCGACGGATACCAAGTAGAATCTCGCATCGCCTACACGGCGGCGCCCGTACCCGAGCTGCCAGCGCGGCTTCGGGCGCCGCTAGACGTCATTTTGTTCCACAGCCCCCGCGCCGCCGCCGTATTTCATGCCTTCGGGAGCCCTGGGGCCGGCGGTCTGGCGTGCGCCTGCCTCAGCCCTGCGGTAGCGGCGGCTGCGGGACCCGGGTGGCGACGGGTGATAGTGGCGCCAGAGCCACGCGAGCAGGCGCTTCTTGAGGTTGCCTTAGGCGCCGCGGCCTCCCCCGCTGGCGCAAGCGCTTGAGCCGGCGTCAGCCCAGCCCTAAGTTCCGCGCTCAAACCCTAGTTCCGTTGTAAGGTTGGCGGAACACACCGGAATCCGGGGGAGTTCAAATGAGCAGGGACGACGACGAACGCGAACGTTCGGAGCCGATCGACGTTGATTACGAGCCAGCGCGTGGCGAGGGCCGGCGCGGCCCCGGCGCGATGAGCGCGCTTGTGCTGACGGCGGTCGCGGTTGCGGCCGGCGCCGCAGGCGGCGCTGTGGCGCCGCGCATCCCGGCCGTCCAGTCTGCGCTAGAAAGCGTGCTTCCTGCCGGGGCGGCTGCTCCAAGCCAAGCGCCGACGGACGTCGCCGACTTGCAAAAGCGGATCGAGGCCATCGACGCGCTCATGAACACGCCGCTCTCGGTAGCGGCGGCTGGAGAAGCGGGCGATGCCGGCACCGCCGCGCGCGTGTATGCGCTGCAGGCAGGCCTGCGTGACTTCGAGGCCCAGCTCAATCGCCTGCCGACATCAGAGCAGGTATCGACCCTGGTGGCGGAAGTCCGCCGCTTGCAGGAAGACCTGCCAGCGGTCGCCGCCGAAGCGCGCTCGGCTGGCATTGCAGCGCGCGCATCTTACGCCGTGGTTGCTGCGGGCGAAGCGTCGCGCGCTTCGGGCCCGTTCGAGCCGGCGCACGCGGCGCTTGCGGCGCTGCTGCCAAACGACCCGCATGTCACCGCACTGGCGCCGCTCGCGCGCACCGGCGCGCCGACCCGGTTGGAATTGCGCGACCGTTTCGAGCGGCTCGACAACGACATCATCCGCGTCGCCACTCAAACTCAAGCAGGCGCCGGATTCTGGGGCCGTCTGCAGGCGCTGTTCGCTCAATGGATCGTGGTGCGTCGGAGCGGCGCTGGCGATACTCCCGCGGGGATCGTCGAGAGCGCCGAAGACGCGCTCGCCGAGGATAACCTCCAGAACGCGATCCAGCAGCTTAACCGCCTGCCCGAAGCGCCCAAGCGCATAGCGCAGCCTTGGATCGACGACGCCACCCGCCGCTTGGAGATCGACACTCACATGGCGGCGATACGCACAGAATTGTCGCGGGGGAGCTGAACCATGCTTGGACTGGCTTTCCTGCTGCTGGTGATTGTTTTCACCGTATTGCTGTCAACGCAAATCATCGGCGCCGATCCTGGCGTGGTGCATTTCGAATGGTTCGGCTGGGAGGGCGACACCAGCGCCTGGTTCACCGTGCTGGCGCTGGTGGCGCTGGTGGCGATTTCGCTGCCATTGCTGCGGCTGATCATGTTCCTGATGGACGCGCCCGGGCGCATCGGCAAAGCCAGCCGCCGGGCCCGCGTGCGCCGCGGCCAGGAGGCCTTGGCGCTAGGCTTGATCGCCGCCGAGGCTGGCGAGTTCGAGGAAGCGCGCCGTCACGCCGACAAAGCCGAGGATCTCATCGACGAGCCGAGGCTCGCCATGTTGCTGCAAGCGCGCGCGGCGGAAGTCGGCGGCGACACCGCGGCCGCGGAGCGCGCCTATTCCGGCATGCTGCAGCATGAGGACACCGAAGTTCTCGGCCGCAAAGGTTTGATGGCGGCGGCGCTGAAACGCGGCGACCGCACCGCCGCACGCGCGCAAGCAGAGGGTGCGCTCAAGGCGTCGAAAACGGCGGTGTGGCCGTTTCAATATGCATTCGATCTGGCGGTGCAAGCGGGCGACTGGGAAGCCGCCCTCGATACCCTCGAAGCCGGCGACAAGCGCAAATTGGTTGACGACAAAGTGGGCAAGCGCCGCCGCGCGGTGCTGATGGCGGCGCAGGCCTCGAAGCTCGAGCGCGAACGCCGCGCCGACAAGGCGGCCGACATGGCGCAGAAGGCATTCCGCACAGCGCCCACGTTCGCTCCCGCGGCCGCGCTGTCTGCGCGATTGTTGGTTGGCGAGGGCAAGCCTGAACGCGCGGCCGCAATACTCGAGGAAGCCTGGGAAAACGGCCCTCACCCGGCGCTGGCGCACGCGTATCGAGATATAGTCCCCGGAGAAAGCAAAGAGGATCGCGCCGAACGCATGCGCGCGCTGGCGGAAAAACGCCGAGACCATCGCGAAAGCAAAATCGTGCTCGCGGAACTGGCCATGGAGCGCGGCGATTGGGGCGGCGCGCAGGCGGCGCTCGACGACGCGTATCGCGAAAACCCTTCCTCGCGCATCTGCATCCTGCTCGCCCAGGTGTCGCGTGGGCGCGGTGACGAAAACGGCGCGCGTACCTGGCTCGGCCAAGCAGCGGCAGCGCCACGGGAACTCGATTGGTCGGACCTCGACCCCGAAGGGCCGGCGTTCCTGTACGACGACAGCGACTGGGCGCGTTTAGTCTATGTCTTTGGCGACAGTGGACAATTGATCCATCCGCGCATGGAGCGCGGGGCCAACGATGCGCTGGGCCCCGTGCTCGCCCTGCCCACCGCCGTGCTGGCACCGCCGCGCGCCGAGCCGACCAGTGCGGAAATGGTGGAATAGCACAACTGGGCCGACAGCCTCGAAAAGGTTGACGCCGGGGGGTGAATATCTTTTCATCCCGCGCTATTGGGACAGGCGTCGGCTGGCGGGCGGGGGATTTTCATGTCGAAGCAACAGAACGGCGTCTTCTTTCACGCCGAACCGCCACCTGAAGACCCGCGCCTCGGAACTGGCTTTTATGACTGCGTTATCGCGATCCCAGCGCGGGACGAGGAGGCGCTCATCCGCCCGTGCCTCGAGGCGCTCGCGGCGCAGCAGGACGCCCCACCTTTCGCGGTAGCGCTGGTGCTCAATAATTGCAGCGACGGCACCGCCGATGTTGTCCGCGCCATGGCCGACCAATTGCCGTTCGAATTACACGTCTACGACGTGCAATTGCCCGCACATTTTTCTGACGCTGCATGGGCGCGCAGGTTAGCGATGAACGCGGCGGCCCTGCTTACCAACGCAGACGGCGTGATCTTGACCACCGATGCAGATTCGCGCGTCGACTCGCGCTGGGTGCGCAATGTCATGGATTGTTACGCCGCCGGCGCCGATATCGTGTGCGGCTTCGTAGCGCCCGACTTTACCGACGCTCCGGCGCTCACCTTCGACGCGATCCGGCGCGGCGCGATGGAGTACGAGTACAGCCAGCTTACCGCCGAAGCCAACGCGATCATCGATCCCGATCCCGCCGATCCCTGGCCAAATCACCTTGTCGAGACCGGCGCCAATCTGGCGATCCGCGCGTGCGACCTCGCTGCGCTCGGCGGCGTGCCCCACATTTGCCCGGGCGAAGACCAGCGCCTCGTGGCCATGGCGCGGCGCAAAGGCGCGCGCATTCGCCATGCCTTCCAGCCAAGCGTAACAACGTCAAGCCGCGTGCGAGGGCGCGCCTCTGGCGGTTGGGGCGACGATTTGATGTCGCGGCTCACAGACGAACGCGCGCAATGCCATCCAAAGCTGGAGCCGGCGCGCGCGATGCTTCGCCGCGCGGCAATCCGAGCCCGTTTGCGCGGTGCGTTCGGCGCCGCTGGTTTCGCCGAGCACGTGGCGCGGTACGTGTCCGACCCGGGCGCCATGGCTGAAGTCACAGCGGCCGCGCGGTTCAGCGAAGCCTGGGCGATGCTCGAAGACGCAAGTCCATTGCTTGCCAAACACCCGCTGCTGGCGCGCGACCTCGAGGCCAGTGTTGTGCTGCTGCGCGCGTACCTGCAGCGCCGCACCGCCCGCAACGAAGCGCGCCGCGCTCAAACGGTCGAAAGCAGATAGGTTTCGTAGCGTCCAAGGAAGCCCGCCAGGCGCGGCAACGACCGCGGACTTGCGGTATCCGTGATGAGGCGCCCGCTCTGGCTCCGATAGGCGCTGACCGCACGGCGCTTGTGCTTGCGGTAGCGACTGATCGGGAACCGCACAGCACCGCCGCGCTCGGTAGCCTCGGCAATTATTGAGCGGCTGTTCTTGGCCCATACCAGATAGCGCAGACCTCGCGCGCCACTGCACGCCTGCTCCACTAGGTCTGCGATAACTGATGCGGCCATGTGGTCGGGATGAGGATCGGCACGCCATGGCGCGACGATGACCGGCGCCTGCCATAGCGACGCCTGCTCCGCAATCCGCGCCGCAACGTTTTTTGCGTTGGTCCAATCGAACAGCAGCGAACCGTCCAGCTCACGTTCGAATTTCAATGCATCCGGCGCCAAGCCCAGATGCACGCCGGCGCGCCGCGCCTCCGCTTCGCGCCGTTCTGCGATCCGCTCCGGCGGCCAAGCGCGCGAGCCCGGGTGTGAATGGCGCCCGTCCGTGAGGACGTGGACGAAAACCGGGATTCCCGCCGCGGCGCTGGCGGCAATCAACCCGCCGCAGCCAATGCTCTCGTCGTCCGGATGCGGCGCCAGCACGAATACAGGGCCCTCGCCCACCAATGCCTGGAGGTCCTGAACGGGGGCGACCGGAAGCGCGGGCGGCAGACGCAGGAAGTCGAAGGGCTTCATCGCGCTGCTGCCGTGCGCTGACTGAGCGCCAAGTACGGGATCAGTGCGATCAGAGCTGGGGTCGCGTATCCCACAAGTCGGTAGAGAAACAGCGCGGCCGCCAATTGCGCCGGATTGGTCTCAACCGCGCCCGCATGCAACATCAAGGCGTCGAAAACGCCGAGGCCCGCCGGCGCCCCGGCGGCCATGCCGGCAAAATGCGAAGTCGCAAACGTCGTGACAAACGACAAGGGCGCCCAATTTTCCGCGAAGCTCAGGAACACGTACAAGATGTTGGCGCTGATCATCCAGTCGATTGCGCCAAGCGCCAACCGCACCAGCACGCCCCCCGCCGACGGGGCGCTCAGGCTCACCCCCCATAGCGTGAACGCAGTTCGTTTGCGTCCCGCGAGCACCATTACGCCAATAAGCGCGACGATGAAGCCCGCGCCGCATCCCCGCAAGATCGGCTCCGGCACGCCATAGGCCGCCGCCATGGCGCCAGGCTGCAGGATGAGCCCGATTGCCGCGAGCGTCGCTCCGCCGGAAAGAGAAATAAGCGTCACGCTGACGGCGGTTACCGCAGCGGCCTGGACCGGCGCGCCCCAGGCGCGGAACAGGCCCGCTCGCACGCCTGCCCCGGAGATAGGACCAAGCCCGGCGGCAATGGAAAGCGCGTTGCCAACGAACGCCGACAGCACGGTGCGCCCCGGCGTCAAGCGCACGCCTGCGTCGCGCAACGCCAAGGTCTCCATGATGCTCATCAGGCTGAAATTGACCGCGACCAGCAGGGCCGCGACCAGCAGGGTCGCCGGCGGGACCTCGGCGAAGGCCGCAGCCAGGCTCTCAAAGGTCTGGCCCTTAAGCGCTCCCGCGATCGCCCAGATGCAGGCCGCCGCGATTGCGAGGGCAAGCACGCGCTTGCCGATCCATAACCAATTCATGGCCCCGCCCCAATTACGAGAACCATTCGATTACGACAAAGCGGTGCAGCTGTCTGCTGGCAAACGGCAGAGGCTAGGCGCAGCTCTTACGCACGAACTCACTGGGGCGGGGGGGCCGACAAGTCTCTTTCGATGATTGCGCCGATCGCCCGCTGCTGCTGGCGGCTCGAAGCGCCCGCGGGGGTCGCATAGAGTCCGTTCAGATAAGCGAGATCCCATTCAGTCAGCCCTTGGGGTCTTCGGCCGGCGCTGGCGTCGAACAGGTTGAGGATGGTATCGAAATCAGACGTGTCGGAATCAGGGGATACTTGCGAGAGCGAGACCATTGCTAGGTAATCCGAAAGCGCTCCCAACGTGACGCCCCCCAGACGAGCGCCGTCCACCACGATGATCGCGCGCGTGAAGTCCTGCCGCGTAGCGGAGCGCAAACGGCTCGAGGAATAGGATTGAATCGTGTTCGCAATGCCCTGCCCCCCCGATCCCATCGCCGAGGCGCCCTCGCCCGGCTGCTGACCGCCCGTGCTCATAGTTTGTGCAACATGCCACCAGCGAACCGGCCGCGGCGTTTCTGCAAACTCACGAAATGCCTCCCGCCCGCGTGCGTTCTCTCCAGCCTCGGAATAATACCCCATCGCATCGCGATGCTCTTCTACGAGAAGACGCGCCAGCTCATCAGCGTCGCTGGAAATGATGATCGCTATATTCGCCCGACAACCGGGCTCGCCAACGCGCAAATCTAGCGAAGCCGCGCGCGCTGCAATGCGGTCGAGGATGTATTGCGCCTGCGCGCGCGTCGCCCCCACTACCCCCGGACATATTCTGCGGTCCCAGCGCGCGAGCTGATCTTCGCCACCGGCAGTTACCGAAATCTCGCCCACAAACGCCTGCGGCGCGCCAGGCGGGTACGGCGCAGTAACAACGATCGTATCTTCAGGCTGCGCGAAAGCCCAACTCCCGACACCGCCTGCCAAGAACAATGCGACGGCAAGAAAACGAGCGCACTTTGAGGCCATCCGCCAAGCTCCGTTCAGTCACTATTGCATTAAATGCCAACTCTGGCGGTTTGCCTGCCTTTTTGTTCCGGGGTCCACACCGGTTCGACGAGCTGTCGGTTTATGCTGGCCGAAATCGCGGCCCGCGCCGTCCGGGTTCCACGCAATGGTGCCGCCTGCGTGACTCGAACACGCGACCCCCGCATTACGAATGCGATGCTCTACCGGCTGAGCTAAGGCGGCTCCGGCCCATATTTGGCCAAGCGCGCTTCTCTACGCGGCCCAGCCCAAGGGGGCAAGCTCTGGACGGTTCACGGCCGACGGGACCTCAGAGAATGCTCTGCCCCGTCGCCGCCCAATCTGCAGAAAAGGTCTCGAGCCCCTTATCGGTCAAAGGGTGTTTGGCCAATTCACGTAAAATTCCCGGCGGGACGGTGGCCACATCGGCGCCGGCCAAAGCGCATTGTTTCACGTGCTCCGGCGAGCGCAGGGACGCTGCCAGCAATTGCGTGGCGAAGCCGTAATTGTCGTAAATGGCGCGTATCTCGCCGATCAACGCCATGCCCTCGGCGCCGACATCGTCCAGTCGGCCCACGAACGGGGAGATATAGGCCGCGCCAGCCTTGGCGGCTAGCAATGCCTGGTTTGCCGAAAAACACAGCGTCACGTTGCTGCGAATGTTCTCCTGCGCCAGCATGCGGCATGTCTTCAGCCCGTCCCACGTCAGCGGAACCTTAACCACGATGTTCGGCGCAAGCTTCGCCAAGACGCGGCCCTCCGCTATCATTGTTTCAGCGTCGAGCGCTGCAACTTCAGCGCTCACCGGGCCGGGGATGAGCGCGCAAATCTCGGCCAGAACCTCCTTGAAGGGACGCCCCGCCTTCTTGACCAAAGATGGATTGGTGGTGACCCCGTCGGCGAGACCCAATTCCGCGCAGGCGCGGATTTCGCCGATGTCGGCAGTGTCGACAAAGAACTTCATTTGGTCGCGCCCTCGTTCCTACATTGATCGTCAGGCGATGGCGGCAGCACCCGGTCGGGAACCTGATCGAGCGCCACGCCCCTGGGCATCGCGCCGAGCACCCAGCGCCAGAAGATCGGCAGCATCAACAGCATGACCGTGAGCTTAACAGCCGCCGCGTATGGCAGCGAATCAATCGGCGTACGCACGACGATGAGCCCGACCGCTAGTGCGGCGAACCCCAACAGCGACGCCAACAACAGCAGCAGATAACGCCGCGGCGTCTCGCCGATAAGCGCACGCGCCTTTGGGCTGGAGGTCGCGATGCGAGCCAAGGCCGCGCGCACAAAAGGGGTGAAGCTCGCGGAGCGATCCTCGTAGGCGCCCATGGAAACCAGGTGGCAATTGTCGATTTCGGTCTTGCGGCCGTCCTTGGACTGCAGTTCGAACACGTAGCGCCAAGGTCTTGCCCGTGCAGGACGGCGGCGAAGGCGCACGCTAATAACATCGCACCACGCCAAGCGGCGCTCGCGCCCGGCGGCGCTCACGGAGCAAAGCGCGCCATCCTCCACCCGCCACTCGCGCTCACCTTGCGAAACTGCGCTGCGGCGCTTCCGGTAGATGACTGGCTGCACAGGACTGCGCGATGTCTGAAGCACCCCTCTCGATGCCACGCACGATCGACTATTCCAAGAGCGCAACGGCGCCAAACATGAAAAAAGCGTCGATTGCAATCGAAGGCGAACGCGTTCCGCGCCGCGTTGGCGCGCGTCCCTTGACTCGCACTGCGCACGATGGCCGAGCTGAAGGCGTCGGGCCGCGGGGCGTCCCGAACAAACGCCGACGCGCTTGCCGGCGGCGTCATCTACAATTTCACGGCCGGTGACGGCTCGGCCATTCCCGGCGCACACACGCATCATCCGTCCGCCCCAAAACCATTTGACGTTGATGGGTGGCGGCAGCGCGTGCGCGACTTCCTCCAGCACGTGGAGAGAGAAAAAGAATCTCACGCGTAGTCGTCGCACCGATTAGCGGGCTTCTTTGCGATGTACGACGCAATCGCCACCTTCCTGGGCGAGAACTTCAAAGCGCGTGTGACCGTCGCCAAGGTCAATCAAGGCGCCGGAAGCGAAGAGGTCCAGGAGACGGCGCGTTTCGAAAGCGTCGTTGACGCGCCACGGCACTTGTAGTGCGAGGCTCGGCCAAATGGCGGCGATCAATGACTCACCCTCGTGTCGGAAGTCTTTGCGCGCTTTGTCCGTGGACCAGTCGGCCGAAACGACGCCGCACGCTGCAATCCGGTCATCAGCTCGCGTCCGGCTCACGAAGCCGCCACTCATTCCCGGTTCGGCTGGAATGCTGGTGGTGAAGCACGGCCATTTGTATTGCCGGTGCCCGTTCGGATAGACGCCCGTAACATATCCGGAGCGCGCCACTACGGCGCGGCCGATCTTGCCGACCTCACCAGCATCGATTTTACCGCCGTCGAACTCAAAGCCCGTGCAAGCATAGAGCATCACCTGCTCTCCAAGATTAGGCAGAGAGGTATCCATTGGGAGCTGCTGTAGCGGCGGAATTTCCGCGTGATCTTGCGGGCGCACGAGCGTCACCGCGATGTCGAGCGACTGCGAATAAAACACGTGTTCGGTCAGCATGAGATCGGCTGTGCTGGCCCCCATCCAAACAGCGCGAAGGCTCTCGGGGGTAACGGACGGCTCACCGTGCTTCGGCGGCAGGAACTCGGGAAGCGCCGACCGCGCGTGAGACGGGTATGGCGTCTGGACGCTTTTGACGCCATCCGCGATCACGTGTTTGGCAGTTAAAGCGATAGCGTGCCCGCTTGGCACTCCGCCGACGATGAAGCCCGTACCGACTATTTCGCCGCGCCCGATTTTGGGAAACGCAATCCAGGTCAGCAAGAGCGAGCGCAGCACGTCCTTCAACTCGCCTTCGGGCATTTCAAATTGTGTCCACCGCCACTCGGGAGGCAGCGCAGTCATCGGCATTGGAAACCTCTTACGCGAGGTTAGCGCAGCAGCAGGATTGGTCACCGACAATTCAAATGGGCGCTTGGTACACAGCCAAAGGGCTACGCTCGCAGCGCTCAGCGCTCGCTGGCGGCGCGGCCCACCTAATTTCTTTGTTACCTAGGCTGGCAGGGAGATGTTTTTCGCGTGCTGACAACGCGCTGACAACGCGCCGCGAAGCGCTGGAAGCGCTTCGGAAACTCGGCTTAAGTTATTGATTTATTGGAGCGGGCGATGAGATTCGAACTCACGACCCCAACCTTGGCAAGGTTGTGCTCTACCCCTGAGCTACGCCCGCATCCGTGGGGTGGCGCGATGCAAGTCCCGCGCCTGAGGGGCGGGTGTATCGCAGACGGCGGACCCGAGGGCAATAGGGGGCCCACAGAACCGCCACGCTTCGAAAATCGCCTTCGTGCACGCCTAATCCTCCGGCCCCACGCGCCTCGGCGCTTTCAGCCGCCTGCGGTTGACGTGATTATCCGGCGCAACGTGTCCCTCGGGGGTGCGGCCGCGGAAATAGTCACGCTGCCAGCCGTTTTTTACCGCTTCTTCTTCTTTGTTTGACAGGCGCGTCAGGAAATTGGTCCGGCTTTCACCCCAGGCCTTGTACTGGCGCTCCAGTTCTGGATCGTCGGCGATGAATTTGATCACCGGCTCGACCGCATCCATCTGCTCGTGCGGGATCGGGAAGATGAAGCAGAACGGCTCGTCTTTCTTGAACGAGATCATGCCGGGCCGGGTGAAGCGCCAGTTCATGGTGAACGGGAACGGCAACCAATAGGTCTCGACCACGCCGACCAGCGGCTGAATGCCGTCCTTGATATGGTTGGGCGGCCCGCCGCACCAGAGGTCCCAGCCGGGCTCGGTGCGGAACAGATAGCCGGTGTGAAACGTCAGCACGCCGCCGGAAAAATGCGACACCGCCCAGCGATCCAGATGCGCCTTGGCGGTGTCGCCGTCGGGATCGAGACGAATATCCTCGATACGAGGCCCCCCGTTCCAGGTCGCAGTAAACGACACCGGCGACAGCAGCGCCCAGCCGGTGGTGTTCGCGACCACGAGCGGCAGGCAGCGATAAGGGTGGCGGTCGGAGAAGCGGTCCATCCAATCGCGGTCAGGCGAGCCCGGGACCATCTCGGCCGGCTTGGGATCGACTTGATAACAGGTCAGTTTCATGGGCCATTCCTAGACGTTCCGGCCGGGCTAGGCCAAGCAGAGTCGCAATGAGAAGCGCCGCCCTCCCCGACGATCTGTTCGCCCGGCTCGACGCGCTCGGCATCGCCCATACTACCCATCGGCATCAGCCGGTGTTTACGGTCGCCGAAAGCGCCGAGATCAAGACCCGCATGCCCGGCGGGCACACCAAGAATTTGTTCCTGAAGGATAAAAAGGGCGCGTTGTTCCTGCTGTGCGCGTTGGCGGGCACCAATATCGACCTCAATGCCGTCTCCAAACTGATCGGCGCCGGGCGCTTCAGCTTCGGCTCGGCGGAGCTTCTGGCCCGCCATCTTGGCGTCACGCCAGGATCGGTGACGCTGTTCGGATTGATCAACGACGCCGAGGGCGCGGTGCGGCTGCTTTTGGACGAGGCGCTGTTCGCGCGCGATCCCGTCAATTTTCACCCGCTCCGCAACGACGCAACCACCGCGATAAGCCCTACGTCCATGTTGGCGTTCGCTAAAGCGCTCGGAAAGACGCCTACCCGGCTCCGCTTCGACGCGAACGGCAGGCCGTCGCTGATTGAACCCGGGCGCGCTTCCGCCCATGTAGAGGGCGAAAAAAACCAGGGATACTCATGACCTCTCTCGATGCGGGCGCTCCGCAGAACTCAGACATCGTCAAAGATGGAAGCGATCGCGGCTTTGTGGCCGACGTGATCGAAGCGTCGCGCACCGTGCCGGTGATCGTCGATTTCTGGGCGCCCTGGTGTGGCCCCTGCAAGACGCTGGCGCCAGCGATCGAACGCGCGGTTCGCGCCGCTGGCGGCAAGGTGCGGCTGGTGAAGATCAATATCGACGAACATCCGGGCATCGCCGGGCAATTGGGCGTGCGCTCCATTCCCGCGGTTTACGCCTTTGACAAAGGCCGGCCGGTCGATGGCTTTACCGGTGCGATCCCAGACAGCCAGATCAAATTGTTCGTGGATCGCCTCTCCGGCGCCGGGGCCGAAGCCGACATCGCTGCGCTGCTGGACCAGGCCGCCGAGAGCCTCGCACTCGGCGACCTTGGCGGGGCGGCGCAATCCTACGCGGCCGCGCTGCAACTCGACCCGGCCAACACCAAGGCGATCGCCGGCATGGCGCGGCTTTATCTGCAAAGCGGCGACGCTGAACAGGCAGGCGCGGTGCTGGCGATGGCGCCGCCCGAAAAAGCCAATGATGTTGACATTGCCGGCGTTCGTGCTGCGCTCGAATTCGCGGCCTCGGCGGCGCAAGCAGGCGATACCGGCGAACTGGCGCTGAAGGTCGCCAATCATCCCGACGACCTGCAGGCGCGCTATGATCTCGCCGAGGCGCTCTCGGCCCGCGGCGATTTGGAGGCCGCAAGCGAGCATTTGTTGGCGATCATCGCCAAGGACCGCGAATGGAACGAGGAGGCGGCGCGCAAGCAATTGCTGAAAGTGTTCGAAGCCGCAGGCCCAACCTCCGAGCTTGCAAAGCAAGGCCGCCGCAAGCTTTCAGCGATCCTGTTTTCATGAGCGCGTTCGGCTATCGCAAGCCTGCGGACCTGCCGCAGACGATCCCGCTGTTTCCGTTGGCGGGCGCGATTCTGATGCCGCGCGGCGTGATCGCCTTCAATATCTTCGAACCCCGTTATCTCAATATGGTCGACGATGTGCTGGGCGGAGACCGGGTCATCGGCGTCATTCAGCCCACAGCCGGTGAGGAAGCAGCGCCCTCCCCAACGCTTGTTGAAATCGGCACGGCGGGCCGCATCACCGGCTTCACCGAAACCGAAGACGGGCGCTATTTGATCACGCTTACCGGAATATGCCGTTTCGAGCTCGAACGCGAGTTCGACACCGGCGCGCCCTACCGGCAAGCAATCGTGAGCTATGAAAGCTTCGCCGGCGACTTCACGCAGGCGCGCGGCGAGCGAATCGATCGCGACTCGCTGATCGCGATTCTAAAGCGTTATGCAGGACTGCACGGCTTTCAAGTGGATTGGGACTCGGTTGAGCAGGCGCCCACCGAGACCATCATAAACGTCGCCGCGCAAATCTGCCCGTTCGATTCCGGCGCCAAACAGGCGCTGCTGGAGGCGAAAACGCTAGAAGAGCGCGAGCGCACGCTGGTTGCGTTGCTCGAATGGGACGCTGCCGACGGCGGCAGACAGCGGCCGATGCAATGAACGAGCCGGATCCCAAACTGCTCGAGGTCTTAGTCTGCCCACAAACGCGCGCGCCGATGCGCTACGATCGCGACCGACAAGAACTGATCAGCGCAAGCGCGCGCCTCGCCTATCCAGTGCGCGACGGCGTGCCAATTATGCTTGTCGACGAAGCGCGCGAATTGGGTGCAGACGAATGAGCGTTTCCCGCCCCTGGCCGAGCGATCTCTTGTTCGACCGCGCAGCGAAATTGCTGCGCATCGCCTTCGACGACGGCGCTGCTTTCGATATTCCTTTTGAACTGCTTCGCGTGGAGAGCCCCTCCGCCGAGAACAAGGGCCATGGCGGCGCAACCACGCCTCCGCCTGTCGCCGGCAAAGCCAATATCGGCATCACCAACGCCGAGCCGGTCGGGCGCTACGCGGTGCGCATCAGCTTCGACGACGGCCACGACACCGGGCTTTATTCATGGGACCTGCTCTACGAGCTCGGCCGCGACAAAGAAGCGAAGATGAGCGCCTACCGAGAGACCCTCCGCCTGCGCGGCCTGCGCGACGAGGCGTGATTCAATGGGCGTCACGTTTCTAGCTTGGCGACTGCCTGCCTGGCGCTTGCTATGCTAGCCTCATAAAACGCCTGCTCTCGGTCCAATCCGTGCAGCGAGAATTCGCGCCTGATCGCCGCCGAAACCCCAGTCAAATACACACGCACGCCACGTCGGGCGGCGCTCTGGGCCAATCCAGTGATCGTATTTGCGGCGGTAGAATCGACGTACGGCACCGCCGAAAAGTCGACGATGAGCGCGCGGTGGGCGTCGCCGATGCGCTCAAGCACGGCGCCGATGGAGGCAGCGGCGCCGAAAAAAAACGCACCGGAGATCCGATACACGACGATTGTCGGGTCGCTCGCGGCGCCGCTCACATAAGCGCCGCTCGCCTCAGT
>CXWL01107156.1_pt1 | contig 19047 bp, 13 predicted proteins | sample 590931 | NCBI WGS metagenome assembly CXWL01 (sample SAMEA3498368, study PRJEB10139) | groundwater metagenome | biome: water well; material: biofilm material | place: Germany | collected 2015-04-27 | reverse complement strand
CTCAAGTCGAAAGGCGTTGTCTTCGAACATTACGATATGCCCGGCCTGACAGTGAAAGGCGACGTGCACGTCGGCGGCGACATGAAAGTGGCGTGGTTCAAGGACCCCGACGGCAACATCCTGAGTGTCGTCAGCGGCTAAGCCAAGGGGCGAAAAATGAAAACCATCGCTAAACTTATTGTTGGCGGGATCGCCCTATTTGTTGCCTCTACCGCCATGGCGCGCGGGAGAGATGCCATCAGGTCACGCCAGCATGAAGAAGAAACCCGCTAAATAGGTCGTGGTCTCCGCGCACGCAAAAATTGGATTCCCGCGTGCGCGAGGAGTCATTTCCGCCAGTGGCGGGAATGACGGTCTTGTGGCCTGCATCCCAAGAGCCGTCATCCTCGCGCACGCGGGGATCCCATTAATTTCGCAGCGCTAGTTCTTGACGAAGCCGTGCTTGATCAGCCGCAGGTTTTCGTCGCCAACGAAACCGATCGACGGGGCGTAGTATTTGTATTCAACCGCCGCAAGTTCTATCGCTGAGCCTTCCTTTACCTTCAGGCAGTTGGTGAACGTCCCTGCGGGTGTCTTGCACGTGTCGTTCAAGCTGATGACCTCGGCGCGATCCATCGCGACACGGGGCGCGATCTCCTGGTAATACTTGTGCCGCAGTTTCGGCGCGCCGGCCATCATCAGCCCGGCATTGTTGCCGTTGCCCGCCAGCCAGGAACCGTCGTGCTTGACCACCTTGCCGTTCTCGTAGAAATCGACGTCTTCGCCGAAATAGAAAACGTCTTTCGTTTGCGGACAGATGGCGAAGTAGTTCCTTGCGACTTCGAGCAATTTTCCGTCTTTCCATTCCTTCTCCTCGACGACGCGGGTGGTGACGCCGTCCACTGTCTTGGTGTCGTTGAGCACCGTGATCTGGAGTTTGGTGTCGCCCCCTTCGAGGACGAGCTGGTGGCCAGGCTCCAGGATGAAGTAGGGATTGCGCCCGGTCGTCTGGAGATTGCAGTTCTTGATGCCGAATTCCATCTGCCACGATTCTGCGTATGCCGCGGGGATCGCGAGGATCGCCGCAGCGGCCAAGATGGTTCGAAATGTTCGCTTAGTCATTGAATGGTCCTCCTTCGCATCACATCAAACACCAACGTCAGTACCAAAACTTGGCGAGCACGCTGATTCCTTTGTCGGCATTGCGGAACGGCGGACCGGCAGCGGCGCCGGTGACTTCGTTGCGAAACGCTTTGCCGGGGAAGAACAGGCCGGCGCGCAAATCGAGGCCGAGCCGCCGCACGCCGAACAGGTTGCGAAACCCGAGCACGATGTCGAGCGCATGGCCCACATCCTTGCTGGGCGGCCGGCCGGGATCCTGGTTCATCCTGGCGGTGAGCCCCCAATTGCGCAGTTCGTCGGTGAATTCCTTGGNNATCTGCAGGTTCGACAGTTCCGGATCGAGCACTTCGCCGTAATACTTGAATTTGGATACACCGCCCATCTTGAATTCATTCGACTGCAGGCCGGTCTGGCGGAACTCGGTGTTCTTGTTGTCCTTCGGGTTGGCGTCGCCGCTGGCGGACGCGTAGCCCAGCGTGACGCTCGGGTGCAGCGGCAGGTCGGGGAAGCGGTAGGTGGCGCCGGCGTCGATCGCATGGCCGCCCATGTCCTTTTTGTCTTCGTCCTTGCCGCGCTGGAAGGCGAGCTCGCTCCAGAAGTTGAAGCGGTCGGTCGGCATGCCGTATGCGCGCAATCCGAGCAGCAGGGGCTTGCCTTCCTGGCCCGTGCGGTCGTCGCGCCGGATCGCATAGCCGGCCAGCTTGATGTCTTCGATGCCGCGGTATTCGAGGTACGCCATGGCGTTGTCGGTGCGCGTCGGCTTCACCGCTTTGGTCAGGTCGAGGTTGACCAGGTCCTTGCGCCCGTAGCTCAGCTCCGCGTTGAAGTTGGCATGCTTGAACTTGACCGCGACGATATCGAGCGAGGTGTCGTACAGCCAGTGGCGGTCATCCTCGAAGTTGCGGCGGCCGACGGTCAGTTCGAGCGGGCCGAGGCCCTTGAACTTGATCCACGCCTGGTCGACCGCGAGCGAGACGCGATGGTTATCGGCTGCTTGTTTCTGGCCGCCGGGCAGGGTGACGACGCTTTCCTCGTGCGCGGCGATCTCCTTTTCGAGGAACATCTCGAGCATCATTTCAACCCGGTCGTTCGGCCGGTAGATGAAGTAGCCGTTGATCTGCGGCGCCAGGATGAGGGCGTTGTCGCGCACCCGGTTGTCGAGGTCGCGGTCGCGGCGGTAGGTGATGTCGGACTCGCTGCCGTACGAATACTGGTAGGTCAGGAACTGGGTCACCGGCCGCTCCGGCCGGCCGAGGCGTTCGGCGGCCCGTGGCAACTGGAATTGCGCCATCGATGCGGCGGGCGCAGCGGGCGCGGCGAAGTCGGCGCGCTGCTCCTGCGCCACCGCTGCCAGCACCGGCAGCGCCGAACCGAAGACGGTGGCGACGACGCCCGGCCACGAGGGGCCGCGCGGCCGGGCGTGGTGTGTCATTGGGCCCCCTGTGGCGGCGCGTCCTCCAGGCCGAAGTCGGGGTGCGGCTCGGCCGGTGAACCGGTGGCGAGGTACAGCGCCGGGGTGACGAACAGGGTAAACAGGGTGGCGGCGATCAGCCCGCCGATGATGACGAAGGCGGTCGGCTGCACGATTTCGAGGCCGGGGCGCCAGCCGAGCAGCACGATCGGCAGCAGCGCGGCGACGATCGCGGCGGCGCTGGCGACGATCGGCGCGAACCGTTCGCGCGTGCCGCGCAGCACCAGTTCGAGGCCGAACGGCATGCCTTCTTCGCGCTCGAGGCGCTGGTAATGGTTGATCAGCTCGACGCCGTTGCGCGCCGAGATGCCGAGCACGGCGAGGAAGCCGACGATCGAGCCGAGCGAGATGGTGGCGCCGCCGGCGAACGCCCCCAGCAGGCCGCCGGCAATCGAGGCCGGCAGCGCCAGGAAGGCGATCAGCGCCAGGCGCCAGCTGCGAAAGCAGGCCTGCAGCAGCAGGAAAATGCCGATCATGGCGGCGACGGCGACACCAAGCATGCGCCGTGCCGCCACCTGGCGCTCGGCGTATTCGCCGAGGATCTCGGGGTGGTACTCGAGCGGGAACTGGATGTGCTCGAGCCGGTCTTCGACTTCTTCCACCACCGCGCCCGGGTCGCGCCCGGCGACGTTGGCGACGACGTCGACGTAGGGCGCGATGCGTTCGTGGCGGATCACCGTCGGGGTCGATACGATGCTGACGTCGGCGACGTCGCCCAGGCGCGCCTGGGTGCGGTCGGCCTTGTCGATCCACAGGTCGCCCAGGTTGGCCAGGCTCTGGCGCGCCTCGGGGGCGCCCCACACCACCACTTCGTTGATCTTCTGCTCCTTGAACAGGTAGCCCACCACCAGGCCGGAGAACACCGTCGCCGAGGCGCGCCGCACGTCGCCCGGCTTGACGCTGGCGCGGCCGGCGGCGTCGAGGTTGACCTTGATTTGCACCTGCGGCTCCTCGGCCTGGCCTTCGGCGCGCAGGTCGACCAGCCCCTTGATGGAGGCCAGCGCCTGGCGCACCTGCTCGCCTTTCTGGCGCAGCACCTCGCGCTGCTGGCCGTAGATGCGCACCACCAGCGCGCGGCTTTCGCCCGTCAGCACTTCGCCGACCTTGTCGCGCAGGTAGGTCTGCAAGCTGCTGGCAATGCCCGGATAGCCGTCGACCGTCGCGCGGATCGCGGTGGCGGTCTTCTGGTAGTCCGCATGCGGATCGATACTGACCCAGATCTGGCTGGCGTTGATGCCGACCACCTGGTCGCCCGTCACGGCGCGCCCGACGTGGGCGCCGACCGAGCGCACGCCGGGCAGCGCGCGCAGTTCATTGCTCACGCGCGTGGTGATGCGCACCGTCTCCTGGTGCGAGGTGCCGGGCGGCGTGGCCCAGTTGACCAGCAGTTCGCGTTCCTTCAGCGGCGGCAGCAGCGAGTGGCCGAGCAACGGCGAGACGGCGATGGCGGCCAGCACCGCCAGCAGGGCGCCGATCAGCACGTTGCGGCGCGCGCCGATCGCGCGCCGCAGCGCCGCATCGTAGCGCGCGCCGAGTCTTTGCGCGACCGGCGAGGGCCGGCGCGTGCGCGCTGCCGTATCGAGCAGCATCACGCTGAGCGCGGGCGTGACGGTCAGCGCCACCACCATCGAGGCCACTACCGCCAGCACGTAGGAGAGCGCCAGCGGCTCGAAGAAGGCGCCGGCGACGCCGCCCATGAAAAACACCGGGGCGACGGCGAGCAGGACGATCAGCGCCGCGTACAGGGAGTCGCGTTGCGATGCCAGCGCGGTCTCGTGGATGATGCGCAGCACGGGGACGCCGGCCGCCGGGTCGCGCGCGCGCAGCCGTTCCATCAGCGTCTCGACGTCGACCACGGCGTCGTCGATGATGACGCCGGCGGCCACCACCAGGCCGGCCAGCACCATGGTGTTGATGGTCGCGCCGGTCAGGTGCAGGGCGGTCACTGCCGCCAGCAGCGACAGCGCCATCGCCACGAAGCAGATCAGCGCGCTGCGCCAGTCGTACAGGAAGGCGCCCACCACCAGCATCACCAGCACGCCGCCGATGATGATGGCGGTGGCCAGGTTGTCGATCGAGTCCTTGACGTACGACGCCAGGCGGAACACGTTGGCGTCGATGGCGACGCCGGGCAGGCCGCGGCTCAGTTCGGCGAGCGCCTGGTCGACCCCGCGCGTCACTTCCAGGGTGTTCGCGCCGGGGAATTTCTCGATGACGAGCATCAGGCCGTTGCCCTTCTTGATGACGGCGTCGCCAATCAGCGGCGGGTAGGCCAGCGTCTCTTCGGTCACCTCGCCGAGCGACATGGTCTTGCCGCTCAGGAGCAGGTAGGCCGGCGCGACGGCCACCTTGGCCATGTCCTCGGGCGTGACGATCGGCATCGAGTGCTGCACCGTGAGGCGCTGGTTGTGGTTGTCGATCCAGCCGCCGGTGCCCGGCGCCGAGCCTTTCAGGAACGTCAGCGGCGACACCCACAAGGCGTCGCCGGCGGCGCCGATGATGTCGTCCTGCGTCACGCGCGCCTCGCGCAGGCGGTTCGGGTCGATCTGCACGTGCATCTGCTGCAGGCGCTGGCCCCAGATCGCGACGTTGGCCACGCCCGGCACGCCGAGCAGGCGCGGCTTGATGGTCCAGCGCGCCAGCAGCGACAGCTCGGTCGGGTCGATCTTGTCGGACGATATGCCGATCATCATGAAGCGCGAGGTGGCCGACAGCGGCTGCAGGATCACCGGCGGCTGCGCCACGTTGGGCAAGGTGTAGGCCAGCGTCAGGCGCTCCTGCATCATCTGGCGCGCCTTCATGATGTCGGTGCCGCGCTTGAAGGTGAGCACGATCGACGACAGGCCCGTCACCGATTGCGAGCGGATCGACTCGAGCCACGGCACGCCGCTCAGCAGTTCTTCGAGGTTGAGGGTGATCAGGCTTTCCACTTCTTCGGCCGACAGGCCCGCCGCTTCGGTTTGCACTTCGACCACCGGCGGGGCGAATTCGGGGAACACGTCGACCGGCATGTTCTTCATCTGGCTGGTGCCGAACAGCACCAGCGCGGCGGCGATGCCGAGTACCAGGAAGCGGAACTGCAGGCTCGCGCCTATGATCCAGCGAAACATGGCGCACTCCTATTTCTTGAAGATTTCGGCGCCGTACAGCAGCGCCGCGCCGACCGTCACCACCGGCATGCCGGCGGGCGGGCCATCGGACAGGATCGCCAGCTCGCCGACCACCCGTTCGACCGTCACGCGGCGCCGCTCGAAGGTGAGCGGGCGCGTGCTGACATAGACCCAGGCGGCGCCTTTGGCGTCGTAGTACACCGCGCTGTACGGCACCACTTTCTGGCTGGCGTCGCTGCCGCTCATCGGCAGCTCGACGCGCACGCGGTTGTTTACCGCCAGCGCCTGTTCAGCGGCGGGCAGGACGTAGTACACCGACAGCATCGAGCGCTTGGCGTCTTCCTGCGGCGTCATGCCGGACGGCTGCGCCAGCACTTCGTGGTCCAGCTTGTCGCGCGTGGCCAGCTGCAGCAGGCGCGCCGGCTTGTCCTTGGCCAGCCGGTCCCACTCGCCCGGCGACAGCGTGACCAGTACCCACAGCGGGCCGGCGGCGGGCGCCGGCGCCGCTGGCGCGGGTTCGCCATGGCCCGCCGGGACGGGCGGCCGGCCGAAGCCGCCGAACTCGCCGGCGGCTGGTTTCGCGGCGGCCTGCTTGTCCATCGGCGGGATGATCAGGCCGCCCACCATCTGCTTGCGCAGCACCGCCTGCTCGCTCACCAGGCCGGTCTCGATGCCCAGCCGTTCGGCCGCCTTCGCCACCAGGGTCACGCGCGTGACGCTGCTGCCGGGGATGCTCTCGAGCGTGACCACGTTGCCCGGGCTGGCGGCGCGCGCGGGCAGCAGCGGCGCCGCGGCGGCGATGGCGCCGGCCAGCATGCCGGCGAACGCCTTGCTTCGATTCGGTTTCATTCGGCTGCCTCCTGTTTCCAAACCTGCTTACAAGGGCGGCACGATGCCGTCCTTGCCGACGAAGATGTAGGCCGCCGCATACTTGCCGTCGGCGCCCCTGGCCGCGCCGACCATCACGTGCGCGCCGGCGCTGATCTGGCTCCTGTCGCCGAGCGACATGCGCAGCACCGGCGCATCGCGCGGCACTTCCACATCCGTTTCGTCGTAGTCGGTCGGCCCCCACTTGATCGACAGCACGCGCACCTCGATGTCGTCGACCCAGCCCTGCGAGATGATGCTGTCCGGCGTCAGGTCCCACTTCTTGTGGCCGAGCGCGATGCCGCGCAACTGTTCGTCGATGATGCGCAGNNTCGTCGAGCTTGACGGCGACGGCGCCGACGTAGGTGCCGAAGTCGACGCTCGAAAAGCTGCCCTTGCTCAAGGTGATGGTGGTGGTGGCGTCCGACAGCTCCATGCGCACGGTCTTGCCGTCGCGCGTCCTGAGCACCATCGCGGCGGGATCGATGCGGGTGACCTGGCCGCGAAAATGTTCCGGCTCGGCGCCTTGCGCCGCGACTGGCGTGTGGCTGTCTGCCTGCGCGTCCTTGACGGCGCTGCGCGCCTTGCGTTCGGCTGCCGCTGCGGGCGAGGGCGGCGGTGCGGCCTGATGCCGGTCAGGGGCGTCCTGTGCGGCAGCTGGCATGCCGTGCGCCAGGCTGACGACGGCAGCGAGCAACGCGTGGTGCCAGCGAATGCGGGTCATGTCTGCCTCCTTGCTTCCTGCGCCGCGCCGGCGCCGAACCGCAGGTACAGGATCGGCACCACGAACAAGGTGAGCAGGGTCGACGACAGCAGGCCGCCGAGGATCACCACCGCCATCGGGTGCTCGATCTCGTGGCCGGGGATGCTGCCGGCGACGATCACCGGCAGCAGCGCGAGGCCGGTGCACAGGGTGGTCATCAGGATCGGCGAGAGGCGTTCGGCGGCGCCGCGCAGCACCAGCGCCAGGCCGAACGGTTCGCCTTCGACCTGTTCGATATGGCGGTAGTGCTGGATCAGCAGGATGCCGTTGCGCGCGGCGATGCCGAGCACCGTCAACATGCCGACCAGCGTGCCGAGCGAAATGACGCGGTCGCCGAGGAAGGCCGCCAGCAGGCCGCCCACCAGCGCGGCCGGCAGCGCCAGGTAGATCAGGCCGGCGAGGCGCCAGTCGCGCAGCGACAGGTGCAAAATGAGGAAGATCGCCACCGCGAACGCGATCGAATAATGCAGCAGGCCGCGCTGCGCCGCCTGGCGTTCCTTGTATTCGCCCAGCAGCTGCGGGTAGTAGCCGATCGGGAAGGCGACTTTCTCGAGCCGCTGCGCGACGTCGTTTGCCACCGAGCCGAGGTCGCGCCCCTTGACGTTGGCATGCACGTCGATGCGGCGCGAGTTGTTTTCGCGGCGGATCTTGTTCGGCGTCGGCACCAGGTCGACGTCGGCCACTTCGGCCAGCCGCACGCGCCCGCCGTACGGCGTGTCGACGAGGAATTCGCGGATGCTCTCGACGCTGCCGCGCGACGCTGGCGGCGACCAGACGAACACGTCGTACACCTTGCCGCCACGGTGGATGTCGGTCACCTCGATGCCGTTCATCAGCACGTTGACGACGCGCCGCACTTCGCCCGGCGTCAGGCCGTAACGCGCGGCCGATTCGAGGTTGACCCTGACCTGCACTTGCGGCACTTCGACCTGCTGCTCGACGTGCAGGTCGACCAGGCCGGGGATGTCGTGCAGGGCATGCTCGACGTCTCCCGCCTTGTTGCGCAGCACCGGCAGCGCGGGGCCGAAGATGCGCACCACGATCGACTCGCCGGCGCCGGTCAGCACCTCCTTGATGCGTTCGCGCAGGTAGGTCTGGACGTCGCGATACAGGCCGGGATAGCCGGCCACGGCGGCCTCGACGGCTGCACGGGTCTTGTCGTAATCGACCTGCGGGTCCACGCTGATCCAGTTCTCGGTGAAATTGATGCCGTACGGCTCGTCGCCGCCGATGGCGCGGCCGATGTGGGCGCCGAAGTTGCGCACGCCCGGCACGGCGCGCAGTTCGCGGCTGGCGCGCTGCGTGATGCGTACCGTTTCCGGATGCGAGGTGCCCTCCGGCGGCACCCAATGCATCAGGAAGTTGCGCTCCTTGAACGAGGGCAGCAGCCCGGCGCCGAGGAAGGGCAGCACGCCGATGCCGGCCACCACCAGCACGAGGACGATGGCGAAGCTGGCGCGCGGCGCGTCGATCACGCGCGCAAGGAGGGTGCCGTAGTGGCGCTTGAGCCAGGGCACCAGCGGCGACTCCTTGCGTTCGATGCCGGCGCGCGTGAGCAGGATCAGGCACAGCGCCGGCGTCACCGTCAGCGCCACCACCATCGAGGCGAGCATCGCCAGGATGAAGGCTAGCGCCAGCGGCTCGAAGAACGAGCCGGCCAGCCCGCCCATGAAGAACACCGGCATCACCGCCAGGGCGATGATCACCGTCGCGTGCCAGATGGCGGGGCGCACTTCGAGCGAGGCCTCGAGGATGATGCGCGCGGTCGATTCCGTGCTGCCGGCGGCGCGCTTCTGGCGCAGGCGCCGCACGATGTTTTCGACGTCGATGATGGCGTCGTCGACTACNNATAGAGCACCAGCCCGGCGGCGGCCAGCGACAGGGGGATCGCGACGATGCTGATCAGCGCGACGCGCCATTCGAACAGGAAGGCGCCGAGCACCAGCACCACCAGCAGGGAGCCGATGATCAGCGTGCGCGTCAGGTTGTCCATCGACAGTTCGATGAAGGTGGCAGGGCGGAAAATCGTCGAGTCGATCTCGACCCCGGGCAAGCCGGGTTTCAGCGCGGCCAGCGCCTGCTCGACGCCGCGCGTGACGTCGAGCGTATTCGCCCACGGCAGCTTTTCGACGATCATCATCAGGCCGGGGCCGTCGTTGATGACGGCGTCGCCGACGATCGGCCAGGTGTCCCACGCGACGGTGGCGACATCGCGCAGCCGCGGCGGCTCGAGGCGGCGGGTCTTGAGCGCGATCGGCACTTCGGCCAGGTGCTCGACCGAGAACACCGGCGACTCGTTGTGGATCACCAGCCGCTGGTTGGGGGTGTCGAGCATGCCGTCGATGCGGGTCTTCGCCGCGGTGCTATAGCGCAGCAAGCCCATGTCGAGCGCGTTCGAGGTGGTCTCCATCACTTCGTCGAGCGTGACGTTGTTGGCCCGCATCAGGCCGGGATCGGCCTGCACCTGCAGCGACTTGATGCGGTCGCCCCAGATCGGCACGTTGGCCACGCCGGGCACCGACATCAGGCGGAACTTGATGGTCCAATAGGCGATCATCGACAGGTCCATCATGTCGAGGTTCTTCGAGGTGAGGCCAATCTTCATGACGCGGCTGGTGGAAGACAGCGGCTGCAGCATCACCGGCATGCCGGAAGACTGCGGCAACTCGGCAATCGCCAGCTTGAGGCGCTCCTGCACGCGCTGGCGCGCTTCCATCAGGTCGGTGCCCATCTTGAAGAGCAGAACCACCTGCGACAGGCCCACCACCGACGACGAGCGCACGTATTCGACGCCGGGGATGCCGCGCAACTGGTCCTCCATCGGGATCGTAATCAGTTCTTCCACCTCGGTGGACGTCATGCCGGGACCCTCGGTCTGGATTTCCACCTTCGGCGGCGCAAACTCGGGGAAGACGTCGATCGGCATCCGATGCAGTTGCTGCGTGCCGAACGTGAGCAAGGCGATGGCCGCTGCCACCACCAGGAAACGGAACTTCAGGCTCGAGCCGATTATCCAGCGGAACATCAGCGCTCCCTTCTCGCCGCGATGACGATCACGCAGTGGGTTAGGGAAGTGAAGACAAGGTCGGAAGAAGGGGTGGCCATCGCGCATCCTTTCAAACGAGAACAGGGCGGAAGACTTCTTGGAGATCACCGGGATATCCGGCCTAGACTTTCAATCTACTCAGTGGCCGAGCTTTTTCAAGCGGCACCCTGCACTATATTTGTGCGTGTTGTATGCAGCCATCGCACGCGAAAAAATCCGAGAACTTACATTGCGTGAAGACCGTCGTAGCCGCGCAGGCGGATACGACGGTCCATGGGCCAGTGGGCTTCGCTGCTTAGCGATCGCATCGCAATAAAAAAACGCCGCCCGGCGCGAAGCCTGGGCGGCGTTGTATGCCAGTGGCAGCGGTTACTGCGCGCCGGCCCTGCTCTTGCCGAACGCATCGCCGGCTTTCCAGGCCGGCATCTTCGGCGCATTGGCAATCATGCGTCCGAGATTGAGCGTGAACTGCGCCTGCTGCACCATGCCGGACAAGTCCCAGCTGGCGTCGTATTCGTCCGACACCTGGTGGTAGCGCTCGCCGTAGGCTTTGGCCTTCGCTTTCGACGCAACGGGATCCTTGGCGTAGTCATGCCCGCCCTCGATCGAGAACGCCGGGATGCCCGCTTTGGCGAAGCTGAAATGGTCGCTGCGGAAGTAGCCGCCGGCCAGGTCGGGTTCCGGCGTGGCCACCTTCAGGCCCATCGCCTTCGCTGCCGCCGCGGCCATCGCGCCAAGTTCGGTGCGCTCGCTGCCCTGGGTGCCGACATCGTGCGTGGCGCCGACAAAGTTCAGGCTGTCGAGGTTCAGGTTGGCGGCAGTCTTGTCGGCTGGCCACAGCGGGCTGGCCGCGTACGCGGCGCTGCCCAGCAGGCCCTGTTCTTCGGCCGCGACCCACAGGAACATCTGGCTGCGCCTGGCCGGCGCCTTCGACGCTTCCACCGCCATCGCCAGCAAGCCGGCCGAGCCGGATGCATTGTCGACCGCGCCGTTGTAGATGGTGTCGCCGGTGCCGCCTTGCTTGCCGAGGTGATCGTAGTGGGCGCTGTAGATGACGACTTCATCCTTCAGCTTCGGATCGGTGCCCGGCACGATGCCGGCGACGTTAAACTGGTCGACCAGGCGCACCTCTGCGCGCGTTTCGCCCTTGACCCTGGCGGTCAGTGCGACCGGCTTGAAATCCTTGCGTTCGGCCGCTGCGCGCAGCTTGTCGAGGTCTTGCCCGGCCGCCTGGAACAGGGCGCGCGCGGTCGATTCGGTGATCCAGCCTTGCATGCCGGTGCCGACCTTGCCTTCGGCCAGCTGGAAGCGCTCGGCGGTCCAGCTGTTCTGCACCACGCTCCAGCCGTACGAGGCCGATGCGTCGGTGTGAATCAGCAAGACGCCGGCGGCGCCGTGGCGCGCCGCTTCTTCAAACTTGTAAGTCCAGCGGCCGTAGTAGGTCAGGCCCTTGCCGCCGAAGCGGTCCGGCTCGGCCGCGGTCGGCATCGGGTCGTTGACCATCATCACCAGCACCTTGCCCTTGCAGTCGATGCCCTTGTAGTCGTCCCAGCCTTGCTCCGGCGCGCTGATGCCGTAGCCGACGAACACCATCCCGGCGTCCATCGCGTGCACCGCCCTGGCGTCGCCCGGCGCCCAGACCCAGTCCTTGCCGAAGGTCAGCGCCTGCGCATGGCCGCCCGCTTCCAGCACGACCTTGCTGTCTTGCGGCGTGGCGCGCACGCCGGCGATCTTGACGCTCTGGCGATAGCTGTTGCCGTTGGCCGGCTTCAGGCCGGCCGCCATGGCTTGCGATTCGAGGTAGGCGACCGCCAGTTCGGCGCCGCGCTGGCCGGTGCCGCGGCCTTCCAGCACGTCGCTGGAGAGGAACTGCAGGTGGGCGCGCAGCGGCGCTTCGTGGACGGTCGGTGCGGCTGGCGCGGCGTGGGCCGGAACGGCCAGCGCCAGGCTGGTGGCCAGTGCGCTGGCAATGGCGGTGGAGAGCATCTTTTGCATGGGTTCCAGGATCAAGAATGGAGGGAGACTGTTCGCCCGTGGTACAGGCAGCGAACATTGTACATTCCCTAGCGGAACACCAGCGTATCGGACAGGATGGTGCTCGCCGTCCCCGGCGTCAGCGGCGGCGGCATGCCGGCCGGGCGCGGTGCGATATCGTGCGGCGGCACGCCGGGGATGCGCTCGTGCACGAAGACGCGCGCCAGCTTGTCGGTCTGCAGGTCGAAACGGAAATCGAGGCGCTGGCCGCCCATGCCGTACATGCTCAGCGTCCAGGTGTTGGCCTTCTCGGCCGTCAGCACGCGGCCGTTGACGCTGGCGCGGTAGGCGTCGGCGCCGCTGAGCGTGACGTCGATGAACGGCACCGCCGCTTTTCCCTGCAACGTGAATTCGACCGCGCGCTGGTTGCCGTCATCGTTGTCTTTCAGCACGGTCAGGTCGGGAACGCCGAGCGGCGTGCGCGGCGCCCGCGCCAGCCACATTTTCGGGCTGCCGTAGCCGAAGGCGTCGACCTGCACCTGGGCGCGGGTGGCGTTGGGGAAGAACTGGCGCGACCAGCCGTCGAGCGGCATTTCCGGCAGCATCCAGTACGACTTCCAGGTGTAGGCGTCCTTCAGGTAGGTCATGCGGTTGGGCTGCGGCATCGGTTCGGCGCCGTACGGTGCGGCCGAGCCGGCCACCGCGATGCAGGCCGCGCCGACTGCGGCCAGGCCGCGCACGATGAAGCGGCGCTGCGCCGTCAGCAGCAGCGTCGCCATGCCGAGCAGCAGTGCCAGGGTCGCCATCGGCAAGTTCAGGTTTTCCAGCGAGGTGGCGTAGAAGACGTCGCTGACCAGCGGGCCGATCAGCATCAGCGCCGGGGCGACGCCGGCAAACTGGATCAGCGCGCGACGGTAGGCGGGCAGGGTGCGGGCGAACGGCGCATACAGCGCGCCATACGCCAGCAGGGTAGCCATCAGCGGCCAGGCCAGCAGGTAGCTGGCGCCCGGCAGTTTCCAGCTGGCCGCCAGCAGCAACAGCAGCATGGCCAGCAGCGGCCCAAGCGCCGCCGCGGCGTGGCCGACGCTGCGCCGGAAGCCGCGCTGCAGCACCACGAACAGGGCGGTGCCGAGCGCGGCGAAGCCGGCCATGAACCAGCCGTCGCGCGCACCGGCGCCGTATGCGCGGAAGTCGTAACCCGGATGCAGCGATGGCAGCGCCTGCCACATGGTGAATACCGCCAGCATGATCAGGCCGGCGATGAAGATGAAGCCGATCGCGCCATTGGCGATGTCGCCCGGCCCGGTATCGCCGCGCTGCACCGCCATCCAGCAGACGATCAGGAACATCAGGCAGGTCAGCCGCGTCAGCATCCACACCGAGCCGGCGGCGTAGCTCACCGCGCCAATGACGGGCAGGTTGAAGTACAGCGCTTCGCCGGCCGCCGCAGCGTCGGGCGCGGCTTGGCCGAAATGGCGCGCCAAAGCGGTCATCGTCTCGCCCATGCTCTGCACGGTGGCGGGATCGAGCCGGGCCGGCGTGTCGCGCGAGCCGATGCCGGCGCCGTTGTTGCCTTCCATGTTGGCGAAGTGCAGGCGCGCCGTTCCGATCGTGCCGAGCGCGCCCATGTCGAGCGCGCCCGGCATCATCTGGTAGACCGCCTGCATCGCCGACGAACCGCGCGCATGTGGCGCCGCCTGGGCCCAGCCGCTGACGGCGGCGCGGTCGTCGCCGCTGGCGCCGATCAGCACCAGCGGCCCCGCGCTGCCGCCGCCGTCGAAGCGCATCACCAGGCCGGCGCGTTTGGCCAGCGCATGCTGGCCGGCGAACGCGCGCATGCCGAGTCCGCCGACGCGCTCGCCGTCGGCGAACAGGATGGCGATGTCGTTCGCCAGCGGCGCGCGCGCCTGCAGGATCCGCAGCGTTTCGAGCATCGCCGCCACCGGCGCCGCCGCCGCCGCGCCGAGGCTGCGTTCGGCGCTGTCNNGCGCACGATGATGTTGTTGACGACGCCGAGCGCGATGCGCGCATTGTGGCGGCGGTCGATGATGGTCTTTTGCGCAGTCGCCGTCTGCACTTCGGGTTCCAGTCCCATGCCGCGCAGCTGGTTGAGGATATATTGGCGCGCTTCGGCATTGGCGGCGCTGGCGATCGGGCGCGGCAGCGCGGCGAGAACGCGCACGTGGCCGATCGCACGCGCCAGCGGGAACTCCGCCGCCGGCGCATCCGCCGCTTGCGGCGCGGGTGCGGTGACGGGCCGCAGTGCATTCCAGGCCAGCCCGGCCACGAGCAGTGTGGCCGCGACGATCCCGGCCGCGGCCGCTTTCGCGGGCGAAAATTGATTGATCAGCATAAGAGTCCCCGAATATTTTTATTGGTGGCGCAGTGACGGCGCGGGCAGCAGCGGGCGGACGCCCGCGGTATTCAGGTCGCTATCTTTTTCATATCCATCCCCATGGCATTTGATTGATTTACTGTGCTGCTCAAGCAATATCGGAGGCTCCTGCCCCTCCTTGGGCTGAAAAAAACCCCGCCCGGCAAAGCGGGGCGGGGTAAGGCTCAACAGGTAATTACATTAGTCCAGCGTCCAGACGTAGGCGATCTGCGCCCAGGCCTGCTCGGCAGCGCCGCCGTTGGTGGCCGGCTTGAACTTGCACATGCTCAGCGCCGACACGGCGGCCTTGTCGAGCTCGCGCGAACCGCTCGACTTCTGCACCCGCGAATCGGCCACGCGGCCGTCAACACCGACCAGCAATGCCAGCGTCACGGTACCGGCCTCGCCGTTACGCATCGCCTTCGCCGGGTAGTCCGGCTTGGCGCAACCGTTGGCGTCGGCCAGCACGGCGGTGCGCATCTTGCCGCTGTTATCCGATGGCGCTGCCGGTGCCGCTTCAGGCTGCGGCGTGGCGGTCGACGGCTGAGGCGCGGGTTCCGAGCTCACCGCGGCGGTCACGTTGTCGGGCGGCGGCGGCTGCTGCACCTGCACCTCGACCGGCGGCGCGACGATTTGCGGCGGCGCCACTTGCGGCATCGGCTTTGGCGGCTCGGGCGGCGGCGGTGGCGGCGTCGGCGCCTCCGGCGTGAACATCACCACCAGCTCTTCCGGCATTTTCGGCATCGTGATGTGGCGCGCATTCAGACTGTGGACAAACAGTGCGCCGACGAGGATGTGAAAGCCGGCGACGGCTGCGATCTTGGTGGCTTTGCTGCCACCGTTGCTATTCATATGAGAGAAGTGCATGGCGATCTCCTTGTTGTAGTGCCGGGTAGAAGTGCGTCCCGAGCATGTTTGCTACGTCAAGCACGTTCAAAATCTATTCGATGGAACGAATATATGCTATTGCCTAGCAATTGAAAAGCTATTTCGTAGTATTTTTGCTGAGTTAGGGATCTCAGCAGGGGAGCAGCGGGGGAAACCGTGGCGGAATGACCACTTACACGGCGCTGCGATGTATGAAATAATCCCACGGACGAGAATTCTCTTCCGTGTACTGGCACACATAAGTGCCAGTCAATGGTAAGCGAATGTAACCAGGCGCTGCGGCGCCGCAGGGAGAATCAGTGCAAGTTGCAAAAAAACCAATCCGCGTCATGCTGGCCGACGACCACCCGATCGTCATGACCGGGTTCGCGATGTCGCTCGAAGGCGTCGGCATGGATGTGGTGGGCCAGGCCAGGACGCCCGACGAAGCGGCGGCGATGTATGCCGAGCTGAAACCCGACGTGCTGGTGCTCGACATCCGCTTCGGCACCGAGCTGACCGGCCTCGACGCGGCGCGCGGGTTGCTGAACGGCTACCCGGCGGCCAACATCGTCTTCCTCAGCCAGTTCGACCAGGACAGCCTGATCAAGGAAACCTACCGCCTCGGCGCGCGCGCCTTCGTCACCAAGGACTGCGACCCGGCCGACCTGGCCACCGCGGTGCGCCATGCCAACGACGGCAAGCTGTATTTCCTGCCGCAGATCGCCGAGCGGCTGGCCAACCTGTCGGTGCGCGGCGACGTCTCGCCGCAGTCGCAGCTCGACCAGCGCGGCCTCGAGATCTTCAAGCTGATGGCAGAGGGCCTCACCAACGCCGAGATCGCCGAGCGGCTCAAGCTGTCGACCAAGACCATCAGCAACATCAGCCAGTCGGTCAAGGAAAAGCTCGGCGTGCACCGCCAGGCCTACATCACCAAGCTGGCCGTCAAGCACGGCCTGATCGAGCCGTAGTGCGGGCCGTGCTGCTGGCGCTGGCCCTGCTGGCGACGGCGCCGGCGCAGGCCGAGCAGGTGCACGGTTTCCGCTTCCACATCGTCACCGGCGACGACAGCGCCCAGACGCGCCGCATCGCCGACGATTTGTACAAGCGGCTGGTGCCGCTGTCGGCGCTGTTCCGCACCGAGCTGGCGCAGCGCCGCCGCATGGTCTACATCGCCATCGGCCCGGTCGCGCTGCGCGACGTTGCCGGCCGCAAGGACGACAGCGTGGTCATCTCCGCCTTTACGTCGAGCCAGGTGTGGCGCGCGATCGCTGCCGGCGCCACGCCGGCGCGCGCCGCCGCCATGACGGCGGTGTACGCCGAGCCGGCGCCGGCCGACCAGCTGCGCCTGGCCGCGCTGCTGTACCGCCGCAAGGTCACCGTCGCCGCCATCCTCGGCGCCGACACCGGCTACCTCAAGCCGGTACTGCACGGCATCGCCGCGGTCGAGGAGCTGGCGCCCGGCGACGACATCAACCGCGCGCTGAACCGCATCGCGCCGAACGAGGTGCTGCTGGCGATGCCCGACAGCGCCGTCTACAACGCCGAGAACATCCGCAACATCCTGCTGTCGACCTACCGCCACAAGCAGGGCGTGATCGGCTTCTCCGCCGACATGGTCAAGGCCGGCGCGCTGGCCTCGACCTACTCCGACATCGCCGACATCAACGCCCAGGTGGCCGAACTGGCCGAGGCGTTCGTCGCCAGCGGCGAACTGGCGCCGCCGCAGTTCCCGCGCTACTTCAGCACCATCGTCAACGAGGGCGTGGCGCGCTCGCTCGACATCGAGGTCGACGACGCCGCGCGCAAGTTCGCGCACCATGCGAAGGCAAAGCCGCGATGAGGGTGCGCTTCTGGAAAAGCTGGAGCATCGGCACCCGCATGATCTTCATCACCATGCTGCCGGTGGTGTTCCTGTTCTCGTCGTTCGTCTGGTACTCATGGTATTCGCACCGCGCCCAGGTGGCCGAGGAACTGGCCGAACGCGGCCGCATCCTGGCGCGCGCGCTGGCCGAAACCAGCGAGTACAACGTCATCTCCGGCAACCTGTCCGACCTGCGCCTGACCATCAATGGCCTGGTCCAGTCGGACAAAAGCATCGCGCGCATCGATGTGGTGGACGCGGCGCTGAAGGGCGCCATCAGCGTGTCCTCGCAGTTTGCCGCCGACGCCGAGGACCATTACTACGAGGCGCCGATCAAGAAGCAGGTGCTGTGGGTGAACCTGTTTTCCGACAACGGCTCGCCGCACGTGTCGGGTCCGAGCGACACCAAGGCGCCGACCCAGCCGGCCGAAGTGGTGGGCTGGGTGCGCGTGACGATGTCGCCGGCGAACATGGTGGCCAAGCAGACGCGCCGGTTCGAGGTCGAGCTGGCGATCGCGGCGCTGGCGCTGGCCGTCAGCGGCGCGCTGGCGTGGTTCCTGGCGCGCAGCCTGACCGTGCCGCTGCGCGCGTCGATCGGTGCGCTGCGCCAGATCCGCGGCGGCGATTACCGCGTGCGGCTGCCGGCCACCACCGGCGGCGAGATCGGTGAGCTGCAGGACTCGATCGCCGAAATGTCGCTCGCGCTCGACCAGTCCAAGCAGCACCTGGAAAACAAGGTCGCCGAGCGCACCCGCGATTTGCTCGAGTCGCGCAACGAGGCGCTCCGGGCGGACGCCGACAAGCGCAAGCTGATCCAGAAAGTGAACTCGATCGTCGAAGATGAGCGCAAGAGCATCGCCATCGAAATCCATGATGAACTGAATGCCTCGCTGATCGCCGCGCGGCTGGAGTCGCAAAGCATCCTGCACCTGGCCGGCAAGGCCGGATCCGGTCCGGAAATCGAGCAGATCAAGCAGAAGTCGCAGGCCATCACCAAGCTCACGCTCGACCTGTACGCCAGCGGCAGGAGCCTGGTGCGGCGCCTGCGCCCCGAGGTGCTCGACATGCTTGGCCTGCACGGCGCGGTCGAGGAAATGATGCGCCACTACGACAGCGGCACCGGCTGCCGCTTCGAATTCCACTCCGAGGGCGACTTCTCCCAGCTCGGCAACGAACTGGCGATATCGGCCTACCGCATCATCCAGGAAGCGCTGTCGAACGTGATCAAGCACGCCGGGGCCAGCCACGCGCAGGTCGCGCTGACGCTGGCCGGCGGCGGCGACACGCTGCACATCGAAGTGGCAGACGACGGCGCCGGCTTCGACACCGGCACCGCATCGGCCGGCATCGGCATCATCGGCATGCGCGAGCGCGTGTATGCGCTCGGCGGCAGCATCGCATTCAGCTCCGATCCCGACGGCGGCACGGTGGTGGCCATCGCGCTGCCACTGCACGCGCCAACTGCTGTATCGTAGCGAAATCCTGTTTACCTCACACACGCCAATCATGCAGAACGAACTCCGCACGCCGTACGAAAACGGCAACAAGAACCAGACCACCACCTGGGCCGAATGCATCGCCTGGTACGAAGCGCTGGCGCGGCAGTACCC
>CXWL01001316.1_pt1 | contig 19052 bp, 22 predicted proteins | sample 590931 | NCBI WGS metagenome assembly CXWL01 (sample SAMEA3498368, study PRJEB10139) | groundwater metagenome | biome: water well; material: biofilm material | place: Germany | collected 2015-04-27 | reverse complement strand
GGTGAAAGACACTTGAAGCCCGATATTACATTTTCGGCAGCTAAGATATTTGATCGGGTGGTGGTGCCCAATGAGTTATGCTCCATCCGTTTCCGTCCGTTTCTGGAAGGCAATCAGCTTGCCGTATTAGGCTCACCGAGATATTGTGAAGAGTGGCTAAAAATACTTGCTAGATTGATGCCGCCTTCACCACTCGTCCGCTCGGATAGCCGACTTAAAATTGTCATGTTCCTCAGAAAATCCAACTTTACGACATTTTGGGAAGAAGTGGGTGAAGTGGTTCATATGATTGCTGAATTTCCCGGTGTGGAATTGATCATCAAACCGCATACGCGAAGCGGTTGGAAACAATCACTAACCAAAGACAGTTCGATCAAGCAATTGCCGAATGTGCGTGTTGCAAGCGATGATGCGCATTCGGTGCATTTGATGAATTGGTCCGATGTCATTATTGATTTGGCTACTTCGGTGATATTCGAAGCCGTCAGGGCAAAAAAGCCGGTATTGGCAGCGGATTATTTAATCGCAGCTCGCTCGGCTGTGGCGTATTACATGCCGGAAACAGAGATGAAATGCCGCGATGATGTATATGAAAAAATCAATTATTTTTTAACTAATGGTTGTGATTCTTTCTATATTGAAGAACACCGGCAGCGCTTTTTAAAGGAAATGCTGGATTTTCCGGATGCTGATGTACTTCCCCGTTATGTCACGTTACTTGAGCAATCTGCAAGTTGAACTGTTTTTCTTTTCCACCTAATCAGAATCAAAGCTTACCCCACTAACTTCAAAAAGTGATCATGATGCTGGCCAAAGATATATTAAACGAGTTGATTGTGGCAGCATATAAACTAAAAGGCGGGTATGCGGATGTACAGGTTAGAGATCAGCGTATTCTAATTTCAGTTGATCATTTGCGTACACTTAACCGAGCAAGAACGTATTCGATCAAGGAGCCGGATACGCTGGATTGGTTAGATAGCTTTGAGCCCAATTCATGTTATTTTGATATTGGTGCCAATATTGGTCAATACTCCTTATATCCAGCCAAAAAATATGGCGACAAAATTCAAGTTTATGCGTTTGAGCCGCAAAGTAATAATTACTATGCGCTGAACAAAAATATTTTTTTAAATAACCTCAAGGAAAATATTTTATCGTATTGTGTTGCGGTTTCCGGGAAAAGTGAGTTTTCCAAATTGTATATCCCCAAATTTATTCCGGGCGGGAATCGATCGCAATTTGGAAAAGAAGAAGACATTGAGAACTTGAAAATGTCAGCTACGCACATCCAAGGAATGTTTGGTGTGACGTTAGATGATTTATGCAGTAAGTGGGGATTTCCTTATCCGAATTATATTAAGATCGATGTCGATGGCATCGAAATTTCTATTCTCAATGGTGCTGAGTCTGTATTGGCGCACCCGGCGTTGCGGTCTGTCATTATCGAGCTAGGTACGGATGAGGAACAGACGAAAGCAATTGCTTTAATGAAACAGGCCGGTTTTGAAGTAAAGCAGCGATCAACCCGGAACTGGGGAGAAGCATATCTGATTTTTGAAAGGAATTAGCCTGCCGGTGCCTATTTCGTATCGCTTCATGTTTTAGATAATCGGGCGGTTGCATGAACGCCTCCTACAATTTATGAATACACCCGTTGCGCCTTCTGTTGATGTCATCATACCTGTCTATAATGCGGCAGAGTTGACGAGACGGTGTATTGATTCTGCTGTCACTGTTCTGGGCCAGTCAATTAGGACTATTTATATTCAAGACGATGCATCAGATACAGAGACTTGTGCGATGCTCGATCACTTGCGTTACCAGCAGCTCCATGTTCATCACGCGCCTGAAAACCAAGGGTTTGGCAAATCGGTCAATGATGCGGCTGCTCGCTCGGATGCGGATTTTGTGCTAGTGCTTAATTCGGATACCGAAATTCACGAAAATTTCTTGCCATTGTTGTGCGAAGCTTTTGCAGCTGATTCAGAATTGGCGGTCATCAGTCCAGTACAAGATAATTTTTCCAAGTCTAAACTGGAGTGCTATCAACGGCGACCGGGCGGTTATATTGCTACGTATCGCTTTCAGGGATATGCCTTTTTAATCCGGCGCGCACTATTTGTCGCAATGGGTGGATTTGATGTGCAATTTGGCCGAGGCTATTTTGAGGATACAGACCTGGGGCGTCGGTTGGTTCAGCAAGGATGGCGTATGGGTGTGCATCCGGATGCATGCATCCACCATACTGGCGGCGCATCATTTGGACGTGGCCGGTCGTATCGGTTGTTGGCGAAGCGTAACCGTGCATTATATCTTTCGCGTTACCCTGAAGCATGCCGCAATATTCTACTGGTTTCAGGCTCCTATACATTGGCTGATTTATCTGCGCAGTTAACAGATTCGATTGAACAGGTATTGCGGCATGGCGGCGGCATTCATTGGTTGACATCCCTGCCATTACCTCAGTTATCTTGTTTGCAGATGCGGAACGGTACGGCGAACATTAAGATGGCAATCAAACTGATGCTGCGCGGCCGGTCTCGCGCGGATAAGCGCATATCTGCGGTGTGGATTTTGCCGGGTGCACCCATATTGTTGCAGATTCTATTGGTACTTTTTGCTCGTGTGCGTAAACTGGAAATATGGAAATGGAAAGCGGGACAGTTTGAATTTGTTGAGCGTTTGTCAGATTCGCAGCAGAATTTATCAGAGAAGCCCGCTCTGAAGCGAGAGATTACTAAACGGAATCCAGAATAATTGCAAGTCCAAACTATTCAGATTTAAAACGATTTATTGAAAACAGCTCTCTATTGTTTTTATGCCAGCTAATACTACACGACAAGAATTGTTGATCAGGTTTGCGCTGGTTCTCGTTTGTCTGGGATTCTGGCGTAGCGAGGTGAATTTTGTTTCTTTNNGCGATCAAAGAACCCTTTGTACAAGCGATTCTTTTGTTATGCATGCTTTTGCTCTTAGGGTTGTTATGGAGTGAGCTGCTGGGAAACGGGCGAATGAAATGGTTAAAGTATTTTATATTATTGGTTTTCATACCATTTTTCTCTCTATTGAATAGTGAGCGTTTACCATGGGCAATAGGTGGGCTGGTAACAGGTTATTTGAGTGTTCTGTTTGTAGGGATCTATCAGTGGCTTGTCATGGGGGTTCAGGGTATTCCGCTCGTGGGAATGTCGTATTTAAGTTTTTCAGCCATGCTTGGGGTTGGTGCAATTGTAGCAGTTGGTTTTGCTGACACGAATCAGTCCAAGAAACTAGGAATAATGTTGTGGATTGTGGCGGTTGCGTTAATATTTATTCAATTTCATCAGAATGGAAGAATTCTGCTGCTCGCAACACTTCTCGCTGTATTGCTTATGGCATTCTTGCGCTACAAAATAGAAATCAGAAAATTCATAGGTATTTTAATCGCTGTGTTGATAGTCAGCGCGATTTTTGCTTATAGCAGCCCTGTTTTTCAGGATAGGCTGATTCAGGCTAAAAATAACATCGAATTATTACAGCAAGGTAATTACAGTTCTAGTTTAGGATATCGTTTTGCCATGTGGGATGTTGGACTGCACGCTATCGTTGAGCGTCCTCTGTCAGGTTATGGAACAGGTTCGCCAGAGCGCTATTTCGATAATGCAATCTTGACGTACAAAAATGGCCTTTATAAGGATTTGCCAGAATTTCAGAAAACCTCCCATTATCATAATGATTGGATTGAAATTGGCATGCATGTTGGTATTCCAGGCATGATGGCTTTACTGTTTCTGTACTGGGGCTGGTACCAGGTGTTTAAGAGAAGCCACTTAGCGATATTGGGTGCAGGACTGGTTAGTTATATTATTCTGGCAGGGTTTACCGATGCTTTTATTATTTTTAGCAGGACGCCGGTTCTTTTGTTGTTGATCACGGGGATTATCATGAGCTGGCACAGACAAGTACCAGAGAGGATTTAAGCATATTATGCAACCAGACCGGATCGGCACGGAAACAAACTCTGCTTGTTATCTGTGCGGTAAACAGGGAAAGATAGTGTATCGTAACTTAGTAGACCGGCTTTTTGGTGCGCCAGGGGAATGGACATTCAAAAAATGCACAGATGACGATTGCGGTGTTGTCTGGCTAGATCCCAGACCGACAATTGATGAAGTTGGCAAAGCTTACCAAAATTATTACACACATGATCAAGCTAATCATGCACAACAAACACGGTTGGCACGTATCGTTCGCAGCATTCTGCATACCTTGAGTATTAACTTACTGGGATTACGTAGCGAGCGNNTGGAGTGTCACGGGGCAGGAGATTGATCCGGTAGCCTCCGAGTATGTACGTACAGAGAAGGGTATTCCCGTGCATTTAGGGCCACTTGAAACCATGGATGCCGCCGGAGAATTTGATGTCGTGATTCTGAGCCACGTTATTGAACATGTGCATGATCCGGTTGCTTTGTTAATAATGTGTCACCGCCAACTCAAAGCGAATGGCTTATTGGTATTGCTGACACCGAACGCTGCAAGCTATGGCCATCGTAAGTTTGGTGCGGCGTGGCGCGGTCTTGAATCGCCTCGGCATATTCATCTATTTACCTGTAAAACACTGATTCGGCTTGCTCAAAAGGCCGNNTCACCATCAGTGGAAGCAGAAAAAGAGGGGTATCAGTTTATTACAACTCGTGATGTATTAAGAGGGTTCTGGTTTCAATTGACTGCGTACTTCATTTTTCGAGTCGATAAAAATTCTGGTGAGGAATGCGTACTGATGGCAACAAAGTGAACAGTCTTGTTTTGATTTTGTTAATCCGGATATCTGGCAAATGGCCAAGTATTAGATACGTCACAGCGGGCTTATATTGCTGACAATGTGTTTTGGCATGGCCAAGTGTCTAGTCATGAAGAATATCAGGATGTTGAATATGACCCAACAGAAGCGATTGTAGAGCAAATCGACGGATTCTTAATGACCCGATTCTGATACATTTATTAATTCAACGCGCGATAGTTTCATCGTTGCCAGAAAGAAATAGTACGAGCTATATTTAAGAAATTGGATCGAACTGTTGGGATCTTCCGACAGTATAATTCTCATGGCAGTTTAACGGATTAATTGGTATAGTTAATATATCTCATTTGTAATAGAGCGGGCTGTTAGAGTGCACTTGTTGTAATCCATATTTTTTCAAGGAAATAATAATATGCAAATTCATGTTTATGATACTTATGTTAAAGCTAAAGATGGGCATACGATGCACTTTGATGTATTTACAGCCGTGAAGGATGATCAAAAAGCTGTCGAATATGCAAAGCAATGGCTTTCTACAATTGGCGAAGGAGACGCAACGGTCACTAGTAAGGAATGTAGCTTCTGTCATAGCCAGAGCGCACCTGCAAATGTGACCGATGAGATCAACAAGAATGGTTTCTACATCTACAAGATGGAAGGTTGTTAATCATTGTTTGCTGATTGTAAGAAATTTAGATTGAAGATGCTGCATCTTGACTCTGACCATTAACTGAAATCGTATCGACCATCATATTCAAGGTTTCCGAAATGAAGTATAAATTTAGAAAGTTAATAATAGCTGGTGCTGTTTTTACGTTGTGTAACTCGGTTCAAGCCGCAGAGCCAAAATTGATTGGTGAACACGGTGAGTGGACGGCCTATATGTTTATGGAAAACAATAACAAAGTTTGCTATATGGTTAGTAAACCCAAAAAATCAGAAGGGAATTACTCAAAGCGTGGCGATGTGTTTGCTTTAGTTACGCACCGTCCTGCTGAGAAAAGTAAAAATGTTTTTAGTTATATTGCCGGTTATGCATACAAACCTGGCACTGAAGCGACAGTAACAGTAAATAATCAAAGTTTTCGTCTTTTTACTCAGGATGACTCGGCTTGGGCTTCTGATGAAGCAACCGATAATAAAATAACGGATGGTATAAAGCGCGGGAATTCATTGGTAATCAAGGGTGCATCAGCGCGTGGTACGGAAACAACGGATACTTTCGGATTGAGTGGATCATCAGCAGCGCATAAGGCAATTTCATCTGAATGTGGCGTGAAATAAGTTAATTTTCTGGGTTTGTACGGAATCTCGAATTTTCCTTGAGTCAATAATAATTGGAAAGTCTATGAGTGATAGGATAGTTATTTATCAGAAGCCTACCTGCAGTAAATGTAGAGCGACATTATCTTTGCTTAAAGAGAGTGGTGAGGAATTCGAATCAATTAATTATTACGAGACTCCCTTAACAACAGAGAGAATGCGAGAATTGATTCAGAAGCTTGATATGCCGGTACGTGATCTTTTACGAAAAGACGAGCCATCGGTGGGAAACTTAAGTGCGGCGACGGACGATGAAATCATCAAAGCGATGGTGGAGAATCCAGATTTGATTCAACGTCCCATCGTCGTGCGTGGTAGCAAAGCCAGATTATGCCGACCACCTGAGAATGTCATGGAATTGCTCAAGTAGAAGAGGGTGTAGAAAAACTGTGTCTTTAAACGTTAGAGGCTCCGTACAACGTAGCTAAAAAATGTACGGAACCCTATCTGATTACTGTGTGGTACTCTTATACAGCAGTTTCTTTCGGTATGTTCGATGAAGTGGAGTCCTGCGCGGGCCGAGTTAGATTCTTACTGTTGCCACTGCGAGCAGGTAACTTTTCACGGATACGTGCTGATTTTCCTGCGCGATCTCTAAGATAATAAAGTTTCGCGCGGCAAACCGCACCTCTCCGTTTGATTTCTATACTTGCTATCAATGGCGAATATGTTTGGAAAGTACGTTCTACGCCTTCTCCGCTTGAAATTTTACGAACTGTAAATGCTGAGTTAAGGCCACGATTACGTTTGGCTATCACAACACCTTCGTAAGCCTGCACACGTTTACGATCGCCTTCAACAACACTGACATTAACAATTACTGTATCTCCTGGGGAGAAATCAGGTATTTCTTTGTTAAGGCGTTTTATTTCTTCTGCTTCCAATTGTTCAATTAAGTTCATGTCTTCTTCCCCTATTTGCCGATCTTACCTAGATTTACAGGATTGTTTGAATTCTTCCAAAAGTTTTTCTTCTTCAACTGTCATGCCATGTGCAAATTTTAACTCAATTAAATCAGGCCGTTTTAACCATGTTTTTCCGAGTGCTTGTTGTAAGCGCCAACGACGGATATGTGCATGGTTGCCTGACATTAGTACTTCTGGTACATGGCTGCCTTTATATATCTCAGGGCGCGTATAGTGCGGGCAATCCAATAGTCCATCAGCAAACGAGTCCTGATTTGCAGATTCTGGATCACCCAACGTACCTGGGATTTGTCTGGCGATACAATCAATCAGTACCATTGCAGCCAACTCGCCACCTGAAACAACATAATCACCTATAGAAATTTCCATATCTACTTGACGTATGATTAAGCGTTCATCTATGCCTTCATAGCGTCCGCAGAGCAGTATTAACCCCGGGAGTATGCTGAGCTGTTTGACCGTTTCGTGGTCGAGCCGTTTTCCCTGGGGTGTCAAATAGGCGGTCTGAGTTTTTTCGATACCCAATGCATTTTGTCTCGCCTTAGCCTGAGTGATAGCATCTTCTAATGGTTGTGCCAACATGACCATTCCAGGCCCCCCGCCATAAGGGCTATCATCTACCGTACGATGATTATCGTGGGTAAAGTCACGCGGATTCCAAGTATTTAGTCGAAAGATAGCATTTCTATTCGCTTTTCCTGTTACGCCATATTGCGTAATGGCGTTGAACATTTCCGGAAATAATGTGATGACATCGCATTCAAACCCCATTGCTTGTCACCTTAATAGTCTATACCCCAGTCAACTACGATCAGAGAAAGCTTCAAATCAACTTTTATAATAATTTGTTCGATAAAAGGAATGAGCGTTTCTTTTCCTTCTTTATCCATATACTGTACGCGTAATACATCATTCGCACCCGTTTCAAACAAACCTACCACCTTACCAAGTTTCTCGCCTTTTAAATTGACAACTTCAGTACCAACTAAATCTGACCAATAGTAGCCACTGTCTCCGTCTTCTGGTAAATCTGGCAATTGTTTGCGCGGAACTGCTATTTGCATTCCTTTGAGTTTCAAAGCCTGTGTGCGGTCAGTGCATTCCTTGAGTTTTGCGGTTAATATGTTACCGTTAATATGCCCAGTATCAACTTGCACTTCCTGCCATTCATCATTTTCTTTTCTTAGCCACCATGATGGATATTCCAGTAATCCTTCAGTATACTCAGTGTAAGGATTGACTTTTATCCAACCATGAATTCCAAAAGGGCCGACAATATGACCCATTATCGCCATCGGTATAGCTGATTTATCTGTTTTAGCTATTTGCCGACAACTTCTTTGTTGGTAACAAATTGTTTGACCAGCCGGGTTGCTGTTGTTGATAGCTGCGCACCCTGGGATTGCCAATAAGCGACCCGATCCAGTTGAACTCGCAATGATTCTTCCCCACCGGTAGCTCTTGGGTTATAGAAACCAACGCGCTCTATAAATCGGCCATCACGTGCGTAGCGGGAATTTGCCACAACCATATTAAAAAACGGACGTTTTTTTGCACCGCCTCTTGCCAATCTGATAATAACCATATTTTTGCCTATAAGCCTGTCTATAATTATGAAGCTTGAATTGAAATAGCTTTTAATTTTACAGTAGTTTCTGTAATTCTGACAAGTGATAAAATAACCATAGTCATTGCGGCTACAAGCTTTTAACCGGCGGAAATTAACAAACGCTTTAAGTATACGCTTCTACAGTGGGATTGATAAATTGCTTCCAAAGTTTTCTAAAGATTTTATTATTCATGAATCAAGCCAGTGTGTTTCATGCGGCTTATGTTTGCCGCATTGCCCAACTTATCGATTGCTGAAATCAGAAGCGGATTCTCCGCGTGGGCGCATTGCTTTGATGAATGGGGTTGTTAATGGACGTATTCCTTTGAATGCGCGATTTATTCTACATATGGATCGTTGTCTAACGTGCCGGGCTTGCGAAGCTGTTTGTCCGAATAATGTTCCTTATGGTCAGTTGATTGATGAAACGCGTGCGCTGATTGCAGATCAGTCAGAATCTGTGGTAGCCATTCAGAAGTCAGGTGTGCGCAGTGTGCTGGAAAAGCTATTACTTACCCGGCCTGCGCGCTTAGATCGTTTGCGCCGTTTGTTCTATTTCATACAGAAAAGCGGTTGGGTACGATGGCTACAAAAACTGAATCGACTAGAGAAAAATAAATTATTTAAATTTATTGCGCAACTTCCTTTGATTAAGTTTCCCCATATAGCGACTGTGGATGGGAAGCGTACTTCGGGTAATCTTTGGCAGAAAACTTATCCTGCGGAAGGCGAGAAGCGTGGTGAAGTCGGTTTGTTTTTGGGATGTGTGGCACGGATAACGGATGTTGCAACATTAAATTCGAGTATTTATGTGTTGAATCGTTTGGGCTATACCGTCCATGTTCCACCGGATCAAACTTGCTGCGGTGCCCTACATCAGCATAGTGGCGCGCTGAAGCAAGCGGCTTCATTGGTGCAGCAAAATAAATCAGTTTTTTCCGGGCTTAAGGTGAATACAATTATCAGTACCGCATCGGGATGTGGCATACAGTTGCTTGAGTCCGGAGTGACGACTGAGCATACTCAGGTCGTAGACATCAATCGATTTTTGATTGCAGCTGGAGGATGGGAAAGTGTGGAAATAGCGTCATTGCCGCAAAAAATTCTGGTGCATGATCCATGCAGCTTGCGTAATATATTAAGAGGTCAAGTATATCCGCGCAAATTGATTGGACGTATCCCTGGCGCACAAGTAGTGTCTTTACTAGGTAATGATCAATGCTGTGGTGCTGCGGGGACTTATTTCATAGATCAGCAAGAAATTGCGGATGGATTACTGGAATCCAAGCTATCTGCCGCGATGGATAGCGGTGCTCGATATCTAGTGACTTCAAACATTGGTTGCGCAATGCATATAGCTAATGGATTATATGAGAAAGGAATAGACATAGAAGTGTTGCACCCAGTTACCTTGCTGGCAAGGCAAATGGGTTTGGAATTATAATGAAAACTAGTTTTTGTTGAGTGTAGGCAGATTGAAATTTCAGTGTACCTGAATATATACATATCGGCCTATAATGGATGCTCAATTCTATCGGTTTGCGAGTGAAGACTATGTTTAATATTGATAAGCTTATCATTGGTTTTGATGGTGCCTTACGTACCCTGCTGACGCCAGCGCAAACTTTGCGATCTGTTCCCGGTAGTGAATTGCCGGAAGCTGAATTGACGGACATGGAGAAACGGCTATCGTGTGCATTAATGCGTGTGAATCACGTGGGTGAAGTCTGTGCGCAAGCGTTGTATCAAGGACAGGGATTAACGGCGCGTAATGAGACAGTACAGCAAACATTGATGCAGGCTGCACGTGAAGAAACAGAGCATTTGGCTTGGACGGAGCGCCGTATCGTCGAACTGGGTGGACGTAAAAGCTTACTCAATCCACTTTGGTATGGCGGATCTTTTACTATTGGTGTTGTGGCGGGAATGCTGGGAGATAAATGGAATTTAGGATTCCTGGCTGAGACGGAGCACCAAGTCGGGGCGCATCTGGCCGGTCATTTGCAGCTTCTCCCGCATAAAGATGAGAAGAGCCGTGCCATTGTGACGCAAATGAAAATTGATGAAGCCAGTCATGCGACTATGGCATTGTCATATGGTGGTGCGGAACTGCCGCTACCGGTAAAGTTCACGATGAAACTTGGATCAAAAGTAATGACCCAAACAGCATATTGGGTTTGAGCGTGATTTAATATTTATAATTTATTGGGCAATAAACAGAAATCAGAGCGATCAAGTGATATGTGAAGAAAATTTTCTCAATGAAAAATATTAATCTAACACACCATTTTTTAATTGCTATGCCAACAATGGTAGATTCTGTATTTTCCAAGACTCTGACGTATATTTGTGAGCACAATGAACAAGGCGCGATCGGTATCGTTATTAACCGACCTACTGATCTGACGTTGTACAATCTTTTTAAACAGCTCGGTATTCCGCAGACTGATTCTCTCGCAGAATCAAAGTCTGTACTTTTTGGTGGGCCTGTACAATTAGACTGCGGTTTTGTGTTACATCATCCGGTAGGAAAATGGCAATCTACCCTTGTTGTCAATCAAGAAGTAGGGCTAACTACGTCACTGGATATCTTAAAAGCCATAGCAAATGCCGAAGGACCCGATCAAGTGCTGATCGCGATGGGTTATGCTGGCTGGGCTGCGGGCCAAATTGAACATGAATTAGCACAGAATGCATGGTTAACGGTACCAGCATCGGCGGATGTGATATTTGATATGCCATCCGAAGAAAGGCTACCCGCTGCAATGCAATTACTGGGCATTACTAATTGTGCGAGTCTATCCAATGAAATTGGGCATGCGTAGATATCAGTGCGGATGACAGAAAATTTCTCGGATGTGCAGCCGGAGTGTCAGTCACTAGAGCAGCTTCCACAGGGAACTGTATTAGCTTTTGATTTTGGGAAGAGGCGTATTGGCGTGGCGATTGGCAATAATACGCTGGGTATAGCGAATCCCCTCGTGACGATCGATAGCGAATCGACAGAACGGCGTTTTGCTGTGATCGCTCAATTGATTGAAACCTGGCAACCGGTTTTATTAGTGGTTGGCTTGCCCATGAATAGTGATGGGACGGCGCATGAGCTGACACAGTTAAGCCAGCGCTTTGCGCGACGTTTGGTAGGGCGTTTTAACCTCAAAGTCATCTTGAAAGATGAACGCTATACGAGCCAAACGGCCAGTGCCGCGTTACGTGAAGCGGGTATTACTGGAAGAAAACAAAAATCAGTGCTGGATCAAGTAGCCGCACAACAAATACTTCAATCATTTTTTGACGAACAGCATGCAATTACCAGACGCTGAGATTTTATTCAAAAGTCTCGCAAAAAAAATACGATCTGATGGCGGTAAGGATTTTGCGCTTGTGGGTATTCACACAGGTGGCGTGTGGCTGGCAGAACGTCTGCATCAGGAGCTAGGCATTACACAGCCGCTAGGTACCCTGGATGTGTCTTTTTACCGCGATGATTTCGATAAAATTGGTTTGCATTCACAGGTTAAGCCATCGGAAATCCCTTTTGAGGTGGAGGGTGCGAATATTATATTGGTTGATGATGTGTTGCATACCGGGAGAACAATTCGTGCAGCAATCAATGAACTATTTGACTATGGCCGTCCAGCTTGCATTAGTTTGGCCACTTTGGTTGACCGCGGTGGCAGGGAATTGCCGATTGCTGCGCAATATACCGGCATAGCGCTTGAATTGCCAATCGATAAAATGCTGGAATTGAAACGGGAAGAGAGCGGAAAGTTAAGTTTAAATTTGTATGATAAGAGCCTTCCAGAATGATCAATAGGAATCCACAACTGGATGAGAATGGTGTGCTGCAGCATTTGCTGACAACGGAAGGGTTACCGGCTTCTATTTTGCTGCATATATTGGATACCGCCGAATCATTTGTGGGTGTCACCGAGCGTGATGTTAAAAAAATCCCATTATTGCGTGGCAAATCGATATTTAATCTTTTTTTTGAACCCAGTACACGCACACGAACGACATTTGAAATTGCGGCCAAACGTTTGTCGGCAGATGTCATTAATCTCAATATTGCAGTTTCTGCGCAATCCAAGGGCGAAACACTGCTGGATACCGTCAACAATCTTTCCGCGATGAATGCGGACATGTTCATTGTGCGGCATGCACAGAGCGGCGCTGCGCATCTGATTGCTAAGCATGTCCGGCCAGATATTCATGTGATTAATGCGGGTGATGGGAGTCATGCACACCCGACACAAGCTTTGCTGGATATGTTTACAATTCGGCGCTACAAGCGTGATTTTCATAACTTGCGTGTGGCTATTGTCGGCGACATTCTGCATTCCAGAGTAGCACGCTCCCAGATTCATGCATTGACTACACTGGGCGTGCCGGAAGTACGTGTGATTGCACCTAAAACTTTATTGCCAAGAATGGTGGAACGTCTGGGTGTGCATGTTTATCACGATATGGCGAAAGGATTGAAGGATGTTGATGTGGTGATGATGCTGCGTTTGCAAAATGAACGGATGAAAGGTGCGAATTTACCCAGCCCGGAGGAGTTTTTTAAATACTATGGCCTTACTCCGGAGAAATTATCCCTTGCCCGGCGTGATGCGATCGTCATGCATCCTGGTCCGATGAATCGCGGTGTAGAGATTGACTCTGTGGTTGCGGATGGCAAACAGTCGGTAATTTTGCCTCAAGTTACATTCGGTATAGCGGTGCGGATGGCTGTGATGTCAATTCTGGCCGGCAATCAGGTCTAAAGGCTGTCATTATGAGAATTCATATTAAAAATGGACGGCTGATTGACCCAAAGCAGGGCATTGATGCGGTTCAGGATATTTTTATTGCGAAAGGTAAAATCATTGCAATAGGTGTGGCTCCTGATGAATTTCAGCCCAATCGTGTTATTGATGCTAAATCGTTAATCGTGTGTCCTGGTTTGGTTGATTTGTCTGTGCGCTTGCGTGAACCTGGACTGGAGTATAAAGCGACACTTGAGTCTGAAATGGAGGCGGCGGTTGCCGGAGGGGTAACAAGTTTTGCCTGTCCGCCGGATACGGACCCTCCGTTAGATGAGCCGGGTCTGGTAGAAATGTTGAAACATCGTGCCAAGAATCTTAATCAGGCGCATGTTTATCCCATCGGTGCGCTCACCCAGGGACTGCGCGGCGAACGTTTGACCGAAATGGCCGAATTAAACGACGCGGGATGTGTTGTTTTTGGTCAGCCGGATGGCTTGTTACCTAATTTGCGGGTGCTCATGCAGGCGATGCGGTATGCCTCTACATTTGGCTTTAGCGTGTGGCTACGTCCACAAGAAATTAGCTTGACCAATGACGGTGTTGCACATGATGGCGAAGTGGCAACACGGCTGGGTCTACCCACAGTTCCTGTGTGTGCGGAGACAATAGCCATATCTAATATCATTTTGTTGGCCAAAGAAACAGGGGTCAGAGTGCATTTGTGCCGGATTTCCAGTGCGGAAGGGTTAACAATGGTTCGCGCCGCTAAGCAGCAAGGCTTGCCGATAACTTGTGATGTGACGATTAATCATCTGCATTTATCTGATATGGATATTGGTTTTTTTGATTCGAATTGTCATCTGATGCCGCCATTGCGTGGTTCGAGTGACCGGGATGCGCTACGCAATGGTTTATTGGACGGTACGATCGATGCGATTTGTTCGGATCATGCGCCGGTAGATGAGGATGCCAAATTGCTGCCATTTGGTCAGTCTGAGATTGGTGCAACAGGCGTGGAATTATTGCTACCATTAGCATTAAAATGGGGTAATGAAATGCGCTTGCCCTTGCTTAAAGTTTTGGCAAAAATTACATCAGATCCATCAGGAATACTGGGAATTGACGCAGGACATCTATCTGTTGGGAATGCCGCAGATATCTGTATTTTTGATCCGGACTATTATTGGAAAGTAACAGCATCAGCCATTTTAAGTCAAGGGAAAAACACTCCTTTTATGGGCATGGAGTTACCGGGTGGCGTTAAATATACCTTGGTAAATGGTCATATTGTTTATGAACGTTGAATGCGGCAATGTCTTGTTTATCTATAGAAATAACACAATGCAATTTGTTTTTAACTGATTAATTGGAGCAACATGTCAAACCCATTACTTGATTTTTCCGGACTGCCTCGTTTTGCAGAAATAAAGGATGAACATATTACGCCAGCCATCGATGTGTTGCTGAAAGAGAATCGTGCGGTAGTTGAAAAAGTGCGTGGAGATGATCACCCGCCTACCTGGCAAACTTTTGTACAACCAATGGTAGATGCGAATGAGCGTTTGTCACGCGCTTGGGGGCAGGTATCGCATTTAAATGCGGTGATGAATAGCCCGAAGCTACGGGAAATCTATAACCAGAATCTTCCATTAATTACTCAGTTTTATGCCGAATTGTCGCAAGATTTGCTATTGTTTGAGAAATTTAAGCAGTTACGTGGAAGTAAGGAATTCGATCAATTGACTCCAACGCGAAAAAAAATTATAGAAAATGAATTGAGAGATTTTCGTTTAGGTGGCGCGGAATTGCCCTCTGATAAAAAACAACGGTTCTTGCAGATCCAAGAAGAGTTATCGAGCTCATCTTCAAAATTCAATGATAATTTATTGGATGCCACGAATGCTTATTCATTATTCATTGAAGATGCAGAAACCGTAGCGGGTATTCCGGCTGATGTATTACAGACAGCGAAGGAATTGGCTGCAGCAGATTCCAGAACAGGCTGGAAATTTACCTTGCATATGCCATCGTATCTTCCGGTGCTGCAATATGCTGATAATCGGGATTTTCGCGAAAAAATGTACCGTGCTTATGCCACGCGTGCCAGCGAGTTTGATGTTCAAGCTGGGGCGGATAAGAATAATATGCCGCTCATTAATAAGATATTGGAGCTGCGCCAAGAAGCGGCACAAATGCTGGGCTACGAGAATTATGCTGAAGTTTCGTTGGCAACAAAAATGGCGACTTCCCCGCAGCAGGTTCTGGATTTTCTCAGAAAGTTAGCGGCTAAAGCAAAACCATACGCTGAGCGGGATCTACAAGCGCTCCGGCAATTTGCAGTTGAGAAGCTGGGCCTGCCAGAACTTGAAGCTTGGGATTTGGCTTATGTCAGTGAAAAATTGCGTGAAGAACGCTACGCTTTTTCTGATCAAGAGATCAAACAATACTTCCCAGAGGATAAAGTGCTGGTCGGCATGTTTAAGCTGGTGGAAAAGCTATATGGTATCCGTATCGTTTCCGCAGCGGCTTCATGCAATATTCAGTGCTGGCACCCAGATGTAAAGTTTTTTGATATATATGATGCCAATGAACAATTAATCGGCCAATTTTATTTGGATCTCTACGCACGCCCTACTAAACGGGGTGGCGCCTGGATGGATGATGCCATTACACGTCGGCAAATTGAAAATCAGCAAACAGGAGGTCATGCCATACAAATACCTGTTGCATACCTCACTTGTAATTTCTCAGCACCGGTAACTATTAATCAACAGAGCCGCCCGGCTTTATTTACACATAATGAAGTGATTGTGTTATTTCATGAGTTTGGTCATGGTTTGCATCACTTGCTAACACAAGTTGAAGATTTAGGCGTGTCAGGCATTAATGGTGTTGAATGGGATGCAGTAGAACTGCCCAGCCAGTTTATGGAGAATTTTTGTTGGGAATGGGATGTTCTGAGTGGAATGACGCAGCATATTGATACAGGCGAGTCGCTACCCAGAGCCTTATTTGATAAAATGCTGAAGGCCAAGAATTTCCAAAGTGGTTTACAGATGTTGCGACAGATTGAGTTTGCACTTTTTGATATGCACGTGCATTTTGATTTCAAGCTAAATGGTGTCAAGACGGTGTTACAGTTACTGAATGATATTCGCAGAGATGTTGCTGTGATTACTCCACCTGACTTTAATCGTTTTCCAAATAGTTTTGCGCATATTTTTGCGGGAGGCTATGCGGCAGGCTATTATAGTTATAAGTGGGCTGAAGTATTGTCAGCAGATGCCTATAGTATGTTTGAAGAAACTGCTTCCGATGGCGTTGTCAATGCAGCGACTGGTTTGCATTTTCTTGAAGAAATCCTCGCAGTTGGAGGGAGCCGTTCGGCACTGGAGTCGTTTGTCGCATTTCGGGGGCGTGAGCCAGAGCTGGATGCGTTGCTGCGCCATAATGGGATGGAAACTGTCTGAACAGGAAAAACTGCAGGGTGATGTTGCTGACTGAATAATCTTATAAAGTACTCAGAGTATTTGTCGTATATTCAAGACTTGATATTTGATTTATTAAAGGCTTTTTAATTTTCGCGTGTAGTATCAATTTATAGCTGCTCTGGACAAATAACAGTTTTTGACGGCGCATATTGAACCATTTTTATAAATGTGGCAAGATCCATTGAATTTTTACTAAAATAAATAAGAACATGATTAATATTATCCGCTCCAAAGTTACTGCTTGTCTGGTGTTAAGTTTATTTTTAACTGGTTGTGCTTCAACGAAAACGAATAACCAGAATGGCCCTTATGATCCTCTGGAACCCATGAATCGCGCCGTTTTTAATTTTAATGAGATGGTGTATGACAATGTTTTTGATCCAGTTGCTAGAGGTTATAAGAAGGTTACCCCAGATCCTATCGAATTGGTTGTTGGGAATTTTTTCTCCAATCTAAACGATGTGGTGGTGATAACTAACTCTGTTCTTCAATTGAATTACAAGAGCGCACTTGCCAGTAGTACACGACTATTGATTAATACCACTTTTGGTATATTTGGTTTGATCGATATTGCCAGTGATATCAGTGCAGCAAGTGATATTAATCTGAATAAACGAAATGAAGATTTCGGCCAGACACTGGGATACTATGGTGTCGGCAGTGGACCCTATATCGTACTGCCTTTGTTGGGACCAAGTTCTGCACGTGATACGTTTGGACTCGCAGTTGATAGTTTCTTTATGGATCCGGTTACACAAGGGGTAACAGGGGTTTTTATGAAAGATGTTGATTATATTAATGCGGTGGCCCTACGTTTACCGATTGCTACTGTAAGGACGATCAATGCGCGTGCACAGTTTCTTGATGACGATAAAACTCTTGAAGAGGCTGCATTGGATAAGTACGAGTTCACGCGGGACGCCTATTTACAAAGACGTAATAGCTTAGTGAACAACAGTAGTGAGGCAAAATAAAAAATACGGAAGCTGATTTTGGTCTTCAGCAATTGCTAATTTTTGCAGTAGCTGGACATAGCATTTCCTTATTATAGGCATTGTTATTAGCCGATTAAATAAAGCACATTGATTGATGGAAAATTTTCCTAAATCAATGTGCATATTTTTTTATCAATTCAGATAAAGAAAGTGAGAATAGATGAAAAGATTCCAATGTAATATATGTGGATTTGTTTATGATGAATCAACTGGAGATCCAGAGCACGGTATTAAAGCAGATACACGGTGGGAAGATATTCCGGAAGACTGGACATGTCCTGAGTGCGGAGTGAGTAAAACTGATTTTGAAATGGTGGAGATCTGATGGTTAATCCGGTGGTTATTGTAGGAAGTGGATTGGCCGGTTATGCGGTGGCGCGTGAGCTACGCAAACTGAATACCGAGATTCCAATCATTATGGTATCTGCCGATCACGGTGGCTTTTATTCTAAACCTGTGTTGTCAAATGCTTTATCATCCGGTAAAACTCCTGAATCTATTTTGAATAGCGATGCTGTTCAGATGGCATCACAACTAAAAATTTCCATCCGACCTCATTGCCGTGTGGCGGGTATTGATCAACCTGGATGTGCAGTGACATTAGCTGGTGGTGAAAAAATATTCTACGATCAGCTGGTTTTAGCATTAGGCGCTGATCAAGTGAGTTTGCCATTATCGGGAGATGGTGTGGCAAAAATACTAACTGTTAACGATCTCGATGATTATAAGAAGTTTCGTGATGCGCTGGCTGGGAAAAAAAGAGTCAGCATTATTGGTGCAGGTTTGATAGGTTGTGAATTTGCCAATGATCTGGCAACTACTGGTTACCATGTAGATGTGATAGATATTAGCGCTCAGCCGCTGGGCCGTCTTTTGCCGTCTGCGGGTGGTGTTTTTATACAGCAGAGGCTGGAGGCATCGGGTGTGGTTTTTCATTTAAATACAACTACGCAGTCGGTCGATCAAGTGCAAGATTATTTATGCGTAACGTTTGCTAACGGTGCCTCGATCGAAACCGATATTGTGTTGTCAGCTGTAGGATTGCGTCCGCGCACGCAACTTGCTACCGAAGCGGGTATTCCGGTTAGTCGGGGTATTCTGGTTAATCGCTTGCTACAAACTCAGTTTAATAATATTTATGCTTTGGGTGATTGTGCGGAAGTTGAAGGAAAAG
>CXWL01002571.1_pt2 | contig 19069 bp, 8 predicted proteins | sample 590931 | NCBI WGS metagenome assembly CXWL01 (sample SAMEA3498368, study PRJEB10139) | groundwater metagenome | biome: water well; material: biofilm material | place: Germany | collected 2015-04-27 | reverse complement strand
GGCGCCCAAGGCGCCAGGGGCGGCTCGGCCGAAGTTGTCGCTGCTCTCCCTAGAATCCCGCCTCATGTTCGATGCAGCGGCAGCGGCCACGGCGGCGGAAGTCAATCAAGAACAAGTCGCGCAAGAGCAGGCCGAGTCAGCAGTGTCCGCAGAAGGCAGCGGTGAGCCGACCGCGGCAGAGAACGAGTCGCAGGACCTTCTACAAGCCATCTCCTCCTACAACCCGGGCGAGTCCACGACAGAGGTAGTCTTCGTTGACCCCACCGTGCCGGATTATCAATCGCTCATTGCCGGCATGGGGCCCAATGTCCAGATTGTCATGCTGGACGGCGGCCAAGATGGCATGGAGCAGATCGCCGCGTCGCTGACCGGACGAACAGGAATCGATGCCATTCACATTATCAGCCACGGAGCGGAAGGTCAGCTCTCTCTGGGAACCGGCACACTCACCACAGACTCTATGACGGGGGAATATGCCGACGAGTTAGCCGCCATTCAGCAGGCGCTGTCAGCGCAGGCCGACATCCTCGTCTACGGCTGCGATTTTGCCAACGGCTTAGCTGGTCAGGATGCTGTCACGTTGCTCAGTCAACTGACCGGGGCCGATGTCGCGGCGAGCACCGATGATACGGGCTATGCCGGACTGGGCGGTGATTGGGAATTCGAGATCCAAACCGGGACCATCGAAACGCAGGTGGTCATCGACTACGACACACAAGCTGATTGGGTCGGACTCCTCGCCGGTGAAACGCCTCCGACCATCAGCAATCTCAGCGGCGATAGCCTGGCTTATAGCGAAGGTTCCGGCGCCGTCGTCATTGAGCAAGGGGGCAATGTCACCGTCAGCGACGTGGATAGCACCAACTTCAACACCGGCACGTTGACCGTCTCCATTCCGTCTGGCGGCGACAGCGCCGAGGATGTGCTGAGCATCCGGAATCAAGGGACCGGGGCCGGGCAGATCGGGGTGAGCGGCAGTAACGTGACGTACGGCGGTGTGATCATCGGCACCTTCACGGGCGGCAGCAGCGGGAGCAATCTCGTCATCACGTTGAACAGCAGTGCCACGCCGACGGCGGTGACGGCGCTGGTCAAGAATATCACCTATCAGAATACTGACACCAATTCGCCAACGACCGGAGCCCGCACCGTGCGGTTCGTGCTCACCGATGGCGACGGCGGGACCAGTGCCAACTACAACACGACCGTCACCGTGAGCGGCGTCAATGATGCGCCGGCGGATCTGTCCGCCGGTATCGAACTCAATACGGATGGTGGAAACGATGCCTATTTGATCTCGGATACGGGGTTGTCACAGTCGCTGACGGCAACGACGGTGGAGATTCGTTTTGCTGCCAATGATCTGCCTCTTGAGACTGTGTTGATGTCCTTCAACAACCCTAGCGGCGACGAGCTCAGCATCCAGCTCGATGAACCGGCAAACGACCTTGAGCTCGATTTTGGTGCCGGTAATGTTGCGCTCGCCAGTGCAATCGATTATCGAGCGGCCCTCGTGGACGGTGCCGTCCATACGCTGTCGGTGACGTGGGATAACGCCGCCGGTAATTGGTCCGTTTACATCGACGGTGTCCACATCGAATCGGGTACCGGTCTCAATGTGGGGACCGCGCTGGACACGACCAACGGTCGATTCGTTTTTGGGCAGGAGCAGGATGGCCAGAATAGCGGGTATGATTCCACGCAATACTTCTCCGGCACCTTCTATGATGTCCGCATTTGGAACGATGTTCGCACTGCCGGCGAGATCGCCCAGTATTACGAGCAACAGCTGGATGTGACACCGGCAGAAGCCGCTGCCGCCGGTCTGGTTGCCAACTGGCAGATGGACGGCTTGGATGGTTCCAATCAAGTCGTCGAGCTTGTCAGTGGAAACAACCTCAGCATCGCGCATGCAAGCGGGACTGGATTCACCACCGGTGCCGTAAATTCGCAACTGTCGATTGACGAGAATAGTGCCAACGGCAGCCACGTCGGCTTTGTTGTGGCAGGAGATCCAGATGCCAGCGAGACGTTCAGCTACAGCCTTACCGATTCTGCTGGCGGACGGTTTGCTGTCGATTCCATAACCGGTGAGGTCACGGTAGCAAATGGGACGCTGCTGAATTACGAGAGTGCGACCAGCCACAGCGTGAGCGTGCGGGTGACAGACAGCGGGGGCCTCACCTACGACGAGACACTCACCATCAATCTGACGAATGTTGCCGAGTCTCCCATCGCCAATGATGATACGGCGATTACGATGGTCAATGCTCCGGTCACCATCGACGTCATCGCAAATGATATGGATCCTGAGGGCGACGTCATTACGGTGTTGGATTATACCGTTCCAGCGAATGGGACGGTGACGGACAATCTCGATGGGACGGTGACCTACACTCCTGACACCAACTACCAAGGCGCTGACAGTTTTGACTATCTCATTGCCGACGCATCTGAGGCTCCAGCACACTACTGGCGACTCGACGGCGATGCCACGGACCTCATTGGAGGCTCGAATGGGGTGGTTAACGGGGCAACAACGGTGGAAGGCCGTTACGGTAGTGCCTTGTCATTTGACGAAGTCAACGACTACGTGAGGCTCCCGGATGTTACCTATACCTCGGACTTCTCGATATCGTTCATGCTCAAAGTCGACGATTTGAGCGGCACATCGTATCAGTATCTCTACAGCCATGGTGTGTTTAATACGCAGAACAGCATCAATGTCTTTCTCGGCGAAACGGGAGGTGTGGGGCCACTGCTCTACACGCGCGTCCTTGATGCCAATGATTCTGCGCCAGGGACGACGAGCTTCGATGTCAGCAGTATCGTTGGTGACGGACAATGGCACACCTACACGCTGACGATAAGTGCGAGTGCCGGTATGAATGTCTATCTCGATGGTGACTTGAAATTATCAGATTCAGCGCGTGGAAAGGACGGTATCAATCCAAGCGGGGATGCCTATCTCGGTGCGAGAAAGGACCTGGATTCCGCCAGATTTTTCGGCGGATCCTTGGACTCAGTTGCCATCTATGATCATGCGCTGAGTGCTTCCCAGGTTACGAATCTGCATAGTCCTGGAGACGCGCTGGCTACAGTCACTGTGACGGTGGAACCAAACAGCGCTCCGACCGATTTGACTCTCTCCGCCAATACGGTGGCAGAGAACGTGGCCAACGGGACCATCGTCGGCACAGTCACCGGGACAGACCCCAATGTAAGCGATACGAAGAGCTACAGCTTCACCGACAGCGCGGGGGGCCGGTTTGCGATCAACAGCAGCACGGGCCAGATCACCGTGGCGGACGGCAGCCTGCTGAACTATGAGGCGGCGACCAGCCATAGCGTGACCGTGCGGGTGACGGATGCGGGGGGGCTGACCTACGACGAGACGTTTACCATCAATCTGACCAACGTGAATGAAGCCCCGACCGGGGCCGATGCCACCGTGACGATCAACGAAGACTCGTCACACATCCTCGCCACCGCCAACTTCGGGCTCAGTGACGTGGATGCGGGAGATAGTCTGAGTGCGGTGCGCATCGACACGGTTCCTGGTGCCGGAAGCCTGACCTTGTCTGGGGTGGCGGTGACGGCGGGTCAGGTCATCACTGCGGCCGACATTACTGCGGGGAATCTCGTTTTTACGCCGGTGGCCGATGCCAACGGTACCGGCTACACCAGCTTCACGTTCTCCGTGCGCGACAGCAACAATGCCTATGATGCGGCCCCGAACACCCTGACCATTGATGTGACCGCCGTCAACGATGCGTCGACGATCACAAGCCTGAGCGGGGACAGTCTGGCCTATAGCGAAGGCGATGGAGCGGTGGTCATCGAGCAGGGCAGCAATGCACTGGTGGCCGATGTCGATAGTAGCAACCTGGATACAGGGACTCTCACCGTCTCCATTCCATCCGGTGGCGACAGCACAGAAGACGTGCTGAGCATCCGAAATCAAGGGACCAGTGCGGGCCAGATCGGGGTCAGCGGCTCGAATATCACCTATGGCGGGACCATCATCGGGACCTTCACGGGCGGCAGTGGCGGCAGCAATCTCGTCATCACACTGAACAGCAGCGTCACGCCGACGGCGGTCACCGCGCTGATCAAGAACATCACCTATGAGAATACCGACACCAACGCTCCGACTACTGGCGTGCGGACCGTGCGCTATGTGTTAACAGATGGCGATGGCGGCACCAGTGCCAACTACGACACGACGGTTACGGTGGGAGCGGTCAACGATGCGCCGGTGGTCACGCCAGTGGCACCGGATGTGACCTTCGTCGAAGGTGGGCTGGCCCAAGTGATCGATGCAACGGGCACGATCACCGATGTGGACTCGGCGAACTTTGATGGAGGGGTGCTCACGGTCTCAATCTCGGCGAATGGCACCGTGGATGATCGATTGATGGTCGGCAACTTCGGCACAGGCCCCGGCCAGGTGGGGGTTTCCGGCAGTGACGTCACCTATGGAGGGACCGTAATCGGGACTGTCAGTGGGGGGGGCAACGGGTCCGATCCCTTTGTGATCACGTTCAATACCAGTGCAACGCCTTCAGCCGTTCAGGAAGTCTATCGGAGTATTCAGTTCAGTAATGTGAGTGACGATCCATCCACCGCCACCCGCACACTGACGATTGAACTCACTGATGGCGACGGTGGCACGGCCACGCCGCAAACGAAGTTAGTCTATGTCCAGGGCGCCAACGACGCTCCGGTGCTCACGTTTGGGGAGGGAGACAAGAACTTCACCGAAGGCGCGCTGGCGGTGATGATCGATACCTTGCCGACCATCAGCGACCTGGACTCCACCAACTTCGATACCGGGACTCTGACCATCACGATCAGTGCCAACCCCAGGGTGGATGATCGGGTTGAACTGCTCAACACCGGGATGGGTGCCGGCCAGATTGGGGTGAGCGGGACCAATGTCTACTACGGCGGTACCTTGATTGGAACACAGGCCGGCGGGATCGGCGCGGCCCCCTTTGTGGTGACCTTCAATACCAATGCCGATGCGGACGTCGTTGGCGAGGTGATGGCGAACATCCGGTTCTGGGTGGCCGGCGATTCACCGTCTACTGCGACCCGCACGGTTGAGGCGGTGCTTACGGATGGCGATGGGGGTACGTCGCTCACCGCCTCAAAACAGATTACGGTGACGGCGGTGAACGATCCGACCGTGGTGACGGGGGGCACCAGCGGGAGCGGCACGGAAGACAGCACCGTGACCGGGACCCTGACCGCGACCGACAGCGACGGCCTGAGCGACGGCAGCGTGTTTAGCGTGAGCACGAACGCCACGAACGGAACGGCGAGCATTGATCCGGCGACCGGCCTGTGGAGCTACAGCCCAAATGCGGATTACAACGGCAGCGACAGCTTCACCGTCACGATCACCGATGATGCGGGCAATAGCAGTACGCAGGTGATCAGCGTCACCGTGACCCCGGTCGTGGACCTCACCAACGACAGCCTCACGACGGCGGAAGATACGGCCATCAGTGCCAACGTGCTCACGGGGACGAACGGCGCCACGGCGGATAGCTTTGAAGGCACGCCGGTGCTGACGAGTGTGACGCAGGGAGCGAACGGGAGCGTGACGTTCCTCGCCGACGGGACCGTGACCTACACGCCGAACGCGAACTACACCGGCCCCGACAGCTTTACCTACACCATCACGAGCGGGGGCGTGACCGAGACGGCCACCGTCACGGTGACCGTCACGGCGGTGAACGATCCCACTGTAGTGACCGGCGGCACCAGCGGGACGGGCAATGAAGACACCACCGTGACCGGGACCCTCACCGCGACCGACAGCGACGGCTTGAGCGACGGCACGGTGTTTAGCGTGAGCGCCACGGCCACGAACGGGACCGCGAGCATCGATCCGGCGACCGGGCTGTGGAGCTATACGCCGACCGCGGACTGGAACGGGACGGACAGCTTCACCGTCACGATCACCGACGATGCGGGCAATAGCAGTACGCAGGTGATCAGCGTGACCGTCACCCCGGTGGTGGACCTCACCAACGACAGCCTCACGACGAACGAAGACAGCGCGATCAGTGCGAACGTGCTGACGGGGACGAATGGCGCCACGGCGGATAACTTTGAAGGCACGCCGGTGCTCACGAGCGTCACGCAAGGGGCGAACGGGAGCGTGACCTTCCTCGCCGACGGGACCGTGACGTACACGCCGAACGCGAACTACACCGGCCCCGACAGCTTTACCTACACCATCACGAGCGGCGGCGTGACCGAGACCGCGACGGTGACCGTGACGGTGAGCGCGGTGAACGATCCCACGGTCAATACCATGCCCGGCGCGCAGACCACGGCCGAGGACACGAGTCTGGTGTTCTCGTCCAGCAACGGCAACCAGATCTCCCTCACCGATGTGGATGCCGGCGGCAATCCGGTCGAAGTCACAGTCTCCGTGACAAACGGTACAGTCACGCTCTCGGGCACCACCGGTCTGACCTTCATCAGCGGCGATGGCATAACCGATACCACGATGACTTTCCGGGGCACGGTGACGGATATCAACACCGCCCTTAACGGCCTGAGCTACAACCCTACGGCGGATTACAACGGTGGCGCCACCCTCACGTTGCGAACCGTCGATTCCATGCTGGTCAGCCTCAGCGTCGATGCGAGCCTGAAGGGCAGCTACACGTTTGAGAGCATCGGCGCCTTGGGGACAGACACGAGCCCGGCGGCGGGGTTCACCGGCACGGTGAGCGGCGCCACCTCTGTGAACGATGCGACAAGGGGCAATGTCTTGAGCCTGGACGGCGACGACAATGTCCAGATCACTGGTAACTTCGGCAACCCAGCCAACGCCACTCTGGCGGCCTGGGTCAACCTGACCTCCGTCAATCCCAATGGAGGGGGCTCCGAAGTCATTTCGCTGGGCGACAATCTGCTGCTGCGTCTGGAGCACCCGACTGCCGGCATGCAGGCCAGCTACTACGACGGAACTACCTGGAAAAACATCACCTTCCCCGCGTTCCTGGCCGGCACCGGCTGGCACCATGTGGCCTTCAGCTTCAATGACGCCGGCAACACGGCGACGCTGTACCTTGACGGCGCGGCCGTGGCAAGCACCAGCACCACCGATTCGATCAGCTATACGCGGGGCACCGACAGCTTCATCGGCCAGCATGGCGCTGGCAATTCTGCCTTCAACTTCACTGGTATGATCGACGACGCCCGCGTCTACGACCGTGCGCTAAGTGCCGCCGAGATTCAGGCCCTGGCTAGCGATCTGAACCAGATTGATACTGACTCAGTTGCCATTACTGTCAACGCGGTGGATGACGCGACGGTAGTGACGGGTGGCACCAGCGGGAGCGGCACCGAAGACACGACGATCACCGGGACCTTGACCGCGACCGACAGCGATGGGTTGAGCGATGGCACCGTGTTTACCGTGAGCGCCACGGCCACGAACGGGACCGCGAGCATCGATCCGGCCACGGGCTTGTGGAGCTATACGCCCAATGCGGACTGGAACGGCAGCGACAGCTTCACCGTGACGATTACCGATGATGCCGGCAACAGCAGCACGCAGGTGATCAGCGTCACCGTGACGCCGGTGGTGGACCTCACCAACGACAGCCTCACCACGAACGAAGATACGGCGATCAGTGCCAACGTCCTGACCGGGACCAACGGGGCCACGGCGGATAGCTTTGAAGGGACCCCGGTGCTGACGAGCGTGACACAAGGGGCGAACGGGAGCGTGACGTTCCTGGCGAACGGGACCGTGACCTATACGCCGACGGCGAACTTCACCGGCCCCGACAGCTTTACCTACAGCATCACGAGCGGGGGCGTGACCGAGACCGCCACCGTCACCGTGACCGTCACGGCCGTGAACGATCCGACCGTGGTGACGGGCGGCACGAGCGGGACGGGCACCGAAGACAGCACCCTCACCGGGACGCTGACGGCGACCGATGTCGAGGGCTTGAGCGACGGCAGCGTGTTTACCGTGAGCGCAAATGCGACAAACGGGACCGCGAGCATTGATCCGGTGACGGGGCTGTGGAGCTACACCCCGAATGCGGACTGGAACGGCAGCGACAGCTTCACCGTGACGATTACCGATGACGCGGGCAACAGCAGCACGCAAGTGATCAGCGTCACCGTGACGCCGGTGAACGATGCACCAACGCTTACCGTCAATACGGGCAGCACCGTGGCCGAAGGCGGGACCGATACGATTGGTAGCAGTGAGCTGGCGGTGACCGACATCGAGCAGACGGCCGCACAACTGGTCTATTCCATCGGCGCCGGTCCGGCGTATGGGCGACTGGAACTGACGACTGCACCCGGCGTGTCTACGACCACCTTTACGCAAGCGGATATTGCTGCCAATCGCCTCATCTACATCCACAACGGTTCTGAAACCACCAGCGACAGTTTCACCTTTACGGTGGGTGATGGGGCAGGGGGGACATTAGGTACCACGACCATGACCCTGACCATCACGCCGGTGAATGATACGCCCACCATTACGAGTGCCGGCGGGGCCTCCACCGCCGCGATTAACGTGGCCGAAAATGTCAGCGCGGTCACCATCGTAACCGGGGCGGATGTGGACCTGCCAGCGCAAGCTATCACCTACAGCCTGAGTGGGGGAGCGGATCAGGCGCGCTTCACCATCAATACTGCCACTGGGGCGCTGAATTTTGCCGCGCCTCCAGATTTCGAAGCAGCGACTGATGCGAACGGTGACAATGTGTATGTCGTCCAAGTTCAAGTAACCGACAGCCAAGGGGCCAGCACGACACAGACCATTCAGGTCACCGTGGCGGATGTAGTAGAAGGGGTTCTGCCTATCCCGACTCCTCCGCCGGTCTTGCTACCGACGACACCCCCCAGTCCGACTGGCCCAGAACCTGTTCCTTCGCGTCCATTGGGCCCCGCAGAGCCGCCAACAGACGCACTCCCTCAGGCTCCGGTATTGCCAGATTCACGCTCTGCGCCAGCGGAATCTCATCCGGCAACCGTTCTGCCATCGCCGACGGAGCGCCTGGTGGTTATCAGGCCTGAGGAACCGAGAGCAACGATCGATGAGGCTAAGGATTCGGTGCTCTTCCCCTGGATCGAGGAAGCCCGACGGCTGCTCGTGACCGGTCTGCTCGGAGAGCCAACGTCAACGCCAGAATCTGAACTCGCCGAGAAGTCTCAATCGGTGAGCGATCTCCTCTTCTCCAAGCTCGATGAAATGACGGCCTCGTTAGAGCAGGCGATGGGCGTATCCCAGGAGCAGCAGGCCGTTACGGTGCGGATCACCGCTCTGACGGGGACTGTCTTGTCGGCTGGGTTTATCGTGTGGGTGCTCCGCAGTGGCACCTTGTTGGCGAGCTTGATGGTGACCATGCCGGCCTGGCGGCACTTCGATCCTCTCCCGGTGTTAGGGGGCAGCCGCAGCGAATGGGCACGCCGTCGTAAAGAAGCAGAAGAGGATCAGCAAGCGGAAAACACCCAATTCAAAGGGCTGAAACATTTGCTCGACCTCGGACTTCCGCCTGACCCCAAGCCCTAACCAGCCGATCAGAACGATCTGGACCGACTCTCATCATCCGGTGCTCAGTCTGTGCCGCGACTCTCAACACCATGAGGCGGTGCGGATTGTGTTCAACTGCATTGATTCCGCCAGGAATGGGGGGCAGTGCCGACAGGGACGGTACCGCTTAAGCCGGCCACATGTGCGCAGATTGCACAAGGCTTCAGGATGTTCGTGCGCTTTTCGAGGTATCACAAGTTCTTCCACGTAAATTCCATGAATTTGGTAATCTATTCCACAATGGTTCTCGTCTGAATACACAGGGCATGCTGAGACTATGTCGATTCAAACGTCAGCGCGGTCCGTTTCGTTGGCGAGGCGGCTCCTCCTACCGTTCCTGATTGTCTGTGGAGTGGCGTTCGCTCTCGTGGCAGGATATGGCGCTTTTCTTTCCACTAGTTTGACGCTTCCCAAAAGCGATGAGCATCCACCGCTGCTGATCTACGGCGCCCCGTTTTTTTTGACGCCGGGACTCCATATTGCCGAATCAGGGTTGCTCGACCATCTGCAACGGTTGGAGTACAAGCCGGCCACTGCGGCACCGCAGGTTGTCGGTGAGTACTTTGCGACCAAGGACTCCATTGAGATTTTCCTTCATGCTCAGGAGGCGAACCGACTTCCTGCACGATCGGTCCGTTTGAGATTGGTCGATGGGATTGTCGCTGAGGTGTTGTCCGTGTCCGATGGGCATCCGCTTTCTTTGGTCTCGCTCGAGCCGGTTTTGATCAGCGGGATGCGTTCAGGCTCCAGGCAGGTTCGGGAATGGATTTCCCTGGACCGTGTCCCTCCCACCCTGATTCAGACGCTCCTGATCATCGAGGATCGTCGGTTTTTTTCTCATTTCGGGGTTGACCCGATCGCGATCGGACGAGCGTTTTGGGTCAATCTGACCCGCGGCGTCCTTGTGCAGGGAGGCAGCACGCTCACTCAACAATTGGCCAAGAACCTCTACTATTCTCCCAAACGAACCATTGGGCGGAAACTTCGGGAAGTGATGGCCTCGATGGTGCTCGAGTTCAAGTATCGGAAAGAGGAGATTCTCGAGAGCTATGTGAACGAGATCTATCTCGGCCAAGCTGGACCGGTTTCAATCTACGGTGTGAGAGAAGCCGCCCATCGTTATTTCAGCAAGGATCTTGAGGACCTGTCGATCGATGAAATCGCGCTGATCGTCGGATTGATCAAGGGACCCAATGCCTATTCTCCCGTCAAAAGCGTTGAGTCTGCCACGACGCGTCGCAATGTGGTGCTTCGACGGCTGAAGGAAGAGGGGATCTTGACGGAGGATGCCGTGGCGCAGGCCATGAACCGGCCGGTGAAGGTGATGCTGAATCAGGATGTCCTCACCGATGCGCCGTACTTTGTCGATCATCTGCTCAGAGAGATTGAGCAGGGGACTGGACTGGACATACCAGATGGCGCGCGAATTTATTCAACCCTTGATCCTAGGGCACAGCGAATCGTTGCACGGGCGTTGCACGAAGGATTGGCGAAACTCGAAAAGAGCTATCCGGCCCTGGCTGGAGTCGAGCCTCCGCTTCAGGGGGCAGCGGTTGTCCTGGATGTCAAGACCGGTCACGTGCGTGCGATGGTCGGCGGTCGTAACTATCAGCTGAGCCAATTCAACCGTGCGGTACAGGCGCATCGATCGGCTGGGTCTCTTTTTAAACCATTTGTATACCTGGCCGGATTTGAGGCAGCCCGTGACCACGGTACGGCCGGACTGACTCCGGCAACATTACTGGTGGATGAGCCGGTGACCTTGGAATCCGGCACAGGGTCCTGGTCACCTCAGAATTATGATCGGCAGTATCGAGGNNCCGGTGACGGTCCGAACGGCACTTGAGCAGTCCTTGAACGTTCCCGCCGTTCGGACGGCACATCGAACTGGGATTACGGCGCTCACGAGTCTGCTGCACGCGTTCGGAGTCACGACACCGGTGGCGGACGATTTGTCCCTGGCGTTGGGGAGTTCTTCAGTCTCGTTACTTCAGATCACATCCGCCTATGCCGGGCTTGCCAATGGAGGCGTGGTCATCCGTCCGGTCGCGCTGTCCAATATGGTGGGTGAAGAAGGCGAGACTATCTGGAGTCCCCCGCTCGATCGGCGTCAGGCGGCAAGTCCACAAGGGACATTTCTCATGACGTCGTTGTTGAAAGGGGTCGTGGACCATGGTACTGGAGCCAAAGCCAGAGTGTTGGGAGTACACGGCCCCGTGGCAGGCAAAACCGGGACAACCGATGGGTATCGAGACGCCTGGTTCATCGGCTATACCCCAGATATGGCGATCGGTGTGTGGGTTGGCTTTGACGATGAACGCGCCCTGAAGTTGACCGGCGCCCAGGCCGCTCTCCCGATTTGGAGTGACCTGGCGAGTCGGCTTATCCCACGTGATTCTCCTGATTTTGAGGCGCCCGTTGGGGTTGTTCAGCGGAAGATTGATCCCAAAAGCGGACAACTCGCGACGTCGCAATGTCCGGAGAAGAGAGTTGAGTTCTTCATCACCGGGACCGAACCGACGGTCTATTGCGAAGTGCATGGAGGTGGGCTCTGGGAACGGATGAAGCAGACGTTTGGTTTACCTCAATAAGGTGGAGCGCGTACCCGGGTGCTGGATTCCACAAACTGTTAGGCGTATCCCTGGTCCTCGGGTACCCTTGGGGAAGATTGGCCTGTTGAGAGGAGCCCCCATGAAAAAGACCGGGTCTGTCGACGATGGCAATATTACGCTGTTGGCAAAAGGTGTTGAGCTCAAAGGGGAAATTAAAGTCGATGGTACGGTGCGGATCGATGGGCGACTCGAAGGGGATGTGTACACGAAGGGGCAAGTCATCGTCGGGGAAGATGGAGTGGTGAAGGGAGCTATCCACGCCGATTCGCTGATCAGCAGTGGACGTATCAAAGCCACGGTCACGGCAACCGGGAAGATCCAGCTCCTCAAAACCGCGATTCTGATCGGCGAAGTCCATTGTCCGATGATGCTGATGGAAGAAGGAGCGAAATTTCAGGGGGTCAGCGATATGGGAGTCACAGGCTGGCCCGAAGAAGCCCCTCGAGTCCCGAATAATGTTCGCGACATGAATGCGCATCGTGGGAAAGCGGTTGCGTTGATCGGAAGGGAAGTCGACCTGTAAGCGCACTCCCGCCTCTGGTTCGTTGTGTCGTCCTCACGTCCGGTGGTCTTGCACCTTCCATCCCATTCTTTCCTCCCGTGACAGACGCCGACAGATCTGCTATTTACTCGATACTGCTTCAGAGAGACTGCGACGTTTGCTATGACTCGACAACAGATCTTTTCCATCGTGTTTTTTTCCCTTCTGGTCTTGCTCCTCTACCAAATCGGGTTAATGTTCAAACCATTTGTCTTTTCAGCCCTGTGGGCCGGTCTGTTGGCGCATTGGGCCTTCCCGATGCATCTCCGGCTGGCCAAGTGGTTCGGTGGGAAGGACGCGCTCTCTGCGGCTCTGCTGACCGTCGGCGCGCTGGGGGTTGTCGTTGTGCCGTTAGTTGCAATGGGGGTGATGTTGGTGCGGGAAGCCGGGGCAGCGGAGCAGGAGATCCGAGCATGGATTTCAGCCGGCGGGCTCCAGCGATTGCCGGATCAAGTGGCCGGCATTCCTTTGGTGGGAGGTTGGTTGAAGGCGGCGGTATCCGGGACCGGCAGTCCCACCGTTTCATTGGAACAGTCGCTGGTCGGTGGAGTCACGGAATTGGGCCAGTTCTTAGTCGGAGGAATGGGCGGCTTGCTGAAAAATACCTTCGCACTGGTGACGAATTTCTTCATTATGCTGTTGGTACTGTTTTTTCTCTTCAAAGACGGGCAGCAGTGGCTTGCCGTGTTATACGATTTGATTCCGATGGAGGAGTCGCACAAGTCCAAAATCCTGACCCGATTGGATCAAACGATTCGGGCGGTGGTGAAAGGGATGCTGGTCACGGCGATTGTGCAGGGGCTTTTGTCGGGGATGGCCTACTGGGCGCTCGATGTGCCGTTTCCGATGGGACTGACCGCGTTGACGACCGTGTTGGCGCCGATCCCGTTCGGCGGAACGGGACTGGTCTGGGGACCCGTGGCGCTCTACCTATTCTGGGTGGGTGCGAGCGGGAAAGCGCTGATTATGCTGGTGTGGGGAATTGGCGTCGTGTCGATGGTGGACCAGTTCCTACGCCCGTGGTTGATCGGCCAAGAGGTACAGATTCCCGTGTTGCTCCTCGTGCTCAGCGTGTTGGGCGGGTTGGCGCTGTACGGGTTGCTTGGACTGTTCGTCGGCCCGATCCTTATCAGCCTGCTGATGACGGCGGTGCAGATTTATCGAGAGGAGTACTACCTCAAGGCACCGGTCGCTCCTGCAAGTCCGCCCACGCCTTCGTAACCTCCTTGTCACGCTGCATCCGCGCACAGTGTTTTTGGCTCTCCAGCCGACAAGGACCTATCACGTGTCCTGCTACTCCAGCGGAATCGTAATGGCGATCCCACCCATCACATCATTCAACTTGAAGTCCTGCTTCGGGCTTAACGGATGACTGTTGTGGCATGTGATGCAGGCAGATGAGACGGCACGGTCTGCATAGATGGCTTGGAAGTACTGCTTCTTGCCGCTTGAAACCACTCCGGTAATCGGCCGGTCAGGCTCTCGCCTAAGCACCTCCAGCGCTTTTCGTTCAAACTCTGTGGCAGGCGCGTTGCGTTGATAGATCGGAGAGAACCCGATCAGTCTGTAACGGATGCCTCGTCCACTCTCGGCGACCAACCGGCCTGAATGTTGAAGAAACTGGGCCGGCAGAGGGAGCGTGTTGTCCTGTTCCCAATGTTCGGTCGCAGCGACGATGCCTTTCTCCTGCATACGGTTGACGATGTGCGTTGTATAGATCGTCCGGTCGGCCTCCAGGATGGCATGCAGGTAATCGGCGACTCTCTCCGGAGAGATGCTGCCGATGGGTGGGTTCTCTTTGGCTGCGTGAAGAGACGCCACGCCCCAGAGTCCCCCTACGAAGAGTGCGATGGTTGCGGCTCGGAACGTGACGCGGACGATGTCCATGGGCCTCCTTCTGGAGACAGGGAAGAACTGATCGGGAGCGTGATCACGCAGGTGGTGCCTTGGCCTTCGACGCTCTCGATGCGGAGATCGCCCCCGAACTTTCGGATAATCCGTCGTGCCACCGTGAGCCCGAGTCCAGAACCTTCTCCCTGTCCCTTGGTCGTAAAAAACGGATCGAAGACCTTTGATAGGTGCTGTTTGGAGATGCCGGGGCCGGAATCGGCGATCGTCGCCGTCACCGTGTGGTCCGACACGGCAGTCGTCAATGTAAGCGTGCCGGTCCCCTTCATGGCTTGGGTGGCATTGGTCACGAGATTCACCAACGCTTGCCGAAGTTGGTCCGGAAAGACCAGCACGGGCGTATGGCCCGCATAGGCTTTGTGGATCACAATGTCTTTCATTTCAACGGTGGTCTGTGCCGTGGCCAGCACTTGGTCCAGGATCTGCTCCACAGACACCGGTACGTGCTGGTCGAAGGCCTCACGGTTCGTCACGCCGGTAAAATCACGAACGATCGTCGCCATGCGACGGCCATGGGCCACGATGTCCTCGGGCGCAGGTCTTGATTTGCTCCAAGTCCTGCTCGTCCTGAATCGCTTCTCCCAACCCGATGATCCCAAACAAGGGGTTGTTGAGTTCGTGGCCGATTCCCGCGGTGAGGACGCCGAGGCTTCCCGTTTTTTCAGCCTGGACCAGCTTATCTTGTAGTTGGCTCTCATCCGTGGTGTCTCGAAGCACCAGCCCGATACTATCTTCTTCTCCTGGTTTTGTGGGTAATCGGAACCATTGATAGTGATAGATGCGCGATCCGATGTGGAGCTCAGCACGATGGCGCGGCCGATTCGTGATCGGCACTCGGCGCAAGTGGATCCCTCGGCGCTGTCTCGCGCTTGATACCGGCTGTGGCAAGAGACGTATCCCCGTTGGCTTGGAACTCTGCGTGAAGTTGTTTCTGAACGGCTGGTTCGAGTGGAAGAATCGTGAATAACGATGCGTTCCCGACATCGGGTCCTGGACCTTGAAGGATTCGCGGGCCGCCTGATTGATGTAGCGTACAGTTTCGTGGGCATCGATGAGGAGAATGGGAGTGGGGACGGCGTCTAAGATCTGATCCGTCGACTGCTGAAGGACCTGGACTTCCTGGGTTTTCAACTTGACCTGGTCAGTCAATCCGGCGAAGGCAGCTTTCAACTGCTGGTTCATGCGGTTGAATTCTTCGGCCAGGTCCTCCAATTCGTCACCCGTGTGGATCTGAATCGGTGTCCGCAATTCACCGCGCCCGATTGACTGCGCGGCCATTTGCAGTTGCCGTACGGGCGTCACGATGCGGCCGGCGGCGACGTAGCCTAGCGAGGCCAGTAGCACGACAGCGACGGCTCCGAACACCGTCACCCAGGTGAACAGATGCTGAATCGGCGCGAAGAGTTCATCGGACGATTGCCAGACGAAGGTGTGCCACGACCCATTGTCGATCGAGCCGTTGGTCGCCCGGCTGGTCTCTGCCAGAGGGGCAAAGCCGATGACGGAGGTCGACTGTCCGCCGTGGCCGTCGCTTGAGGTTTGCACCCAACCGGGGTGTGGCGGTGTGACGAGCGGGATGAGCTTCGGATCGGACAACGGGACGCCGGTGGGAAGAATCGGGCAGCTAACGACGATCCCATTGGTGTCGATCAACATGACGTGGCCGGTCTTTCCAAATCGAGTGACATGAGTCGCGGGAGAGAAGAATTCTTTGGCGTCGATCACGCGGTGCAGCACTCCGACGACTTCGTACCGGAGACTATCCATGACAGGGAGTGAGATGGAGAAGACATAGGCGTTCACCTGGTCGTCGAAACGGACATCCTCGATATAGAGATTGCCTACCGCTTTATTGAAGGCACCCTGCCACCAGTGGGTCTTCTGGTGGCGGAACGCCGGATGGCCAGTCATGGTTCCGGCGAGCGCACCCTGCGCATCGGTCAGGAAGAGCATCTTTGTCGATGAGCGAACCACGTGCGGAAGCGACTGGCCCGGCGCACTATGGACGCCGGTAAAGTATTCATGGAGCAAGGTGCTGAGAGGATTATCGACAATGGACTTGATGGCGGCAGCGTCTTTTCCCTTCCAGCGCTGCTCGAAGTCAGTGAGTGCCGTGGTTAGATTCTTGGGGTCTCCCCGCGCATCACGCCGTTGCTCCAACGTTCGAATGATCGCCGGGTCATTCGCAATGCGTGCGGTGTGCGCGATCTCTTCGGCGAGGAGGAGGTCGAGTTTACGGGCGGCTTCGGTCGCCAGTGCTTTAAAGCTTTCCCCACTGACTTCCCGGATTTCTTGAGACCCCTGCCAGAATGCCATACCCAAGCCGACGACGAGCGGGATGACACCGACGAGCAGCATGGAGAGGATGACTTTCGCCTTGAGCCCCCATCTGGTGCCGGACGGCGAGGATGTCGGCGTCTCCGTCACGATTGAGTGCTCCTCTCACCAGGAAATGTGAGGGTAAAGGTTGAGCCTCGGCCGATCTGACTGTCGACCTCTATCGTGCCATTCATGTGATGAATCACATTTTTGATATTGTACAAACCCAATCCGGTTCCCTTCCCTGGCGGTTTTGTCGTGAAGAAGGGTTCAAAGATTCGACCAAGGAGCTCTGGGGCGATGCCGCTGCCGGTATCGGAGACACGAATCTGCGTCGCGTCGGCCATTGCGTGGGTCTCCAGCGTCAAGGTTCCGTGGTGTTCCATGGCCTGCACGGCGTTGGTAATGAGATTGACGAACACATGGAGAAGCTCATCGGGGTTCCCCTTCACAACGACGTCGGGCTGATACAGCTTGCGGATTTCAATGTCTTGGAGTGCCACCGCATAGCGGGCAATCTTGAGCGCTTCATCCAACTTGCCGCTGACGCCAATCAGGCAGTCTTGCCGTAAGGATGCGCGGCGAGAATAGGACGTAAGGTCTCGGCAAATGGCCGTCGTCCGTTTCACGGCTTCAATAATATCGTGGGCCTGCAGGTGCACGGCTTCCAGGTCCGTTTCGTCCGTCAGATTTTCTGCCAGACCCAGAATCAGCTGGAGCGGATTGTTCATGTCATGCGCGATGCCGGCAGCGAACGAGCCGATTCCAGCAAGCTTCTCTGCATGGAGCAATTCGGTTTGCAATGTCGATTCATGTTGCACGAGTACCCAGAGAAGCCGTGCGGTCTGGCCGTTGACTACGTCGGCCCCCGCAGGCACCTCCTCCCGAAGCATCGACTCCATCGCTGGATCACCGGTGACGTCTATCACAAGGTTGAGCCCTTGGTGCGTGATTAAGTCGGTCACCCGGTCATAGACTGGCACGTGGAGCTCTTGGGCGCGTGTGAGCCCGGGAGCCGAGGGATTCTGATCGGTGATGCCGACGATCTGAATCCTGCTGATCTGGTGGAGCACATCGAGCAGGGCCATGCCCCCACGCCCCGCCCCAATGATGGCCACTCTCATCGGAGGCGAGGCGGAAGCTGGTTCGACTCCCTGATTGTCGGCGTGCGGATGGGACATGGTCGGAGAGATGATCGTCATGCTGGCTCCCTGCTATGCTGTGGCCTGTTCCCTCAGAGATGAGCCAATTCACGCTGCTCCATGGCACGTGCGACGGAGGCCTTCAGTTTCTCGCCCTCTACCGGTTTCACGAGATAATCCACCACGCCTTGTCGCAGTAAGGCCGTGGCCATATCGGTGTCGGGGAATCCGGTCAGGACGATCAAGGGGACCCGAGTATAATTCTGGCGGAAGTAGGCGATCGCTTCGATCCCATTCACCTTTGGCATTCGGATGTCGCAGATGATGACATCAAGGAGCAGCCGATTTTCGCCGTAGTTGATGGTTTCGATGGCCTTCTCGCCATTCTCTGCTTCAAGGACATCGTAGCCGGCTTTCTGCAACGTCATGCGGACGACCTTGCGGATATCGGGCTCATCATCCACAATGAGGACGCGGCCATTGCAGCTCTCACCTCCCACAAAGAACCCGGATTTGAAGGCACTCATAACAACCTCCTCGGTGAAGGACGGGGTGATCTGTTTCCGTTTGTATTGTGAGTATGGCAAGCTTGATGCCGAAAGGTGACAAAAGTGAGCCTGAAATAATTCAACGGCTTGCTCAATCAGAACCGTGTGTCGCTGGTGGAGGCTGGTTCACATGCACCACCATAATTGTGGAAAACCACCAGCGAGGATGCACATTGCGTTTCAGAACCAATTTCAGCTAGGGTATACAATAAGCAAGAGGAGTGGAGGCCGGTGATTACCCCAGACGTACTGACTGACTATGTTCGCAAGTCCTTGCCGGATGCCGTGGTGACGGTGACCGACCGTACAGGAACAATGGACCACCTCAAGGTCGTGATTGTCTCAGATGGTTTTCATGGGAAAAACCTCTTAGACCGGCATCGGATGATCTATCAAGCGTTAGACGTGCC
>CXWL01007625.1_pt2 | contig 19072 bp, 19 predicted proteins | sample 590931 | NCBI WGS metagenome assembly CXWL01 (sample SAMEA3498368, study PRJEB10139) | groundwater metagenome | biome: water well; material: biofilm material | place: Germany | collected 2015-04-27 | reverse complement strand
GCGGATATGGTGCTTGGCCGTTTGCAAAGCCGTGCGCCGACGCGGCAATCCCGCCGATGCGACGAGGCACAACCCCGACATCACCCCTGGGTGGCGCGCCGTCAATTGGATGCCGACGCGCCCGCCAAAGGAGTGGCCCACCCAAACCGCCTTCTTTCCAGCCAACGCAAACGAACTCAGCAGCTCAAAGCAAGCGTCCGCGTAATGCTGCGTCCCCCAACCTTGCGGGGGCGGGGGCGAGGCGCCGAATCCGGGAAAATCGAGCAGCACATGGGCGGCGTCGGTGAAGGATGAGGCCGTGGCTCGAAACGCATTCAGATCCTGCCCCCACCCATGTCCCCAAATGAAGACGACGCGGGCGGTCTCAATCGGCGCGCCGCACACCTCATAGTGAATAGCCGCGCCGTTCGCGACAAAGACAGCGGAGCGCTCAAGAGGCTTGGGTTGGGGGATCGACATAGCCGTACCACGCCCCCTCTGGGGCCTCTCTCTTTAAGACAATCAAATTGTGAACATACATTTGATTGCCCCAGTCGAAATGCCAATACTCAAGGGGAAAATTGACGAACCCCTCGGCGCCCATAGCCCAGTGAAGTAAGCGACGGTTGTTTAGGGGAGCGTGTGTGTCCTCGACTTGGCCGGCAGCATACGCGCGCTCCAGCGCATCGCTGTGGCTAATCGCGCTCATTTCGTCAAACGCCGCGCTCATATCCAGAAGCTCTCGCGATTCAATATTTCGGAGCGTCAGGTCGAGCGCGGCCCCCGTCGTGTGGGTGGGCCATGTGGTCGGATCGCGGCGATCGAGGCGCGTTGGGTCTGAAACGTAACGAAGCACCTGTTCGCGCCGCGCTTCGGGGTCGGCGCCCGGCATATCACGCGCCGCCTGCAGTTCGAAAAATTCCCAGAGCGCCCGCTGGGTGTCGATTGGCCGGTAGCCATCCCACGCAAAAAGCTCGACGCCATGGGGCGCGAGCCGCTGATTGACTTGCGCGAGCTTTTCGGCGACGCCGCGCCGGGCCCACACCTCGGACAAGCTCCCTCGAATCGCCGAATTATAGGGCCAGTTCTTTCCGTCAGACCTGGCATAAAAGCTCTCGCTCGCGACCCGGTAATCCGACACACGCACAAGCGGTTCAAGGTCACGGGGGTCGCTGCGTTCAAAGGGCACGTTGTTGTAGGCGCCGGCATTGCTTGGCCAATCAACGATCGGAATCTTGAACTCAGTAAGAGGGATGTTATGTTTCATTTTTCTTGTGATAGCATAGCTCAACTCGAGCGCAAGCAACAGGCAATACAGTGAGGATGATGTCTCGATGAGTGCAGGTAGAAAGAAGGTTGCTGTCTTCTTGGGCGGTCGTTCACCCGAACATGACGTCAGTATTGTTACGGGCCTGCAAGTGCTCAGCGCCATTGATCCCGAGCTGTATGATTCGTTTCCGGTTTATGTTTCCGCCTCGGGCGAGTGGTTTGTCGGCGATGCATTGCGTGATCGCTCGGCTTACATTCCCAGCGCTGCCGATTTTGCGAAGCTGACGAAAGTCACCCTCAACATAGGCGCCGGCGCCAAGCCTGCGCTTGTGCCGGCAACGGCCCGCCTCTTGGGGCGCGAAGCCAAAATTGAGTTCGACATCGCCATTCCGGCTTTTCACGGGGCGTTCGGTGAAGACGGTTGCATCCAAGGCATGTTCGAGTTCGCCAGCGTTCCCTACACCGGCATGCGCGTGTTGGCGGCGTCGGTTTTCATGGACAAGGTCATCACCAAACAGGTGCTGGCGGACACTGGCATACCGCTTCTGCCGACACGCAACATCGAGCGACCGGCGCGCGGCCTGCTGATCATGCCCGAAGAGCTGATCACGCTTTTGGGCGAGGTTTCCTTTCCGTGCATCGTAAAGCCAAGATGTTTGGGCAGCAGCATCGGCATATCGAAGGCCAACAATTGGGAAGAACTCGCCGCGGCTCTACCCGAAGTGTTCAAGCTCGACCGTAACGCGATCGTCGAGCCGTTTGTGCCGAATTTGGTGGAGTACAACATTTCGGTTGGCCGTTTTGACGGCGTGACAAGGGCATCCGCGATCGAGCGTCCCAAACACGTATCTGAGTTGCTGGACTTCAAAGCGAAGTATCTGTCCTCGGATGGTGAGAAGGGCGGAGGCGCCAAGCAACTCGGCAGCGTCAGCGAAGGCATGTTGTCGCTGACTCGCGAAATCAACCCGCATTTGCCTCCGGAGATGACGCGAAACATTCGCGCCTGGGCGATAAAGGCCTTCGAGAGCGTTGGCGGCGCCGGCGCCCCGCGGATTGATTTCCTGTGTAATGAAAAAACCGGCGAAGTCTGGCTGAACGAAATCAATCCGTGCCCCGGGTCCTTCGCCTACTTCCTTTGGGAAGCCGCCGAGCACCCAGTATTGTTCACCAACTTGCTGGAGGGGCTGATCACCGAAGGTGAGGAATTGCACCGGCGCGCGCGCGCGCCGCAAGATCCGACGCCCGAAGCGGCGCGCCTGTTCAAACGAAAAAGCTAGCGGTTCTCCCAGACAAACATCACGCCGCTTGTTGGAAACGTCCAGCCTTCGACTTGGATCTGAAACTCCAACGGATCGGCGGATCCGTCGGGGCTCTTGGTTTCGTGGACGTGCCCGGTTCGCATTCGTGACAGGTAACGAACGGGCTCAAGATTGGTCATGTGAGCGGCTCGCTTGAAACGAACCTCCGGGTTTTGAGTCGGCTGAGGAAGCGCCACCACGAACCGCGTGCAGTCCCGCAATTGCGGCATCTGGAACTCAATGTCCAAACCGCCTTCACTGTCGGCCTTGGTCAGGTGTTCCGTCGTGATGCGCAGCAGCGGCGTCACGCCCTCGCCGTGTTGAATGTCGACCTCATAACCGACAGTGTTTCCAGATAGCTTGGCGCGTACTTCAAACTTAAGCGGCCCCTTCAGCAATTGGACCAAGGCGCCCTTGCTGAGGCCAAGGAGTTTTTCGCGATCTGGCTCCGCCAGCTTGATGACTTCGCGGAAAAACACCTCGTCCCTTTGCATGAGGCGGTCCAATGCGGGCTCGTCAAAGGCGAGGCAAATTTCAAACGGCCCGCGGTGCGATTGTAGATCGCGTCCGACTGGCTTCCTGAGATCGTAGGTGAGGCTCTGCCGCAGCCAAAAATACTTGCTCGTGTCCGAAAGGGCGGTTTGGAGGTCCCGCAAGGCTTCGTCTTCGGCGTTGATGAAGGCGGGGATATTGTCGAGCGCCTCTATGTCGTATTTCAGGCCCCGGCGATAGGAGGTGGCTTTATCCATCAGCGGACCGACGACGTTCGCGAACACGGCCCGCCCGGTTTCATCGCCCAAAGTGGCTTCCAGATTGGCGCCGACGAAGTTCTTGCGAACTTCCGGGCTCAGCGTTTGAAACATTTTCGCGTCGCCGCCCAGGCTGAAGGTCAGCGCATCGCGAACCACGCGGTCAAAATTGGTCCGCGACAAAACCTGGTACAGCGCGCCGAAGAAAGCGACGCTTGCGCTGGAGCTTACGATCGCGGTGCGGAGCTCGCGTTCGAACTCGCTGGTGTCCTTCGTGAGATGCCAAAACAGCAAGCAAGCAAAGAAGACCGCGAGAGCCAGTCCGATCATCACTAGGGCCCAAAGCAACGCCCCACCAGCCTCGGCGCTCTTTCGCTTGCGTTGAAAGGCGTCTTGGAAACTCGTGCTTTCAGCGACCACTTTATCCCTCCCCCAGAGCGCCGCGCGCTATCCCATCACGACGTCATAGATTGCCGCCGCGCATTTGCCGATTTCGTTCTCGGTTTGCCAAGCGTCGGCCTGTTGGTCGCAAAGAAAGGCAATCGCAAACGCCCGCCCTTTGTCGCTGACAATTCCCACATCATTGACGACGCCCGCCAAACTGCCAGTCTTGTGCGCGACCACGGCGGTGTCCGGCAGTAGTCTTGGCATTCGCGTGTTGCGGAGATTGTTTTCAAGCGCGGCGCGAACGTCCCGGTATTTGTCCTGCGTCACCAGGCGTCGAAACAACGCGTTGCAGTCGCTGGCGGTGAACACATTGGCCCGGTTCGGCGGGCCCAACTCCGGGTCGGTGAAGCCGGCGACAATTCGCGAGCGCTCCGACAGCCCCGCGCGGTCCATCGTCAGCCGGATTTCCTCCAGCGTCACCAATTCCATCAGGTGAACGGCGAGCGGATTATCGCTGGTGATGAGCGCCAGCCGGCAGATTTCCGTCACCGACAGCGAGGCATCGGCGTCGAAGGCTTTCAGCACCGAGCAATACCGGGTATCNNTCGACGATGGTCATGACGACCGCAACCTTCGCGACGCTGGCGGCGGGCATGGCTTGGTCGTCACCGTAGCCGACGCACACAGACGGATCGTGCAGCAATGACCATTCCATTGTTCGGCCTGGCGCAGCGAGGCAAAAGGATTGGACGCACCCGGCGATCTTGGCGAGCTCGGCCGCGTTCAGAGGTGTCATTGGCGACGTGCCTTTCGCCGGCGGTTTAACGGTCACACCATGGACTTGGTCGCGGCGGATCCAGGGGGCCACTATAAAGGGGATTTGCACGCGAGCAACGAACTCGAGAGTCCGAGACGGACGAGGGCGGGTTTCCGTCGGTCAGCGAAAAAGGCGTGGTCGACGCGGCGCGCTCGCTCGCGTAGTCATGGGCCGCGATCTAGGGGCTGACGATGATGGACATCTTTTTCCGCAACGCAGACGAAGCGTCGGCGCGATGAGTGCAAAGCTGCCCCACACCGCCGCGCCGCCGCCGCCGCACGTGCGCCTGGCCTTGGGTGTCACCGGGCACCGCGAAGACAATCCCGCGTTTGCGGCGAACCGCGCGCGCATCGAGGCGGTGCTTGCGGGCATCTTCGATGTTGTCTCCGCGACGGTCGCCGCCGAGCCTCCCTTGCTCGGACCGCTTGCGCCGACGCGGCTGCATTCCATGCTTGCCGACGGCGCCGATCAGATCGCGGCCCACGCAACGCTCGCGCGCGGTTGGGAATTGGTGGCGCCGCTTCCGTTCGGTCGGGCGCTTAACGAGGCGATCAATGCGCTGCCTGTCAGCGAGAGCGACGGGCGCGCTTTACTCGATGGCGACGCTGCGAAAGACGCTGTTGTGCAAGCGCGCGCGCAGGCGATCCGCCAGCTCACCGAGAAGGCGCGCTGCTTCGAGCTAGCTGATCGCGACGAGTCGATCGCCGCGCATTTCCTGGCCAAGCTTGCCGCGCCCGCCGACATCGCCAAGGCGCAGGCCTTTGCGGCGGAGGCCTCCGAGCGCGTGGCGCTCGCAGCGCGCGTCCTGATTGAACAATCGGACATTCTCATCGCTGTCTGGGACGGCGCGAGCCAAGCCCATGTCGGCGGCACCGGCTACACCATCGCCCAAGCGCTCGACCTTGGGGCGCCAGTGGTCTGGATCGANNGTGAGGAGAGCGCGACGAGTTTGCGGGCATTGGTTCACGCCGCCTTGCGCCCGGTCGAGGCGCGTTTTCCCGCTCACGGCAAACGCCCAGCCCATCCCGGGGCCAAGGCGATGGAGCGCGAGGAGTGGCGCGCGCGAAGTAATTTTCTGTGGCACGCCTACCGTCGGGTCGAAGCGGTGTTTGGCGGCGAGAAGGACCGCTCGCCGCTGCGAAACTTGCGCCTTACCTATGAGCCACCCGAGGCCATCGCGTCGGGAAGCGGCGCTGGGGTCTTGACCGCTATGAGCACGCTGCCCGGCGCCGATTTGGACTTTGCGGCCAAGATCGAACGTGACGTGCTGCGCCGGTTTGCATGGGCCGATGGCGTCTCCTCGCACCTCTCGGACACCTATCGCGGCGGCATGGTCGCGAACTTTGTGCTCTCGGCCTTGGCGATCGTTTCAGGCATCGCTTACCTCCCGTTCGCCACCGCCGATAAAGGCATGTTCGCGGCGGTGGAATTCGCCTTGCTGGCGGCGATCCTCGCCATCACCTGGATGGGGCAAAAGCGGCGCTGGCATGGACGTTGGTTTGAGACCCGCCGCGTCGCTGAATATTTTCGCCACAGCCCGCTTTTGCTTACGCTTGGCGTCGCGCGGCCGCCTGGACGATGGCCGAAGGGTGCGGAAACATCTTGGCCGGAATGGTATGCNNTATCTGAGCGCGGCATTGAGCGGGCTGCTCGACGATCATGTCGTACGCCAGCGCGATTATCACCACGGCAAGGCCAAGCGGCTGACCACCGTCCACGGCAACCTCGATCGCCTCTCCGAATTCCTGTTTCAACTTGCCGTAATTTCCGTGGCGGCGTTTTTGGCGCTGACTGCCGCAGCCCAGTTTTCGCACGCGGCGCACGACATTCTGAAACCCGCCACCAAGGTGTTCACTCTGCTTGGCGTGCTCTTGCCGACCTTCGGGGCGTCCATCGCTGGAATCCGATATTTCGGAGATTTCGAGCGCTTCGCGGCGATCTCGGAGGTGACGGCCGAAAAGCTCGACGCCGTCCATGCCCGCATCAAATTGCTCTTGTCGGGCGGGGGGGAGGCGCTCGATTACGGGCGCGTCGCCGACCTCGCCCACGCCGCCGATGATATCGTCGTCACCGAGATCGAGAACTGGCAGGCGGTGTTCGGCGGCAAGCACGTCACCGTGCCCGCGTAGCGCGCGAATTTGGCGTATCTTGACGCTTTCCGGTCTGCTAAGAGCCGAGCCAAGAGGTGGGCGCGTGGCTGACGTATTTCTTTCCTACAACCGAGAAGATCAAGCAAAAGCCAAGATCATCGCCGAGGCGCTCGAGGCCGATGGCTTTGAAGTGTGGTGGGACACCGTGCTCCGTGCTGGGCAGACCTATGACGAGGTCACCGAGCGTCAGTTACGGGACGCCTGGGCGGTTGTGGTGCTCTGGTCGTCGCGCTCGGTGCAGTCGAAATGGGTGCGGGCGGAAGCCACGCTTGGAGATCGTAAGTCGGCGCTGATCCCGGTGATGATCGAGCCCTGCGATCGGCCGATCATGTTCGAACTCATTCAAACCGCTGACCTCACGCAATGGGACGGCGATCTGAAAGACACCAATTGGCTCGCTTTCTTAGCTGACGTGCGCGAGCACGTGGAGCGCAAGCGCGCAGCCAAGCCGCCATCCGCGCCAGTCGCTGCGTCGCAATCCGCGGCGCAGCGCGCGGCCGCGCCGGCGCCGTCCCGGGCGGCCACGTCGAGCACTGCGCAAGCGCCGCCGCGCCGCGCCAAGAAATCAAATTTGGGTTTGCTGTTTGTCGGCGCCGCCTTGCTTGCGATCGCGGTGGTGGCGTTCTTGCTGTTGCCGCGCACACAGGGCGGTGTTGCGCCGCCGCCGGTCGTGCCCAGCGCGCCAATTGAGGCGGCGGTCGCCCCCGGTGCGCGCGATACACCCGCCAGCGCCGAGCAAGCCACCTTCCGCGATTGCGACGAGTGCCCGGAAATGGCGCGTCTTGCGGGCGGTGCGTTCATGATGGGCTCTCCCGCCAATGAGCCCGGTCGCAATGGCTGGGAGGGGCCACAACACAACGTGCAGGTCGCGCCGTTCGCGATCGGCTCGCGTGAGGTGACATTTGCCGAGTGGGATGCGTGCGTGGCCGCTGGCGGCTGCGGTCGCTATGCGCCGACCGATCGCGGCTGGGGCCGCGGCGCCCGACCGGCGCTGATGGTGTCGTGGAACGATGCTCAAGCTTATGTGCGCTGGCTCAGCGAGCGTACGGGCCGCGCCTATCGTTTGCCGAGCGAGGCGCAATGGGAATTCGCCGCCCGCGGCGGAACCGCCACGGCTTATTGGTGGGGGGATCGTTACGACGCCGCTCAAGCGCCGCACGGCCAAACCAGCGAAGCCGGCGCGTATGCGGCCAACGGCTTTGGCCTGTTTGATGTCACCGGTAATGTCGCCGAATGGGTCGAGGATTGCTACGTCAACGGCTTCACGGACGCGCCAACGGACGGCAGCGCCATGGTGCAAGGCAATTGCGGCCAGCGGGTCGTTCGCGGCGGTTCGTGGCGCGACAATCCCCAGTCCCTGCGCATCGCCGCCCGCAGCCGTATCGCCCGCGGCACGCGCGACGGTGGTGTCGGGTTTCGTGTCGCGGCCGCGCCCTAAGCGCCTCGGTCTTGCCCTCGCCAGCGAGGGCGCGTACGAACCGGCCCTAATCCTGGGCCCCGGCCCAAGGGCCGCCTTAGCTCAGCCGGTAGAGCACCGCATTCGTAATGCGGGGGTCAGGTGTTCGAGTCACCTAGGCGGCACCAATACCTTCAGCGCACGTCTTCCACCGCAACCGCATCGATCGGCTCGGGCCTTGGTGCGCTTAGTGCGGCGGTTGGGAGCGCCAGCACGGGGCCTAGCGCATCGTTGCCGCCGCGTTCCATGCGTGGATGGATGAGCTGACCGCCGTCGCCGAAAGCATAGACCAGGCGCGCCCAATCATTGTCGTCATACAGAAACGCGGGGCCTTCGGGATCAAGGTCGGACCAATCGGCTTCGCGAGGCGCGCCGGCTGCTTGCGCGAGCCACGTGCGCGCGCCGTTTTCGTCGCCGCGCCCGCGTGCGACTTGCGCGAACAAAATGGAGATGCGTGACGAGGGGTTTTCGCGATAGGCGTCTTCGAGCGCCGCTTGCGCTGCTCCCCAATCACCGCGCTCCATGGCGAGTTCGGCCAGGATGATTTTGCTCTCGCGGCTGTCGCGGCGTTTTTCCGCCAGCGCGGTCATCCGCGCGGCGCGTGCGTCGCGGCTCTCGCCGGGAACGATGTCACGGTAGGCGTGGGCGATGGCTGGGTGGGGGCCATTTTCCCAGGCTTCTTCCAGGATGGCTGCGGCGCGTTCGCTTTTGCCTTCGCCGACCAATAGACGCGCGGCGAGCGCGCCGGCTGGCGCGAAGGCGGGGGCCATGCGGAAGGCCTTCTGCGCCAGATCAGCAGCTTTGTCGGGGTGACGTTCACGTTCGAGCTTAGCGGCTTGCGCGGCCATCAAAACGGCGCGGCGGCGCTTGCCGATTTTGTCTTCCACCAGCTTGCGCTTATCGCCTTGCTCCAGGGTTTCGATCGCGTTTTCCCAATCAGCGGCCTGCACCGCGAGGTCGAACGCATACTGGAACGGCCACACTGCGGTTTTCGACGCTTTCAGCGCGCCTTCGGCGTGCGTGCGCGCCGCGTTGCGGTCCCCGCGTTTGAGCGCGGCGGCCATCAAGCCCTTGCGGCCAAGCACTTCGGTGTCTTCGTGCTGGAGCATGCCGGAATAAGCGCGCTCGGCCCCAGCGGTGTCGCCGCCGACTTCCGCGGCGCGCGCTTGCAGCAACATCGCCAAGCGCGGTTCGTCGATTAGATCCTCGGCTTTGTCGGCGTGGCGGCGCGCGTCCTCGAATTCGCCCGCCTCGGCGGCGATGAGGCCCAACGCGAGCGCTTCTTGCCCGCGGCGCACACGCTGGCGCTGGCTCATTTTCCCAAGCCGCCCCGGCGCATCCATCAGGAACATCAAGAACCGCAGCAGCGGCAACGCCAACGCCACCAGCACTACAAGCACCAACAACCCAAACAGCGCGCTGGTGGTGATTTCCGTGCCGAACCAGTTGATTTCGACGGTCCCCGCATCGGTGGTGACGATCTGCCACGACGCCAGCATCGCCGCGACGGCGACGATCAGCAGAAAAGCAAGACGCAGCATGGCTCAGCTCCCCCGCGACAATTCGGTGCGGACCGCGATCAGCCGCGTGTCGATTTCCAGTCGGCGCGCGGCGGCGTCGATCCAAGGCTGCGCCGTGCGCTTCGCGGGCGTGGGGAGCCGGTTGAGTTCGGTGATGGCTTCCGCGAGTTGGTCGGCGGCGAGGCGCTGTTCGGCGCGTTCGACAATGCCTTCCGGCGTGTCGCCGGAGCCCGACTGGCGCACGACGATCCACTGCGCCAAAGCTGCTTGAATGCGGCCCCAAAAGCCCGCGCCGGCCTGGCTTTGGCGCGCCGAGCGGATGATTTCATTGTCCAACGTGGCGAAGCGATTGCGTAGTTCTTCCCGCGTTGGCGCGCCGGTGCGCGCCAGCACGCCCAGCGCGGCGACGTTGGGGTCGTTTGGCAAAAGCGCGGCCAACGCCGCGTGCGCCGGCTCGAACGGGCCGGAGGAGCGCGAGGCTTCCGAGGCGGCCACGACCGCATAGGAAGCGCGCGCCGCCGTCGCCGCTGAGCGCGCTTCCGCCGCGACCGCCGGCAATTCCTCCTGCAAGCGCCGCACTTCCGTGACCAGAGCCGTCACTTCTTCGGTCGTCGGCATGCGCGTGAGCCGGCTGTCGATATCGCGCAGGCCCGCCTGTAGCGCGAACACGCGCGCCGCCGTGCCAGCATCGCCAGCCTCACCGTTGGCGGCGTGCGACAGCGGCGTGTTCATCAGCTCTTCGATCGCGTCCAGGCGCAGATCGAGCGCCGCCGCGGATTCGGGCGTCGCTGCTTCGAGCGTGCTTGAAACCGGTACAAGCGAATCCAGCGCCGATCGCACCGCCGGCAAACGCGGCGCAACCGCGCCGCCCGCCGCGCCGATCCCAGCCGCCAACGCGGCCAACAGCAACGCCGTTCCTCCACCGATGCCGCCCGGTCCGCGCCGCTCGTCGCGATCGGCGGGCTCGTAGTCAACGTCGATCGGCTCGGCGCGTCCGCGCTCTGCGTCGTCGTCTCTGCTCATGGAACTCCCCAGTTTCCCAAGCATTTCCGCTGTTTCGCGACGGAAATGAGTCGTGGGCTAGGCGGGGAACTTAGGGCTCCCGGCGGGGGGGCTCAAGCACTTGCGCCAGCAGGGGAGAATTAGCCCCCGAGAGCGGCCTCAAGCAGGGCCTCCTCGCGCGGGCGGGGCGCGACGATCAGGCGCGCCCAGTTCACCCGCGCCGCCGCTTCCGCGATAGCGGGGCTGAGGCAGGCGGCGATGCGTCGATGGGCGTGGGGTGCGCCGAGGGCGATATAGGTCTCCGCCGCGCGCGCGCTGTGGAACAAGACGATGTCGATCGGAGCTTCGAGAGCCGGGGGCAAGGTCGTTACGGCCTGCGCTTCGTAGGCGACGCGCCGCTCGGCCTCGAAGCCCGCGCCCTTGAGTGCGCCGGCGAGATCGCCCGCTGCGTGCGCGCCGGAAATGTGCACGAGCTTGCCGCCGCCTAGGCTGAGTGTAGCGCGCGCCAACGCCGCCAAGGCGGCGACATCGCCGTCGGCGGAGCGCACATCGGCGAAGCCCGCATCGCGTGCCGCCGCCGCCGTAGTGTCGCCGACACTCATCGCAATGATGTCGCGCGCCGCGCTCGCGTGCCCATACGCACGCACGCCGTTGCTGCTGCTAAACAACAGCGCCTGCACGCCCGCGAGATTGGTATCGAAAGTGCGCGGCGCTATCCGCAGCAGTGGCGCAAGCACCGGCTCGGCGCCCATGGCTCGGAGGCGCGCGGCCGTCGCATCCGCTTCCGGCTGCGCGCGGGTGACGGCGACACGCAAGCTCACGCAAGGTCCGTGATGATGGAATCGCCGGCCTCATCGCGAATTTCCCGCCCGAGGCGTGCGCCGAGTGCGCGCGCCTCGGTTGCGGGATTGGCGCCAAGATTTATCGTCGCCGTGCGCCGCCACCGTGCTGTTCCGTCGGGCGTCAGCGTTTCGCCAATGAAGGAAAGCGCCGCGCCATCCACACGCGCCAACGCGCCAATGGGGGTGCGGCACGAACCGTCCAGCGCTCCCAGAAACGCACGCTCTGCTTCGATTTCCATGCGCGCATCGGCGTTTTCGTAAGCGGCGAGCATGTCGCGTACGCGCGTGTCCGCCGTGCGTGCGGTGATCGCGAGCGCGCCTTGGCAGGCGGCGGGCGGGGCTTCTTCGGGATCGACCAAGCTCGCCGCGCGCGCCTGCAAGCCGAGCCGCTTTAAGCCCGCGAGCGCCAGGAACGTCGCGTCGGCTTCGCCGGCTTCGAGCTTCGCAAGGCGCGTATCGACGTTTCCCCGCAGCGTCACCACGCCAAGATCGGGACGCGTGAACAAGGTTTGCGCCTGGCGCCGCAGGCTTGCCGTGCCGACATTGGCGCCCGCCGGCAAATCGGCGAGCGTGGCCGCGCGCGGGCTTACAAACGCGTCGCGCGGATCTTCGCGCGCCGGAACGCACGCGAGGCTGATGTCGTCTGGCAAGCGCGTGGGCAAATCCTTGAGCGAATGCACGGCGAGATCGATGCGTCCTTCCCGCAGCGCCTCATCGAGCTCCTTGGTGAACAGGCCCTTGCCGCCAAGCTCGATCAAGCGGCGATCCTGGATACGGTCGCCGCTGGTGGTGATGACGACGATTTCCAGCCGCGCCGCCTCAACGCCGAAGCGCGCCGCGAGGTCCGCGCGCACAAGCTCCGTCTGCGCCAGCGAAAGCTTCGAACCACGCGCGCCAATGCGGAAAAGTGTTTGAGTCATCGGTTCTGTTTAGGGCACGAACCCCCTCCCCGCGAGGGGAGGGGGCAGGGGGNNGGGGTGGGGTGATACGCGACGCTCACAGGTTGGACCGCGCGTCTCCTGACGCGCATTTTCGACGGTCGCAGGGAAAAGAGCGGGTCAGGAGACCCGCGCTCCAACTTACCAAGCGGGTCGCCTGCACCCTCGCGGGGAGGGGAATTAGCGTCTATCTCGGCGTTGATGAAGCCGCTCACCATCCTCGGCATCGAGACCAGCTGCGACGAAACCGCGGCGGCGGTGCTGCGCTTGGATGAGAACGGGCCGCTTGTGCTGTCTGATATCGTGCTCGGCCAAGCAGCCGCGCACGCGCCCTATAAGGGCGTGGTGCCGGAGATCGCGGCGCGCGCCCATGTCGAGGGCCTGGACGGCACGATCGCGGCCGCCATGCGCGATGCGGGGCTGGCGTTTTCAGAGCTGGACGGCGTAGCCGCGACCGCGGGGCCGGGGCTGATTGGCGGCGTCATGGTCGGCCTGGTGGCGGGCAAGGCCATCGCCCTGGCGCACGACAAGCCGCTCCTGGCGATCAATCACCTCGAAGGTCACGCGCTGTCGCCGCGCCTCGCCGAAGGCGGCGCGACCTTTCCGTACCTGCTGCTGCTGGTTTCCGGCGGGCATTGCCAATTCATCGCCGTGTTGGACGTGGGCGTTTACCGCCGCTTCGGCTCCACCATCGATGACGCCCTCGGCGAAGCGTTCGACAAGCTCGCAAAGCTCCTGGACCTTGGTTTTCCAGGTGGCCCTTTCGTTGAGGAGGCAGCTAAAAAGGGCGATCCCAAGCGGTTTTCACTGCCGCGGCCGCTGCTTGGGCGCGAGGGCTGCGATTTTTCGTTTGCGGGTTTGAAGAGCGCCTGCGCCCGCGAGGTGGAGCGGCATGGCGCGCTGGGCGAGCAGGACAAAGCCGATCTCTGCGCCAGCTTCCAAGCCGCCGTGCTCGACATCATCGCCGACCGGACGCGCAATGCGATGGCGATGTTTGATCCGATTTGGGGTGCGCGCGGGCGCCTGGTGGCGGCGGGCGGTGTGGCGGCCAATCAAGCGATCCGGGCCAAGCTTGAGGCGCTGGCCGAGGCGCGAGGCTATGATTTCGTGGCCCCGCCGCTGAAATGGTGCACCGACAATGCCGCCATGATCGCGCTGGCCGGGGCGGAAAGATTCCGGCTTGGATTCAGTGACGACCTGTCATTTCCGGCGCGGCCGCGCTGGCCGCTGGACGAAGTCGCCGCCCGCTTGCGCCCCAGCCATAAGCCGGGGCGCAAGGGAGCTAAGGCTTAGGCAACCACGCGCGCGGCAGCCATGATCAACGGCGCCAGCGCGGTGGCGACCAATGCAATAGCGACGATCACGGACAAGGCGCGAGCAGTCGCGGGCAGGTCTTGCGCAGACATTTGAAATCTCCCCACAGAGGCCGATGCTGCAAATGCGAACACCGGTGAGCAGGAGATGGGCTCTTTCGGGCGGCGGGAGAAGCCAAGCTAGCCCAGCCCAGCTATGCATAAATGGAGGTTAATCGTTAATTACGTTCCATTAACGCAGAGAAAGTGCAGGCGCGAAGGGGCGGTCTTCGCGCCCGCAAAAGGGNNGCGGCGGCCAAAACGAAGGCGGTCATGGTCAGTGGGGAGGGGCGGGTGGCGGTCATGTCAGGGCTCCAGGGCTTGTTCGATAACCCAAACTAGCACCGCCCTGGCGAATAAGCAATGAATAAAATCATTTCTATTCACGAATTGCGTATATTTAATGATCGGCAGTCTCGGCGATGCGGGCCTTCCGCACGACCGGTTGATCGGCCCGCAGGTAAATCCCGTTCAAGAGCAGGCTCAAAACCCCGTCGAGTTCCCGCTCAAGCTTGGGCAAGGTGAGGCGGGAGAAAAGCTGCGGCACCGAGAATTTCATCGTCGCCGCTTGGATCATTTCCGCCGTGAAGGCGTGATCGCCGGGCGCGAACAGCCCAGCTTTTTCGCCTTCCTCCAGCAGCGCTGTGAGGAACACACGTTCCAGCGCCAATTGCTCATTGGAGAACAAGGGCCGCTCGCGGGTCAGAACCTCGGCGACTTCAAGGATTTTCGAGTTTTCCTCGAACATGCAGTAGGAATCACGCATCCGCTTGAAAAATATCTCCCGTAACCGCTTGTCGGCGGGCCATTCTTTTTTACGTGCGATGGCTGAGAGTTCGGCCTGTTCGGTGGCGTAGTGCACGCGCGCCATCGCTTCGGCGATATCGATTTTGGCTTCGAAGAAGCGATAAATGTTGCCGGGCGACATATCGCAATCGGCGGCAATTTCGGCCATCGTCGTTTTGCCGTAGCCGTAATGCTTGATGCGGAGCATGGCCGCATGGAGAATGCGGTCCCGAGTATTGGTCTTTTCATCCATCCCTACAGATTACCTGGTTTTGGCTGAACGTTCAATGAAGGATTCAGAATTGCCGTTTGAGACTGTCACCGTCCTCGGCGGTGGAGCTTGGGGTACTGCGCTGGCTCAGGTCGCGGCACAAGCGGGCCGCCGGGTGACGCTTTGGGCGCGCGAGCGGGAGGTGGTCGAAGCCGTCAACGCCCGCCACGAAAACGTGCTCTTCCTCCCCGGTATCCCGCTCAGCCCGGCGATCAGGGCGACCGACGATTTGGCGGCGGCGGCCAGTTCCGGCTTGGTCTTGGCCGTACCACCCGCCCAGCACATGCGGAGCGTCCTGCGTGGACTGGCGCCGGCTCTCGCCAAGGGCGCGCCGATCGTGCTCTGCGCCAAGGGCGTTGAGCGCGGCACCTTGGCGCTGATGACCGACATCCTCGCGGCGGAGATCCCGCATGCGACACCCGCGGTGCTGTCGGGTCCGGGCTTTGCCAAGGACGTCGCCCGCGGCTTGCCTACCGCCACGACGATCGCCAGCCCGGATCAGGCGCTCGCACGGCGTGTGGTCGCGACGATCGGTCTTCCGACGTTTCGTCCCTACGTCGCCGACGATCTGGTTGGCGCGGAGATTGGCGGGGCGGTGAAAAACGTCATCGCCATCGCCTGCGGCGTGGCGCACGGGCGCAAGCTGGGCGACGGCGCGCGCGCGGCGCTGATCACGCGGGGCTTTGCCGAGCTCACCCGCCTCGGCCTGGCCATGGGCGCCAAGGCGGAGACGTTGTCGGGGCTTTGTGGCCTCGGGGACCTGGTGTTGACCTGCGCGTCGCTCACCTCGCGCAANNGCAAAGCATGGCGTCGAGATGCCGATTTGCGCGGCGGTCGACGCGATCGTCGGCGGTCGCATCAGCATCGACGAGGCGATCACTGCGCTGCTCGCACGCCCGTTCCGCGCGGAAGGGGCCTGACGTGGTTACGCGTCCGCTTCAGGGTTGGCGGCGGAGTCTTCCTCGTCGTCCTTGCGGCGGCGGGTTAGCATGTAGCCTACGCCCGCGAGACCGATGACGCCGAACGCGACCCAGGGGAACCAGCCCGCAAGTCCGCCGAAGCCGCTTTGGCCTTCGCCGCCCGCCGAGATCGTATCCACGGCCTGAGCCTCGCCCGCCGCAATTCCGGTGACGAGGCCGGGGACGGAATAGGCTGAGACTTGGTCGCTCGCAGGTTGGAAGTCCGCGTGGCGCCGGCCTTCCGGGAACGAGAGCATGGTTTGCAAATCGTCGGCGGCGGCGGTGATTTCGTCCATCTGATCGGCGCTGCCAATTGAAGTGAGGCAGGCGACGCCCTGGCGACCGAGCGATTTTTGCTCATAGCGCAAATCTGACGCCGCCGAACCCGGCGCCGCCGCGCGTTCGGCCCAGACGATGTGAGGAGTCGCGGTTTCGAATGCAGGCGGCGCCGCGAAGCCTTCGAATACGCGATTCTGGGACGCGCGCGCGGTGCGCACGTCTGCTTCGAAGTTTGCCTCAGCGAGCCCGCTCGCGGTTTCCGGTTGCACGTAGCCGATGGCGTCATAGCTGACGACCGTTGCCCAGGTTCCGGGGGCGCGGATGTCCGCGTCCGCGCGCGCGAGCAAACCAACCACCGTTCCACTCGGCGCCGCGGCGCTCGTGCGCTGCATGTAGGCGAAGGCTTCTTCCGCCGAATAGAAGCGATAATTGCGCGGCACGTTGAGCGACATCTCGCCTTCCATGAGCGAGATGGCGCCGGTGCGCCCCACTGGCGCCGCTGTCGTATTCGAGGGCGGAATGGGCGCGGCGCGCACGGGCGGGGCGGCGACATCGGGGCCTGCCGTGCCTGGGCCGTCGGCAAAGGCTGGCCCCGTGGCCAATAGCGCCATTACGGCCAACAAGGCGTGCGTCAGCTTCTTGCGCATACGGAGTTCTCCCTCGCTCGCCCCAGGCTCAAGACCAAGTGGCGCGACCCCCAAACGATAAACCCGAGCGAACGATTAACCAATTCTGGCGGCTTTGTCGCCTGCTCAGTTCGCGCACGCGGCGCGAAGCTCTGCGGCGGCATTGGCCATGGCTTCGCCAATGGCGGTACGCCAAGCGTCGAACGTTTGCGCGGTTTGCGCGGCTGGCGGGTAGAGCACGGCGCGCGAGGAATTGACGATGCCGCCCTCGCGGCCTCTCTTTTTTGTAACGAACCCGGCGACCGCATCGCCAGCGCTGGCGCCCTGAGCGCCATAGCCGGGGACCAAGAACAGCGCCTCCGGCAGCACCGTGCGCAGCGCGCGCGCTTCGTCGGGGTAGGTGGCGCCCGCGACGGCCATCAAGCCGGACCAGCCGGTGGTGCCTTTGAGCCGCGTGCTTTCGGGCGCGATCATCTCCGCGGTGCGCCGCCACAAGGGCGCGCCGTTTACGTCCAAGTCCTGCAAGTCACGCGCGCCGGGATTGGAGGTGCGCACCAACACGGCGACACCCTTGGCCGTTCGCTCGGCCAGCGCCAGGAATGGCTCCAGCGAGTCCTTGCCCATGTATGGGTTTACCGTGACGCAATCGGCATCGAACCCTGGCGCGGGTCCGAGCGTNNGCTTGGGGCTTCAAAACGCCAGCATGCTGGGCGGCGATGGCGATGATCGCTTCGCAGAAGCGGCCAATGGCGGCCACGTTTTCGCGCGCGTCGCCAAACAAAGCTGGGATGCGTTCGGGAAACGGATCGAGGCCGATGCAGAGCGGCGTGTCGTGGCGCCGCGTGCTCTCGATCAGCCGGTCTGCGAACGCCGTGCTCACGTCACCGGTCCGTCGCCCGGGGCGACGCAGACGATTTGCGCGACCGACAGGTCGCGGCGTAGATCGTCCGAACGCTGTCCGTAATTGTCGGGCGTCAGCCGCGGCGCGGGCGTGCCCTCGGCGTCGATCTGCTCGACGCGAAGCAAGCGCAAAATGGAAGATGGCGCGGCGGTATAGATGCGCCCGCGCCGCGCCGATTCCGCGACCGTGACGCCAATCACTTGGCCGTTGGCGGCGAGCGCTGGACCCCCGCTCATGCCGGAGAGCGAGCCGCGCAAGCCCGAGGTTCGACCCAGTTCGGCCCAAACCAGCACGGGTTCCTCCACGTCGTAGCGCCCGCGCGCAACCAAAGTCTCGCGGCCAATCAAGCGCGAATAGACCTCGCCCGTGCGCCCCTGCGGGAAGCCAACATGATAGGCGCGTTGACCGACTTGAAAGTTCCGTTCTGACGTGTCGATGGCCAGCGCGCCCGGTGCGTAATCGGTTTTGATGAGGGCGAGATCGGCGAACAGCGCGCGCTTTACTTCTTGCACGGGGGCCGCGCCTCCGCGCGAGACGATGATGCCGACACGCTGGCAGCCGTCGACGACGTGGCGCGCGGTGAGCCACCAGCCGTCCTCGGAAATGGCGAAGGCGCTGCCGAGGCCCGAGGCGACGGGGCCAACCTCGACCAGCACTTCAGGGTCGTAGACCGAGGGCGGCGGCAAGAAGGCGCCATTTTCCTGCTGCGTTTCCGGCAGCGCTTCCGGCGCGTCGGCGCGCTGATCGACGCGGAACAGCACGAACACCACCGCCGCGATGACGATGATGTAGAGCAGCCAATCTGGAATAATGCGCAGCATGTCAGCCGGCCCGCACCATGGCCACGTTGGGATCGGCGATGGCGCCGGCGAGGATCAGCGCGATGCCTATTTTCACGCTCATCAGGAAAATCGCCGCCGCCACGTCGCCCTCGGCAATGCGGCGCGGCAGCCCGCGCAGGAACATGTCGGCGAAGCGGAACGCCAGCAATTGCAACAGCAGCGTGACGACGCCCCAGATCAACAAATCCCAGAGCCCGAAGGCGTGCGCAAGACACGAGCCGAGCGGGATGGCCAATCCAATAACGACGCCGCCGAACGCCAAAGCCGCCGAAGGATTGCCGGCGCGGATCAGGCTCAGCTCTTTGTGCGGCGTCATGATGACGTAAATAATCAGCGCGGCGATAAACAGGCCGAGCGCTGCTCCAAGCTGGATGATGAACACCGGAAAGCCGGCGACAAACGCGTTCACGGGCGCGGAAAAATCCATGGCGGTTTCCTCTTTCGCCGCGAAGGGGCGTAGCGTGCGCTTGCGCTAGCGGTTCCGGCGCGGCGGCGCAAGGCAAGCGGGCGGCTGGATTGGGTGAGGATGTTCACGCTTCCTTAGCCGTGGCGGGTTGATTTTCGGGCCATGGCAATGTCGCGGCGCACTTTGTGGTTCGGGCTGTTTGCCGCCATCGCCGGGCCCGCGGCCGCGCAGGGGCACGGCGCG
>CXWL01113975.1_pt1 | contig 19078 bp, 20 predicted proteins | sample 590931 | NCBI WGS metagenome assembly CXWL01 (sample SAMEA3498368, study PRJEB10139) | groundwater metagenome | biome: water well; material: biofilm material | place: Germany | collected 2015-04-27 | reverse complement strand
AATTCATAGGCAACTCGCCCAGCGCGCTGGTGCTGGGCGACAACATCTTTTACGGCCACAATTTTTCGCAGGTGCTGGCCGATGCGCACGCGCAGACTTCCGGCGCTACGGTGTTTGCCTACCACGTGACCAACCCCGAGTGTTATGGCGTTGTTGCCTTTGATGCCGAGGGCAAGGCCAGCAGCATCGAGGAAAAACCCGAGCGGCCGAAAAGCAGCTTCGCGCTAACAGGCCTGTATTTTTATGATGACCAAGTGGTGGACATTGCCAAAACCATTACACCCAGCGCGCGCGGTGAACTGGAGATTACCAGCATCAACCAAGCCTACCTGAGCCGAGGCCAGCTTAGTGTGCAGATATTCCAGCGCGGCTATGCATGGCTCGACACGGGGACCCATGACAGCCTGCTGGAAGCAGGACAGTTCATCGCCACGCTGGAGCATCGGCAGGGTCTTAAAATTTCCTGTCCTGAGGAAATTGCTTGGCGCAATGGGTTCATCACCAGCGAGCAGTTGGAAAAATTGGCTCATACGCTGGCCAAGAGCGGATACGGCGAGTACCTGTTCCGGCTGCTTAAGGAGCGTGAAGCGGCATGAAAGTAACTTCGCTAGCGATACCTGACGTGTTGCTTCTGGAGCCTGACGTTCACATTGACGAACGGGGCTTCTTTTTGGAGAGCTTCAATCAGAACGCTTTTACCAAAGCGACCGGATTGGACGGTACCTTTGTGCAGGACAATCATTCTCGTTCTTCAAAAGGCGTTCTTAGAGGTCTGCACTATCAAATCCAGCAACCCCAAGGCAAGCTGTTATTTGCTGTTTGTGGCGCGGTTTTTACAGTGGCAGTTGATCTCCGCCGTTCATCCGGCACCTTTGCAAAATGGGTGAGCGTGACATTGAGCGAAGACAACCACCATCAAATCTGGATTCCTCCAGGTTTCGCACATGGTTTTTTGGCATTGAGTGCCAGCGTAGATGTTTATTACAAAACAACTGACTATTACGCACCGGATTTCGAACGGTGCATTGCATGGGATGACCCCACGCTGTCCATTCCTTGGCCGGTACAGGGTGAACAGCCATTGATCTCCGCCAAAGACTCCAGAGGCAAACGTCTCGCGGACGTCGAGGGTTTTGCCGATTGAGTCACATTGATGTTCAACGGAAGATGGCGCGACTTCAGTTGCTTGATTCCGGCGGGCTCCCGCAAACATACGGTCATGAGGCTGCTACCCTCAAGGGGTTTGATGCAAGGCGCCGGTAAGCACCTGGATCACTCGATCCTGTTGCGCTTCAGTCAGCCCAACCCACAGGGGCAACCTGATCAGACGTTCTGAAAGCTTGTCAGTCATTTCCAGCGCTCCATGCTCCCGTCCGTATCGTTTGCCCGCTGGTGAAGAATGCAACGGCACATAGTGAAAGACAGAGTAAATCTCGTTGCGCTTCAGTTCGCTCAACACGGCCTGGCGGTCGATCTCTGGGGCTAGCAGCACGTAATACATATGCGCATTGTGTTGGCAATCTGCCGGGATCACAGGGCGGCGCAATAGCCCCTTGGCCTCAAGTGGGGCGAGCGCCGCATGGTAGTGCCCCCAGTTCGCCAAGCGCTGGGTGGTGATGCTCTGGGCATCTTCCAGCTGGGCCCACAGAAAGGCCGCGGTGATCTCGCCGGGCAGGAAGGAGGAGCCCACCTCCTGCCAGGTGTATTTGTCAACCTGGCCACGGAAAAAACGGCTGCGGTCCGTGCCCTTTTCACGGATGATTTCCGCACGCAAGGCCATCTCAGGGTCGTTGACCAGCAGGGCGCCGCCTTCTCCCGAAATGACGTTCTTGGTTTCGTGGAAGCTGTAGGCGCCCAGGTCGCCTATGCTGCCCAGCACGCGGCCCTTGTAGCTGGCCATCACGCTCTGGGCGGCGTCTTCGACGACCCGCAGGCCATGGCGGCGGGCAATGTCCAGGAGCGTGTCCATCTCGCAGGCCACGCCGGCGTAGTGCACCGGCGCGATGGCCCTGGTGCGCGGCGTGATAGCGGCCTCGATCAGGCGCTCGTCCAGGTTGAGTGTGTCTTCCCTTATATCCACGAAGACCGGTACGCCGCCGCGCAAGACAAAGGCATTGGCCGTTGAGACGAAGGTGTAGGAGGGCATGATGACTTCGTCACCCGGCTGAATATCGAGAAGCAAAGCCGCCATCTCCAGCGCGGCCGTGCAGGAGTGGGTTAGTAGCGCTTTCGCGCAGCCGGTTTTTTCTTCTATCCACTGGTGGCACCGCTTGGTGAATGGGCCGTCACCCGCAAGCATGTTGCCGAACTTCGCCTCAGAGATGTAGGATAATTCTTTCCCGGTCATGTACGGCTTGTTAAACGGAATTTTTTCGCCGCTCATCGGAAATCTCCCATGTATTGAACCCTAGGTTCAGTGCGGGCCGGCCAGGTGTAATTCATCGCCGGCACTCCATAAAACAGTGGGTATACGGAATCCATGCCCGGTGTCTGACCTCGATGTGGGGGGACTCAAAGACCGCCTTGGCTAGCGTTTCATAGCCAGCTTTGTCGCGGACATTCTGCCCCCTGTCGCCGCGAATCAACATCCGGGCAATCGGGTTCTGGGACAAATCGAAGCAAGGGTCAATCGTCAGCAGGCGCCCGCCTGGCTTCAGCGCGCGCAGCGCGAGTTGCATGACGTTGATGGCTTCGTCATCTTCGAGGTGGTGGATCAGGCCCAACGCAAAAACCACATCGAACGAAGGCAGGTTTTCGAGATCTTCCAAGGCAAGCTGTCTGCATTGGAATTGGCCGAGCGTCCCAAATCGTTTGCGGGCCTGGTCGATGTAATCCTCGCTGATATCGAAACCCGAATAGTCGACCGCCGGCAAATAGGCCAGAATGTCCGCGGGGCCACAGCCGATATCGAGAACCTTCATTCCCGGAAAAGGCTTGACATAGTTTTCAACAAAGCTTCTTCGGGATGAGTGCGCTCCCATCAGGGTCTGAAGCGTGGAATAGACAAGAGGGTGGGAAAGAATCGCCCTGACCCCATGGGTTATTTGCGCCATTGCTTAGCCTTGAATCGTTATTTTTTTAGCCGACAATCCATGATCGGCTGGAACATCGCGGGCACAAAGCGGAATATCTGGTGCAAGCGCAGGCGCACCAGCAGCAAAAGAATGCTGCGAATGGCTGGAGAGCGCCGGCTTGCGAAGTCCTGATCGACCGCGACCCTCTCCAGGGTGCTCACCAGCACCGAGAGGTCAAAGGTCGCGCTGATCCCTGCAAGGCCTCGGGCCACGCGCCGGACCTGAAGAACATCGATCCAGTTCAGCGATTGCCACAGTCCGGCAGGATCAGGCATGCTTTTGCTGTCGAATATCCTGCTATGGAGCACTTTCTCCGTTAGTTTTTTTGAAAAAAGCGTCGGAATATTAAAGTGCGGCTCGTAGGGGAACAGATAGTTTGGGCAGGTAAACCTGTAGCTGGCGCCGGCCACCAGGCTGTCCGCGATATTGGCCATGACACTAGGAACATCATTGACATGCTCCATCACATTGACCGAGAAGGCGAAGTCATAGCGGTTTTTTTCCGTGAAGACTTCCGCAGGAAGGTCCACGACGCGCGGCAGGCATCCCAGAGACTCGGCCCTGTCCCGCACGAGCTGGCGGAGTTGTTCGAAATGCGAGAAACCGGAACCGGTCGGTTCCAGCGCGGTGACCTCGAATCCTTCTCGCACAAGCTGGCAGCTCAGCAGGAATGCCCCTGCGCCGACTTCGATAATTCGCGCTCCTGGTTTCAGTAACGCGGTGTCGGCGAAAATGTAATTTCGACCAAAAGCTGCTTCGGCCGCATAGGTATCGAATAGCGAAAGCAGCTTCGGCGCATTCAATACACAGTGAGCGCGAACATCCTGCAGCCATTCGTCCATTCTGGCGGCGTCACGCATCTGCATTTAGCCCAAGGGTTATGCCTGCAAGAATCAGAAGCGCAGCGATGATTTTTGTGGCGCTCAGGGTTTCAGCGAGGAAAAACCAGCCGCCGAAAAGCACCATGACAAACGTGACGCCGATGTAGGCGGGAAATGCGACGGCAAGCGGCAGACGCGTCACAACATAAAGCCAGGCAAACGAGGCGAGCAGCGCGGCCGCATAAGCGGACAGGATCACCGGATCGGTCAGGAACTTCAGCAGGTGGGTGCCAAAGCCGGCTACTTGCGTGTGCTCAACAGAGGTGGACCGCCACTTCACGATAAGCTGGCTATAGGTCACCAATAGCGCAATAGGCAAGATTAGCAAATAGGTTTTCAACGTCCGGCCCTGTTAAAACTGTGAATCTAGGATTGCCAAGCCGAATCCGGTTTTTCCGAAACCATTTCCGTTGTACAGCATGTAGCGATGGCCCTTGTGGTCAAACACAAAAGGATATTCGGTCATTTCCGAATCCCATCCTTGCACGGAGACTTCGAGGCCCATCTCGTCTAGCGAGAGTTCCCATTTTCGTCCATCTTTGCTCGCCGCACGGCCGATGCGATAGGTCTTGCCGGGCGCGCCGCGGTATGAAAACCACATCTCGAGCCCCTCCTCGCCCCCCTCCGCCACGCTAGGTCTCGAAAATGCCTGGGCAACGCCAAGTACATAAGGTACAGCGAGCCCGTAGCGAGCCCAGCGATGGCCATCCACAGACGAGGCGTAGTTGAGCTGATGCAGCATCTCGCCGTTTCCGGCATCCCAGCTTGAGGTGGACCCGTACCACATGTCAAAACCACCGTCCTTGCTCCCGATCACCCAAGGATAGGACAGGCTGACGGGGTCGACATCGTCGGATGCCATGAAAGGCGCGCTGCCGTCGAGTTCCAGCGTCAGATCCGGCCGCACGATGAGGCGACCAACATCTCCGCGCCAGTGCTCGCCTTTGGGCACCTGCCACCCCATAAAAAGCATATACCTCACGCCATCGGCCTCATAGCAGTTGCCAATACTGACGCCGCTTTCATAAAAACTTCCCGGCGCACCATGCTCAAAAAAAGGCTCGTCGTGCTCTTTGACGACCCGGCGATTGACGATGTCGATATCGACGGCGCCGACGGAAGACCGGTTCTCCTTATCACGGCCGCTATAAAAAACCCTGTACACGTCGCCCTCGATATGAACCGGCAAGGGATTGGCCGCATGGGATGCGAGTTTGGGATGCCGGTTTTGCCCGGTTGGCTCGTAGAGCTGGCCGAGTTTTCGCCATCGCTTTGTCATATGCCCCTCAGCCGCGAGCTTGGAACCCTGGATCTGGCTGTCGCCTCGCCCATATAGACTCCGTCTGGCTCGGCATCGGCCAGCAGCAAGGCGCCGGCGCCGATCACACAACGTTCGCCGATCCGGATTCGGTCGCGCAAAGTGGCATTGACACCCACAAAACACTGCTCGCCGATGTCAACACCGCCGGACACCACCACATGCGAGGCAATAAAGCAGTGATGTCTCAGACTCGAATGATGGCCGATATGGTTGCCGCTCCACAACGTCACGTTGTTCCCAATGGAAACAAACGGCTGGATGGTATTGTCCTCAAGGACAAAACAGTTCTCACCGATGTTGCCATCGTTCAACACCGTCGCGCGTGAACTCACATAGCTGGTCATGTGAAAACCCAGTTCCTTTGCGGCAAGGTATTTAGTCTTGCGCAAGGTGTTCAAGCTGGAATAGCCGAGCGCAACAAAAAAATCGTGCGTCTCGGGGGAGTAAGCCGCCTTGACTTCCTCGAACGCCACGACGGGGAGTCCGCAAAAACTCATGGCGCTCATATGCGCGCCATCTACCGTAAATGCCACCACCTCGTAATCCGAGTCGGTATTGAAATAAAAATGCGCAAGTTGGGCGGCATCGCCCATCCCGAATATCACCAGGCGCTTTTTCATTGCTGCCCTCCCAGAAGAATCATAAATTCGCACACACCGCGATCGTCAAGTAGTGCGAGACGTCTCGATCGGCCTGGCTTCAAAAAACAAAACCAAAGCCCGCGACGATCTACCAAGAAGTTTCTGGACAAGATGCAACGGGAACAAAGTGATTCGATTCAAAAAAATCCCAAAAATAGAGGGGAAATAGGTCTTGTATTTGACGGTTCGCCTTCCGGATTGCTCCGTGCGTTCCAGCGCCGAGAATGCCAGCTTGTGTTTTTCTCTCCTATTTACCAGGAAATTAGAAATGGGCAGCAGCAGGTTGGAAACTGGGAAAGTAAGGCCCGTCAAATGCAGTAGCTTCCAGTGCGACGCAATGGCAAGCCTGCCGATGCCGTCTCTTGTATAGCGCCGGCAATGGCCTGCGATATCGTCCTCTATGCCCCAGTGCGCCGGAGAGGCCGGAACCAGCCCCATCATGATCCCCTCAGGCTTGAGGCAGTCTGCGGATTTGGCCATGAAGGCGGACTCCATGTCATCCTCGAGATGCTCCATGACCATGCAGGAAATGACCAGATCGACCGATTCGGTTATCGGCGTGCTCAGATAATCCGCGTTGATCGGGGTAAAGCGCTGCTCGGTGATTTCCCTCTTAAAACGCTCGCGCAAATTGGCGATGGTCTCCGGGCCGAGATCAAAAGACGAGCCGGACCATCCGTGGTCGAGTAGCACTTGCGTGATTTCACCGCCGCCCGGGCCGATTTCTATAAATCGTCCCGGTGCACGGCGTCGCAGCCGCTCTTGCAAATACAGCAGTTGGAGTATGGTTCCAGGAGGTAATACCTTCATCTTTGCTGGCTCTTAAGCGAGAGTTTTGCCAATAGTCCGTACAGGTTGAAAAGTTCGTATTCTGGCATTACTTCACCTTTTGACGGCTCCGGCCGGACAGGTAGCCGGCCACGGAAACCGGCTCCAGATAACGAAACCCCAGGATTTCACTTTCCTCGGAAGAAAGCTCGACACCATTCATGTTGGCGGGAAGGTTGATCTGTTGCTTGAAATACGGAATGTTGTAAACGTGGTTGACAGCGCGCCTCGGCGTTTGAGTGCTGTTAAACCCGCCCGCATGAAACAGCATGCAGTCGAGCAGAATAAACGAGCCCGCCTTGGCCTCGATCTGCAGCGCATTCTTTTTCACGAATGATCCGGATGGAAAAGCCGCCGACTTGTGCGACGCGGGAAGCACAAAAGTGGCGCCGTTTTCGACGGTGAAATCATCAAGGCAAAACAGTGCGTTGATGGCCAGCGGAGTCGTTGATAAAAAGTGCTGGTAGGGCAGGTCGCGGTGCCAGGCGCTCTGGTTGTAGGTCTGTCGCGGCGGATTGATGATTCCGTTTTGCTGGTTGAGGATGAACTTCCCCGCAATCAACCTTTTGAGGGTCTGCAGCAGGTTTTCATTGAATGCCAGTTTGATAAAGGCCGAACTGCCCTGTGTCAACGGCGCGCGGATCGTGTAATGCTCGTCGATACTTTTGAGCCAGTCCTCGCCATGCGTTGCGATATATTGCCGATGAATGCGGTCGAATTCATTCGAGATATTTCGCCGCTCAGCGACGCCGTAGCTAGAATCCAGAACGGCATAGCCGAGGCTTTGCACCTGCTCAACCGCATTGTCCACAACCGAACCCGCCGGATTTTGTTGCAGGATGCCGTATGACTTTTCGGGGATGCTGCCAGCTTGCTTCATTTGACATCCTGCCTTTGCGAATACTTGTAGATGTGCCGAATGATGGTGTAAGGCCGCTGCTTGACCTCGGAAAAAATCTTGGAAATATAAATTCCTTGAATGCCCAAAAAGAAAATGATCAGTCCCGAAAATAGCCACACGGACGCCAAAATCGAGGTATATCCGTCAGGCGGGGACGCGATGAAAAAATACCGGAAGATCAGATACAGGATATAGGCCATGGCCGATGCGGAAATGACCAAGCCAGCGTAAAAGGTAAAGGCCAGCGGAAGGCTGCTGAACGACGTGATCGCATTGACAAGGTGTCCGAACTTCCGTGACAACGAATAAGTGGTTGGGCTGGTCGACTGTTTCTGCACGACCCGATGAGATTGCTTGAAACCGGTAATCACCCAGAGCCCACCGATGTTCAGCTCACTCTCCTTGTGCGAAATCAGGGCGTGCACATAGCGGCGCGACATCAGACGCGCGGTCGCAATGTTGTTGGGTTGTGCAATGCCGGTCAGTAGTCGGAACAGGCGGTAAAACACAGCGCCGGTAATTTTTTCGAAAAAATTGCCCTTGCGCTTTGCCTGGATTCCATACACCACGTCGCTGGCTTCGGCACGCATTTGCACCTCGAAATCGAGCAACCACTCGGGCGCCTCCTCGAGATCGGTGTCGATCAGGAACACCTGCTCACCCTGCGCTGCGGCGAGGCCCGTCATCATGGCCTTGTGGTGGCCGAAATTGCGCGACAGGTCCACGACAATGACGTGTGGGTCAAGTTCAGTCAGCTCTACCGCGAGCTCCAGGCTGTTGTCAGGCGATCCGTCGTTGACCAGGACGATTTCATAGTCCTCACCGACCAGCGTCTTCGCCGCAGCGCCTGCGCGCCGATGAAACTCGGCTATGTAAGGGGTCGATTGATAAAGCGTGGCGACGATCGAAAGTTTCATGACCCGACATACCTCATGTAGCGAGGGGCATCCTTGCCGCAACTAAACAACAGGTCAAGCATCGTGACGCCCGGAATAAAGTCGCCCCATGGTTGCGGATATTCGGGATAACCGGCGTAGTCGAACCAGGTCAGCTTGATGCCCTGGTCACTGAAGACCTTTTCGTCGACATAGTCCCTGGCCGCCGGACCGGAGATGTATTCGGTGCCGCCGGCCTGGACGCACAAGCTGGCCAGCCTCTCGGTTTTGCCGTCGACCAGCGTGTAGTCCCAGGAGTTGCTGATGCGCGTTGTGATGCCGACGTAGGCGCAGATGGCCTCGATCAGCCTGCGGTTCAGGCCAGACAGATACACAAACGACTCGGCGCAATAAATCGGCTCCAGCCACGAAGCAACTTCGGTGAAATGCGGCGCGCGTTTGTAGTTCTGGACTAGCGCCTTCCAGTGGTCGCCAGCCCATTCGGCGCCGTCGAGCTCAGTCTCGCGGATTGTTTGGTGGTATTTTCCCTTCACGCGCACCGGTACGGTCAGCCACTGAACACCTTGCGGCGTCTTGATCTGGTTGCGATTGCGCCAGTCGCGGCGCGTGTACTGCATGTCGTCGTAAAGAATGAACTCATCCACCGCGGCGATCATGTCGAAGTAGCCTTTCCACGGAATATAGTTGGACTGTGAAATAGCTATTTTTTTCATTCTACGAACACCATATGTCCACAAGGAGTGGATGTTTTTCCGGACATCTCCACTTTACCTCGAATGATTACCTGGCCACTCGGCCCGTGGCTTTAGATTGCACAATTTCTTCGATCGCGCGGATATCGTGGTATTTACTGCGATGTTATTGCTCAATTTAAAATGGAGGCACTCATGAGCAAGTATTTGGAGAAGGTTTGCTATTTTATCGAGAATTACTACTATGGCTTGTTCCCATCCATCATCGCCGTGGTAATAGCCAGCTTGGGTGTTAAGTTGGGCAACAAACAAATCTCTTCGCAAGTCGAAGGAATCTGAATTATTTTCACGGCAACTGTTTGAGGTGATTCCTTAAATTTATGGGCGCCTGCTTTGTACATTTCAGAGGCAAATCTATTTGCCTCCTTCTCAAAATACCATTTCGATTTATCTGCTGATACTGCGAATCTACTCTGATTGCCAAATGCTTCTTCGAGCAAACCATTCCACTCATAAAACCGATATTCTCTTTTAATGGCGTTTAAATTCAGTGTTTGGTCATCGATGAGGAGTACATCGGCCTTTCGAATATCATCGCTGGCTGCAAATAGCTTGACAAGCATTTTTTGCTTCTGCCAGTCCAACCAGAACTGGGAATAGTTGACTACGCCAAGGCTCAGTGAGCCCGCAACAACTACGGATGTCCCTAATACCCTGAGTGGTCTGGGAAAGAGCCAAATAAAACCAACGATAATCATTGACGTACCTAATGGCATCAGCAATTGATGTCGGGATGCCCACTCGTAGAAGGTTGGGACAAGGTCCAGAATCCAATATGGGAGTACGGCAAGGAGGAAAACAAAAATCCCCCCGCAAAAAATAAATACTGATGTTCGTAAGCTGATTTTGTCCGAAATATAAGCACTGTTTTTGATGATTGCATAAAAGGCGCCCAATAATAGCAAAGAAAAAATTGGCCAGTTAAGTTCAATGGTTCCTATGTCGAAAAATTGCTCTTTAGCTGCGTTGAATATATGCTTTAATTTGAAATTCTGATTGTACCCGTCGTAATCTCCGGACGGCTTAAAAAATTTAATTTTCGTATAAAAAAATGCAAAAGGCAAAATCATCAGTTCCGGTCTGCGAAGAGGGAATTTCATTGCGCTCCGTAAATCCAGTGGACGGCAAGTGCGATAAAGCAAATCCAGAATTGGTAAGAAGTAGAAAACGAGCAATGAGTTGGTGTTAAAGCTTAGAAGAAAAAGCCCGGCTGCCATTACTCGAGAGCGATCAATGAGTGCCCAGGCAAGAAAGAACGAAAAATAACATAAAGCATAGGGAAAGTCTATTGCTGCGATTCGCGCAAAATTGAATGGCAAGATTAAAAAAAGAAGCACCAGTGTAAATCTAAGTGATTTTGGTATTAGTGAATTTCTTTCTAAAATGAAGGCTAGCAAAAGGCCTGCGCCGAACATAAGAAAAAATGTAAAGAGCTTATAACTCCAAACACCGATAGCTAGCATAAATATATGCAAATATGAAACCCAATTTAAAATTGAACCTGCCTCGCTAAAGGTTTGAAAAATTACGGAATCAGAGCTTCGATAAACTAACCAGTCATCCCAAAAAACGGCATTGGAAGCGAGTAAGAGGCCGCCGTGCATTATTGTGTAGGCTATCGCCCAATATACTATTTTTATATTGGAGTCGTTTTTTTTAATATTGATTTTCATTGGGAAAAAATAGGTCGATGCGTGCTGCAGCGGAGCAGAGGCGAAAGGATGGTGTTAGTTGTAACTCTGAACCAGAGCGGTCAAGGTATTTGCTTTGGGGTGGTATTGATCTTGAAATCCATCCCGCGATGGCAATTGACCTATGTATTCGTACCCTACGGTCTTAAGGCTGGGCTCTTCGACGAGAGGGTGGGTCACATCCATTTCCAGCTGGTCAAAGCCGCTCAAAGTTGCCTGCTGCGAAGCTGGAATGTTTGGGTTCATTTCTGAAGTTTTCGGGTGAATAGCTGGGTGCAGCGTCGCATTGGCATGGGTGTGCCTTGCAAATTTCGGTGGATAATAGCAGGCTAACAAGGAAGTTCACCCATGGAAATTGAAGCGAAACAGCCCAACGACGGATTTTTGGATTTGTTGATTGTGCTTTCAGAAAACCGCAGGCTGTTATTGGTGATCCCGCTGGTTTTAGGTGTAATTGCATTTGCTGTTGCTTTTCTGCTGCCACCTCAATTTACCAGCAAGGCGATTCTTGATCTTCCGATTGCGCCCCCCGCAACAATTTCAAATACGTCGTTTCATGGGCGCGACGTGCAGAGCTTTCCTCCAAGCACTGCGCAGGCCGCGGCGATTATGGCTTCTCCTTCGATTCTGGACTCTGTGATCGAGAATCTAAAATTGAGTGATGCCTCCGGCGTTCCTTTAAGCAGTGCTGATCTTGCTGGGCGGATCAAAGTCGTGGCAAGTCGGGATGGGTTACTTCGTCTTGAAGTCAGTGCCCGCACTCCACAAGAAGCGCAAAAAACAGCCAACGCTATTATTGATACATGGTTGCGTAGTACTGCGCCCCAGGGCGAAGAGCGAACGGCCCTGGAGAAGCGTCTCGAATATGCCACGTTGTCACTGGCTGCTATCCGCCAGCTTCAGGACCGCCTCGTGTCCGGGGGGCGGGCGCAGTTGTCTGCTCCTGCTTCTCGCAGTGACTTGGACGCCTCGGCCGCTTCTATTGGGGTATTGCAGGCTCGTTATTTTCTCGAATCCCTCAATATTCCCAAATATCTGCAGGGACTGACGCGGGATGTGGTCAAGCAGCCGCCGACGCTATCGATGCAACCGTCTACTCCTCACAAAGCGTTGATCGCCGCGCTCGCGGCTCTTATTGGCCTTGTTAGTACGCTTTTCTGGATATCCGGCAGGCATGTTATACGCATTGCGTTGGAAGATCCCATCACAAGATTAAAGCTTGGTCGGATTGGCTCTAATCGGGAGTAGTTCACCGCCACATGCTGAGAGTTGGCCCGCTCAACTGGAAATTGGCTGAGTTGTTTTTGAAAGATTGATTGTGAAGAAGAAGATCCTGGTTACCGGTGCCGACGGGTTTATCGGCTCCCACCTTACTGAAGCTTTGGTACGTGGAGGTTACGATGTTCGTGCGTTCGTGCTCTATAACTCGTTCAACTCTTGGGGATGGCTAGACCGCTGCGCATCGGACGTGAAGGGACAATTCGAGGTGTTTGCAGGCGACGTGCGGGACCCCAACGGCGTGCGTACCGCCATGAAAGACTGCGATGCAGTAATGCACCTTGCGGCCCTGATCGCGATTCCCTATTCCTACCACTCGCCCGACACCTATGTCGACACCAACATCAAAGGTACGCTGAACATCGTCCAGGCAGCGCGCGATCTTGGCGTGAGCAAGGTTGTGCAGACATCGACGAGCGAGGTGTATGGCACGGCGTGCTTCGTTCCGATAACTGAAGATCATCCGCTGCAAGGCCAATCGCCTTATTCGGCCAGCAAGATTGGTGCAGATCAAATTGCGATGTCGTTTTACTCATCGTTTGGAACCCCGGTTACGCTATTGCGACCCTTCAACACTTATGGTCCGCGCCAGTCCGCTCGCGCCGTTATTCCAACCATCATCACCCAGATTGCTCATGGGCAACGCCAGATTAAGCTCGGCGCAGTGTCACCCACACGCGACTTTAGCTATGTTGCTGATACGGTGGCTGGCTTCGTTGCCGCCTTGGAGTCAGACCGTGCAATCGGCGAGGTTATCAACCTTGGGAGCAATTTCGAGATTTCCATCGGCGACACAGCTCACGCCATCGCAGAGTCTATGGGAACTACGATCGAAATCATGACTGACGAACAGCGGCTGCGACCCGAAAAGAGCGAGGTCGAGCGGCTATGGGCGTCCAACGTCAAAGCGCGCCAATTGCTCGGCTGGCAACCCCAATACGGTGGTCGCGACGGCTTTTTGCGCGGCATGGTTGAGACAATCGCCTGGTTCCGCGAACCTGCCAACCTGTCAGCCTACAAAGCGAACATCTACAACCTATGAGCCGTATGGACGCGTCGCGTAATCTCGCTCAAGAAATCGTTCGAGCGATCTCGTCAGTGGTGGGCGCCGGGCCGCTCGCTCTGCACGAACCGCGTTTTCGCGGCAACGAATGGATCTATTTAAAGGAGTGCCTCGATTCGACGTTTGTATCTTCTGTTGGCAAGTTTGTTGACCGTTTCGAGGATGACTTGGCCGCTTTCACCGGTGCCAAGCGCGCAGTAGCCGTGGTCAACGGCACAGCAGCGTTGCATGTATCTCTGCTCTTGGCGGGCGTCACGGCTGGCGACGAAGTGTTGTTGCCAGCGCTCACCTTCATCGCCACCGCCAATGCTGTGGCCTATTGCCAGGCGACACCGCATTTTGTTGACGGCGAGGAGCGTTCGCTTGGCATGGATGCTCATGCTTTGCGCGACTACCTCTCAAGCACGACCGAATTGCGCGGTGGGTATTGCATTAACCTAGGTACCGGCCGGGTCATCCGCGCAATGGTGCCGATGCACACCTTTGGTCATCCCGTTGATATCGAAGCACTATTAGCCATTGCGCACGACTTTCACATTCAACTTATCGAAGATGCGGCCGAATCGCTGGGCAGCACGGTGGGTGGCCGTCACACAGGAACCTTTGGTCTGATGGGTACCTTGAGCTTCAATGGCAACAAGACCATCACTACCGGTGGCGGTGGTGCCATCCTCACCAATGACCTCGAACTAGGCAAGCGCGCTAAGCACATAACCACCACGGCCAAGTTGCAACATCGCTGGAATTTTGTGCATGACGAGGTGGGCTACAACTACCGATTGCCCAACCTGAATGCTGCCCTGGGTTGCGCGCAGCTTGAGCAACTGCCGGGTTTTCTGATCGACAAGCGCCGCCTGTTTGAGCGCTATCAATCAGCCTTTGCAGACATTGAGGGAGTTCGTCTGGTCGCCGAACCGGTGGGGTGCCACAGCAATTACTGGTTGCAGACTCTGTTGCTAGACGAGTCGTTCGCCGATCAGCGCGACGCGGTACTGACCGCGACCAACGACGCTGGCCTGATGACTCGCCCGGTCTGGGCGCTGATGAATCGCCTGTCGATGTACGGCAACGCGCCTACCGCACCTTTACCGGTAGCAGAATCGCTGGAGCGGCGTTTGATTAATATCCCGAGTAGCTCGGGCCTGCTTCCTGTCGCCCTATGAACAAACCAAAACTGATCCTGATCGGGGCTGGCGGCCACGCCCATGCCTGTATCGATGTGATTGAACAGCACGGCGGCTACCAGATAGCCGGTCTGGTCGGCATGTCAGAAGAAATGCATACCCAGCACCTTGGTTATGAAGTCATCGCCACGGACGGTGATTTGCTGCAATTGGCCAAAGACTACCAATACGCCTTGATTACTGTGGGTCAAATTCAGACACCCGACCACCGCATCCGCCTCCATCAGCACGTCAACAAACTCGGGTTTCAATTGCCAACCATCATCGCGCCTAGCGCTCATGTCTCGCATCATGCGACGGTCGGATCAGGCAGCATTGTGATGCACGGCGCCATCATCAATGCTGGCGCCAGGGTGGGCAGCAATTGCATCATCAACACGCGTGCGCTGCTTGAGCACGACGTAGCGGTGGCAGACCACTGCCATATCTCTACTGGCGCCATTCTCAATGGCGACGTGAAAATTGGAGTCGGCAGCTTTGTCGGCAGCGGTAGCATCATTAAAGAAGGTCTTACGCTTGGGCAACGCTGCGTGATGGGAATGGGTCTCTCAGTGCGCCACAACCAGGCGGCACACGCCCAATTTTTAGGTCACAACAAATCATGACCCACCGAACACTCATCATTGCCGAAGCCGGCGTCAACCACAATGGTGATCTCGGGCTGGCCAAGCAGTTAATCGATGTGGCTGCCGTGGCTGGTGTGGATTTCGTCAAGTTCCAAACTTTTAACGCCAGCCGGCAAGTTACGCGCAGCGCCCAAAAGGCAGACTACCAAACCCAGACCACGGGCAATCAAGAATCCCAGTATGAGATGCTTCGCCGCTTGGAACTTACCGAGGATATGCACCGGGAACTCATCGCGCACTGTGCAACGCGCAACATTGGCTTTTTCTCCACTGGTTTCGATATCGAAAGCATCGATTTACTGCTGAGTCTTGGTCAGCGTCACTTCAAGATCCCTTCCGGCGAGATTACCAACCTGCCTTACCTGCGCCATATCGGCCGACTTGGCAGAAGCGTCATTATTTCCACCGGCATGGCGACGCTGGGTGATATTGAAGCGGCCATCGATGTGTTGGAACAGGCGGGCACAGCGCGTGCCCAAATCACAGTACTTCACTGCACCACTGAATACCCGACGCCCATGAATGAAGTCAACCTGCGTGCCATGCAGAGCATTCATGCCGCCTTTGGCGTAGCAGTAGGTTATTCCGACCACACACCCGGTATCGAAGTGGCCATTGCCGCCGTGGCCATGGGTGCGACTGTGATTGAAAAACATTTCACGCTAGACTGCAATTTACCCGGCCCCGACCACCAAGCCAGCCTTGAGCCAGTAGAACTCAACGCCATGGTGGCAGCCATTCGCAACATCGAAGTCGCGCTGGGCGATGGCATCAAACGCTTAACACCAAGCGAGGCGCGGAATAAACCAGTTGCCCGCAAGTCAATGGTGGCCAGCCAACCCATTAAAACAGGCGACGTCTTTAGTGCGCAGAACATCACGACCAAGCGACCCGGCACCGGCATCTCGCCAATGCGTTGGGATGAAGTGATGGGCCGCATCGCGACGCGCGATTTCGCGGCAGACGAGTTGATCGAACTATGAGCCGCAAGATTTGTGTCATCACCGGCACCCGTGCCGAATATGGTCTGCTGCGCTGGGTCATGCAAGGCATCAAGGATGATCCTGAGCTTACGCTACAGATCATTGCCACCGGCATGCACTTGTCGCCTGAGTTTGGTCTGACCTACCGCGAGATTGAAAAAGATGGTTTCCAGATTGACCGCAAGGTTGAAATGTTGACCAGCTCAGACACGCCTGTGGGCATCGCAAAATCCATGGGATTGGGGGCAATTGGTTTTGCCGATGCATTGAATGAGTTAAAATGCGATTTGATTGTTGTGCTGGGTGATCGGTTCGAGATTTTTGCAGCGGTGGCGACCGCTCTGGTGGCACGCATACCCGTAGCGCACTTGCATGGTGGGGAGACGACCCAAGGCGCTTTTGATGAGGCACTGCGCCATTCCATCACGAAGATGTCCCACCTGCATTTCGTTGCCGCTGAAGCGTACCGGCGACGCGTGGTCCAGCTTGGTGAACAGTCGGAACGAGTGTTTCTCGTTGGTGGCTTGGGCATTGACAACATCAAACGCTTGCCACTTCTCGGCCGTGCAGCGTTAGAAGCATCACTGGGTTGCCAGTTCGGCCCCAAAAATTTGCTAATTACCTTTCATCCGGTCACGCTTGAGACGTCAACGGCTGAAGATCAGATGGCAGAATTGTTGGCGGCCTTGGCAGAACTGAACGATACGAGGCTTATTTTCACCCTGCCCAACGCCGATACAGACGGCCGGGCCTTGATCCAAATGGTGCAGCAGTTTGTCGCTCAACACCCCAACGCGCACGCTTACCCGTCCCTCGGCCAACTGCGCTATTTGTCGTGCATTCCCCAAGTTGATGGTGTGGTCGGAAATTCTTCCAGCGGCTTGGCCGAAGTACCCAGCTTCCAGAAGGGCACCATTAATATTGGTGACCGTCAGCGGGGCCGCTTGCAAGCTGCAAGTGTGATCAATTGCGAACCCACTCGTAAGGGTATCGCTGCCGCTTTGGATAGGCTTTACACCGCAGACTTTCAGGCGAGTTTGAGCCAGGTACAAAACCCCTATGGCGAAGGTGGTGCAAGTGAGAAAGTGGTTAAAACCATCAAGCACTGTGCGCTTGATGGCCTTGTCAAAAAGTCTTTTTTTGATCTACCTGCACGTTGATATTGAGCGTAAATAAGTGAATTCGACCGAACAATTCTGGCGAAAAGCCATTCTCCCCGCTCACGCCACCATTCGGCAAGCCATCAGCAACCTGGATGAGGTCGGGATTAAAATCGTCATGGTGGTTAATGAGGCAGACGAGTTGGAAGGCACGATATCTGACGGCGACATACGGCGGGGTTTACTCAAAGGGCTGGACCTTAACAGCCCGATCACCAACGTCATCCATCGCAATGCATTGGTCGTTCCGCCTGAAATGGGTCGCGAGATGGTCATGCAGTTGATGGTGGCTAACAAGATCCAGCAGATTCCCGCCGTCGACGGGCATCGCCATATTGTCGGGGTGCATCTTTGGGATGAGATCGCGACATCACCCGCGCGCCCTAATCTGATGGTGATTATGGCTGGTGGCATGGGAACACGGCTGCGACCGCACACAGAAAACTGTCCTAAACCATTGTTGCCCGTTGCAGGCAAGCCGATGCTGGAGCACATCATTGAGCATGCCAAATTGGAAGGATTTAGTCGCTTTGTGTTGGCAGTCCATTATCTGGGCCACATGATTGAAGAACACTTTGGTAATGGCGACCGGCTGGGTGTGCACATTGACTACCTCCGCGAACAGTCCCCACTAGGCACCGCCGGCGCACTAGGTTTGCTCGATCCGCGCCCTGGCGCTGCGTTTGTGGTGACCAATGGGGATGTGATTACCGACATTCACTACGGCGAGCTGCTGGATTTTCACCTGCGTCAAGGTGCTGCCGCGACCATGGCAGTGCGTGTACATGAATGGCAGCATCCCTTTGGCGTGGTTCAAACCCAAGGCATTGAAATTGTCGGGTTTGAAGAAAAACCTGTGGCCCGAACGCACATTAATGCGGGTGTTTATGCACTTGAGCCAGAGGCGCTGAACACCTTGGCGGCTGATACACGCTGCGATATGCCTGCCCTATTTGAACGCCTGCAAGAACAGTCCAAACGCACGGTGGCATATCCCATGCACGAGCCTTGGCTCGACGTTGGACGCCCCGATGATTTGGAGCGAGCGCGCAACAATCTCGCCTCCATTTAGTTTGAACCACCTCATTCCCCGAAGGAAACACAATGAAAATTGGCCCAAGCCCGGATACTGATCTGTCCCGATTTACGAAACCTGAGGAAGAACTTGACGTGCTTTATGGGATGCCCCGGTACGTAAAGTTTTGCAGGATCTGCAATATGTCGAATCAGCAGCCGATGTCGAGCAACGAGTACACGCACAGCAAGGATTCAAAGAAAACCACGCTGAGCTTCGACGACGAGGGCGTCTGCCATGCCTGCCGCTTCAACATGCTAAAGGAAACTGGCGAAATCGATTGGGACCAACGCGAGCGCGAATTGCTTGAGCTTTGCAAACAGTATCGCCGCGACGACGGCAGCTACGACTGCATCGTCGGAGGCAGCGGCGGCAAAGACAGCGCCATGCAGTCGCACCTGCTGAAATACAAGTACGGCATGCACCCACTGACGGTGACATGGTCGCCGCACCTCTATACTGATATTGGCTGGAAAAATTTCCAGAATTGGCTGCACGTTGGCGGATTTGATAACTTCCTTTACACCCCCAACGGCAAGATCCATCGCCTGCTAACGCGCAACGCGACGATCAACCTGCTGCACCCCTTCCAACCGTTCATCCTGGGCCAAAAGACCTTCGTCGCGAAGATGGCGGCGCAGCTGAATATTCCTTTAATTTTCTACGGCGAAATGCCCGGAGAATATGGCGAGAAAATTTCCCACAAGACCTCCAGCTATGCGGC
>CXWL01022224.1_pt1 | contig 19082 bp, 24 predicted proteins | sample 590931 | NCBI WGS metagenome assembly CXWL01 (sample SAMEA3498368, study PRJEB10139) | groundwater metagenome | biome: water well; material: biofilm material | place: Germany | collected 2015-04-27 | reverse complement strand
GGACCGCAAAGGGGAGGTGAAAATCCCACCGGTCCCGATGCGGGCGCTCGTCACCGTCTATCGGGCTGAACCGTCCGCGACGGTGTCAGAGGACGAATTGCGGCGCAACCCGCTCTCCGTCTATGTCCGTGATTTCTCCTGGTCCAAACACTTGTGAGTGAGGATGATGATGATGCTGAACACAGTTCTGTGTACGCTACTCCTGCTGCTGATACCACTCCGTGCCTTGGCTGGGAGTGACCCGAGCGTGGAGGACGTGCTGACCGGCTCCAATCCGTCCCTCACGCCGCAAGAACAAGCGGGGCTATCGTACGGTGAACACAGCGCCACAGCAGGCAGTGCGCCGGTCGCGGGGGCCAATGGATTCATCACCTTTCCGTATGGTGTGAATCAGATCAGCATCGTCTGTGCGCCGCTCCATGTCTGCGATGTCGCCTTGCAACCGGGTGAACAGGTGAACTCGGTCAACGTCGGCGACAACGTCCGGTGGTCGATCGAGCCGGCGCTGACCGGGAGCGGCGCCGAAGAGGTCCAGCATGTGATTATCAAACCGCGTGAAGTGGGCTTGGAAACCTCGTTGGTCGTCGCGACCAATCGCCGCGCCTATTATCTGCGGCTGCGGTCCCATCGGACGCGCTACATGCCGCAAGTTGCCTTCAGCTATCCCGAAGATTCGGCAATGAAGATCGATCTCCTGAACGCGCGCCGGCAGCGAGAGGTGAAGGAGAAGACGATTCCGAACACGAGTGACTATCTCCCCAAGCTCTCCTTCGAGTATGACGTGTCGGGACAGGCCGCCTGGAAACCCGTGCGGGTCTACAACGATGGCGCCAGGACCGTCATTGAAATGCCGCCGTCGATCGCGCAGACCGAAGCGCCGATCCTCTTGATTGTCCGAAAAGAAGGGGGGCTGTTTACCGATGCCGAGGAAGTGATGGTGAACTACAGTCTGCACGATCGGCGGTACATCGTCGATACCGTCTTTGAGAAAGCGGTCTTGGTGGCAGGGGTCGGGTCGAACCAAGATCGGGTGACGATTCAACGGAGGAAATGACGATGCGACGGCTGTCTGTTGTTCTAGGGATCGGACTCCTGCTCGCTGGCTGTGTCAGTCCGTCGCCCTATGGCTATCTGGTGAAGGGAACCGTGCCGCCCCAGATGCCGGAACGGCTGGCACAGGATACGGTCACGAGGATGGAGGCCTTGTACCCTCCTGCCCACACCCGCCTCGCCGTGACCCATACCGCCACAGACCCCTACGGCGTGGCACTGATCGAGGCGTTACGGCGGAAAGGGTATGGAGTGAGGGAGCACGTCGACAGGCACGTGATGCCCTCGACACGAGAGGAGATGCACGCAGGCATCGAGCGTCGAGCCGTGAGTCCCGACGTGGGCATCCCGTTTCGCTATGTGGTTGATGGTCCGTTCGAGCCTCGCTTGTACCGCATCACCGTCTTCATCGGGAATCAATCGTTGAGTCGGGTCTATCGCATGGATGAGCAGGTGATCGCACAGGCAGGGGCCTGGGTGCGGAAGGAGTAGCGGTCACGGTCTATGAGTACCTCCGCCAATCCTCAGATGTCTCCTGAGCGGTCGCCGGGGTCCATCTCACCCGGAGCCGGGGTCCGTCGCGCCAATAACATTCCGCTCTATCTCGTGATCGGGTTGATCGCGGTGGTCGCGCTCGTCGTGGCGATGGTGGCGAGTGATCGGGCCCAGAAACAAGAGCAGATGTTGAAATCAACCACAGGGCCACATCAGCAAAGCAAGGGAGGCGGGACGCTGGCGCTGGCAGATCGGATCGCGGGATCGCACCTGGGCGGCGTGATCCCACCCGCGCCCACGAAACCAACGGTCCGCAAAGAATTCACTCAGCCAGAGACCGCGATGGTCGGGGCGGGGAGTCTCGACACGCAAGGACACGTGAACGCGGATATCTTGATCGCACGGCCTGACGATCTCGAGGCCCCACCGATGCCGAATCGAGCCGGAGGACTACAGCTGGTCACCGGCAAGCCGCTCGCGAGAACACCATCGGGTGAGGAACGGGATGCGCTCAGACTCGCCAGGATTCAACAGNNCTGCAGGACGCGCTCAAAGCGCCCTCCACCGTGAGCTTTGCTCTCACACGGAGCGAGCGACCCGCGCCGACGATCGACAGCAAGCCGGAGTCTGTATCGCCCAGCGACCCGCGCACCCGCGTCGCCGAAACCCAACAACGAGTGGCGAATGCGGCGCGGAGTGACGATCCCACGAAGGCCTATCAGGCGCAACTCACGCAATTGCGGCAATCCGGTATGCTCGGCCCCTTTGACGGAGGAGCGGAGTCGTCGCCGACGGCGAGACTCAGCGCTCCCAGTGGGACCACGAGTTCAGCAAATCCGGCGGGAGGAGATCGATGGAAGCACGACGGACAACAGCTCCCGCCTCGTGCGCAATTTGTGATTCAAGCCGGTGATGTGCTTCCGGCGCTCATGCTGTCCGAAATTGATTCCTCGTTGCCGGGTCAGATCATCGCGCAAGTGTCACAGCATGTGTACGATACGCCCACCAAGACACACCTCCTGATTCCTCAGGGCACCAAACTGATTGGAACCTATTCCAGTGAGGTCGGCTACGGGCAGAAGGCTTTGTTGGTGGCCTGGCAACGGCTCGGGTATCCCGACGGCAAAACGCTCGATATCGGCGCCATGCCAGGGGCCACGGGCGCAGGGGCATCCGGCCTCACCGATCTGGTCAACAATCATTACATCAGGCTGTTTGGATCGGCCCTCTTGATGTCCGCGGTGACGGCAGGCGTCACCTTTAGCCAGCAACAAGCCCAAGGGGCAGGCATTCCCGGGCAAGTCGCCATTCCCCAATACAATGCCGGGACCGCCATGAGCCAAGCCCTCGGGCAGCAATTGGGACAGGTCACGGCGCAGCTCATCGCGAAGAATCTGAGCATCGCGCCCGAATTGACCATCCGCCCCGGGTATCGGTTCAACGTCGTGGTCGTGAAAGATCTCGTGTTGCCGAACCCGTACCAAGAGTTCGATTACTGACGAAAGGAGACTCCATGACGACCACCACCCCTCGTCTTGCCGGACTCGTCTTATCGATCGTGTTAATGGCTCCGTGGACGCAGAGCTATGGCAGTGGCATTCCCACCTTCGACGGCGCGGTGCTGGCTCCGTCGGTGACGGGGGCGATCTCGAACATGGCCCAACAACTGAAGCAAATTGAGCAATACCGGCTGCAGCTGCAGCAATATGTGAACATGCTGCAAAACACGATGAACCCCGGCTTGTTTATCTGGGACAACGCGCAAGACACGATGAACGATCTGCGCTACATGATTGATACCGTGTCGTTCTACCGACAGCTGTACGGGACGGTGGCCGGCTTTACCGGCAACTTCCACGATATGGCGTGGTATCGCAATGCGCAGTGCTTTAAAGAGCCCGGCTGTTCCCCGAGTCAGTGGGGCCTGATCTTGGAGAACGAAGTCATCGGGGCCCAATCGCAAAAGAAATCGATTGAGGCGGTGTTCCAAGGATTATCACGCCAGTACGAGACGCTGAACGGCGATGCGCGACGGTTGAAGCGGCTCCAACTGGCCGCCCAAACGTCCAACGGGCAACTGGAAGGGATTCAGCACGCCAATATGTTGGCCAGTGCGGAAGCGAATCAATTATTGCAGATTCGGGCCGCGCTCTTGGCGCAACAGAATATGGACGCCACCCGCCAACAAGCGCAGGCGGATCGCGAGGCGATGCAGATGACAGCGGACAGGAATGCTCGTCTCGGCACGTTTCAACCAAGTCCCCGACGTGCGTGGTGACTCCGAACGAGAGTGTCGTGCACGGGTTATGGGTTATCAGATTATTCAGATATGAGAGGCATGCATGATGGTATGCACGCGTTTCCAACAACCAGCGATTATCGGCTGGACGTTTCGTCCTATCGTCTTCGGCCTGGTCTTGAATGGAGTTCTCGGGATAGTTGGGTGCACGCAAGAAGCACTCGATCCCGTACAAACGGTCGCGTGGTACAAGGCGCATGAAGCGGAACGAATCGCGATGGCGACAAAGTGCCACAACAATCCGGGCCAAATGGAAAAGACACCGAATTGCATCAATGCGCAACAAGCGGTAGATGACATCGCCATGGGAAGATGAAGACCTTCCAAGCGTCCTCGATAGACACCCCTCGGCAGGCAACTGGGTGGGACCGGTTGTCGTGTTTCACACAACCGACGATGATTGGCCTGTTGCTCGTCCTGCGGTGGTGGCCGGGTGAGGCCCAGGCCGCCATCAACTCCGCAGGTCTTCTCGATACCGCCCTCCAAAATTTTCAGACGAGCGCGGCAGGCTGGGCAACCTACATTATCGCGCGAGCCTCTTGGCTCTTTTGGACGCTCGCCACGATCTCCTTAGTGTGGACGATGGGGCAGTTGGCGCTGCGCCGTGCGGAGATTGGGGAGTTTTTAGGGGAGTTCCTTTCCTTTACGTTGATGACGGGGTTCTATTGGTGGCTGCTGACGAATGGTCCGACCTTCGCGATGCAGATCATCAATTCGATGCGCCAACTCGCGGGGAGTGCCAGCGGGTTGGGTCCGAGCGTCTATCCGTCCACGCTGATGGATATTGGATTCCAATTGCTGGATCAGGTCGTGACCCAATCATCGGTCTGGTCGCCGGTGGTGAGTGCATTTAATTTATTGCTCTGCGTCATCATCCTTATTGTGGTGGCCCTCATCGCAATCAACATGCTGGTGCTGCTGGTGAGCGGATGGATCTTGGCCTTCGCCGGAATCTTCTTTCTGGGATTTGGCGGGTCCCGATGGACCTCCGATATGGCGATTAACTACTACCGAACGGTCTTATCCCTGGGAGCACAACTGGCAGGGATGATATTGGTGGTGGGCATTGGGTTTTCGTTCATCAATCTGTATTACGTGAACATGAGCAGCCAAGTGAGTATGAAGGAAATGGCGGTGTTGATGGTAGCGGCGATTGTGCTGCTCGGGCTCGTGAATAAGATCCCTCCCTTACTGGGTGGTCTGGCGATGGGTGGCGGGATCGGGGCGCTGGGGTCGGGCGTGACTGTAGGATCAGTCATCGGCACAGCGGCAACCATGGCAGCGGGGATCGGACTCGCAGCGAACATGGCACGGGCAGGAATGGCGGGTGGAGCGGTCGGCTCTCAAGCCCTGATGCAAGCCGTCTCGAACGGCAATGGGGGTGCATCTCCCCCAACCACTATGCTTCCCGGTCCAGATGGTGGCCCGAGCGGAGGTGGCCCCAGTAGTACGCCTCCACGCGGAAGTCCAGCCGGGAGCATGCCCTTAGCGGCGGCCATGGATGGCGTGAGTCCAGGTCCACAATTCGCCGGCCGTTCCTATCCCAGTGTCGCCACAAGCGATTCGAATACGTCAACGCCGTCACCAGAACCCACATTCGGTGGGGAGAGCTTGTCGAAGGGTAAGACCGATGCCAAGACTTTTCATCCGAAGGAAGAGATCGCCGCATTTCGTGATCGGAAAGAGCCGCCCACCGGGTTGAAAGGAGGAAACGCATGACACGTCACTGGTTCATCCTCTCGGCTGTTGCTCTTGCACTGCTCTGTCTTGGAACGAGGTCGGTAGAAGCGGAGAGTCCAGGTGTTCCGCCACTCGTCCCGGCCATGTCGAACGTCCCAGCGTTACCAGGAGCCACGCCGTTGCCACCTGGGATGAGCCCGAACAGTGGAGCCTTGTCGTTGCTCACAGGGACAGCTCGTGACGCCTGCGAAGCCCTGCTCTGTCTGTCTGCGATCGGATCTGCTCCTGCCGAGTGCGCCTCGTCGTTAGCCAAATACCACGCCGTGCAGATGTTTGGCGGCGGTCCCGCCTTTTTAGCGGCCTGTCCGCTGGTACGCTGAGGTCAGTGATGATGGTGGCGGATCTGCCTCCTCAGGATCAGGAACGGGTCGTCTGCTCGATCGTGGCGGCGGTGAAGTACGAAGTCCCGGCCAACATCGTGCTGGCAGTGGCGGAGAAGGAAGGGGGCAAGCCGGGGCAATGGGTCAAAAACACCAACGGCACCTATGATGTTGGCCCCATGCAGTTCAACACGTCCTATCTGCACCACTTGAAGCTCTACGGCATTACAGCGGCGGATGTCGAGCAGGCAGGTTGTTATCCCTATGACTTGGCCGCGTGGCGATTACGATCCCATATCCGCAATGATCGAGGTGATCTCTGGACGCGAGTGGCCAATTACCATTCACGCACCCCGACACGGAATGCCCGCTACCGATCCAGTGTGATGCGCAAAGCGGCAAAGTGGGCCGATTGGCTCTCCGCGCGATTTACGACCGTTCGGTTTGCCGATCGACTCCGCAAGAAATAGAGGCATGATCGGTTCAGCCCTGAAAGGTCCAGCTTTTCTCACGATTTCGAAAATCTCAATGCCCCACAGGCTGTTGCAGAGTCGCATTGCGGTTGACAAATACGCACTATTTGTTATATTTTGTCAACCTTGCTCATATCTATGTTTAATCAAAGAACCATCGCTCATCGTCTGAAGCGACTACGGATGTCGCGAGGTCTTTCGCTTGATGCGCTTGTTGCGTCGATGGGCCATGTGGTGACAAAGCAGGCGATTTCAAAATATGAGTGTGCGAAGGCCTGCCCTTCGCCTATTGTTCTAAACAAGCTTGCCGATACCTTTAAGGTGAAGGCCTCGTATTTTCTGAGGGAACCTCAAGTCAGTGTGAAGTTCATCGGCTATAGAAAGGCTTCGACTTTACTCAAGAAAGCTCAGGGAAGAATTGAGAGCCTTGTCACGGAGGTCTTAGAGGATAGAGTGAGGCTTCAGGCCATGACGGGGTGGCCGAACGGGAATCACTTACCGATCCACGCCTATCGTATTTCCAAAATACAAGATACCGAGCGGGCCGCAGAGGAGTTGCGTACGAATTGGACGCTTGGGCAGGATCCAATTGCGAGCATGGTTGGGATGCTCGAAGATCATCACATTCATGTCATCGAGCTTGATGCCATCGACAAGTTCGATGGCATTTGCGCAGTAGCTGTTGATGAAGCCACTCAGACTCACGCAGCAGGACTCGTCACATCCAAAGGGGTGTCTGGAGAGCGACAGCGACTGAGTCTTGCGCATGAGTTAGGTCATCTTGTCTTGAAGATAGGGCCTAACCTTGATGAGGAAAAGGCGGCATTTCGTTTCGGAGCGGCCTTCCTTGCACCCGCACAAGTCGTCTACCGTGAGATAGGTAAGAGGCGGGACACCATTCTCATGGAAGAACTGTTGCTTTTTAAGAAGCGGTTTGGACTGAGTGTGCAAGCTCTCGTTCGACGACTGTACGATTTGGACGTCATCTCAGACGGATACTATCGCCATTGGATGATGCTCATCAACCGCTTGAAATGGAAACGGAAAGAGCCGGGAGAATTGGAACCAGAACAATCACAATGGCTTCGGCAAACAGCGCTTCGAGCCTACGCAGAGGGACTGATTGCCCGTGAAGAAGTCGAAAGACTGCTTGGTGAGTCACTCGATGTCGAAGAACCGCTCACGTTGATTGAACGACGAGCCTTCATGAAGTTGCCGCTTGAAGAGCGCAGACGGATTCTGTCGGAGCAAGCAGAAAAACTGAAGTCACACTATTCGGAGGGCGCAGACAGAAGCGCTCTCCAGAGTGGAGACTTCGTTGAGTACTAACCCACCCTCGCCGAAGCGCGGCGACATCTGGTTGGTCAACCTAGACCCGATCGTGGGTTCTGAGATACGGAAGACATGACCGGCTGTTATAGTGAGCTCTGATGCGCTTGGTCGGCTCCCTCTCAGATTGATTGCCCCCATTACTGGATGGAAAGACCATTTTAAGGGGAACATCTGGCATGTCCGGGTCGATTCCGACGGTAGGACTGGGCTCTCAAAGACTTCTTCCATCGATGCCTTGCAACTGAGAGGCGTAGATACCTCTCGATTTATGAAGAGGCTCGGAAGTCTACCGCCGACGGTGATGGAAGAGCTTGTGGCCGCCATCGCGGCGGTCGTCGAGTACCAGTGATCGTGACACCAGCGGGTACGAGCCATTCCTCACAAGTCCGTCACAAATGAACTACACGTCAGAAGGAAGCTCCCTGAGAGCCGGAGGCTTCCCTGGGAAGCAACTTACTCTCACCCGACTGCAACCTCGTCAACTCTCCGGGAGCATTTACTCAGAAGTCAGCAACGAAGACAACACCTGTCCGTGCGCAACGCTACAAAACAAGGCCTTTTCGCATCACGGTGTTGCTCAAGTTACTGTCTTCTGCGTAAGAGGGCGTATCTCATACCTGCCGATCAAGTCAGCTTGTCTCATTTGAGGAGATTGGTATCTACGATGAGCTGATGGCTCGCTTTGTCCAGGATCCCATCACAATCTCCTCGGTTCGCTGACAATCACCTCAGATGGTGGTTTCAAGACCATGATAATGTAGTGAGCTGGCTGGGACTCGAACCCAGGGCCCTCGCCTGAAAAGATCATGGCCTATGAATGATTACGGTGACTGGATGGTGGGAGCCGCCTGGCCCACGGGAAAACTCTTTCCTCGTTGAGAGGCAACGCGATGGCTCGATCCATCCGCTCTCTGAATGTCTGTACTCGATCATGACAGGCACCCGTTGTCGGCGAAGCTGTAATGGCCGGATTCGCCGATGATGACGTGGTCCAGCATCCTGATGCCGATGATGTCGGCGGCCTGCTTCAGGCGGGTCGTGAGCTGCCGGTCTTCCTGGCTTGGCGTCGCGTCACCTGAGGGGTGGTTGTGCGCGCAGATGAAACCGGCGGCATTCATGAGGATGAGAGGCTTGCACACCTCGCGCGGGTGAACGATGGCCAGGGTGAGTGAGCCGATCGAGACGGTATTCATGCCGATGACGGCATTCTTCGCGTCCAACCCGATGACGATGAAATGCTCCCGGTCGAGATCCTGAAGCATGGGCCGCAGGAGCCGGTCGGCGTCCGCCGAGGATGAAAGCTTTTGCTCTGTGTAGGTTCCGCGCGTTTCGCGGACGAGCGAGATCCTGAAGCGGGGAATATATGTTGTCCGGTGTTGCATCTTTCTCTCCTTTTTGAAGGTGGTGTTGCTCTGTCGCGGAGAGTTCAAGAGCAAAACCACCCCGGAGGAAAAAGGAGAGGAGAAGGCGGGCGTTGCCGGCGGGACGGAAAGCGAGCCGCATGACACGACCGATAGGTGGCGGGCGTCGCGCGGTTATGCCGGGGTGGGTTACGTCCACCGGTGCGACACCGGAAACATGATCGATTGCCGGACGGGACGAGGCGTCATCCAGCGTCAAGATCTACGCACCTGAGCTTCATGAAGCATTCATCCTCGGCGCGCTGCTTCGCGGCGGGTATCGCCCATTCGAGACAATCTTCCTTGGAGGTATGGCCGAAGCGGCAGCCGGGTGGCGGTGGGGCGTCACGGGACTAGAAGGCAGAGACGGCTTCGAGACAATGCTGCTTGGACGGGCGGCCTGAAAGGCCGCGGCAGTCGCAGCCTGAAACAGTGGAGGATGACATGAAACGGATGTCAGCCTATGAACTGGAGCGCTGCAGCGAGAAAGAACTTTGCGTCCTGTTTCAAACCGTGTCGCAGAATCTTATCCGGACGAAAGGAGGGAGCCTGCCCGCCGGAATGCCCTGGGGACGCGTGAAAACATCAGCCGGGTACGCGTCCGCCCGACTTGCCCGTTGACCACCGATGAAGCGGCTCCAGCACAACCCGAAACGGCTTCCTTTATGCCATCCCCAGGCATCTGAAGATCTTGAGAGCTGAGTCCAGTGTAATGGTCGTCCGGCGCTGCTCGAAGGCATTGACCGTCGGACCGCTGACACCGGCCAGAACGGCCAGCTTCTTCTGGCTCAGTTTCTGTTCTTTGCGCCGCCTGACCGCTTCTTCGACAAGGCTGGGCCAATCAAGGCGAAGGTTCCGTTCCATCGTTTGTCCATGTGCGTGAGGATGTCATCTCGTAAGGTTTTGTTCCCGATCCTGCTTTTCGTCAGAACCTCTTTGGCGGCGTGCCGGCGTCGTTCAAGCTGGCCGGCAGCCATTGCCATGGTCTCCATCGACAAGCCGAACTCCTGTCCCAGCCGGATCAGCGTCTGCGGCTTCAGATTCCCGATGGGGATGTTGGCGGCACCGCCGATCGACAGGGCGATGGTCTTGTACCCATAGAGGGTTGCCGAAACGGCATCGTAGGCGGGCGACAAGCGCAAACCGGTATCCGTATGGAACATGGCAAAGTTCTTCAGATGCATGTCGGTATTGCCGAGCAGGAGTCCGGCCAGAATCCGCAGGTAGAGCCTATAGATTTCAGCGGGCAGGCAACCTGGTGTCTCGCGGATAAAATCCGCCATGCTTTTGTGGCTTCCGCCATATTTGGCGTCGGAAGGGTAACCCAGCAGCTGGTTAAACTCCTCGAAATGGATCCGTTGCCCGTCCGCCGTCCGGTCAAAACGCGTGATGATGAGCGCCTGATCGGTCAAGCCCTCTATGGTTCCCATGTGCAGATCAACAATCTTGTCGTCGGGTAGCAGCGCCTTGAGCGCCATGGTCGTCAGGCATTCATTGGCGGTCAGATCCTCATGACGCGGCGATGGAAACTTTCCGATATGCGTGCTCAATTCGCGCGCGCGCGCCGGACGGAATGTTCCATCCTGCTCGATCAGGGCCAGCTTGGGCTGGATACCCGAGAGCGAGGCCCGCCCGGCCATGACCGCCATGTCCATAGGATTGTCGGGTTTGATGATGCTGCGCTCCTGCGGTTCCGGATCGATCACGGAGACGGCGCCCGCGCAGTCCTGGCCGAAGGCCAGCAGCAATTCAAAGCGGGAAGCCCGGCGCTTGGCCAGCAGACGCGTCTGTGCTTCTTCCAGCCAGCCTTCGGCGACCAGATTGTCGAAGAATGGCGGCAGACCGGACTCCGATATAAAGGGCGCCGCCTGAAGAGGGAGGGTGTGCGCTATGGCCGGCCGGCCTGAGGACAGGTAGCTGTCATGATAGGTAAAGGACATCCGGTCTCCCAGTTCCTGGCGCAGGATTCCGGCGAAGTGGTCCTTATAATAGATATGTCCCCAGAGTAGGTTTGCCATGGTAAAGTTATACTTTACCATACGTGCTATAGCCTTTAAAGGGTAAAGCGTAGCTTACCGTTATTCATATTTAATTATTCTGGTCAATTATGATTGACCAACTGGAGACCATAGGAAAACCGCTACCGATCGGCATGACCACGCCGTCGGTCATGGTCGGGCGCGCGGCGATACGCTTCTGTGAGTTTCTCTCTCTGGGGTCATGCCGAGATCTCCGAATATTCGATCACATCTCACGAGGTAGGAGTCCACGGTGATGCGGACCGCGATGTGACCGCCAAGAAGCTGATTCAAGGCTGCTGCGAAGTCTCGATACAGGTTCATCATGGATCTCCTTTCATAGGGTGAAGGGACGCCCCCGGCGCGAGGGCCGAAGGCGTCCGACGTCCGGTTAGTTCCGGGCTCGCTCCGTGATCCACACGTTCGCGTGGCCAAGGACGACCGTGACCGCTTCCAGATCGTTCAGGCTGAACGAGTCGGCGCGCTTCCACCCATCCGCCGTCTTATAGGAGCGGGTGATGGTCACGTTGTAGAACGCGCCCTTCTCCCCCTCGTTCTTCCAAATGCTCGCAGTGATGCTGCTGCACGTGAATTTCTCGACCGGCTGAGGTTTGAGTGGTTGATTGTGAGGTGCCATGGGCTGGTCTCCTTTGGTGTGAGTTGATGTGTGGCCTCTCACAAGGAGGTGGAGGCCACACAGCGACGGCAAAGGAGATAGAGAGGACGAGGCGACCGGGCGGACCGACGGGCGCCCAGCGGAGGAATGACAGCAAGGCTGGCGTGATCGACGCAGCCCGGCGGGGAAAAGCCAGGGCGGAGGACGCACCCGCACTGGCACCACACACCAACACCGATGCCGGTTTCAGGGGGGCAGCAGGCGAGTGTGTAGAAGAATGAAGGGGAGAGAAGGGACTGAGATGAGCGCACCCGTCACGCAGCGTTGCGCACGCGCATTTCGATGTGCAGTCCAGCCGCCGTCGCCATGTTCACCAGCGCATCGAGGCTAAACAGGCTGATCTTGCCGCGCATCAGATCAGAGATACGCGGCTGAGTCACGCCAAAGAGTTTGGCGGCTTGCGCCTGGCTCAGTTTAGTGCGGGTGAGATGGTGTTTCAGGGCCGTCATGAGCACGGACCGTAGTTTCATGTTTTCGGCTTCTTCCGGGGTGTCCTCGATGGCATCCCAGACGCTGGCAAATCGTTGGTTGCTCATTGGCCTCGCTCCTGCAACAATTGACGGTACCGCTTCGATGCCAAGTCCACATCGGTCCTGCTCGTCTTCTCGGTCTTCTTCTGGAAGCAGTGAAGCACGTAGACAGCCTCAGCGAACTTGGCCACGTAGATGACTCGGAATGCCCCGGCAGGATCACGAATCCGAATCTCCTTCACACCGTGTCCCACGACACTCATGGGCTTCCAGTCGTCCGGTTCTTGCCCGTTCTGTACTTGATCGATCTGATGGCCTGCTTCGCGTCTTGCCAGGAGTGGAAAAGTGCGAAGATCGTCCAGGGAGCTCCCCATGAACTCGACAGGCTTTACAGCGGACATGTGAAACCATACAATATTTTATATGTGTTGGCAAGTGGATGTTGGGTGCAATGGAACAGGAGCCCGGCATCACGTGGTGTATCCGATGCGCTGTGTTGCAACGAAAGATTCCCGCACAAGCGCCACCACCCGTTGAGAGATTGAAGGCAGTCCCGCACCCCAGGTGCCATCTGGCCCGCCCCCTTGTACGAGCGAGCCATGGTCACGTTGTAGAACGGACCCTTCTCCCCCTCGTTCTTCCAGATGCTCGCCTGGATGCTGCTGCAGCGCAGTGTGGTCACCGGCTCGGACGGGATGGGACGTGGCAGGCGATACCAACACAGCCGTCAACAGTTTCGGTTGTCGAGGAGCAGGCGAGTGCCACCGGAGCGGAGGGCGCGGACCAGTCCACTCGGTCGAGCGGTTCTCGGGCGGTGGGAGATGTTCAACCCCGACGGACAAGCAGGGACAACCGTGAACGTACGAGAGGCATCCCAAGCTAGGCCGCCAGGGAAATGTCGCGTGGATCGAGCCGAGCAATCTTAAGACTTGCTGCTCGCTGAGCAACGTAGGGTAGATCACCGTTCAACTGGAACCCAAGCCAGACTTCAAGACTGCTGCCGAACGCCTTAGACAAGCGGATCGCCATGTCAGAAGAGATACCCGCTCGTCCATTGACCAACTTGTTGAGGCCTGAACGGGCAAATGGCGATACGTCACGAGAGTACGGTCGTATTGCCCGACGCGGCACAATCGAGTCTTAATGGGGGGCATAGCTATCCTTGCGGTACCCCTAAAGGGGCTTTCTTGTACCCGGTGCGAGGGTCTTTCCCTCAGACAAAAACTACAGAAAACCAAAGGCCTTGACTGGTAGCGCGATTGTAGCTACACTTCGATCATCGCGTTTCAACACGAAACGAGAAAGGACGTAGCACGATGAATATGACCACTGATGTCCGCGCCCGTATTGATAGGCGAACAAAGAAGCGGGCCGCGGCGGCACTGTCAGAAATGGGACTGTCCTGTTCCGATGCCATTCGACTGTTCTTGGTACGCGTCGCTGATGAGCGGCGATTGCCGTTCGAGGTGAAAGCACCCGCTGCCAGGACTCGCGCGGCCATCGCAGAACTGGAAGCAGGAAAAGGGAAACGTGTTAAGAGTGTGGATGCGCTCATGGCAGATTTGAATGCGGACGATTGAGCGTGCAACTATATTCAAGCGTGACTATAAGCGAGTGAAGGTAGCTCCTCGTCACAGCAAAGACCTTGATCAACTGCTGTCTGCGATTCTCGAACATCTGTTAGGTGACCATGTATTGCCCCCGCGTCATCGTGACCATGAGTTAAGCGGGAGCTGGAAGGGGTACCGCGAGTGCCACATCAAGCCAGATCTCTTACTGATTGACCTTCTCCCGATTTCACAGACACCTGTATAAGGAGGAACAGGATGAAATCGGAGGGCAGCATGACCACCAAGACACGACGGCGATATACGGAAGAATTTAAAGCAGAGGCGGTCTGATTGGTACGAGACTCGGCACAGCCTGTCGCACACGTGGCCAGGAATCTGGGCATTGCCGACCATCTGCTCTACCGTTGGCGGGCCGAGCAGTACCAGGCGGAAAGCCAGGGCCACACACGCCAGTCGATGCGTGCGGAACAGGAGGAGCTTGCACGGCTGAAACGAGAAAACGCGACCTTGAAGCAGGAGCGGGATTTTTTAAAACGTGCGGCGGCGTTCTTCGCGAAGGAGTCCCGATGAGATACCGGGTGATCCAGGAGCACGACCGTCGCTATCCCATCCGACTCATGTGCCGTGCGCTGGCAGTCTCCCCTGCGGGGTATTATGCCTGGCGCGGACGTCCCGAGAGTCGGCGGGCGGCCGCCAATCGGACGCTCCTGGTCACAATCCGCGCGCTCCATCAGGACAGTCGCCAGACCTACGGCAGCCCGAGCATCTGGCGGGCGTTTCGCAAGCAGGGCCACCGGGTGGGAGAGCATCGCGTGGCGCAGCTGATGCGCCACGATGGTCTCCGGGCCAAGAGCGTGAAGAAGTGGCGGGCCACGACGTACTCGTCGCACGGCTTGCCCGTGGCGGCGAACACGCTTGACCGTCAGTTCACGGTGTCACAGCCCAACCGAGTCTGGGCCGGCGATATCACCTACGTCTGGACTTTGGAGGGCTGGCTGTATCTGGCCGTACTGCTGGATTTGTACTCGCGTGCCGTCATCGGTTGGGCAATGGGCCCACGCTTGACCGGAGAGTTAACCGAGCAGGCCCTCCGCATGGCGCTCGTCACTCGACAACCCCACGCCGAACTCCTGCATCACTCCGATCGCGGGAGTCCAGTGCACCACGATCGGTGGGTGGCTGATCCCGGCATTGAAGACCCGTTCGCACGAGGCGTAAAAATTGTTGCAATCGACGAGGGCAAAAAGGGGAGGCATGGCCACAGCTTGAGAATGACGTTCATCACCAACAGTGAACACCAGTGCATGGTCGTGTCGATTGTTGATCAAGGTACTGGCAGGAACCGCCTGTAGCTCTTCACTGCAGTAGGCGTCGCAGCAAGGCTTGTAATGCATATCCTGTGGTTGCAGGTCGAGTCACTGTTCGTACCAAGCGGGCAAGAGCATCACCGGCGTACGGGTGAGAATCAGCATCATCCGAATCGTGCCGACCGACTGTGATGGCATGTGAGCATTTCTGCTGACAGGGCGATTTGGTTTGAGAACGTCAGATGGTTCAAGGCCGCGCACTGGCCAAAACGGAACTGAATGGTATACGCTGGGAAAGTGAATCGATGCCGCCTGATGAACCTGTGTGATGTCATAAGAATGGCATGAAGGACCAACAGCGGGCGAAACTCACTCACGAGAGGCATCTGTCTTCCACAAGGCTCGGTGCGCTCAATCCGACACTCCGGCGTGCGTTCATGCGAGTGAACCCCGAGTACTTCGCCTGGCCAATCGAGGCGCAGGAACGGTACCGCGCCAGCATGCCAGAGCACGACGCGTTCCGTCTCCGACAGGAGGTCGTGAAGACGCTGTTTGGGATCCACGCACACACGGAGAAAGATCTCGCAGAGATCAGCGATCAGTTCAGTGATGAAGAACATCTGGTGTTCAACCGAGTGTGGTTATCCGCCGTTGGGGTGGGCGAGGATTCCTTCTTCTTGAATGAATGCCTGGACGAGGGCAAGACCCTCCTCGACTTTGACACGCTCTACGAATACGACTACGACGACCACTGTTTTCAAGAACAGGCGCGTAAGGATCAGACCCCGGACTATGTCGTCCAATCCTACAGTGGCGCACTCTACTATACCTGGGCGCGCCTCTTCATCGATGGGGCCTTTCACTACGCCTCGCTCTGCATGGCGGCTGGGTACGTCTCCAGCCACCTCGACGAGTTCGGTCAGGAGAAGATTGCCGCACTCATTCCCCACCGCTACGTGAGAGCCAAGGAGCACGGCAAGCGCGAGGGCAAGGGGACGGTCTTCAGCCAGCGGCTCGAGGCGGACGGAAAGGAACTACAGGCTGAGGAATTGCAACGGAGATGTTGGGCATATCTGTCACAACGCGTCGATGCCCTCCGCACCGAGTTTGACAGTCAGGCCCGCAAAGCCGTCTACATGGAGGATCTTAGCCGTCACAACGATCCGCACAGGATCTTCATCTTTAGTGATAAGACGGCCTTACAAGCCGTGCGCTTCCGGCAGTTCATGCGCGACTGCCGTCCCCTCGTCGTTGATCGTGCGGAACTGGATACGGTCATCACCCGTGAACGCCAGGCCCTCGATGCCTACCTGGAGTCCACCTGCCGGGACATTCTGACCAACTTCGATCCCAAAGTCGCTCCATTCCGCAAGAAGCGGAAGATCATCATTGCCGATGGCGCACTCAACGATATATCGTGATCCGTCCACGCCTTGGACGGGGCCCCTATTCGTAGAAGCCATCGGCCAGTACGAGACACCGGCGCTTGCTGAACGCCGCACGAAACGCAGGTTTCTCCGCGACGGTCTCGGCTTTGGCGTTGATACAGGGTGCCCCCTATCTTCGGATCTTTCGCCCAAGGGGGGATCAACCCATCGAAGCAGCACACCGGCTCGTGTCGAAGATTCAGAAGTCATCCGAATCGCCGCGCCGAATTGGGACGGGGCGATGTTGGAGCGGGTCTGAAAGAGGGGAGGGCTCTGAAGCTGGAACTGTTCGGCAATTACGTCAGGTGGTCTCCATGACTCGCTGCGAGAGCTCCCCCTGCAGCGCAGGGTTGGAGGAAAACCTGAAGCTGATAGGCTTGGCGGAGGGGACGGAACGGTGAGTCTGGTATTGGTTTTGCGTGACTGCCCATATAAATCCATGATCATAATCATCTGAAATTGCTGGCTTGTCAGGCAGGAAGGAATCTTCTCGCAGTATAGGACTATGTCCTATATATTGGAATCATGAGAACAAACGGATCAGATATGCATCGTGCGGATTCTTAAATACAAGAAATTTTCAAGCTTCGCACAGAAGCACCACATAGACGATGCCACGCTGTGTGGGGTGGTCAGGGAATTGGAAGACGGCATGATCCACGCGGATTTGGGCGGAGGGGTCTTTAAGCAACGCGTGGCGAGAAAGGGACAAGGCAAGCGCGGCGGCTACCGCGTCATCGTCCTCTACAAAATCGGCAAGCTGGTGTTGTTTGTCCATGGGTTCTCAAAGTCGGAAGCGGACAACGTCACGCCCGCTCAAGAGGAGAAGTTCAAGGACCTGTCTCGAATCTATCTGGGCTTGTCGGAGAAGGAGTTGAAGACACTGGTAGCAACGAAGGAGTTCACGGAGGTTCAGGGGTATGAGAAAGAAAAATAAGAGCCACAATGGTATTGATGACACGATTCATGGGCTTGCCTCCGCACTCCTCAACATCGGGGCCATTGATAAAAAAACCATGCGCCGATTTGATAAGAACGCGCTCACGCCCGTCCATGAATTTACCCCCAAGCAACTTCGCGCATTGCGGGAACGTGAAAAGGTCAGTCAGGCCGTGCTGGCGGACTATCTGAATGTGTCAACCGACTTCATCAGCAAATGTGAGCGTGGAGAGCGCCGACCTGATGGCGGGACGCTGAAGTTGCTGGTGTTGTTGGAACACAAAGGTCTTGAAGCGATCGCCTGATCCTGCACAGGTGCCCCTGCCTTTCCCCTGCTCAATACGCGAGTATCCCAAACCTGGGGGTGACGCGGCATTCGTCTGGGTCCGGAACAATGGAGACCAGCGGCGAACGACCTGGTCCGGTTCGTCATTCAGGACCCTGGTCCCTGTCTGCAAGACGAGAGGCGACGACGCCGTCATGCCACTCGAGGGTCTGTGGAGGGAGCGAGTCTGAAAAGAGGGGAGGGGCCTGAAGCTGGGATGGCTCGGCGATCACGTCTGGGGGCGGTGCCGTCGGTGTGAACCGTCCGCACATCGGAGATCATTCTCGCGGCTCAGTTCGAGCCCACGGCCCGGAGTCGTTCATTGCGAACGTCCTCGAGCACGCGCACCCAGTCAACGTTGGCCGGAGCCGTCCCCTGGTGAACCCAGAACCCATCCACATGCACCATCGTGGGGTGTGGCGTGAGCGCCCGGAGCATATCGCTTGCTTAATATGAATAATAGAGTATGATAAAGGACGTTATCATACTCTAATTATTAGTAGGGGACGGACATGAAAAACCCGATACAGCTGGTGATACCGAATACACGGACACTCCCCGCACTCTTCACGCCGACGCCCAAGGCGGCCAAACGCTTCGTTGAATTCTTTACCGCCAACATTCGCAATCCGAACACGCGCAAGGCGTACACCTGGGCCGTCGCCGAATTTGCTGGATGGTGTGAGCGGCATGGGCTTCTTTCCTTACACGCCATTGGGCCAATCCATGTCGCCACCTATATGGAGTCCCTTCAGAGTCGGCTTGCGGCTCCGTCGATCAAGCAGCATCTCGCCGCGATTCGCATGTTGTTCGATTGGCTGGTGGTCGGCCAGGTCCTTCCCACCAATCCCGCGAGTTCGGTGCGAGGGCCGAAGTACTCGACGAAGAAAGGCAAGACGCCGGTGCTCATGGCTGACGAAGCCCGGATGCTGATCGAGGCCATTGACGTGAGTACGATCGTCGGATTACGTGACCGCGCCTTGATCGGGTTAATGGTCTATACATTCGCGCGGATTGGCGCGGCGCTGACGATGCAGGTGGAGGATGTCTATATCCAAGGTCGTCGGACCTGGGTGCGGCTGCATGAGAAAGGCGGCAAGCTCCATGCGATGCCCTGCCACCACAATCTTGATGAATATCTCCACGCCTACCTCAAGGCCGCGCAGCTCACCGACGGCAAGAGCCTGTTGTTTCGCACGATGCGCGGGCGGACCGGGCAGCTGTCAGACCAGCCGATGAC
>CXWL01107215.1_pt1 | contig 19083 bp, 16 predicted proteins | sample 590931 | NCBI WGS metagenome assembly CXWL01 (sample SAMEA3498368, study PRJEB10139) | groundwater metagenome | biome: water well; material: biofilm material | place: Germany | collected 2015-04-27 | reverse complement strand
TGTTGCGCTGTGTCCCGTCAGGCGGGAAATGTCGAACCGGCCCCGACGACCGAGGTCTGAACCAGGCCAGGTCGACCTTGGGACGCGGCATGAAACTGCGCCCGTTCACCTGAATCAACGATGAGTTGTCAGTGAAAATGAAGTATCAAGGGGCCGCGGGCGCCGGGCCGACTTCAAAGTCGAACGCGGCGATGCCGTCGACGGCGCCGTGCACCCGGTCGCCCGGACGCAGCGGCCCCACCCCGGCCGGCGTGCCGGAGAAGATCAGGTCGCCCGGCGCCAGCTCCATGAAATACGAAATATGGCTGATGATGTCGGCGACCGGCCAGATCATCTCGGCCAACGTGCCATCCTGCTTTACCTTGCCATTGACTTCAAGCCAGATGCGCGCATCGGCCGGATGACCGACCTCGCTGACCGGGCGCAGGCGGCTGCAGGGCGCCGAGGCATCGAAGCCCTTGGCGAAATCCCATGGCCGGCTCATCTCCTTGGCCACTGCTTGCAAGTCGCGCCGGGTCAGGTCGAGGCCGACGCCATAGCCCCACACCAGGTCCAGCGCGTCCTCCGGTGCGATGTTCGCCCCGCCCGCCTTCAGCGCCACCACCATTTCGATTTCGTGATGCAGGTCGTGGGTGGCCGGCGGATAGGCCACCACACCGCTGGCGTCGACCACGGCGTCGGCCGGCTTCATGAAGAAAAATGGCGCCTCGCGGTCCGACTGGCCCATCTCGCGCGCGTGGGCCGCGTAATTGCGGCCCACGCAGAACACGCGGCGGACCGGAAACCGTTCATCGCTGCCGGCGACGGCGACCGACGCCGTTGCCGGCGCCGGGATAACAAAGGTCGAAGCGCTCATTTGGCGAATACCTGACTGAGGTCGGCGAAGGATTTGAACTCGAGCGCGTTGCCCGACGGGTCGAGGAAAAACATGGTCGCCTGCTCGCCCGGTTCGCCCTTGAAGCGGATGTACGGCTCGATGACGAAATCGATGCCGGCGTTGCGCAGCCGTTCGGTCAGCGCTTCCCACTCCGCGCGCGCCAGGATGGCGCCGAAGTGGCGCACCGGGACCTCGTGGCCGTCGACCGGACTGGTCGCCTTGTGGCCGCATTCGTCGGGCGCCAGGTGGGCGACCAGCTGGTGGCCGTAGAAATCGAAGTCGACCCAGTTGGCCGAACTGCGGCCTTCGGCACAGCCGATCACTTCGCCGTAAAAACGGCGAGCTTCGGCGATATCGCGAACCGGAAATGCGAGGTGAAACAAGGCGCTGGATTGCATGATGGCTTGACGCGGTTGCCGCGGTTTTGTTATTGATAGTCAAGAAGAATATTCTGCTTGTGACGGTGACGCAAGGTCAAATTGACATTGTCATCGGGATCAGGAAATCAGGCGAAAATACAGCTTTACCCACGATGGCGTCCTCCATGAATTAAACAACGTGATGCCCGGTGCTGCGTGAATCGCCCTGTCACGGCTTGGCGCCGTCCGGCCCCTTGATCAACTTGAGCTGCGCCATGCGTTCGGGGGCGATGTCTTCCATGATTTCGAAAAAACTCTTCGGCACCAGCCGCCTGGCCCGTTCGAGCAGCAGCGGCACCGGACTGGATGGCTCGCTGTGGCGGTAGTAGTCGATCAACCTGTCGAGCGCGCGCAGGACGTCGTCGCGGCCGCCGATCTCGCCGGCCGGCGCCTGGCGCGGCGCGGCCGCGGGCGCCGATGGCGCCATCACGCCGGCTTGCGCGGCCGGGGCGGCGGCGCCCCGGCGCGCGGCCAGCTGCTGCGCGAGGAAGTCGGCGCCGCGCTTGAGGGCGCGGGTCAGTGCGTCGAGGTTGAGTGCCTGCGAGCTGCCGACCTGGCGCACCAGCAGCGTCTCGATATTGAGCACGCTGTCGTGCGAGCGCTGCAGCGCGTCGGCGGCGGCGCCCAGCGCGGCGGCGGCGACGTCGGCCAGCGCCAGTTCGATCGACGCCAGCGCGACCTTGTCCTGGCCGTCGGCCGGCGCCAGTTCGCCATTTGCCACGTCGAGGGTGCGCAGGCTGAGCGGGCCGAGTCCGGGCAGCACCAGCAAGGTCGCTTCCTTGACTTCCTTGATCACGGTGGCGCGGTCGGCCAGGATCGCCAGCGAATTGAGGCGCAACATGGGATCCATGTCGTCGTCGGCGTCGAGTCCGGGATGCACCGACTGCCACTGCTCGTCGAGCAGGCGCTCGATCAGGCGGATGGCGTCGGCCAGGCCGGCGATGCCGTCGAGCGCCAGGTTGGCGCTCAGCAGGTGCACCACCAGGCGCAAGTCGCGGCTGCGCGCGAGCAGGTCGGCGGCCATGCGGCGCACCAGTTTCCAGTCGGGCGGCACCGCGGCGCTGATGGTGGCGCCGTACTACTCTGCACTTCGGGCTTGCCGAGCACCGCCTGTTCGAGCGCGACGAAGACCGGATCGTATTCCAGGTTGGGGCCGCAAGGCGCGTCCGCATCGACCGCGCGCAGCAAGGCATCGACGTCGATCTGGCTCATCTGGACACGCCGATCCCGCTGCGCAGCGTGGATGCCATTGCAATATGATCCATGCGACCCTGCCTTTACAAACGAATCGGGACAAACGCGCAGGGCTGCTCCCTTGCCATGAGGGGCGCGGGGGCCGGGGCGGACCTGGCGAAACGACCAGAGGCTTATTTTGCGGCGAATTTGTGGTATTTGTTAGCTGCAATCTGTACGGCTTGGCGATTCTCTCAACCCCTGCTATAATCTTGTTTTTCGCGGCTGTAGCTCAGTTGGATAGAGTACTTGGCTACGAACCAAGGGGTCGTGGGTTCAATTCCTGCCAGCCGCACCAAAATTCGTAAGAAATGAAGGACTCAGATGGCTCACGCCAACTGGGTCCTTTTTCTTTGCGCGGCGCGCAGCTCAGCAATTGTCAACTCTGCCGAGGATTGCTCCCCCTGCGCGGATAGGACTGGTGGGCTTCCTCGCGCGGCGCCGCTCGCTCCAATAGGAACATGGCGCCACAATGAAAAAACGGAAGCGCAGCGGCTTCCGTTTTTTTATTTCGCCGGGCGCGATCAGGTACGCAGCTTCTTGACGCTGCTGCGGTTGGCGAGGATCTCCTCGATCTGCTCGAAGCGCACCGGCTTGACCATGTGGTGGTCGAAGCCGGCCTCGAAGGCGAGCTGGCGGTCCTTCTCCTGGCCCCAGCCGGTCACCGCGACGAGCAGCGTCATCGGCCCGCACGACAGGCGCCGGATGCCGCGCGCCAGGTCGTAGCCGGACATCTGCGGCAGGCCGATGTCGAGGAAGGCGAAGTCGGGGCAGAAGCGCGCGGCCGCCGTCAGCGCATCCGGGCCGTTGTGGGTGATCACCACGCTGTGCCCCATCGCCGAGAGCAGCGCGCCGATGCTGTTGACGAAGTCGACGTTGTCGTCGGCCAGCAGGATGCGGTAGGTCTCCGAACTGATGAACGCGGCCGGCATGGTCTTGGTCGGCAGTTCCGGCTCGACGACGATCGGCAGCCGCACCGTAAACTCGCTGCCGCGGCCGATGCCGGCGCTGTGCGCTTCGATGGTGCCGTGGTGCAGTTCGACCAGCCGGCGCGCCAGCGACAGGCCGACGCCGAGGCCGGCGTTGGTGCGCTCGAGCGTCGAATCGACCTGCACGAACATCTCGAACACGTTGGCCAGCATGTCGGGGGCGATGCCGATGCCATTGTCGGCGACGCAGACGATCAGGCTCTTGTCCTCGACCCGCGCGGTCAGGGTGACGCGGCCGCCGCGGTTGGTGTACTTGGCGGCATTGTTGAGCAGGTTCGACAGGATCTGCGCCAGCCGGGTGGCGTCGCCGTTGAGGAACACGGGCCGGTCCGGCAGGTCGATCACCAGGTCGTGGCCGTGCAGCTCGATGTACGAGCGCACCACTTCGAGCGCGTCGTTGACGACCGCCTTCAGTTCGACGCGGCCCATCTTGATGGCGAACTTGCCGGTGTTGATGCGCGAGACGTCGAGCAGGTCGTCGACCAGGCGCACCATCTGGCGCAGCTGGCGTTCCATGATGTCGGTGGCGCGCTGGGTGGCCTGGGCGTCGCCGCTGCGCAGGCGCAGGATATCGAGGCCGGTGCGGATCGGCGCCAGCGGATTGCGCAGTTCGTGCGCCAGGGTCGCCAGGAACTCGTCCTTGCGGCGGTCGGCCACCAGCAGCGCCTGTTCGGCGCGGTGGCGCACCTGCATCTCGTGCTCGAGCGTCAGGTTGGCCTCCTGCAGGGCGTGCGAGCGGCGGCCGATTTCGGCCAGCATGTCGTTGAAGGCGTCGACCAGCACGCCGATCTCGCCGCTGTTGTTGCCCGGTACGCGCAAGGTGAAGTCGCGCCGCTGCATCACTTCGCGCGCGACGTTGGTCACCGCCAGCAGCGGGCGCGTGATGCCGGCCTGCAGGCGCGAGGCGACCAGCGCGGCGATCACCAGCGCGCCGAGCATCACCGCGCCGAGGATGGTGGCGTAATTGATCAGCCGCTCGACCAGGCCATAGCGCGAGCGCAAGTAGACGGTGCCGAGCAGTTCGCCGTTCTCGACGATGTTGTGGACCACCACCAGCTCGCCGCGTTCGATGCGGTAGCCAGGTTTGCCCGGCTTGTCGGGAAAACTCAGGTCGGTCGCGGCCTGCTGCGCGTACGAGGCGAAACGCGCGCCGGCGTTCGAATAGATCGCGCCGGACAGGATCTGCGGGCGCACCCGCAGCACCGCCAGGTTCTGCTGGGCGGTCTTGGCGTCGTTGAACGCCAGCGCCGGCGCGGTGACGCTGGCGATGATATCGGCCTGGGTGGTGAGGTCATCGACCCAGTATTGCTGGAACGTGCGCAGGTCGTACAGCAGCATGGCGATGGCGGCCGACAACAGGGCCACGAAGGTGGTGGACACCGCCATGATGATGAGCTTGCTGCGGACCGATCCGGTATCGTGCGTCGGCATAACTATGGTGCTCCTTTGCTGACGTGGTTGGCGACCGTGAGCAGGCGCGAACTGAGTTTAATATTATTCTTGTCGGCCGCGTCGAGCGACACATCGAAGCGTACGCGCTCCTCGACAATTCTGAAATTGATGACGCTGCCGGCCGGCAGGCCGCTGCATTCGGTCACTGCCAGCAGCGGGCTCGCAGGCGCCTGGCGCAGCACGCGCGCGGCATGGCTGCAATCGGCGCCGGCGACGAACAGCATGTGCACGGCGCCGGGATTGTCGCCGTCGCGGATATGCTTGACGACGACGGCGCGGTTATTCACGCTGCGCCCGGCCACGATGCGGCCCAGTTCCGCGGCCATTTCTTCCGAGCCGGCCACGCCGATCACCAGCGGCGCGGCCGGATCGCCGAACGCGCCGGCCGGGAAGTCGGCGTAGCCCAGGAATTTGTACAGGAAGGCTGCCTTGACGCCGCGCTCGAGGGCGGCGCCGGCGGGTTGCGCCCTCGCCGGCGCGGCGGCGGCCAGCGCGCCGGCCAGCAGCGCAAGCCAGGCAAGCGCGCCGCGCAGGCGGAGGTGCAGGCGCGCGTTCAAAACCGCAGCGCCAGTTTGGCCAACACGGCACGCTCGAGCTGCTGGCGCGTGCCGGCGGCGCCGAATTCGGCATGCGCGCGGTGCAGCAGGTTCTGGCCCGTCAGCGACAGCTCGACGTTGCGGCGCGGCTGCCAGGCGATGCGCGCATCGAGCTCGGAATACGACGGCACCGCCGGCGCCGGCAGGCTGCCGACGTGGCGCAGCAGCAGGTCGGCCTGGAGGTCGTCGGCGAGGTCGTGCGACGAGCGCAGCGACCAGTAATGCGACGGGTCGTTGCTGGCCAGGCCGGTGGCGCCCGAGGCGTCCAGGCTGCCCGGCAGCAGGCCGGTACGGATGCGCTGCAGCACCGCGCCACCCGTCAGGCGCCAGTTTTCCCTCACCTGCCAGCGCCCCCACATCTCCAGTCCGCGCGCCGTGCCCTCGCCCATGTTGCGGAACTGCGCGCCCTGCCCGGCCACCGGTTCGAGCGTGCGCAGCCTGTCGTAGTCGCTGCAGAACAGCGTCGCCGAATAGGTCAGCGCGGCGCTCTGCTGGCCGCGGTAGCCCAGTTCGAGCACCTTCGCCGTTTCGGAGTCGAATTGCGGGCCGCCTTCGATCGCGTAGCGCGGCGCCCCCCGGGCAGCATTGCGATTGATGACGAACAGGTCGCGGTCAAAGCGCGACGGCGAGCGCACGGTGCGCGAAGCGCCCGCCCACAGCAGGCTGTCGGCGTCGACGCTCCAGGACAGGTGCGCGTTGGGCAACACCTCGAGCCCGGTGTAGCCGTTGTGCTCGAGCTTCACGCCGAGCGTCAGGCGCAGCGCCTCGCGCAAGGTGATCTCGTCCTGCGCGAAGACATTGCCCCAGTGTTCGTGGCGCAGGGCGGGAATGAAGCTCAGCACCGGCCCGCCTTCCAGCCGGTCGCGCGAGAAGCGATAGCCGCCGCCCCAGACCACGCTGTGCGCGTCGCCGATGCGCACGCCGCGCTGGGCTTCGAGGTCGATCGTGTCGAGGATTTGTGCGCCACTGTTGTCCTGGTCGCGTTCGGTGTGGTCGAGATAGGCCTGCAGGCGCAGCTCCGAGCCGTCGGCCAGCAGGCTGTTGACGCGGCCGACCAGGTTGGCGCCGGCGATGCGGGTCGGCAGGCCGATGGCGGCGTCGAGCGTGCCCTGATAGGCGTCGCCGCTGACGGTGACGTCGTGGACGGCGCCGTTCCAGTCGGCGCGAAAGCCCGCCTGGCGGCGCCGCAAGCCATTGTGCGCCAGGACGCCCGCCGCGTTGAGGGTGCCGGCCACGTCGGTGTACTGGCCGTAGGCGCGGTAATGGCCGCCGTTGCCGAGCGCGCCGCCGTAGCGCAGCGCGCCGGAACGTGCCTCGCTGCCGGCGCCGGCCACCAGCAGGCCGCCCTGGGTGTCGCCGGCGGCGCGCGTGATGATATTAATGACGCCGTTGACCGCGTTCGCGCCCCAGATGGTGGCGCCCGGGCCGCTGATCACTTCAATGCGCTCGATGTCTTCCATCACCACGTCCTGCATGTCCCAGAACACGCCGGAAAACAGCGGCGAATACACGCTGCGCCCGTCGATCAGCACCAGCAGCTTGTTTTCGATGGTGGAACTGAAGCCGCGCGCGGTGACGGCATAGCTGCGCGCATCGGCGCGCGCCACCTGCAGGTTCGGCGCCAGCCGCAGCGCCTCCGGCAACGAGGTGGCGCCGGCGCGGCGGATGTCGGCGCCGCTGATGATATAGATCGAGGCCGGCGCCTCGGCCAGCCGGGTTTCCTGGCGCGACACGGAGGTGACCACGATGTCGGCCAGCTGTTCCAGCGAAAAATCGACCAGCGAGGCCCCAGCCTGCCCGGCAGCGGCGCCGGCGCCGGCGGGGAACGCCAGGACGAGGGCCAACAGGAGCGGCGGGAGTGATGGTTTTAGCATGGTTGCTATGGTAGAACACATTTTCTATTGCACAAAGGCGCACACGTTCGAGCGGCCGCCAAATCGCGGATTTATGCAATAAATTGCATAAATCGCCTCTGGCGTCGACTTTTGGTCGTCGCCGGATGGCATCTTAACTTGCCGCAAAGATAGAAGGCGCACTGTTTCCGGGCAGGTTTAATCGAAGCCGTATTCCGCTGCCGCCTTGGCTGCCCACAGCGCCTCGTTATAGCTGGCATACGGGCGGTCGTAGCCATTCACGGTGCCGTCGCGGCCGATAAAGTGGAGCGACCAGCCGTCGGCGCCGGTGACGACGGCGATATCGCCGGGGCCGCAATGCGACGCGATCGGCTCATGCGCTTCGAGCGAGACGAGATTGACGTTGCGGTGCTGGACGACAGTTGCCATTCGATGCCTGGAAGAACGCCCGTCCCGGATGGAAAGGCAGGCAGCCATGATGACGAGAAAGCCACGCCGCCGCAAGTATTCGCCAATCGGATAACCGACATCACAACAAACCATTGGCGAAATATGCCGCAAGGCAACATACTGCATCTGTCTCCTCTATTCTCTTCCAAGAAAATAGATTCAGCCCGCTGCTTGCAGCGGGCTTTTTTTTGTTCTCAGCACGCACAGGTCATTGGCTGGGTTGCCGCGTGCATCGGGATAGCGCGAGCGTCGCGCGCACAGCCTCCTGCCCGCGTAGCCGCTTTAGTGTACGATTGAGCCACTTTTGATGCACTCACAATAACAATCACCGATCCACAGGGTTTTCATGCTTGAACCTGGTAAGTTTTCCGGGCTCGCCGCCCATGTCGACTGGTCGCGCACCGCGCTGGGCGACGCCGCCCACTGGCCGCCGGAATTGCGCCTGACCGCCGATATCGTCCTCAATTCCCCGCTGCCGATGCTGCTGTGCTGGGGCCGCGAACGCGTCGCGCTGTTCAACGAGGCGTATGCGGCGCTGGCCGGGCCGTCGCATGCGGCCGCGCCGGGCGGCAACGTGCCGGCCATGCTGCCGGCGCCGCTGGCGGCCGCGCGCGCCGCCTTCGAGCAGGCGCTCCAGGGTGCCCCCTCGCGCCAAGTCCACCAGGCGCTCACCTTCATCAGTGCCGGCGGGCCGCTCAAGCGCGATTGCGACCTGTACTTCACGCCGATCCGCGACGCCGCGCAGGAAGTGCGCGGCGTGCTGTGCGCGCTGGCGCCGAGCGCGCCGCCGGCCGCTGCCGCGCCGGCCGCCGCCCTGCGCATCCTGGTGGTCGAGGACAACCTCGACTCGCAATACCTGGTGTGCGAGATGCTCAGCGCCTTCGGCCACGCCAACGACGGCGTCGCCCACGGCGAGGCGGCGCTGCAAAAGCTGGCCGCGCAGCCCTACGACGTGCTGTTCACCGACGTCAGCCTGCCCGGCATCTCCGGCATCGAGCTGGCGCGCCGCGCAGTGGCGGCCGATCCGCACCTGAAGGTGATCTTCGCCTCGGGCCACGGCGACGCCCTGCTGCGCCAGGTCGAGTTCCCCTACCTGTCGCTGCAGAAGCCCTACGAGATCGAACAGCTGCAAAAAGCGCTCGCTGACATCGCCCGGCAGCTCCAGGCCAGGGCGGCGTGAGGCCAACGGTGTGAATAGAACCGGCTCGTCTGCGCTAGAATCCGTTGCAGCCGGATGCATATTGCATACCAGCGCCGGCATTCACCTTTCAATCGCACACCGAACCATGATGCACACGACCACGACGACCGCCAGCATTCAGCGTCACGCGACGTTCCTCCGGGACCGAACGCGATGACCGGCGACGGTCGCGCCGAGGCGTGCACGCAAGGCATGTTGGAAAGCCTCGCCGATGCGTTCTGCGCGGTCGACCCGGACTGGCGCCTCACTTACCTCAACAACCGCGCCACGGCATTGCTGGCGCCGCCCGGCAGCACGCGCGCCGACCTGCTCGGCAGCGTGCTGTGGGATGACCTGCCCGACCTGCAAGGCGACTGCCAGCCGCTGTTCCGCCAGGCCTTGCAGGACGGCCAGAGCGCCGGCCACGTGTTTTTCCATGCCCGCCTCGGACGCTGGTTCGACCTGCGCGGCTATCCGTCGGCGCATGGCATGACGTGCCAGTTCCAGGACATCACCGAGCGCAAGGCCGAAGAGCAGGCAATCGTCGACGGCAGCAACCGGCTGCAGGTGGCGCTGGCGGCCGGACGCCTCGGCGACTGGCGCTGGGATGCCGGCACCGACCTCATCACGCTGGGCGCGCGCGCCGCCGAAATCTTCGGGCTGGCGGCGGAAACCCCGCTCGGCCTGACGCAGCTGCGCGAGCGCCTCCACCCGGCCGACCGCGACATGGTGCGCGACGAATTCCGCCATGTGTTCGCCCAGCACCACGACCTGAACGTCGAATGCCGTCTCGAGCTGCCCGATGGCGCGCTGCGCTGGATTTCCGTGGTCGGGCGCACCGACTACGCCGAGCACGACCGCCAGCGCCGCGTGCTCGGCATGACCGGCGTGGTGCAGGACATCAGCACCCGCAAGAGCGCCGAGGACACCTTGCGCCAGAGCGAGGAAGTGCTGCGCGCGCTGGCCAATTCGATTCCGCAGCTGGCCTGGATGGCGCAGGCCGACGGCGCCATCGTCTGGTACAACGAGCGCTGGTACGAATACACCGGCACCCGCCCCGAGCAGATGGCGGGCTGGGGCTGGCAATCGGTGCATGACCCGGAAGTGCTGCCGCTGGTGCTGCAGCGCTGGAACGAGTCGATCCGCACCGGCAATCCGTTCGACATGGAGTTCCCGATCCGCGGCGCCGACGGCCAGTTCCGCTGGTTCCTCACCCGCGTCAACGCGGTGCGCGACCGCTTCGGCCACGTGGTGCGCTGGTTCGGCACCAACACCGACGTCGACCAGGTCAAGCGCGTGCAGCAGGCGCTGCGCGACGAATCGAACGTGCTCGAACTGCTCAACAGCACCGGCAGCGCGCTGGCGCGCCAGCGCGACCTGCGTTCGCTGCTGCAGACCGTCACCGACGCCGCCACCGGCATCAGCGGCGCGCGCTGCGGCGCCTTCATCTACCACGGCAGCGACGGCGCCGGCGAGCCGTTCACGCTGACCACCGTGGCCGGCGCCGCCACCGAAGAATTCGCGCACTTCGGCCCCGCCGCGGCCGGCGACGGCGTGGTGCGCTACGACGACGTCCGCACCATCGCCGGCTACGAGGCGATCCCGCCATGTTGCATGCGCGACGGCCAGCCGGCGCTGCGCAGCTTCCTGTCGGTGCCGGTGGTGGCGCGTTCCGGCGAGGTGCTGGGGCGGATGATGTTCGGCCATCCCGAGGCCGCCATCTTCACCGAGCGCACCGAGCGCATCATCGGCGGCATCGCCGCCCAGGCCGCGGTCGCGATCGACAACACGCGCCTGTATGAAGCGGCTCAGCGCGCCGCCGAAGAACGCAAGGACCTGCTCGAGAGCGAACGGCTGGCGCGCGGCGAAGCCGAGCGCACCAGCCAGATGAAGGACGAGTTCCTGGCCACCCTGTCGCACGAGCTGCGCACGCCGCTGTCGGCCATCCTCGGCTGGGCCCAGGTGCTGCGGCGCGGCACGCGCGACACGGCCGACCTGCAGAAAGGCCTGCAGACGATCGAACGCAATGCGCGCGCCCAGGCCCAGCTGATCGAAGACCTGCTTGACATGAGCCGCATCACCTCCGGCAAGGTGCTGCTCGACATGCAGACGCTGGCGCCGGCCGTGTTCATNNGCCGGCAGCGTCGAGATCGCCGTCAGCGATTCCGGCGCCGGCATCGCCCCCGAATTCATCACCCACGTGTTCGAGCGCTTCCGCCAGGGCGATGCCTCGACCACGCGCCAGCATGGCGGCCTCGGGCTTGGCCTGTCGATCGTCAAGCACCTCATCGAGCAGCACGGCGGCACCGTGCGCGTGGCCAGCGAAGGCGCAGCGCGCGGCGCCTGCTTCACGGTCGAACTGCCGGCCGCGACGCCGCAGCTGATCGCGGCGCGGCCCGACCGCGCGCCGTACAGTCCGCCTTCACCGCTGACCCCGGACATCGTGCTGCGCGACCTGTCGCACGTGAAGGTGCTGGTGGTCGACGACGAGCCGGACGCGCGCGACCTGATCAAGCGCATCTTGTCGGACTGCAACGCCATCGTCACCACCGCGCCGAGCGCGCGCGCCGCCCTTGCGGCATTCAGCGATGCGCGTCCGGACGTGCTGCTGAGCGACCTCGGCATGCCCGACATGGACGGCTTCGAACTGCTGGCCCAGGTGCGCGCGCTCGGCAGCGCCGCCGGCGGCAACCTGCCGGCCGTCGCGCTGACCGCCTTCGCCCGCTCGGAAGACCGCCTGCGCGCGCTCGAAGCCGGTTTCGCGGCGCACATTTCCAAGCCCGTCGAACCGAGCCAGCTGATCGCTACGGTAGCGAAAATGGTCGGTCCGCAGCCCCCCTGAAACGTTCCTAAGAGCAAGATAGTTGCTCCTACTGTCGCGCGCGCCACTGTCCTACAAGAAACTATCGGAAGTTTGTTACACTGTCCGCAGATAAAGCAGGAGTGTTGCCGGATTCTGCCGCAAATGCGCAAGCGACGATCCGCCTCACCCGCACGCCCAGGTTCAATTGGGTCCAAGATATTGCGCTATTGCCGAGACCACGCATGCCGAGCCGAGAAGACATATTAAACGCCAAGATCCTGGTGGTAGACGATTCCCCCGACAATATCGAATTGATGGAAGAGATATTGCGGGAGGAAGGCTACACCAGCGTCAGCTCGACCATGCTGCCGGAGCAGGTGTGCCCGCTCCATCGCCAGCATAATTACGACCTGATCCTGCTCGACCTGCAGATGCCGGGCCTGAACGGCTTCCAGGTCATGAAAGGCCTGAAGGAAATCGAACAGGGCGGCTACCTGCCGGTGCTCGCCCTCACCGCCCAGCCGAGCTTCAAGATTGCCGCGCTGGAAGCGGGCGCCCGCGACTTCATCAGCAAGCCGTTCGACCTGCTCGAAGTGCACAAGCGCATCCACAACATGCTCGAGGTGCGCCTGCTGTACCGCGAACTGGCCCAGTACAGCCGCGCGCAGCAGGAACTGGCGCTGCACGACCCGCTGACCGGGCTGCCGAACCGGCGCCTGCTGGAAGACCGCATCGAGACCACCTTGCAGCATGCCAGCCGCAATCATCACAAGGCGGCCATCATGTACCTCGACCTTGACGGCTTCAAGGCGATCAACGACACCTACGGCCATGCCTATGGCGACGAGGTGCTGAAGACGATCGCCCAGCGCCTGCTGGCCAACTCGCGCAAGGAAGACACCGTGGCGCGCCTGGGCGGCGACGAATTCATGGTGGTGCTGGGCGAAGTGGGCGGCCTGGCCGACGCGCACGGACCGGCGGCCAAGCTGGTCGAGGCGGTGTCGGAGCCGATCTTCGTCAACGACCTGACCTTGCAGCTGTCGACCAGCATCGGCATCAGCATCTATCCGGACGACGCCGAGACCGTCGACGCGCTCATCAGCATCGCCGACTACGCGCTGTACGAAGCCAAGCGCGGCGGCAAGAACCGCTTCTGCGCCACGTCGGCGCAGCCGGCGGCGAAGGTGCCGGCGGTCCCGGTCCCTGTGGAGCTGGCGCCGCGCAGCTGATCGCACATATTGCCGAACGCAAAAAAGCCAGCTGATTAGCTGGCTTTTTCAATTGCGCGCCATTCCGACTTCGGTGCCTCAGCATGGATTCCCGCAGGCGCGGGAATGACGGTTTTTAAGCTGATAGCTTAAGAGCCGTCGTTCCCGGGCTCGGCGCCCCCCTTGGCGGGAATCCATGCTGAGCTCGGGTTCAGGAAACGATTGCCGTTACTTGGATTTGGTGCTCTTGCCGCTGGTGCTCGTTTCGACCTTGCCGGCACTCTGGTGGTCGCTGCTGGCGTTGACCATCTCAGGCGGCACTTCGATGCGGGTGATGCCGGCATCGACCGAAATCGGGTCGCTCGCCGGGAACGTCATCTCGACCGCGTCGTCGAGCAGTGTTTCCTTGGCCAGCTGCTCCTTGGTGTCGGTCTCTTCTTCGGCCAGCGTCTTGATCGCGTTGGCCCACTTGACGAAGCGCAGGTCGGCCAGTTCGCCGATCGTGTTGACGCCGAACGCCTGGCTCAGCGCGCGCGCATCCGACGGGCTGACGCCACGCAAGGCGCTGATCGGCGCTTCGACCAGCTCGCGGAAGCATTTGGTCGTGAATTTGTCATCTACAATCGTTTCGATATTCATATTGTGTCCTTTCAGGGTGGGCAGCCGGTTCGCCATCGCATGGTGGAACTGGACATGTTCCTACTATGTCATAGCCCCTTCCGGGGGTATGTGCGGCACCGTACAATCTGAACAGATAGCCCTTCCCCACGCGTGCGTTTTGACTTCACCAAAGGCCATTGCTATCATGGCTGGCGCCGCTTTGCAGCGGGGTGCGCCACGGTGACAAAACGTGCGTACCGGAAACACCGTTTCTGCTATCCTGTCCGTCGGGCAGTAAAACAGCCCCAACTACCTAGACCCAGTAGCGCAGGAATGCCGTGCCAAAAACAGAAAAACAGAAGATCCTGGTCGTCAACGACGACGCGGCAAGCCTGCTGGCACTGACCAGCTTGCTTGACCTGTGGGCGAACGAGACCAACTACGAAGTGATGGCCGCCCGCTCGGGCCAGGAAGCATTGCGCCAGGTCTTGCTGCACGACTTCGCCGTGATCCTGCTCGACGTTAACATGCCCGGCATGGACGGCTTCGAAACCGCCGAAGCGATCCACCAGCGCGTGCGCTCGGCCGACATCCCGATCATCTTCGTGACCGCCTTCCTGGCCGATGAGATCGACCGCCTGAAAGCCTACCAGCGCGGCGCCGCCGACTTCCTGTTCACCCCGGTGATCCCGCAGATCCTGCACGCCAAGGTGTCGGTGTTCGTGGCGCTGGCGATGAAGAACGAGGAACTCAAGCGCCAGACCCACAAGCTGAGCCAGCGCACCACCGAGCTGACCGCCACTAACAAGCGCCTGACGCGCGAGATGGAAGAGCGGCAGGCGGCGGAACGCTCGAACCACGCCAAGGACGAATTCCTGGCGATGCTCGGCCACGAACTGCGCAATCCGCTGTCGGCGATCAGCAGCGCCGCCTCGCTGATCGGCCTGGCCGGCGCCGGCCCCGACACCATCGGCCGCGCCAAGGTCATCATCCAGCGCCAGAGCCAGCACCTGTCGCGCATCGTCGACGACCTGCTCGACCTGTCGCGCGCGATGTCGGGCAAGATCCTGCTGGCGCGCCAGCCGCTGGAAGTGTCGGCGCTGGTCAACGCCTGCCTCGATACCTTCAAGGCCACCGGGCGCACCGGCAGCTACCAGATCAACGTCGACCTGGCCCCGGGCTGGGTGGACGGCGACCCGACCCGCCTCGAGCAGATCGCCACCAACCTGATCGATAACGCGCTCAAATACACGCCGTCCGGCGGCACCATCGACATCGCGGTCACGCCCGACGAGGACCACGACCAGGTGGTGCTGACCGTGCGCGACACCGGCGTCGGCATCGCCGCCGACCTGTTGCCCCATGTGTTCGATGTGTTTGTGCAGGGCAGCATCACGATCGACCGCTCGCAGGGCGGCCTGGGCATCGGCCTGGCGCTGGTGCGCCGGCTGGTCGAACTGCATGGCGGCAGTGTCAGCGCGCAAAGCGAGGGCACCGGCCAGGGCAGCGTGTTCGAAATCCGCCTGCCGCGCGCGGCCGAGATGGTCGTCCAGGTGCCGTGCGCGCAGGCGGGCATCGACAGCGGCAAGCCGACCGTGCTGCTGATCGAAGATAACGAGGATGGGCGCGAGATGATGGCGACCATGCTGGGCGCCTACGGCTATTCGGTGCAGCAAGCCGCCGACGGCGTGCAGGGCGTGCAGATGGCCCATGCCGTCGCGCCCGACGTGGCGCTGGTCGATATCGGCCTGCCCGGCATCGACGGCTACGAAGTGGCACGGCGCCTGCGCAAGGACGACGCGACGCGCCGCATCAAGCTGATCGCGCTGACCGGCTACGGCCTGGCGGACGACCAGCGGCAGGTGATGGAAGCCGGCTTCGACCTGCACCTGGTGAAACCGGTCGATATCAACCATCTGCTCGAAGCGATCGGCAGCTTTTCGCCGGCGGTGGCGGCCGTCAAGTAAGGCACCGCCAGTGCACGCAAATGGGGCTCCGCGGAGCCCCATTTTTCATCCGTCGCGACCGCGACATTACATCGTGGCGGCCAGTTCGTCCTTGCGCATCGCCATCTCGCTGCCGAGCGCGGCCATGTCGAGCCTGGCCTTCTTCGCCATCGGGAACATTTCTTTTTCCTCCTCGCCGGCGTGATGGTCGACCTGCTCGCCGAGCACCTTGACCTTGGCGTCGTACAGGTCGTCTTCCGGATCCATCTCCTCGATCTGCGCGATCAGGTCCTTGGCGCCGGCGTGTTCGACTTCCGCTTCGTCGAGCAGGTCGGCCGCTTCCTTGCTGGCCGCGCGCAGGGCCGGATAGAAAATTTCTTCCTCAACCGTGGCGTGCAGCGTCAACGCGGTGCAGATCTGGTCGGCGAGCTTTTTCTTGCCGGCCTTGGCGCGGTCGCCCAGCTCGTCATACTGTTTGAACATCGCCTTCACTTCCTTGTGATCGGCGGTCAGCATGGCAATGGCATCGATTGGTTTGGCGGTCATGAGGGCTCCCTGGTTGGTTTAATAGTGGCGAAATGCCAAGCGGCCAGATTGCCTTTGAAAATACCAACAGTCGGTACGGCACTTCACATTCGTCCATGGCGCACGGCCCGGTCCGACCCCGGCGACAGGCGCGCGCCAGCTGTTGTATGATCTGGGAAACTTTCCACAGAGCCCTCCATGACCGCTTCGGTACCTCCACCTTCTGACACGCCATCGGATCGCCTGGCGGCGGCGCGCAACGCCGACCTGTCGGAGCTGCTCGGCCACGTCACCACCAGCTGGGACGACCAGCGCCGCCTGCTGGCGCGCCAGCTGCACGACAGCCTCGGCTCGTCGATGACGGCGCTGACCATGCACCTGGCCTTGCTGACGCACCAGCTGCCGAAGGAGCCGGCGCTGCTCGACCGCAGCGCGCAGATGAAGCAGCTGCTGATGAACATCATCGAAGCGAACCGCGAGATGCAGCTGTCGCTGTGGAACGACAAGCTCGAATTTCTCGGCGTCAAGGCCGCCATCAGTGAACTGGTGGCGCACTTCCGCGACACCCACAAGATCGAAACCCGTGTCAGCCTGCCGGAACACGACACCCATTACCCGCGCCTGCAGGGGGTTGCCCTGCTGCGCTGCCTGGAGGAAGGGCTGGCGAACATCGCCGCCCATGCCAACGCCACCGAGGTGGACGTGATCCTCGACGACGATGGCGACCAGGTGATGCTGACGGTGCGCGACAACGGCGTCGGCATCGGGCCGGCGCCGCTGGCATCCGCGGCGAGCGAGCGCCACGGCTTGCGCACCCTGCGCGAGCGGGCCGCCTACCTGGGCGGCCGCCTGAGCGTGGCGCCGCAAGCCCAGCGCGGCACCGTGCTCACATTGATCCTGCCGCGCCGCGACAGCGAGGGCGACGCGCTCAGTGCAGCTTGACCAGCGGCGTGGTGCGGCGAATCAGGAAGCGCGCCAGCGCCAGCAGGCCGGTGCGCATCGTGCCGAGCACCGCGCGGTGATGCAGCAGGTGCAGGCTCAGGTACATCATGCGGGCGAAGAAGCCCTCGACGAACCAGTTAAATCCCCGTAACGCCCCCATCAGGCTGCCCACCGAGGTGGTGCTGCCGACCGACACCAGCGAACCGTAATCAGTATAGGCGTAGCCCTGCTGCTGCGGCGGCTTGCCGGCCGCCTGCAGCAGGAAGGTCTGGCGCAGGAAATCGGCTTGCTGGTGGGCGGACTGGGCGCGCGGCGGCACCGGCTTGCCGTTGCGGTCGATGCAGGCGGCGCAGTCGCCCAGCGCGTAGATGTGGTCGCTGCCCTTGACGCGCAGCCAGGCGTCGACCTCGAGCTGGCCGCCGCGGTTGGTCGGCAGCCCCAGCGTCGACAGCAGCTGCGGCGCGCGGATGCCGGCCGCCCACACGCACAGGTCGGCGCGGTAGCTGTGGCCGGCGGCGTCGGTCACCCGCCCCGGCTCGATCGCCGTCACCTTGCATTCGGTCACCACCTTGATGGCGCGCTGCCCGAGCAGCGCCAGCGCCGCGCCGGACACCCGCTCCGGCAGCGGCGCCAGGATGCGCGGCGCCCCTTCGAGCAGCGTGATGTGGACGTCGCGCAGCGCCTCGAGGTGCTCGAAACCGTAATTGGCGTACACCCCGCTCGCTTCGCGCAGCTCGGCGGCCAGCTCGACGCCGGTGGCGCCGCCGCCGATGATGACGATGTCGACCGCCGCTTCCCTGCCCTCGCTCTTTTCCTGGTCGGCCATCGCCAAGAGGCGCAGCAACTTGAGGCGGAAGCGCTCGGCATCCTCGGTCGCGTTGAGCGAGATGGTGTGTTCGGCGGCGCCGGGCACGCCGAAATAGTTGGAGGTGCTGCCCACCGCGATCACCAGCTTGGCATAGTCGACGCTGCGCTCGGGCAGCACTTCCTCCTGCGCGGCGGTGCTGACCGCGCCGATCCGCAGGCGCCGGGCGGCGGCGTCGAGCGCCAGCAGCGGACCGTAGACGAAGGTAAAGCCATTGTCGTGCGCCAGCATCTGGTACGACAGGCCTTCCTGGTGGATGTCGAGGGTGCCGGCGGCCACCTCATGCAGCGACGGCTTCCAGATGTGATACAGCCGGCTGTCGACCAGCATCACCTTCGACGGGCCCAGCTTGCGGCCCAGTTTGCAGGCCAGCTCGAGCCCGCCCGCGCCCCCACCCACCACCACGATCTCGCTGCGCAATCGATTCTCCCCGTAAAAAAGAAAATGGCGCGTTCGAAGTTATCGAACACGCCATAGTCTACTATGCCGCGGCTATCGCGGCTGGGCGGGGATTAATCGCCGTGTTTGCCGTGGCCGTTGCCATGACCGTTGCCGTGGCCATTGCCGTTGCCATTGCCGTGGCCCTTGCCGTGGTCGTCGTCACGGTCGTTGTCACGACGCTCGTCGCGGCGGTCGTCGCGATAGCCGTCACGCACGATCACCGGGCGCGGCTGCTCGCGGAAGTGTTGCTGGCGATAGCGTGGCGCGTAGGTGTTGTTGTACCAGCCATCCTGGACGAAGTACACTTGCTGGCCGCAGGCGTTGTATTCGCGGCAGTGCTTGTTCCAGTGCTTGCGGTGGCCTTCCGGCACGCGCAGGTACATTGGCTGGCCGACATAGCGCACCTGGCGCTCGACGATGACGGGCTGCGCGTAGTACACCGGTGGCGGCGCGTAGCCGCCGATGTCGATGTGACCGTAGAAATTCGGCTGGCCGATGTTGATGCTGACCTGGGCGCTGGCTGGCGCGGCGGCGCCGGCGGCTGCGGCGAAAATGGATGCGGCAATAATCAGGCTTTTCATGAGTGACCTCTTTTCGTTATGCAGGCAAATCTGCCTGGAATGAAAACAAGTTTATCAGATGCAACAGGGAACTCTGTGCGGTAGGCCACCCTATTTACATCTATTACCAGCGCTTACATATTG
>CXWL01003402.1_pt1 | contig 19086 bp, 16 predicted proteins | sample 590931 | NCBI WGS metagenome assembly CXWL01 (sample SAMEA3498368, study PRJEB10139) | groundwater metagenome | biome: water well; material: biofilm material | place: Germany | collected 2015-04-27 | reverse complement strand
TCATTACGTTTATCACAAAATGAAATAAAAGATGCATTTTCTAAAGTATCTAAAAATAAAATAGATGCAATACGATTATCTAAATCTAGACTGGAAAAAACTGAATCTGCTGTAAAATCTATTTTAAAAAATAAAACTATCAACATAGATGGAATCAAAATTTCAAAGAAATTTGTACCAATACAAAGTGTGGGATGCTATATTCCAGGTGGTTTAGCAAGATATCCAAGCTCTGTTATAATGTCTGTAATTCCTGCAAAAATTGCAGGAGTCNNNAGTCAAGAGAATAGTAGTTGTATCTCCTCCTAATTTTGATGGAAAAATTGATCCGTTAACTATCGTAGCTGCAAATCTATGTGGTGCAAATGAAATTTACACAGTCGGAGGTGCTCAAGCAATTGCCGCATTATCATTTGGCACAAAATCCATATCTAAAGTAGACAAAATAGTTGGACCAGGTAGCCCATTTGTAACAATTGCCAAGTCAATGGTTAGTAAGAAGACAGCGATTGATATGCTTGCAGGTCCTACCGAATTAGGAATTATTGCAGATGCAACTGCAAACCCACGTTATATCGCACTAGATCTCATCTCTCAATCAGAACATAGTAATGATACTTTTTGTTATTTAATAACAACTTCAGAAAAACTTGCAAAATCTGTAGATAAAATTATTACAGAATTATCTAATAAAATCAAGAGAAGTGATTTTGTAAAAACCAGTCTTAAGGAAAATGGCTTTATTGCAATCTGCAAGAATAATTCAGACATGATAAAACTTGTAAATGAATTGGCCCCTGAACACCTACAAATTATGACAAAAAATCCCAATATTTTTGCATCAAAAATCACCTCTTCTGGATTAGTATTGCTAGGAAATTACACTCCGTCATCCGCAAGTGACTATCTTTTAGGCTCAAATCATATTTTACCTACAAATGGATTTGGTAAAATAAGGGGATCTCTCTCAGTTTTGGACTTTATCAAGATAGACACTCAGATATCTACTTCAAAATCACTTCTATCCAAAATTTCAAAATACATGGAAATATTTACCGAAGCAGAAGGACTCCCAAATCACTATGAAGCAGTACGAGGTAGAATACAATGAAAAAAGATTGGCTTGATAAAAAAATTAAAGAATTTTCTTCTATTGGAGGATATCAAAAACCAGAGCTGCTTCATGATGCACTTAAACTTGATTCTAATGAAAACTATGTTATCTCTAAACAATTTCAACAAGATCTAATTACTAACGCAAAAAAAAATTGCGATGTCAGAGAATATCCTTTAGGAGGAGTAGAACGTTTGATTAATCAACTCTCAAAATTTCTTAAAGTGCATTCTTCTATGATCGGAGTTGGAAATGGCTCTGATCAAATACTGGATTTAATACTTTCAAATTTTGCATCAAAGCAAACCATAGTCCTTACATCAAATCCCACATTTGGATTTTTTGAAGAAAGATGCAAACTGTACTCTATTCCTGTATTTGCGATTCCTTTTTCAAGTGACATGACATTAGATGTCAAAGAATTTCTCAAAGTATCCAAAAATACAGATATATTGTATCTTGATTCTCCAAACAATCCAACTGGATTTCAGTTCCAAAAAAATGATTTACAAAAGTTAGTGAAATCATTTGATGGATTAATAATAATCGATGAAGCGTACGGCGAATTTGGTGATTTTTCTTTATCTAATATGGTAAAATCCCAAGAAAATCTAGTTGTTGTACAAACACTCTCAAAGTCATTTGGTTTAGCTGGTTTAAGATTGGGATATTTTATTGCAAACAAAAAATTTACAGATGCCTTTAATCATGTCTTACAATATCCATATCCAGTTAGTACACTTACAATTGAATCTGCAATTTTAGCATTGGAACAATCTGCTCAAATGAAGGAAGCAGTCAAAACAATCAAAGAAGAGAGAAAAAGAATAATTGAAAATCTTAGAAAATATGATACCTTTCAAGTCTTTGATTCCAAGGCTAATTTTGTACTCTTTGATGCTCATGGCTCTCACAAAAGAGTCTTTGACGCCCTTGCAGAACAAGGAATATCTATTAGAAAATTAGGAAAAATTGGAAAGCATGACGGCTGCCTTAGAGTTACAGTTGGAACTAAGGAAATGAACTCTAAATTTTTACTTGCAATTCGTGATTTGTTAGGATGATGTTATCAAAAAAACAACCGGGAATCTACACTGATGATTCTGTTTTAGATAATTTGATCTCTGCAGATGGAATAATATTTGATTGTGATGGTGTTTTAATTGATATTACAAAGTCTTATGATCTTACGATAGATAAAACTGTAAAATACGTTTTAGAAAATTTTTCTCAAATTACTGATAGTATTAAAATTGATTCTAAAATTATTGATGGATTCAAATCTAGTGGTGGATTTAATGATGAGGTTGATTTAACATATGCATCAATTCTTTCTCTGGTTGCTGCAAAAAAATTAAACAAATCTCAACATGAATTTATTTTTGATGTGATATCTAATGCTGACTCTTCAGGAATTTCATCCATAGAAAAATATCTTGAGAAACTTGTTGATATTAGTGATATTAAAAACAAACTATCATATCCTGGAACTCATCATGATAATCCATTATACAAAATATTTGATCAAATCTTTTATGGTCCTGAACTCTATCTCAAACTCTTCAAACAATCATCTCAATTTTCAGAACCTGGTTTGATAGAAAATGATGTTGTTATAGTGAATGATTTTCTAGTTGAAAAACTAGAAAAAAGATTCTCTTCAAAACTCTCAATTGTATCTGGACGAGGAAAAGAATCGATTAGATATTCTCTTAAATCATTATTAGATAAATTTGATCTGAAAAATTCTGTATTTTTGGAAGATGAGCCAAGGGAATTTGCAAAACCAAATCCTGAATCTCTAATTCGTTCAATTAATGGGATGAGCTGTAATCATTGTATTTACGTTGGAGATTCAATGGAGGATTTTATCATGGCTAAAAAAGCTACAGAGCAAGGCTGTAAAGTTATTTTTTGTGGAATTATAGGAACCAGTAAAAATCCACAAGAGAAATTAGAATTATTTCAGCATAATGGGGCTAAATTAGTCTTGGAATCTATCAATTTATTGCCGAAGGTAGTGGATTATCCGCATGATGGACTTCCTAATTCATAGAGATCATATGACCATAGATACATGCTACAGTTAGAGGTGTTCTCTCCAAAGGCGTAACTTCCCTACATCCCGTAGGTAGACTGTCTATTCCTCTCTGTTTTATATTCAGAGATGCATTATAGTCTCTATCAATAACAAGACCACAATATGGACAGTGATGTGTTCTAACTGCCAGAGATTTTTTTACTGTTTTACCGCAACCAGAACAACACTGGCTGGTTCCAGATGCGAATATCTTTCTAAATAGAATACCAGCGTTTGCAGCTTTGTATTCTAGTTTTTGGAAAAACGAATTCCAAGAAGAATCAGATATCGATTTTGCTAGGTGATGATTCTTTACCATGTTTTGTATTTTTAGTTCTTCGACAAATATTGTATCGTAATTATCAACATAATGTCTCGATACTTTATGTAGAAAATCATTTCGTTGATATTTTATTTTTTGATGTATTCTAGCGAGTCTTAGTTTTTGTTTGAATCGATTAGATGATCCTTTAACTTTTCTTGATAATTTTATTTGAGATCGCTTTAGTTTTTCTTCAGATTTTCTCAGTATTTGAGGATGTGTTATTACATAACCGTTTGAATCGTAACAATAGTTGTTTATTCCTACATCTATTCCTACTATTTTCTTTCTCAGTAAAGAACATGCTTTTTTGCATTCATTTTCACAAACCACTATTGTGTGCCATGCTCCTGTAATCTCCCTTTTCACATGAATCTCTTTTATCTTACCCAGTATCTTTCTATGAATGACACACTTGATCTTCCCAATCTTGGAGAGTTTGATAGTATTGTCTGGCAAAAGCTTGAATCCCGATTGGTTGTAGTTGATACTGTTGTATCTTGATTTTGGCTTGAATCTCAATTTTCCTATTTGTTTACCCTTCTTGGATAAAGAGGACAATACCTTGAGATTGCTGTAAAATTGCCACAGAACCATTTGAGCTACTTTGCTGTATACCTTGTCTTTTGGAATCATATATGGAATCATTCTTTGCAATTCATCAAATTTTAGTTTGTAGCCTTCCTTGTATGCAAGATGGGATTCAAAAATAAAATCATTGTATAACATTCTGCATGAATCTATTGCGTCATTCAATCTTGATTCTTGTGTCTTTGTAGGATACAAACGGAACTTGTAGCTAGAAACAATCAATGCTGTTTTTTGTTCCTGCACACATTATACAACATCTGGTTATTGTGATATAATTTACATCGTATGCTCTAAAAATATAATAATTTTCACTCACAACTGTTAAATTTAGAATAAGACAAAGTACAACTTCCGTGAAAAATATGATACCAAGAAAAAGCTCCATAAATCGTAGTACAAAAGAAACTACAGTATCTGTCTCTGTTAATTTGGATGGAACAGGAAAAACGACAATTCAAACTGGAATTAATTTTCTCGATCATCTAATCACCTCATTTGGAAAACATGGGATGATGGATCTCAAGGTTAATGCAAAATCCAATGACAAAATTGAACACCACTTGATTGAAGACACTGCAATTACTATAGGCTTGGCCATTGACAAAGCTTTGGGGACAAGAAGTGGAATTACTAGATTCAGCTATGCATCTGTACCGATGGATGAATCTCTAGCTGAGGCTTCAATTGATCTAGTGAAAAGACCATTCTGGAAATTAGTCTTGTCACTCAAACGAAACACAATTGAAGATATCTCAAAAGAGGATTTGGAACACTTTTTCCAATCACTTCTTCAAAACCTAAACAGCTGTATTCACCTCACTGTAAAGTATGGAGATAACGATCATCATAAAGTAGAAGCTGCCATCAAATCACTGGCTGTTGCATTTAGAGAGGCATCTTCATATGACAAAAAACAAAAAGGCATTCCAAGTACAAAAGGTTCAATGTAATGGTAAATCTTGCAATATTTGATTATGGTGCTGGAAATATTTTTAGCCTAAAAAATTCACTTGAAAAAACAGGAGCTACAGTAGATGTTATTACTGATTTTGACAAGCCAAATATTTACTCTGGGTTATTACTTCCAGGAGTGGGGAATTTTGATCCTGCAATCAAAAACATATGTAAATCATCAACAACTGACTTTAACGATTATGTCAAAGACAATACTCCTGTTTTAGGAATTTGTCTTGGTATGGAAATGTTTTTTGAAAAAAGTGAAGAAGGAAATGAAAAGGGATTAGGTGTAATTAAGGGCGATGTAATTATTCTTCCATCGTTAATGAAAGTTCCACATATGGGCTGGAATAATTTGGAAATTAAAAAATCTGGTAAAATACTTGAAGGAGTAAAGGATGATGCTTGGGTATATTTTGTACATTCGTATAGGGTAAAGCCTGCAAACAATGATGTAATTACGGCAGAATCTGATTATGGAATCAAGGTACCTGCAGTTGTTGAACAAGGTAACTTTTTTGGAACACAGTTTCATCCAGAAAAGTCTGGAAAAATAGGAAAAATCATAATTCAAAACTTTCTAGATGTGTGTAAAAAATGAAAGTTATCCCTGCAATTGATCTGATGAATGGTCAAGTAGTACGACTTTACAAAGGTGATCCTAACCAAAAAACTGTATACAGTGACAATCCAATTGAGGTAGCAAAAAAATGGGAAGCAAACGGTGCCGATATGCTTCATTTAGTAGATCTTGATGCAACTTTGGGTAGGGGCTCAAATCTTATAATAATTAAAAAAATTCTTGAACAGATTTCAATTCCAGTTCAAGTTGCTGGTGGACTAAGAGATGAATCACTGATAACTGATGTTTCAAAAATTTCTAACAGAGTTGTTTTAGGTACATTGGCATTCAAAGACAAATCTATATTAAAAAAATTATTGTCAAATTTGGGACCTGAAAAAATTGTAATCTCTGTTGATCATATTGATGGTGAAATAGTGATACATGGATGGCAAAAAGAAACAGGCATTAAGTTAATTGACGCTATGCAAGAATTTCTTGCAATGGGATTTTCTGAATTCTTATTGACAAATGTTAGTCGTGATGGAACATTGCAAGGACCTGATTTGGAATTTTTGGAGCAAGCATGTCAATTAGATAACGCACATGTAATTGCAAGCGGAGGGATTTCAAATATAAAAGATATACAAGATGTAAAACAAAAAAATGCGTTTGGTGTAATACTAGGTAAGGCACTTTATGAGAATAAAATTTCAATTGTAGAGGCAAAACAAATAGCATGACTCTTACAAAAAGAATAATTCCATGTCTTGATGTAAAAAATGGTCGAGTAGTAAAGGGTCTTCATTTTGAATCAATTAAGGATGCAGGAGACCCTGTAGAATTGGCTGAAAAATATAGTAATGATGGTGCAGATGAACTTGTTTTCTTGGATATTACTGCATCTGATGAACAAAGAAAAACAATTAAGGATTTGGTTAGAAAAATTGCAAAAGTAATTGATATTCCATTTACAGTTGGAGGTGGTGTAAAATCATTGGAAGATGCAAGAAATATTTTACTTAATGGTGCTGATAAAGTAGGAATCAATACAGGTGCAATAAAAAATCCTCTAGTAATTACTGAACTAATGGAACTATTTGGAAGGCAGTGTGTTGTAGTTGCAATTGACGCTAAAAGAAATTTTGATATTCAAAAAGACAAAAATATCTTTTCAGAGAATGGACAACAATTTTGGTTTGAAGTTTTCATTTATGGTGGAAAGGAAGCAACTGGAATTGATGTCATTGATTGGGCAAAAAAAGCTGAAAAACTCGGTGCAGGGGAAATACTTCTTACTAGCATTGATAAAGATGGCACAAAAGATGGATATGATATTTTACTAACTAGGGAAATTGTCAATTCTGTGTCTATTCCAGTAATAGCTTCTGGTGGCTGTGGTAAACCAGATGATATGGTGGATGTTTTTAAGAAATCAAATGTTGATGCCGCTTTGGCAGCTTCTATATTTCACTATCAAACTCATGGTGTAAATGGAGTAAAGATGTATCTTAAAGACAAGCAAATTCCTGTAAGATTGTGAATTTAATAGAATTTTAAGACAATATGATCAATATCATATCATTTGTAAATTCAGTTAAATAATGAAAATAATGAAGAATTTACTGATTTCAATATTTTTGAATCAACCTTACCAATTTTTTTAATAACCAATGTCTTTTCTAAAGTAAATATCTTGTTGAATTTTATCCTACTCTTCTTTGGAATTGTTCCATTCTCCATACAATTTGAATCTAATAAAATAGAATGATCCTTGTTATTCAAATTTGAAGTAATTCCACAACAGACAAAATCAAGTGAAGACTTGTTATATGCTGTATTTGATAATATGAGAACTGGACGTGGTTTTGTCTGTGACATATTGGTAAACGGAAACGGCACCAATACTATATCTCCAGCTTCAAAAGTTATTCCAGATTTCGTCATATTTACTATCCCATAATTTTTTTGCGGTTCTTTCAGAAAGCTTTGTCAAAGGATCAAAATCATCTTCCATTTGTTTTGTCATACTTGTAGCCTTTTGAATCAAAATCTTTTCGTTTTTGGCAGTAAGCACTAACCTATCCCCTTTTTTGATTCCAAGCAGTATTCGAATCTCTCTTGGTATTGCGATTTGACCTTTTTCAGATACATTTACTGTCTTTAGTGTAGCTTCGCTCATACGTAAAGTAAGAAATTTCTTACTTATAAACAATAATCAAATGTACTTAACAGGAAATCTAGTGGCAGAAGATTGAATGTTTTAAGATAATCACCCCAATCATAAATGGTGGTATTTCTCGCTAACAATATAAAACACAGAACCAAATTTACGTCATGAAAAAATCAATTGACGACATCGATTTTTCAAAAAATGATGGACTAGTTCCAGTAATTGTTCAAGATGTAAATACAAAAGACGTATTGACTCTAGCTTACTCTAACAAGGAATCACTTGAGCTGACTACAAAAACTGGTAACTCTTGGTTTTGGAGTCGTTCTAGAAATAAACTTTGGATGAAAGGCGAAGAATCTGGGAACACACAAAAAGTAAAAGAAATTCTTGTTGATTGCGATTCTGATGCAATTATTTATTTTGTAGAGCCATCAGGACCAGCTTGTCATACAGGTGAGAAAGTTTGTTTTCACAATAATTTGGAATGATAATTTAACATACAGATTCTATATCTGTTGATGGAACAACATCTTTTGTTATCTCAAAATTTAGATTTGGATAATCTGTTCCTCTGAAAATCATTACCCAATTTCCTATTATGTCGTCAACTGAACACAGTCCTCTGGCTTTTGAAATTTGAGGTTCTAGATAGTAATTGAATGCTGGTTTTGCAGCTCCATCAAATGGAATGGTCAAATATACTGAGTAATGTGTATCATTTAATGGTCTCATAACTGCAATCTGACCTTTTTCGTTTACATCTAATCCGCCAATTACTATGAAAATCTTTTCACCTATGGCATATTTACTTCGATCAATTTGAAATGGTCCTGATGTAATCCACTCTCTTTCTTTTGGTGAATATTCGTTTTTTAAATTAATTTTTTCAATTTCATCTAATTTTTCTTGAATCTCTGGTGTTTCAGGTTCTGGTTTTATTTCTCTATTTAATGTGTCTTCAACTTCTATCACATCTGATTTTTCACTGGATATCAAAACTATAGCTAAAATAATTACAAAAACACTGACTCCTGTCACAATACCTATTGTTAGTCCTTTTTTCACGTATTTTATTTTCCAAAAATCTCTAAAAACCTTTCTCATGATTGGAACATCTCTAAAACATAGATTTTCCCTAAATTTTTCTTCAAACTGTGTTAATTCTATAAATTTTTTATAAATACTGATAAACTTTCATTATATTTTTTACTCAGTAAAGTTAAGCAGTACTTAACTTGATATTAGGATTTTTTATGTATAATCTGAAAGGAGGGACTGATCTTGGCTAGAACATCATTACAATGCAGAGAATGTAAAAAAGACTATGACACAGCTTTCAAATATATCTGTGATGACTGTTTTGGACCTCTTGATGTAAAATATGACTTTCCTACAATTACAAAGAATACATTTGCAAATCGTGAGCACACCTATTGGAGATATTTTGAATTATTGCCAATAGAAAATAAATCAAATATTGTCAGTATTGGTGCAGGAATGACTCCTCTTATCAAAGCAGACAATCTTGGAAAAAAATTAGGATTGAACAATCTTTACATCAAAAATGATTCTGTAAATCCAACATTTTCATTTAAAGACAGACCCGCAGGAGTTGCAATATCAAAGGCAAAAGAATTTGGATTATCTGCAGTAGGTTGTGCATCTACTGGTAATTTAGCATCTGCAACTGCAGCACATGCAGCTAAAGCTGGATTACCTTGTCATGTATTTGCACCAAGTAATATTGAGATGGCAAAAATTGCACAGGCATTATCTTATGGTGCAAATTACATTGCAGTAGATGGAACATATGATGATGCAAATAGAATAGCTGCCCAAATTGGTGATAGTAAAGGAATCGGTATTGTAAATATTAACATGCGTTCTCATTATGTAGAAGGTTCCAAAACACTTGCATACGAAGTTGCAGAACAACTTGACTGGCAAGTTCCTGATCAACTCATAGTTCCTGTAGGAAGTGGTGCAATGCTTAATGCAATTTGCAAAGGATTTGAAGAACTGGAACAAATTTCATTACTAAATAATGTATCTGATATGCACATGATTGCAGCGCAACCACATGGATGTGCACCTATAGTTGATGCATTTAAGAAAAACAGTAAAGAAGTAATTCCAGTAGAGTATCCTGATACCATTGCGAAAAGTTTGGCAATAGGTGATCCTGGAGATGGTAGATATGTACTAAAACGATTAGCACAATACAACGGATTTGCAGAAGAATGCAACAATAAAGAAATTCTAGATGCTATACTTCTTTTGGCAAGAACTGAAGGAATATTTACAGAGCCTGCAGGTGGCGTCTCTGTAGCTGTACTTCAAAAGATGGTAGAGCAGGGAAAAATTGACAAAAATGACTCTATAGTGTGTTATGTTACTGGAAATGGATTAAAGGCAACTGAGGCGATAATGGAAGTTTTGCCAAAACCAAAAGTAATGAAGGCAAATATCACAGAAATATCGGCGGTAGTAAACTAGAATGGCAAATATCACATTTACAATTCCATCCGTACTAAATCAAGGTGGTGGAGAGAGAAAAACTGATATTTCAGCTGATTCACTTACTGATGCATTTTCAAAAATATCTCAAATCATGGGTGATGACTTTAAGAGACGAGTTTTAGAAGTTGATGAAACTCCTCGCTCTCTGATTAACATCTACATTAATGGAAAGAACTCCAAGTTTTCTGATGGTATGAATACTGTTCTTAAAGATGGAGACGAAGTATACATCTTACCAGCAGTCGCAGGCGGATCTGATGAATTATCTTCAAAAGAACTGGATAGATTCTCAAGACAAGTAATGCTAGAAGAAATTGGCTATCAAGGACAGATAAAACTCAAAAATTCCAAAGTATGTGTAGTTGGAGTTGGTGGTCTTGGAAATCCTATAACATCAAGGCTAGCTGCAATGGGTGTTGGTACTTTACGAATTGTTGATAGAGATGTAATAGAATTATCTAATCTACACCGTCAAACAATGTTTGATGAATCAGATGTTGGTCAAGTAAAAGTAGAAGTTGCTGCAAAAAAACTACAAAAATTAAATCCTGATTGCAAAATAGAGGCACTAGCTGTTTCAGTAAATGATTATACTGCATTTGAAGTGGTTGAGGGATGTGATGTTGTAGTTGATGCACTTGATAGTGTTAATGCAAGATATGCACTAAACAAAGCATGTGTTAAATTTGGAATTCCGTTTGTTACTGGTGCCGCAGTTGGAGTATCAGGTCAGACATTTACAATCATACCTAAAGAATCTGCATGTTACTATTGCATGTTTCCTGAATTAAATGAAGATAGCATGCCAACTTGCAGCATTGAAGGAGTTCATCCATCAATACTTTCTATTGTTGGAGGAATTCAAGTCTCAGAGGCTGTCAAAATTATTATTGGAAAAAAACCAAGTCTATCTCAAAGAATTCTTCATATTGATTTAGAAAATCTTGACTTTACTAGCACTAGAACATTTAGAGCTGAAGAGTGTCCAATTTGCGGAACAGGAAAAATTGCAATTGTACCAAAAGAAGAATTAATCTTGGAAGAACTATGTGGAAGAAATCGTGGAAAGAGAACATACTCCATTACTCCTACTGAAACATTTGATCTTGATGCAAACAATGTTACTGTTATTGCAAAAAAACAAGGATTCATTGTAGAAAATCTTGGTAATCTGGGATTGTCAATGAGGACAAATGATCTTTCTGTCAGCTTTATGAAAAAAGGCTCTGCTGTAATAGTAGGGTCAAAAGATGAAAATGATGCCATAACATTGTACAAAAGCCTACTTGGTAGAGAAATTACAAAAGCCAGTCTGTAAAAATTTCATAAATTATAATGAATAGATACAAAATATAACGATCATATGATACAATGAAGGTAAAAGTATAATTTCTATATCAAAATCATCTAATAATTTTATAAAATTTGATATTATGATAAAGAAATCTCAAAAATCTATCCAATTGTGGACAATTCGTCCATTAGCCTTATATACAAATTTTTAAGAGAAAAGTCAATAACATGAATAACGAAATAAAACGTAAAATAACTAGTCTTACATTAATGACAATAATGTTAGCTGGCGGTATGATCGCAGCTGTACCTTCAATGGTACCAGCAGCACATGCAGCTAACGCTAACTTATTTGTCTCCGCAGAAAACTCGCAGTTTTCAAACTACATGTCAGGACCTCAAGTAATTGAAGTCGTTGTAATTGATAGTGATGTTAATGATACTGATGAGGCAAAAGGTGAACCAGACGTTACCATTAACGGCAAAAAGCTAAGAATGGCTCAAGCCGTAGATGGTAACTGGTATGGTTACTTTGCAGATAAGACACAAGCAATGATTGCAGATTCTACTACAGCAGCAACAGGCGCTGGCTCAAAAGGTGTTGGTCTGGACTTTGGTACATTATGTACTGCAGCTTCAGCACTAACATACCTTGGAGTTTCAGTTTCTGATACATCTGGTGTAGCAGTTCCACACTACAACGCTACATCACTTCCACGTGCATTTGGTCAAAACGGTACCGCAACTGGTACTGGGGACATTTCTGGAAGTTGTAGTATTGTAGCAGTCAATGCAAGTGGTAACGTAAATGGAACCGATGCAATGGAAGTATTAAGAGAAGTAAAACAACTTAACATTCCTGCATCTGGTAGTGCAATCAACATTGGACAAATAGGTGTTAACGGTACCAAAGGTATCTCAACATCTACCAATGCATATTGGCCATTTATTCAACTATATTCACTAACTGTATCTGGCAACGTTGTAATTCAGTACAACAAAGGTGGTGGCACTCAAACAACCACATTAACCTTTGATACTGTTGAACAATTTGCAAAAGCAGCTTTGGATAGATCTGTATATACAACCTCTTCACAAGTTCATCTAACCGTTACTGATTTGTGGCTAAACATTGACCCAACCGATGAAGACTCTTGGACTTTTGGAACACAAGAATCTAACAGCACTTCATTTGGTGCATATTACCAAGTATTCGATGAGAATGGCGTAGGTAATGCTGACTTAGTAACTAATGGTGTAATTCAACTTTCAAAGTCTACATTACAGACTATGATGACTGAAACCAATGGTTTACTACGTGTCAATGCAAACACACAAAGTGCAACAAACTCAGTACTTACATTACAGGATAACGGTGATTCCAATCTTGGATGTTCATCCGTCGACTCTGCTACCACTTGTCTAACGACTGGTGCTAACAGTGTTGTTGGAAACGAACTCGATAAAGGATCAGTTCCAGTTACAATCACAGAATACGGACCAAACAGCGGCATATTTGGAAGTTATGATGAAACAGATACATCTGCACTCCTAATTACAACCAATGCCGCTAGAGGAACATCCGCTACTCTTGATTATAATGAGAAACCAGTTACTGTACTAGTAGGATTCGGCTTTGCAACTATTGACATTGCACCAACTGATGTTGAATGGAACTCTGGAGAAGAGATTCCACTCACTCTAGTTGATTCTGATGCCAATAGAAACAGCAGAGCTGATGAAGACTTGGATGTAAACAATCCTAGTGTTGGTTTGATCCCAGCCTTAAAAACTGGTGATCCATTCACATTGGGCGACGGTGGTACAACTACCGATGTAATGTTTACTAATACAGGTGCCACTCTTTCTGATCTTGGCGTAGGAACTGTCGATGCAGGTACATTCACATTTGGCCACAACAGAACAGCTACAGCTACAACTCAAGCTGATGGTTGGACTGTTCAGTCATTTAGTCAAAGAGGAATCTTTGCTAACACTACTGCAACAACAGTACCATTCAACGCACTGTTTATTCAAAATGTAACTACTATCGATGAACTAAAGAACTCTATTGGTGATACTAGAAGTGTAGCATCTACACGTCTACACGGACTAAACCTCCTTAACATAGACGTTAGCAGCTTTACTACTGGTACAATAGATGTCTACATGCTCAACGGTACAAGTACTTCATTGAAGAAAACTCAATCAGATGCAGCACATGACGTACTTCAATTAGCTCAAAATGTAAATGCAAAGTCATTAACCAGCCTTAACGTTACTGCCTTGTATAACCAATTATACGGTACAAGCGGAGCAGCACAAACATCTGGTACATTGATAAGCTTTTTGATTGTAACAAACAGTACATTTACTAATGAGGATACAAACAATGACCCAATTGTATTAGACTTCTTTTCATTTGGATTTACTGATGATGGTTTACAAGCATCCGAAAGGGTAGCTAACCAAATCATTAGATTTGAATTAGAAGAAACCGGTGATAACACCAGTACATTTGTAGGTTCATTGGAATACGTAATGGTTAACCAGCTCAACATATTGACACCAGCAACATATACATCTCTACGCCCAATTGACGATGAAGCAACCTTTGTCGTCATTGAAGATTTGACCGATGAGGATTCCCCAAGAGTCAATTATCTTGACTTGGGTTCAGACGGTGTATCTACACAAGTTGCTGATCAACAAGCTGCTCCAAGTCATTCTGGTATTGTATCATTGAATACTGCTTCATACAAAATAGCTGACACAGTTACCGTAACAGTGCAAGACTTAGATCTAAACGTTGATACTGACCTTATCGAAATCTATACAACAGTTTCAGGCACAACTGATACTTCCTACGATGCCGTAGGTAGTGCTGGTTTACCAACTTTGAGTTGGGGTGATCTTGGACTATTGTTAGATGTCACATTTGATGATCAAAGATGGAAGACATCCGCAACTGCCGCATGTGGTACTGCATTAACTAGTGCAGGTATTACTGATGACAGTCTTGGTGCAACTGGATTTACTCTAGTTGAAACTGGACCTGCAACCGGTATATTCGTTGGTGACTTCCAAATTCCCTCTAAATGGTGTAGAGCAGGTGAAACATCACCAGAAACTACAACCGGTCTTGATATTGAAGTCAATTATGAAGACTTTAGAGATGCATCTGGTGAAATCGTTGAGGTAGGTGACAGTGCAGGCGTTCGCGCAAACACTGGATCCGTCAGTCTCGATAGAACCGTTTATCCAGTACCATTTGGTACCGAGGATAACTTTGTTGCACAAACAACAAAAACAACACCTAATGGAAGAGCCTTATTCCCAATCCACCAAAGTGGTATGGATACAGCCGGAACAACTCGTTCTACTGGAGGCCTTCAAACTGGTGAATTCCTTGCAAACGGAGATCTAAGTATTCACGTCAGAGTTAATGACCCAGACTTCAACATATCCGCAAGTGGTGAAGATACCATTGGACAAAACGCTACCATTAATGCTCATAGCGACATAGTAGGACCTGTTAAGATCTCTGTTATAAGAGGTTCTTCATCAGTAATACTAGGTCATGCAGGTGGTCCAGCAGTATTGAAAGGAACAATTGATACCGATAATACGAGTGTCAATTCTACCAGACAATTCGGTCCAATGACTGAAATCGCACCAGATGCAGGAATATTTGAATCTGACATAATCATTAGATATACCGATGGTCCAGCAAGTACCACATGCCCAAGTACAACTGATACATGGACAAACATAAAGGATACTACTACTGGTGTAGGAGAAGCACTCAGATTTGACGTTGCCGCAGCATCAACCGCTGGTGATCACTGTATCTTACAAGGAGATATTCTCCAAGTAGAATACACAGATCCAGCTGATGCATCAGGTGATACAAATACTGTTACTGATTCTGCTACATTTGACCTAAGAAACGGTGTATTGCAATCTGACAAATCTGTATACATTATTGGATCCGACATGATCTTGACCCTCATTGAACCAGACTTCGATTTGGACAATGATCAGGCTGAGACATATGACTTGGACTTGATTGAATGGGATTCTGATGCCGCAACCGTCACCATGGGTGACGCTGATAGTGTTGGTTCCGTATTCGACCCAGAACCTTCTAGCTTTAGAGAAACAGGTGATAACACTGGTATCTTCCAGATTGTCATCGAAATTCCTAGTGTTATAGAAGGTACAGAACGATTAGAAAGAGGAGAAGAAATTGTCCTCGAGTATAGCGACTGGGGTCCATCAGGATCTGACTTTGTAGGTGATGAAGATGAAGATGTCAACTTGACACTCTTTACTTCAAACTTCGGAGCAACTGTAGAGCTTGACCAAAAAGTTTACACATGGACTGATAAAGTTTACATTACTATCGTAGCCCCAGATCACAACTTTGACACTAACTTAGTTGACGAAATTGGAGATTCTGACTTGGATCCAATAAAGGTTCAAACCAGAAGTGCTTCTCTTTCTAACTACAAACTTGTCGAAACTGGAACTGACACAGGAATCTTTACTGGTGAGATAGTTCTTACCGGATTCACACATGATTCTGATGGCGATTCCACAACTGGTACTTCAGGTAATGATGTAACAACCCAAACTTCTTCTGGCAGTGGTCCAACAAATGGACTCTTGTCAGCTGATGATGACGACGGACTAACTGTCTCCTTTGAATTCTCAGAGGATGAAACAATTGTCGGCTCAGCATTAATCAGATGGAATATTGGTGAAGTTCAGTGGCTTGAAGCAAGCTATCCAGCAAGCGGTACAGGTGTTGTAAGAGTAATTGATCCAGACATGAACTTAAACCCAGAAGCTGTCGACAACTTTAACGTCGACACATGGTCTGACTCAGATGCCGGAGGTATTGATCTGACTGTAACTGAGACTAATGAGGCAACCGGAATATTCGAAGGTACTGTGTTCTTCACAACTACTGATGAATCATCTGGTCACAGACTCAGAGTCGCAGAAGGTGACACTGTCACTACAAACTATCAGGACAATACACTACCTAATCCATACACAACAGCAGATGAACTTGATATCTCTGCCACTACACTAATCGGTACTATTGTACCACCTCTCGAGAGAGCACCAGCTGCTAACTTGAGAACAGTTGATGCATTCGGTAACAGTTTAACCACTGTTAGCGTTGATCAACAGGTGCAATTAACTGCCGACTTAGCAAATGGTCAGGATAGAGAGCAAGCATTTGCCTACTTGGTACAGATTCAGGATGGTAACGGTGTTACAGTCTCACTAGCATGGATTACAGGTTCACTATCTGCTGGTCAATCATTCAGCCCGGCATTATCATGGATCCCAACTGAAGCTGGCACTTATACTGCCACTGCATTTGTCTGGGAATCTGTTGATAATCCAACGGCATTATCACCACCAGTAAGTACAGAAATAATCGTACAGTAAGAAACTAGTTCACATTTTCCCTTTTTTTCTTTTTTTTGAATCAACACTTAACGTTAGTTGTAGATAATTCCAGAAGCAATATCTAGGAGATTATATTCAATTATTCTAAATTGAAATTAAAAATTTTATTCTCGTTTTTTATTTTACTTTTAATTATTCCAGTAAATGATGCATTTTCAGAATTGGAATTACTTGTCAGCAATCAAGTCTATTCTGAAGGACAACCATTCTTTGTATATGGAAAAGGTCAACCCGATGAAACTTTGATAATTAGACTATTTGCTCCAGATGAAACAATTGTAAAGTTTGATCAAATTATTACTGCTAGTGATGGTTCATTTAACCATGTGTTATTAACCTGGCCTGAATCTACTCCTAGTTTTCCATTTGGCACATATACTGTAGAAGTAATTAGTACTGAACGAAATGGCATCTCTCAAAAAATAGATGTAAAATTTACATCTACAACAGATCTAATTGAGATACCTGTTAAAAGACAAGTCGATACATCCGTCTTTGCTCCAGAAACTGCAGCGATAAATAACCCATTTAGGGTATTTGTGCAAATTACTAGCGATGGTCTCTTAATTGGCGATGATCCAAAAGAATTACTTCAAACAACTCATGTTCATTTGCCTTCTGGAAAAGTAGAGACAATATCGGATGCTTTTTCAACGCTTCATCAGGGATTATTCTATGTAGATTATACTCCAAAAGAGGAAGGAACTTATGTTTTTCATGTAGTGTCATTTAGTCAAGGAACCATATCTCAAGGTTCAGTTGCAACTAGTGTACTAAGTCAGGATCTAGGTGGAATTTCAAATCAAATAATCAAACTAAATTCAGGTTTAAAAGAAACATCAAATGAACTAGACACATTAAAATCAGAAATTAAAGGATTTGGGGATACTTTAGAGAGTGCTAGCAGTAACATCGATACAAGTGTAACTTCAATATCAAACTCTGTGATAAATATTGAAGAAGCATCATCACAACTAAACTCACTGTTCTTTCCAATTGTTGCATCAATTGGAATAATTGTGGCACTACAAATTGCAATACTTGCTCGAAGAAGATAGTATGATAATCTATGGTAGTAAAATTAATCGTAATGCCCAAAGCGGCTATCTTTTTTAGTATTCTTGTTTCAGGGATGTTTGTAAACTCTTACGCAATTGTAGATGGAGATTTACATGAAAATAATTTCTTTTACAATGGCTCTGATGATTTATTTGATTCAGGTATTTTAAAAATTGATTCAGATTTTTTTAAATCAAATAATTTTAAAAGATATATTGTTTTTGGAACAGGTTTCGATGATTCAAACTTAAAAAAAAATTCATTATATGGAGTTCAATCTAACGTGGGATTTTTTTATGTTGCAGTACTTTCAGAACATTCAATTTCAAATCTAGTTTCTCAAGGATACTATGTTATAGAAGATTCACAGTTGGATTTTCATTCTGATATTTCTAATGTAACTGATGCTTCTAGAATTGGTGAAATTACTGGCTCTACACTAGCACAAGCAAAATACAATGTTACTGGGAATGGTATTACAATAGCAATTGTTGATACTGGTGTAGATTTTTCAAATCTAGACATTCAAGATTCTCTAGCTAGGGACAAAAACAATCATCCGATAATGCTTGATGCTGATGGACAAGGAATCATACTGACAAATTCTACTTTTTTTGCATTCATTGACAAGAATGAAATTATACGAAATTATACCAATCCACTTCCAAAAGGAATTACCTCATCAGTATACAAAACAAAAGATGGTATTTTTCTAGACATATCTCAAAATAAGAAAGGAACACAAATTCAAATTTACAATTCATTTTTTCCACAATTTGGAAAATCCCCTATATTTAATGCAACATTGGACACTGATATCAAAATCGGCAAAGATGACAGAAATTACATCAAATCAAAAAGTGGAATTTACCATCTGGGTGTAATGTATCAGGGTGGTCTGGAAGGACCATTAGCTAGAATTCAA
>CXWL01134863.1_pt1 | contig 19091 bp, 22 predicted proteins | sample 590931 | NCBI WGS metagenome assembly CXWL01 (sample SAMEA3498368, study PRJEB10139) | groundwater metagenome | biome: water well; material: biofilm material | place: Germany | collected 2015-04-27 | reverse complement strand
CGATGCTTGCGATGCGGTGTTGACCGCCTGCCCCGCCGAGAACGCGATGGATGCGCTGTATATCGGCTACTCCGAAGATATGACGCGCGAGTACATCGACGATTGTGCGATGTGGGCGAAGGCGTTCAACCAGGCCGCTGGGCAGATGAACGAGACGCTGTTCGACGACACCGACGAAAACGGCGACACCCAGCAGATCAAAGCCTTCCGCATTGACTTCGCGTCGGGTAAGAAGATCCTCGCGCTGTCCAGCCGCCCGCGCTCGATCCGGGGCAAGCAGGGCAAGGTCACGATAGACGAAGCGGCGTTCCACGACGATCTGCCAGGCCTGCTCAAGGCCGCGCTGGCGATGCTGATCTGGGGCGGCAAGGTGCGCCTGCTGTCCTCGCACAACGGCGACGCCAACCCGTTTAACGAGCTAGTAAAAGATATCCGCGCGGGCAAGGCGCCCTACGCGCTGCACCGCACCACCTTCGACGATGCGCTGGCCGACGGCCTGTACGAGCGCGTCAAGCTGATCCAGGGCGACCGGCTCAAAGAGAAAACGCAGGCCGAGTGGCGCGCCAAGATTTACGCGCAGTACGGCGACAATGCCGCCGAGGAACTGGACGTGATCCCGAGCGCGGGCAGCGGGCGCTACCTGACGCGGATGATGATCGAGGCGTGCATGAAGCCGGGCATCCCGGTGGTGCGCCTGGTGCAGCCGGACAGCTTCACGCTGCTGCCCGCCCACATCCGCGAGGCCGAGACGCGCGACCAGTGCGAGGCGGTGCTGCTGCCGCTGCTGGAAGGCCTCGACCCGCTGCAGGATCACTATTTCGGCGAGGATTTCGCGCGCAGCGGCGACCTGTCCGCCATCTGGCCGCTGGCGCAGACGGCCTCGCTCGGCCTGGTCACGCCGTTCGTGGTCGAGCTGCGCAACGTGCCGTTCGAGCAGCAGAAGCAGATCCTGTTCTACCTCCTCGACCGGCTGCCGCGCTTCCGCGCCGGCGCGATGGACGCGCGCGGCAACGGCCAGTATCTGGCCGAGGTGGCGGCGCAGAAATACGGCGCGTCTCGCATCGCCCAGGTGATGCTGTCCACGGAGTGGTATAGGGAAAACATGCCGCCGTTCAAGGCGGCCATCGAGGACAAGAAATTGACGCTGCCGCAGGACGCCGACGTGCTGGCCGATCTGCGCACGGTGGTGATGGAAAAAGGCGTGGCCAAGGTGCCAGACAGCGCCCGCGTGCGCGGCAGCGACGGGCGCGACCGGCACGGCGATACGGCAGTGGCGCTGGCGCTGGCCACTTTTGCGGCGTTTACGATGGAGCCCGTGCCGATGGAGTTCCAGGCGCTCGGGCAGCGGCGCGTCGCGGCGCGCATGAACGATTACACGGGTGGCTAATCCCCCTCTCTAACTCTCCCCCGCAAGCGGGAGAAAGGACAAACGTGGAAAAACCTTTATTGAATTCCGAAATCGCCAGCATCAAGCGCGACCCGCTGCAGCCGCTGTTTGCCGGGCTGATCCAGCCCAACGACGATACCCTGGCCACGCGCGGGCAGGGCAAGGGCGTCAAGCTGTACGAAGAGATCGAGCGCGACCCGCAGGTGTACGCCTGCCTGCACAAGCGCAAGATGGCGGTGATCTCGCGCCCGTGGGAAGTCGCGCCCGCCAGCGATTCGGCGCCGGACCAGCGCGCCGCCGAGGTGGTGGAAGCGCAGCTCGACGCGCTGAACTTCGACGCGGCGTGCCTGAACCTGCTGGATGCGATCAACAAGGGCTACGCCGTCTGCGAGATCATGTGGCGCGCGGATGGCTCCGAAATCGTGGCCGACCGCGTCATCCCGCGCGACCAGCGGCGCTTCACCTTCGGCGAGGACTACGGGCTGCGCCTCAAGACGCAGCAGGACATGCTCAAGGGCGAGGCTATGCCGGAGCGCAAATTCGTCGTGCATTCCGCCGGCGCGAAGGACGGCAACCCTTACGGCCTCGGCCTGGGCGGCAAGCTGTTCTGGCCGGTGTGGTTCAAGCGCCAGGGCATCACCTTCTGGCTGACGTTTCTGGACAAGTTCGGCAGCCCGACCTCGGTCGGCAAATATCCGTCCGGCACCACCCCGGCGGACCAGCAGAAGCTGCTGGACGCGCTGGCGGCGATCTCGCAGGACGCCGGCGTGATCGTGCCGGACGGCATGGTGCTGGAGCTGCTGGAGGCCACGCGCGGCGGGCAGGCCGGGTACGAGGCGATGTGCCGCTACATGGACGAGCAGATCTCCTACTGCATCCTGGGCGAAGCGCCGGGCGCGAAGGGTTCCGGCGGCGCGCTGGCCAGCGCCGCGATCACGCGCAACGAAGTGCGGCTGGAGCTGGTGCAGTTCGACGCGGACATGCTCTCGGCCACGCTCAACGGCACGCTGGTCAAGTGGATATCCGAATACAACGTGCCGGGAGCCGCGCCGCCCACCGTGTGGCGCAAGATCGTGGCGCCTGAAGACATCAAGCTGCGCGCCGAGCGCGACAAAATCCTGTTCGAGATGGGGCTGCGCCCGGACGCCGATTACCAGGCGGAGAATTATCCGGGGTGGGCGATGCAGAAGCCGCAGGGAACTGGCGCAGCCGTGGCGTTCGCCGAGCAGGCCGACCGCATGGGCACCGAAGCTGCCGCCGCCTGGGATGCCGTCATGGCGCACATCCAGGAGCTGGTAGACGGGGCGGACAGCATGGCGGCGCTGCAGGACGCGCTGCTGCAGGCATACGGCGGCCTGCCGCTGGACGATCTGCGCAAGGTGATGGCGCAGGGGTTCCAGGTGGCGGCGCTGGCGGGGATGGCGGATGTGAAGGCCGGTTCGTAGGTTGGGTTAGCGGCTGCACCGCGTAACCCAACAATCAAAATCATGCCCCAATACCAGCCCTTCAACCAGCCCTTCGCCGAGCAGCTCGAATTCTTCCGGCGCAAGCTCAACCTGCCGACCGAGGCGTGGGATGACATCCGGCGCATGGCGCACGATCGCGCCTTCATCGTCGCCGGGGCGCAGGGTGCTGATCTGCTGGAGGATCTGCGCGGCGCGGTGGATGAGGCCATCGGGCGCGGCACCGGGCTGGAGGCGTTCCGCAAGAACTTCAAGCGCATCGTGGCCGAGCGCGGCTGGACGGGATGGACGGGCGAAGGCACCAAGGGCGGCGAGGCGTGGCGCACCAAGGTGATCTACCAGACCAACATGGCCACCAGCTACGCCGCCGGACGCTGGAAGCAGCTCAACGATCCGGCGCTGCTCAAGGTGCTGCCGTACTGGCAGTACCGACACAACGACAGCGTGATCACCCCGCGACCGCTGCACGTGAGCTGGGACGGGCTGACGCTGCCGCCGGATCATCCCTTCTGGCAGACGCACTTCCCGCCCAACGGCTGGGGCTGCCAGTGCCGGGTGACGGCGGTGTCGAAAGAGAAGTTCATGCGGGCGGTGGCCGGCGGCAAAGGCCCGGCCAACGCGCCAACCGGTACCGAGGGGATAGACAAGGGCTTCGACTATGCGCCCGGCGCGAATGCCGCCAGGCCGTTAAAGGATTTTATAGACCAGAAGCTGATCAGGCTGGATGCGCCTATCGGCGCGGCGATGTGGCAGGAACTGAAGCCGGTTGTATTGAAAGAAACGGCGCAAGCCTTTGCGTCTCTGGTTGAAAAAACACTGCTCGAACCCAAACCGCCTGGCACATTGATGGTGGTGGGCGCGCTCAAGCCGCGGTGGATAGATAAGGCGGCGGTCTTCGATATGCGCCCAATAACAGCCGATATTTCGGTGCATGACCCGGATATCTGGCACACCTTCAGGCGCGGCAAAAATAGCCAGATCAGCCTGGAATGGTACAAGTCGCTGCCTTATCACCTGCTGGAGGCCAAGGCGGTGATACTCGACATGACGCACGATACCCACGCTTTTTTATTGATCTACGATGGCGCAGAAAAAAGCACCAAGCTGGTGGTGCAAATCAATTACAAAATCAAGAAAGTCGGCCTGAGAAACATCGTTGAAACGGGGAAGCTTGTCGACGTGACAGGCATTCGCGCTATGATCGGGCACGGCTACGAGCTGGTGGAAGGTGGTCTCTAATGCGGGGCTGGACTCGAACCAGCATCAGCGGTTGCCTTGCGGCACGACGCCCCCTTGCCCATCGGGGTACACCGCATCAGAGATTGATTAAATTATGTGCCCAACCATGTAAAGAATCAAGCCGGTAATCGAAAGCCATGATCAAAATTGAAATAACCGACCCCGGCGTGGTCGCGGTCTTCAACCGCCTGACCGCATTCGGCGAGAACCCTGGCGGCACGCTGCGCGCTATCGGTGAGGTGTTGCTGGGTTTTACCCGGGAGCGCTTCGAGCAGAGCGCCGACCCCTACGGCACGCCCTGGGAGCCAAACTCAAGGGTGACGCTGGAAACGTTGCTGCGCAACAAGAGTGGCGTTTACGCGAAGTTTTCTCACCTGGATTCCAGAAAGGAAGGCTGGTCTCGTGTTGGCGACAAGAAGGGTTACTTCAAAAAAGACGGAACTTTAACCAAGCGCAGTCAGAATTTGATGATGGGCAAGAAGCCGTTGATCGGCGAATCGAAATCCCTGTCCACGCAGTTTTCCTACCGCGTGCTGGGCAACGATACCGTTGTTGTCACATCGCTCATGGCCTACGCTGCCATGCAGAACTTTGGTGGCTCCAAGGCCATGTTCCCGCACCTGTGGGGCGACATCCCGGCGCGCCCGTTCTTCCCGGACGAAGGTAAAGATCTGCCGTTTGAATTAAGCCAAGAAATTGCAGAGGTGCTGCGTGAAGCTATTAAAAACACGATGGGTGGATAACGCCTGAATATTCATTTTTGCGGGTAATTTTTTGCGCCTCTTTGGATTTTTACCTGTTAAAAATGTTTTTTATTCTCGGTCCCTGATAATCCCATCTCACCCACCCTCTTCCCGCATTTATCTCAATTTTTCCCTACCATTTATCTCACTCTGAATCAAATTCGGGATGCACCCGACGCAAGTCGGCATGTGGAAGAAGGAACTGCAAGAGCAAGCATCCAGCCTGTTTGACCTTCCCCCGGTTTTTCGTCTTCCAATGGGCGGGGTTCATGCTACCAGTTTTTCCTCTTGCTTGGCGATGAGCCAGTCACTCAAGAACCGCATCGGTGACTTGTAGCCCAGCGTCGAGTGCAACCGCTTCCGGTTGTAAAACACCTCGATGTATTCAAACGCCATCCCCATCATCTCGTCCCGCGTCTCAAAGTGCTCACCTTCATCATCTTCCTTTCAAAGTAACGTTAATTTTACGTCACCCTTGGAAGACTATTTTTCGGGGGAAGGTCATGTTCTTCCCACAACTCCTCATAGAATGCAGCCAGTTTTACCGGTTGCTCGACAACCATGCGCAGCAATTCCGACAAGGGTTTGTTGACATCATTGATGACATGGCTTTGGGCAAGCCCGTGTGCCGCCGCAGCAATACTGATGGCAGCCGACCCCGCAAAAGGCTCGATCAAGCGATCAATATTTTGGGGGAAATACCGCAAGATAGTAGGCGCCAAGACACGTTTGCTGCCTTGGTATTGAATCGGGTGCGGAAGGTTTTTCATGGGGGCATTTTGCCCAAGCTGCAGGTCATAGCGCAAGAGAAAATTGGGTGAAGGTGGATGCGGCTGCGCCCTATAGCCAGGGTGCCGGATGACGCGGTTCAGCCAAGCCGCCTTATGGGAATGCAAAATTTGATTTCTAGGTTTTTGCCACGGCACGCAGGTAAATGCTCCACGCGCGATAAAGATTGGCCAGCAATAGCATCCCGGAAAGCAACAGCGCACAGCCCGCCGCATAAACCCACGGCATGGGCCATATTGCGCTGGCGAGGCAGAGCGGCAAGCCGGCGAGGTGGGCGCGCAAGTGCCGGCGTGCGGCGCGATCGGTGATGATGTCTTTCATGTTGGGCGTTTTCCCGAAGGGCAGCTTGCCTTGCAGGTGGAACCAGACCAGGAACGAGGTGATTTTGTACAACATGCCTTGTATCACCGACAAGGCGAACCCGATAATGAACAGCATGCCCAGCGCCAATGGATAGAACGTGCTGTCGGCCATAGCTGCGCTGGCCTGCCCGGCAAGCCACAACATGACGGCTGCGAGCAGGCTGAACAGGCCGATGCGCCAGAACTCCAGAGTAATATCCGGCACTTTCCTGCGCCGTTTCCGTTGCAGGCGCAACGTGATAATGGCAAAAGCGGCGATGCACGCGGCCAGCCCACATGCGGCAATGAAAGCCAGCCTGCTGGCGGCAGGTTCCGGCAACAGCAAGTGGCCCGACCACGCCAGCATCAGCGCGAACAGCATGCCGCCCATCATGCGCGTGACAGCGCGCGGGTAGGCTGGCGTAAGCTGGAACATCGGCACCACCTGATAGGCCACTCCAACCACCAGCAGCATGATCCAGCCGAGCAACCCCCAACCCGCATGCAGCACGACAAGCTGCAGCACGGGTAAATTCAGCAGGCCGGTTATGCCTGCGGCCAGCGCCAGCCCCAACCCGGCCGTGAGAGCCAATGCAAGCAACGCCAGCAGCATGGCTCGCGCGCTGGCATTGCGCACCGGCGCGTGCGCGAGACTATAAATGGCAGCGATAAGAAATACCGCAAACGCGCAGGCGAGCAACGGAATGGCGAGTATGGTCAGCAATGACATGGAAAAATACAGCCCGGTGCATAGCAGCATGGCGCCGGAAAGCAGCGGCAGATGGATGGCCCATGCCATCAGGCGAGGGTAGGGCACGGGAGAGCCGGCAAGCACCGGGAGCAGTTGCAGCATGGCGCCGCTCATCACCATGCTCATGCAGCCCAGGGTGAGCAGATGGGTGATGCCGAGCAATGCGGGTGTCCAGCGCGATTCCAGTGCTGCCGGGCCTGCTGCCAGCAAGGCCAAGGCGGCAAGCAGCAGGAACAATGGCGCGCTCAGAAAGAAACGGAACGGCACCGAGATGGGCGGCGCTTGTTCCAGTGACAGGCTGGCGAGAGTCATTGCCAGATCAGGATTTCGTAGCTGTCATCGGCCAATTGTGTGGTGCGGTGCGTGTAGCCGCGTTCGCGCAGCATGGCGTAGAGCGGGAATGGCTCGCGGTGAAGCAGCATGCGCAGATGTTCCCCAGGCTTGAGGGTGGCGAGGGCGGCAAGCGCCTGTTGCAGCGGTTCCGGCGGTTCGAGGTTGCGCACATCCAGTTCGCGCACACCGGTTGCGGGGTTTGCCGTCATGGCGCAGGAGCTACTGCATCGCATCCATTTGCCGAATGATATGATCGCTTTCTTGCAGGACGCGATCCGCCATCTGGTAGAGCATTTGCTCTTCCTTGAAATTGTGCTGTTGCATCAGTATCAGCAGGGTTTCCGACAATCCGGTATAGGTGTGCGTATCCTTCGCGTCGAGCGCAGCCTGCATTTGAGCAAACAACTCACGCATTTGTTCGTGTTCCATGCGCATCACGTGGGTAGGCCCCATGCTGCTGCCGGTGGCCTGTTCAAAGGCGGGAAACATGATGGTTTCTTCCTTGCCCAGATGGTGCTCCATCTCCCGGTGAAAGGCGGCAAATCCGGCTTGTGCGGTAGCCGGGTCATTTTTCGCCGCCGCCGCTTCCGCTTCGGCAAACAGGTCGTCGCAGCGGCGGTGGTCTGTGGACATGTAATCAGTAATGGTTTGCATAACAGTTGTTGGTAATGAATGAAATTATTGTCTGAAAGTGACTAGCGCAGGATCATCAAAGTGGTCAATCAGGATGCGCCGCACCCTGTTCTGCCATAATGCCGAAAAAGCGGCTTGATCCCCTGTGCGGGCATTTTGTGTGAGCAGGTTCTGCAACAGCGCGGACGTGCCCTCGTCAGGCGGCACTTGCTCCGGGTGAAAGTCCGCCTCCACTGCCGCCGCCCGGTCAACCCGTTCAAAACGTATCATGCCATCTATCCGCGCATTGAACGACAGCAGCCCGCTGCGCTTGTATTGTCCTGCCAAGCCCTTGAATCCACCGTCACCGGCAGCACCGGTGATCTGGCTGACCACGTTGGCGATGACACCGGCCACCCCGCTGTCCTGATTATCGCGGAATGCCACCCGGATGTTGCCGCGGACGGGGGTGTCATTGCCATACAGCGCCGCCAGCGCCTTGAGTGTCATCAGATAGGCACCGGCCACCGTGGGGCAGGAATGCCCCGCCAGTTTTACGGCATCGTGAAAACTGTATTCCAGCAGGCCGTCCGTGCTTGCACCCAGTAACTCGGCCAATGGATCGTACAGCGTGATCGTGCGCACAGAATCAAAAAAGACGGGATGCGGCATGGGGGCGGGCTATGCTATTGGCGGCGGAAGCGCCTGGCGATATCGCAGGCGTCAAAGTGGTAGAGGGCGTCCGGTTGCAGGTGAGGCTGGGACATGGTTTACTCCTGTCGGATTGGTGTCCGGGTGATGCCAGGAGAGAATTTTAATAATAATGTATTTAATATGCAAGTTTATGGCGCATTATCCGGCACAAGCGAAAATGGTTATCCGCTTCTCGCGATGCTCATGGATTTGCCCATGTGTTTGTCACGGACAACGGCATCGGCCAGGTTGTATTTATCCATAACCTTGATAAACCCCGCTTGCGCTTCCCTGAATATTGATTTCAGGCCGCAAGTGGAAGAGATGACGCAGCAGTTACTTGCAGCGTTGAAGCATTCTGCAATATTGAAATTGGGCTCGGTTTTGCGCACCACATCACCCAGGGTGATTTCTGATGGCGGGCGGGATAGTGTCATGCCGCCATTCCTGCCGCGCGTGGTGGTTATAAAACCCTTGATGGACAGGTTGTGGATGATCTTTACCAGGTGATTGCGCGAGATTCCGTGGTACTCGGCGATTTCATGTACGGTGGCCATCTCCCCTGTTTTTTTGGCCAGGTAAATCAAAACCCGCAAGGAGTAATCGGTGTATTGGGTAAGCTGCATAACGACGTTTTTCGGGTTGGGTGTATCGGGTCCAGATTAACGGAAAAAGGGCAGCATGCGCCACCCTTCTTTCCAGGCAGAAGCCTTGCGGTCTAGTGGTGGTGGGATGCGTGCGGGTCAGCAGCGCCGCCGGACAAGGCTTTTTGCGCCTTGGAGGCATCGGTTTCACCGTTTACATTGATAACGTTGAGTTTGCCCGCGCCTTGCTTCATGTCGTCGGAAAAGTCATATACCGCGCCTACCACGAGCAAATGGCCGGCCTTTACTTTGTCGGCAAACTCCTTGACTGCCGAGGCGACCTGATTGTTCACGTTGGCCTTCACGCCCTCAATATTGTCAATTCCCTTGCCGATCTTGATGGTGTCCAGTTCGCGCTTGATGGCGGGTTCCAGGCTGGAATAGTCGCCGCTGGCCGCCTTGATGGCGCCACACCTGGAGTGCCCGATAACCAGCAGGAGCGATGATGCCAGGTGGTTCACGCCGTATTCCACCGAGCCCAGAGCCGTATCCAGTTGATTGCCGATGTTGCGGACCATGAACAGGTCGCCTTCCGGAGTCCTGTCCAATGTGTTGGTGTGTACGCGCGAGTCGGAACAGGTAACCACGGTTGCGCGCGGATGCTGGCCTTTGGCCAGTTCCTGAAAAAACGCGGCCTTGTGCGCGCCTACATATGCCGTGTTCTCGGACTGGATCTCTTTAATGAATGCCTGGGCCACCGCAGCGTCACCATGCTCGTGTTCGGCCGCGAAAGTGGGCGCAGCAAGAATGGCTGCGACCAATACGAATGCAAATTGCTTTTTCATCAATATTTCCCCTGATATGTATTTAAATAAATAACAGCCTTGGACCGCGTACTCAAAATGCGGGCGGCAGTGTAGCAAAGTTTCGCCCGAAATGTTACATAAGAATAACGTCATACTGCTCCTGGCTATACAGGGTTTCCACCTGTAGCGACACCGGTTTTCCGATGAAGTCGGAAAGCTGCGCCAGACTTTGCGATTCCTCGTCAAGAAACAAGTCTATGACCTGCTGCGAAGCCATGATGCGGAATTCCCGCGCGCTAAACTGGCGCGCTTCACGCACGATCTCGCGCAGGATTTCGTAGCACACGGTCTGTGCGGTCTTCACCTCGCCGCGCCCGTGGCATGTAGAACAGGATTCGCATAGTACGTGCGCCAGGCTTTCGCGTGTGCGCTTGCGCGTCATTTCGACCAGGCCCAGCGCGGAGAACCCGTTCACCGTAATGCGGGTGCGGTCTCGCGCAAGCGCCTTCTTCAGCTCTTCCAGCACGGAGTTGCGGTGCTCAAGGTTGTCCATGTCTATGAAATCGCAGATGATGATGCCGCCGAGGTTACGCAGGCGCAACTGGCGCGCGATGACATGGGCGGCCTCCAGATTGGTTTTGAAGATGGTGTCGTCAAAATTACGCCCCCCGATGAAGCCGCCGGTATTCACGTCCACGGTGGTCAACGCTTCGGTCTGGTCTATGATGAGGTAGCCCCCCGACTTCAGGTTCACGCGGCGCGACAGCGCGCGCTCAATTTCATCTTCCACGCCGTACAGGTCAAACAGCGGGCGCTCGCCGGTATAGTGTTCCAGCAGCGGGGTTGCGCTGGCGATGTAGTCCTGCGCAAACGCCATCATGCGCAGGTAAGATTCGCGCGAATCCACCAGGATGCGCGTGGTGTCCTCGTTGACGAAATCGCGCAGCACACGCAGGCTGATGTTGAGTTCCTGGTATAGCAACGAAGGGGCGGACGCGGTTTTTGCCAGTTCCTGCAGCTTGCCCCATAGCTTGTCAAGATATTCGATGTCGGCGAGCAGCGCCCTGTCGGATGCGGCTTCCGCCATGGTGCGGATGATGTAGCCGCCGCCATGATCGCCCGGCAACAATTGTTGCAGCCTGTCGCGCAAGAGTTCGCGCTCGGCTTCCTTCTCGATGCGTTGCGATACGCCGATATGTGTTTCCTGTGGCAAGTAAACCAGCAGGCGGCCCGCAATGCTGACCTGGGTGGATAGCCTTGCACCTTTGCTGCCGAGGGGATCCTTGATGACCTGCACCAGCAGGCTTTGCCCTTCATGCAGCACCTTCTCGATGGGCTTGGCGGCATCGCCGTTGTGGTGGTTTTCCCAGATGTCGGCGACGTGCAGGAACGCGGACCGCTCCAGCCCGATGTCAATGAAGGCGGACTGCATGCCGGGCAATACGCGCTTTACGCGCCCGACATAGATGTTGCTCACCATCCCCAGATTGCTGCCGCGTTCGATATGCAATTCCTGCGCTACACCCTGTTGCATGACCGAAACACGGGTTTCCTGCGGGGTGACATTGATAAGGATTTCGTCGCTCACAGTATGGGATACCCGAATGCTTGCAACAGATCGGCTGTTTCGAACAGTGGCAAGCCCATCACGCCGGAATAGCTGCCGTCCATGTGTTGTATGAAAGCTGCGGCATAACCCTGGATGCCATAAGCGCCCGCCTTGTCCAGCGGTTCGTTGGTGAGAATATAACGCAGGATGCGATCCTCTCCGAGCGTGGCGAAAGTGATTTTGCTGACCGACAAGCGTGTTTCGATACGTTCCTCGAACGCCAGGGTCACGGCGCTCAACACCTGATGCTGCTGCCCGGAAAGCTGGCGCAGCATGGCGGAAGCTTCATCGCGGTCGCGCGGTTTGCCGATGATCCTGCCATTCAGGATAACGCTGGTGTCGGCGGCCAGCACCGGGAAAGCGGGCAGGTTGCGGCATTTCAACGCATCCCATCCGGCGCGCGCCTTGGCCTCGCACACCCGCTTCACATAGGCTTCCGGAAGCTCTTCGGCATACGGGGCTTCGTCCACATCGGCATTGCGGCGCGGGTCGGAGCGCAGCAGCAGCATCTCGAAATTAACCCCGATCTGCTTCAGCAATTCGCGCCGTCGCGGGCTTTGCGAGGCGAGGTAAATACGCGGTTGAATAATCATTCGGCAGTCATTCTCTGTGATATGGGTGATTGTGCAACAGACTGTATGCCCGGTACAACTGTTCGGCGAGCAATACGCGCACCATGGCGTGCGGCAGTGTCATGGTGGACAGCGCCAGCAACTGCTGCGCGCCGTTTTTCACCCGCTCGTGCAGGCCGTCCGCGCCGCCGGCGATGAACGCCACGTCGCGTCCCGCGCCCAGCCATTGCTGCATCTTGTCCGCCAGTTGGCGCGTTGTCCAGGCAGCACCGCGCTCGTCCAGCGCGATGTGCAGCGCGCCCTGCGGCACGGCGGCGAGGATGCGCCCCGCTTCGGCTTCCATGATCTGGGCGGTGTTCTTGCCGGTGGTGCGCGGCTCCGGCTTGATTTCCACCAGTTCGATCCTGGCTTCACGCGGCATGCGCTTGGCGTATTCTTTGAAGCCTGCGGCAATCCAGTCCGGCATCTTGTGGCCGACGGAAACGATGAGCAGTTTCATGTTTCAGGCAGCCGCACGCGGCAAATGCTGCATGCTCCACAACTCTTCCAGGTTGTAATAGGCGCGCACGGCGGGTTGCATGATATGCACCACTACCTCACCGAGATCCACCAGCACCCATTCGCCGTTTTCTTCCCCTTCCATGCCCAGCATTGGCGCGCCGCGCAGCTTGAGCTGCTCCGCCACATGGTCGGCCAGGGCTCTGGTCTGGCGCGGCGAGTTGGCGCTGGCGATCACCATGCGCTCGAACAGCGAACTCAGCTTGCTGGTGTTAATCACGGTGATATTAGTGGCCTTGATGTCTTCCAGCGCGGCCACGACAGCCTGGGTTTTTTCTTCGATAGTCAGCATTGTCAGGTATAGAGATGATGAGATTGAATGTAACCGGCCGCCGCATCGGGCAGCAGGTAGCGGATGCTCTTGCCCGAAGCGCAGTGGCTGCGGATATTGGTGGCGGAAATTTCCAGGGCGGGCATATCCGCCACCCATATCGCGCCGACGGGCGATTCATGCAGCACGCGAGGCGCCGGGGCCAAGCGCGCGCGGTATTCGTCGCGCAAGGCCGCGTCGGCTTCATTGATCGCATTGCCCAGCGGACGCCCGCCGCGTTGCATGACCACAAGGTGCGCCAGCCCGAACAGTTTTTTCCATTCGTGCCAGGTGTGCAGCAGCAAAAAGGCATCGCCGCCCATCAGCAGACACAACGGCTGTTGCGCACCCAGTTCGGCGCGCAGTGCGGCAAGCGTGTCCGCGGTGTAGCAGGGATCGGTGCGCCGGATTTCGCGTTCGTCCAGCACAAATGCGGGATTGCCTTGCAGTGCCAGGCGCACCATTTCCAGGCGGTGCGGCGCACTGGCACAGGGTGCATCACGATGCGGCGGCGTGCCGCCGGGAATGAAGCGCACGGCGGACATGCCGCATTGCTCCAGCGCCTCCTGTGCGAGGCGCAAATGCCCGTTGTGGATGGGGTCGAAGGTGCCGCCGAGAATGCCGATGGGTTTAAGGCTCACTATACCGAGGGTAGGGAATTTGTTGGTTGGCTTGATTTTCCCATGCACATGATGCGCAGACAACAAATTTCTTGTAGCACAAGGCAACTTCGCCGGGGGTAGCCCGGCGGTTTTGCTTTTGATGTTGGGTTACGCGATTGATGCGGTTCGTGCCTTACCGCACCCTACACGGTTGACGAAGATTACAGCGCCAGTTGTAGGATGTGGTGAGCTTGCGAACCGCATCGTTTGAGCCTACAACGCCAGCCTCCTTACATCCCCCAGCGTCTGACTTAGATAAACAATAAACCTCGCCCCCGCCGCGCCATCTATCACGCGGTGGTCATAGGACAGCGACAGCGGCAGCATCAGCTTCGGCACAAACTCGCTATCCTTCCATACCGGTTTCATGCTCGATCTGGAAACCCCCAGAATCGCCACTTCCGGCGCATTGATGATGGGCGTGAAGAACGAGCCGCCGATGCCCCCCAGGCTGGAGATGGTGAAGCAGCCGCCCTGCATTTCGGCGGCGGAGATTTTTTTCTCTCGCGCCCGCGCGCTGATTTCGCCGAGCTCTTTGGCCAGTTGAACGATGCCTTTCTGGTTTACGTCGCGCAGCACCGGCACCACCAGGCCGTCCGGCGTATCCACCGCCACGCCGATATGGAAATATTTTTTCAGCACCAGGTTCTCGCCGCCGGCATCCAGCGAAGCGTTGAAGTCCGGGTATTGCCGCAAAGCCTCCACCACGGCCTTGAGCAGGAAAGCCAGCGGGGTGATCTTGATTCCCTGAGCGGCGTATTCCGCTCCAAGCTGCTTGCGGAAAGCTTCCATCCCGGTGATGTCGGCCTCGTCGTACTGCGTGATGTGCGGAATGGAAACCCAGTTGCGGTGTAGGTAGGCACCGGAAAGTCTCTTGATGCGCGATAGCGGCTTGCTCTCGATTTCGCCGAACTTGGCGAAGTCCACCACCGGCATTTCCGCCACCTGCAAGCCGCCCGCACCGCGCGGCTGCGCCAAGGCGGATTTCACGAAATTCTGCACGTCTTCTTTGGTGGCGCGGCCCTTGGCGCCGCTGCCTCGCACCTGCGCCAGGTTCACGCCCAGCTCTCGCGCGAAACGGCGGACGGATGGGCTGGCGTGGGCTTTGCCTGCGGGGGCGGCAGTGTTAAGGGCGGGCATGCTCACTGGCGCAGATGCAGGTGCCGGAGCTGCCGCTTGCCTGGGTGCGGGGGCCGTGGTTGCAGCAGCAGGCGCAGCAGCGGGAGCACTGGCGTTTGCCGCAGCTTCGCCGCTCGCTTCCACCAGCGCGATCAGCACACCTTCCGAAACCTTGTCACCGGCCTTGACCTTGAGTTCCTTTACCACGCCGGAAAAGGGCGAGGGCACATCCATGGTGGCCTTGTCGGTTTCCAGCGTGACGAGTGCATCCTCCGCCTTCACCGTGTCGCCCGCCTTGACCATCACCTCAATGATTTCAACGCTCTTGAAGTTGCCGATGTCCGGCACCAGCACTTGTTTGATTTCTGCCACTTTGCTTCTCCCCTTAAACCGTTGTCGGGTTGGGTTTATCGGGATTGATCCGGTACAGCTTGATCGCTTTGCTGACTTCCTTCGCGCTTAGCGTGCCTTCATCCGCCAAAGCCTTGAGCGCGGCTACCGCAACGAAATAGCGATCCACCTCGAAGAAGTGGCGCAGCTTCTTGCGCGTGTCGGAGCGGCCAAAGCCATCCGTGCCCAGAACCTTGTAGCGCCCCGGAATGTATGGCCGTATCTGGTCTGCATAGTCTTTCATGTAATCGGTCGCGGCGACCACCGGGCCGCTGCGCCCGGCCAGGCATTGCTCGACATAGCTTGCGCGCCGCTGCGCTTCCGGGTGCAACATGTTCCAGCGCTCGCTGTCCAATCCCTCGCGGCGCAGTTCGTTGAAGCTGGTCACGCTCCAGATATCGGCGGCCACGCCGAAATCCTTTTCCAGCAATTCCGCCGCCGCGATCACTTCGCGCAAAATCGTCCCGCTGCCCAGCAACTGGACAACCGGCTTCTTGTCTCTAGTTTCTGGTTTCTTGCTACTGAAAAGGTACATCCCCTTGATAATGCCTGTTTCCGCGCCTTCCGGCATCGGCGGGTGCGCATAGTTCTCNNATAACGACTGCCAATTCATAAGCAAAGGCCGGATCGTAGGCCACGCAATTGGGAATCATCGCCGCCTGCAAGTGGCTGTGCCCATCCTGGTGTTGCAAGCCTTCGCCGTTGAGCGTGGTGCGCCCGGCGGTGCCCCCAAGCAGGAAGCCGCGCGCCAGCATGTCGCCCGCCGCCCAGGCCAGGTCGCCGACGCGCTGGAAGCCGAACATCGAGTAGTAGATATAGAACGGGATCATCGCCGTGCCGTGGTTGGCATAAGCGGTAGAAGCGGCTATCCACGACGACATCGCGCCCGCTTCGTTAATGCCTTCCTGCAAAATCTGGCCGGTCTTGTCTTCCTTGTAGAACATCAACTGGTCGGCATCCTGCGGCGTGTAGAGCTGCCCCACCTGCGAGAAGATGCCGATCTGGCGGAACAATCCGTCCATGCCAAAAGTGCGCGATTCGTCAGGCACGATGGGCACGACCTGCTTGCCGATATGCTTGTCCTTGACCAGGATGCCGAGCATGCGCATGAATGCCATGGTGGTGGAAATCTCGCGGCCTTCCGTGCCTTTCAGCAACGCCTCGAAGGCATCCAGTCCCGGCACCTGCAACGGCTCGGCGATGGGCTTGCGCGCCGGTACGGTGCCCATGGCCTGGCCGCGTTCGCGGAGATACTTCATCTCCAGGCTGTCTTCGGGGGGACGGTAGAAATTCAGGCTTTCCACTTGCTCGTCGGTCAGCGGAATATTGAAGCGGTCGCGGAATTTGCGCAACGAATCCAGATCCATCTTTTTCTGCTGGTGGGTCGGGTTCTGCGCCTCGCCGGACGCGCCCATGCCGTAGCCCTTGACGGTCTTGGCCAGGATGACGGTAGGCTGTCCGGTGTGCTTTAGCGCCGCCGCATAGGCGGCGAATACCTTGTACGGGTCATGGCCGCCGCGGTTGAGGTGCCATATTTCATCGTCCGACATATCGGCGACCAGCTCCAGCAATTCCGGGTATTTGCCGAAAAAATGCTGGCGCACGTACGCGCCGTTTTTCGACTTGTAGGTCTGGTATTCGCCGTCCACCACTTCTTCCATGCGCTTGAGCAGCAGGCCGCTCTTGTCCTTGGCGAACAGGCGATCCCACCTGCCGCCCCAGACCACCTTGATCACATGCCAGCCAGCGCCGCGGAATACCCCTTCCAGTTCCTGGATGATCTTGCCGTTGCCGCGTACCGGGCCGTCCAGCCGTTGCAGGTTGCAGTTGATGACGAAAATCAGGTTGTCGAGCTTTTCGCGCCCGGCCATCGAAATCGCGCCGAGCGATTCTGGCTCGTCGGTTTCGCCATCGCCGAGGAAGGCCCATACCTTGCGCCCTGCGGTTTGCGAGATACCGCGATGCTGCAGGTAGCGCATGAAGCGCGCCTGATAAATTGCCATCAGCGGCCCCAGCCCCATGGATACTGTGGAGAACTGCCAGAAGTCCGGCATCAGCCAGGGATGCGGATAGGAGGAGAGGCCGCCGCCGTCCACTTCCTGGCGGAACTTCTGCATCTGCGCCTCGCTGATGCGCCCTTCGAGAAAAGCGCGCGCGTACATGCCGGGCGAGGAATGTCCCTGAAAATACACCAGATCGCCGCCGTGGCTTTCCGTTTTGCCGTGGAAGAAATGGTTGAATCCCACATCGTACAGCGTGGCCGCCGAAGCGAAGCTGGCGATGTGTCCGCCCAGCTCGGACGATTCGCGGTTGGCGTTCAGCACCAGCGCCGTCGCGTTCCAGCGCGTCAGCGCACGGATGCGGTGCTCCAGCTCGTGGTTGCCGCTGGAGCGTTGCTCTCTGCCCAGCGGGATGGTGTTGAGGTAGGGTGTGGTCGCGCTGACCGGCAAGTCGGCACCGGCCAAACGCACTTTTTCAACCATCTGGCTGATCAGGAAATGCGCGCGCTCCGCCCCTTCGTTTTCCAGAACGGAGTCGAGCGCATCCAGCCACTCCTGGGTTTCCTGCGGATCATAATCGGATGAGTCGTTATCGGGTAAGCTTGCCATTCTTCTGCTTTCTATCACTTGTGGGCCCACCCTTGTGCGGCGGGTGGGCGCGATAAGTCACGCCCCCGCGCCGCAATGTATTGTTTCTTGTTCGGTCACCAGCCATTCCACCTTGCGGTCGGTGGCTTCCTGCGGGATGCTTTCGACGAGCTGCAACGCAAAGGCTGCCGCCGTCAATGCCGGGCTGTGCCGCATGCGCGCCAGCAGTTTGTCGTAATAGCCTTTGCCGTAGCCCATCCGTGCGCCATCGCGGGAAAATGCCACCCCCGGCATGAGGGCGAATTCTACCTCATTTAACGTATCCAGCCGTTCGCAGCGCTCGACTATCGGTTCGCGTATTCCCCACAACCCCTCTGCCAATTGGTTCTCCAGATCGTCCACCCAATACAGGTCAAGCTGGTTGGTGTGGTGGTTCACCTTGGGCAGGGCCAGGCGCTTGCCCTCCGCCAGCACCCGCCCGGCCCAGAGTTCGCTGGCAAACTCCGCGCCGAAGTTCATATAGCCCAATATCGCATTGGATTGCCGATATTCGGGTAATTGCAATAAACGGTTGGCGATGGCCGTGCTGTATGCGGCGCGCGTATCGGGCGAGAGTTGCTCGCGAAGAGCGAGGACGCTTTTGCGAATAGCTTGCTTGAGCGGTTGAACCGTGCTCATGGGTGCGCCGCCTTCTTCGCCCATGCGCTTAACTGCTCCGTATCTTCCAGAATCTCGACGGGAACTTCGCGGTAGTTTTTCAAAATCTGTTTTTCGGAAGGCGCGAACACGGCGCAATGACGGCTCAAGTAATCCGGCAAAGTGTCGGGATGCGTTTTGAAATACAGCCTGCCGCCATACACGATGCCGAAGAACTGCTCGCCGCAATACAAGCCGCTGCCGCCGAACATGGTACGGCAGCGCAGGCCGTCAAGGGTGGCGAGTTGTTCCAAGACGAAATCACGGAAAGAATTGTTAGGCATTTTCTGAGTGTTTATCGGCTAGCTAATGCAAAAGTCCTGCTCGCCCACATCAAGACGATATTAGCGTCCTGCAAACGCAAAGCCCTGCCCCAATTCCAGCAGGAATTTCTCCGGATGCCGATCAGCCTGGTTTCCAGGTCGCGCTCGCAAAAGGGTTCTGCCAGCGTCAAAAAATCAAATAGATACAGGTCTTTTAACGCCTGCCGCATCAGGCCCGGCTGTGGCAGAGCGAGGTGCGCAGCAAAGTTGTTGGTTACTTTGCCTTGGCGGCTGTGGGCTGCGGTTTCGATCTGCATCTGCGAGATGTTGCGGCTCCAGCCGTTGTGTAGTGTCGCTTGCATCTTACCGAAAACCTTACCCGCACTACAACCAAACCCTTGGGACACCAAACCCTTGGGATCGGGGTATCAAAACTTGCACATGCCGACCGCAGGTTGTTGGGGAGCATCTTATCGCGACATTGGACGAGGCTGTCGTCTCGTCAGTCTGGACAATCCTGCCGATTCGGGTTAATGTTCGCCCCCGCGCAGAAGGTCATCCGCGCAGAAGGTCGTCATTGAAG
>CXWL01045729.1_pt1 | contig 19094 bp, 14 predicted proteins | sample 590931 | NCBI WGS metagenome assembly CXWL01 (sample SAMEA3498368, study PRJEB10139) | groundwater metagenome | biome: water well; material: biofilm material | place: Germany | collected 2015-04-27 | reverse complement strand
CGATGAAATTGATCCAGAAGGTGGAGAACGTGAAGCTGATCGTCGATGCCTTACGTGACCACTACAAGTCGAACCTGTCAGTGCGCGCGGAAATCGATAGGGCAAAGGGGCATCCCTACCCGCCGGCAGGGTTGCCCGGTCCGAACAGGATCGATGGTCAGAGGATAGTTGAGAATTCGCCCCGATTGAAGCGGTTGCTTGAGAAAGTCGACGGCGAAATCGTGGGTGTGAAAACAGTTGAAGGATAATGACAATAGCATTGAAGGAGAGTACCATGGGCATGGGCGGACTGGGTGACATGATGAAGCAGGTGCAAAAAATGCAGGCCAAAATGGAGGAGGTCCAGGCCCAGCTGGAACAGATGCAAGTGGAGGGATCGTCGGGCGGAGGGATGGTCAAGATGGTCTCGAACGGCAAGAATGAGATTGTGTCGGTGACGATCGACCCAGAAGTCATCGATAGAAATGACCCGGAGATGCTCCAGGACCTGGTGCTGGCGGCCGTCAATCAGGCAAGGCAGAAAGTCCAGGAACTTCAGGCCGAACAGATGTCCGGGCTGACCGGCGGACTCAAGATCCCTGGGCTAAACCTGCCGTTCTGATGNNCCTGCCGTTCTGATATGTTCACCTCAGCGGAATCTGTCGAGCGTCTCATCAATCGCCTTTCACGACTGCCCGGTATCGGGCGCAAGTCAGCCGGACGGCTGGCCTTTCATATCCTCAAGCTATCCAAGGAGGAGGCCGAAGATTTGTCCGACGCGATCCGGGAAGTTAAGGAGAAGGTTGGTTTCTGCTCGATTTGCTGTAATATCTCCGAAGTCGATCCTTGCCGAACCTGTACCGACCCGAAACGTCAGCGTCATCAAATATGCGTGGTTGAAGAAGCGGTCGATGCCGCCGCTTTGGATCGTGCCGAAGGATTCAACGGCCTCTTTCATATCTTGGGTGGGTGTCTATCTCCGCTTAGCGGGGTCGGACCAGACGATCTTCGAATACGGGAACTACTGGCGCGACTGGGAGAAGAAGTTACGGAGATCATAATCGCGACCAATCCGAATGTGGAAGGGGAAGCGACCGCGACCTACTTGTCGCGTTTGCTTAAACCGATGGGGTTGAAAGTCACACGGATTGCGCGCGGCCTGCCCGTGGGCTCGGACCTTGAATACGCCGACGCGCTGACACTGTCGCGCGCAATGGAAGGGCGACAGGAGATCTGAACTCTTCCTCATGGATGATCGAAGGATAAACGTCCTCGTCGCCGTTCTTGTCGGCATCCTTACCCTCTTTGCCGGCGCTCGGTTCTTCGGTAGCGACCTGTTTGAAAATAACTGGTCGTTTACGCACTGGGAGTATCTTCCATCATGGTTCGGGATCGGATGGACCGTTCTCCTTGCGCTTGCCTTCTCATGGCTGGTCAGATTCCCTCAGTCGCTTTCCAGAATTGTGAATGGCCGTTGGGCGGCGGTTGCAGGCACGATACTGCTGGTCATCTTTGTATGGACATTCCGTTTTGACTCGATTCTGTTCGGTGGGGGAAACCTCCGAATCGCCCAGGTCGCCCAGAGCGAACGGATTATCTATCGGTGGTACGAAGCGGGCTCGCTGCTGTTGACGAGCGGCTTTTGTCATGTGTTTCAAATGATTGGCTTCAAGGCGAATGATGCTGGCGTGTTTGCGTGGAGCTCTTTCGCGTATCTGTCCACGCTGCTGGCCATCGTTGCCATCTGCAAGCTATCGGCAGAACTGACCAGTGACCGCGTACGCCGAATCGCTCTCTTCGTCCTGATGTTCTTTGGCGGCCATCTGATGACGAATCTGGGGTTCACAGGACCACAGGTGATTGTAGCGCCAGCGGTAGCGTGGTTCATGCTTTTCGCACTCAAGTATGACAGGTCCCGCGAAAAGCGATCGTTGTGGTCGATATGGGGAGTCACGGCAATCGGCACGGCGTTCCATATCTCCCTGCTCTTCCTGTTGCCTGCGGCGCTGTTTGTGACGTTCGCGGGCCAGAAGAGCCTCAGGTCGCAGAGAACAGCGTTAATGGCCGCGCTTGTCGGTTTCGCTGCAATAGTGGCCGGCCTTATCGTCGTCACCGGAAGATCTCTCGAATACTCAAGCTGCCTGCTCCTTTTGGCTGGCAAGAACCCGCTTAGCGACTACTCGTTGTTTTCACCTCGACATCTGAGCGACTTTGCCCAGATGCTCTCCCTTGCATCCCCGTTCATTCTAATCTCCTTCGCATTTGTGTTTCTCAGAACCAAAGCCGAGGGGAATCGTGCTGTAATCGGAGCTGGCTGGCTGACCCTTTTTGGCGGGCTTACCGTTGCGCTCTTCATCGACCCTGTTGCCAGCATCGTGCTTGATCTCCCCCGTCTGCTGGCTTACACTGCGCCGGCTTCGTTCTTGCTCGCGCTCTATGTGTCGAGTTTGCCCGACGGAAGCACGCGGTCAGGACGGTTTATCGCGCTGCTGGTCGTGGCAGCGATCATGGTGCCGTTATCATTCATCCCGACGTACGTCTGGATTCGGCAGTCCGAGGATTATGTTTCAGCCTATCTCGACGAACACGACACCTACTATGGGAAGGCGTGCCTCGCCTACCGTGATGCCTATTTCTCGCGGGGGGAATACTCTGACGCGGATAGGTGGGAGTGGAAAATTCCAATAAAGTCGCCCGACCTGCTCAATCTTCGCGGAACGGTTATCCTGGCTGGAAACGGTGAGAATGAAGAAGCCTTGAAGGTGCTCTACCAGATTATCGCCAAGAACCCGTACTGGGCTGAACCGCGCTCAGTCGTTGCTGGTATTCAAAGGAAGCTGGGACGCTACAAACTGGCCAAACCTCAGATTGACACCTGCCTTATGCTTGATCCATACACGAGAGAGCACCGCATCAATCTGTATGCCTATCTCCGCGATATTCAGAACATGCCATCGGCTTTGAAGGAAGTTACTGAGGCGGCTGAGCTCTTCCCGGGCGACAAGGAGATCCAGACTGATGTCATGATCATCAGCTTCCGGTCCGGTGACCATGCCAAAGCTGATTCGATCGCGGCGTCACTCCTTGCGAGAGACTCGCTGTTGCCTTTTCCCTACTTGATCAAGGGACTGATCGCGGAGCGAAGCTCGAGTTTCCCAGAAGCACTACGCCAGATGAAGAGATTTGTGGAATTGGCTCCAAACGAGCCAGAGACGCCGACCATCAGGCAGAAGATAGCCGATTTGGAAGGCCCCACATCGAACCGATGATTCATTCCTACGTGCGATAGCGCAGGCGAGAAAGCCCATCCATCGCGGCTACCTTGTAGGCTTCGCTCAGAGTCGGGTAATTGAACACGGTATCGACGAAGTAGTCGATCGTCCCACCCAGCGTCATGACAGCCTGGCCGATATGGATCAGCTCTGTCGCTCTGTCGCCAATGATATGCACGCCGAGTACGCGACGTGATTTCTTGTCGAAAATCAGCTTCAGCATCCCGTCGTGATCGTTGATAATCTGCCCTCGAGCCAGTTCGAAATAGCGCGCCACTCCGATCTCATACTCGTGGCCGGAAGAAGTCAATGACTCTTCGGTTTCACCGACGATCGAAACTTCCGGAATTGTATAAATACCAAACGGCAGCAGTGTATTCAGACATGATACATCGTCCTTCCGGAAGGCATGCACGGCTGCCAGACGGCCCTGGTCCATCGAAACGGAAGCCAGTGACGGAAACCCGATCACGTCGCCAACCGCATAGATATTGGGGACCGACGTTCGATAGAACGAATCAACTTTTATGAGTCCGCGATTGTCGGTCTCAATATTCAGCCCCTCCAAACCGAGGTTTTCGGTATTGCCGCAGCGTCCGGCAGTGTAGAGCACACGATCGGCGACAACTGTCCGACCGGACTTGGTTATCGTGCGCACCTGGCCATCCTCGACCGCAATCTGCTCGGCCGAGTCACCGAGCATCAGGGTGATACCGTACTTGCGCATCAGATAAACCAGCGCGTCGGCGATTTCCAGGTCGAGAAAGGAGAGCAGTTTCTTGCGGGGATCGATGATGGTCACTTTGACGCCAAGGTGAGCGAAAATCGACGCGTATTCACACCCGATCACGCCGCCGCCGACAATGGTCAGGACCCTGGGAAGCATATCGAGTTTGATAATGGTTTCGGCGTCATAGACAAATTTATCATCGAAGGGAACGTGCGCGGGGTGGTAGGAGTGTGTCCCGGTCGAGATGACGATCACTTCTCCCCGAATGACTCGGGTCGAGGCGCTATCCTCTGACACGACGACCGTATTGGGATCGGCAATCATCCCAACCCCATGGAGCACTTCGATCCGGTGTTGGGCCATATTCTGCTGGATGACGTCGAGCTCCTGCTGGATAACCTGATCCTTGCGATGCATCAGATCACGGACGCTCAAATCGGCCTTGACTCCTCCCACGAGCCCGTAGGCAGTCCGCTGGCGCAGGCCGGCGATGTATAACGCGGTTTCCCGGAGCGTCTTCGACGGAACCGTACCGGTGTGAATGCAGACACCGCCCTGCACCGAATGGCGCTCCACAATCGCGGTCGACTTGCGCATTTTGGAGGCTTCAATCGCGGCTTTTTCACCAGCCGGCCCGGAACCGATGACGATAAGATCATACGTCTTTTCAGTCATGCCGAAGCCCCAATATTCTCGCTAAAATCGAGCATTGCGCCGGAGATCTCGTCACGTCGAATCCACATGTCATAGATAAATGCTAAGCTAATACTGTTTAGGAGGGGGAGGAACAGCTTTCTTCAGTTAATGCCGAATGCGTTCTGTCTATTGCGGAAGAACCTTGAAATCGTTCTTCTTCGGCGCTGCTTTGCCGATCAGGCTGCGCCTTACATGGATGCGAATCTTCTTCTCCGCCTGATCGAAGTACTTCTCCGACGGCGTGATCCCCCAGATGTACTTGGCCACCAGCTCATTCGTGCCGTAGTCGTATAATCCAGCTTCGTTGCCGTCGAAGCGAACGCCATACCGATACCCCTCGAACGGCGTGGAACTGCCGCCGTACTGCTGTTCAAACAGGAGCGATGAGCGACCCTTCAGGCGTTCGTCGAGGGAAAACAGGATATTCCCTTTCGGCGCCGTCGCGGAGTCGCTGGCGATCTCGAAGCTGAGCCATTGGGGGTCGCCGAGCACGGTGACGCTGTCTTCCTTCAGAAGTGGCGAACCATTGGGAGCGCTTCCGGGAAGTATTGACGCCTGTTTTTCAGTCACCATTGTCCCGTATGCACTGAAATCGGCCACCAACGTTGGCCAGTCGGCCAATCCGAGCGCTTTGGTGAGGGTCGACTGGATGTAGAGATGATTGAGTGTGTCAAGGACGTCGGTCTCGACTGAGAGCGTTCGGTACAAATCGAGGAACTTGCTCTGCCCCAGCTTGTCAATCAGATAGGAGACAAAAACGCCGGCCACCGGATATGCGATATCCGCTCCCGATGAACCTCGGAAACCGGGGGCGGTGATGATTGAATCCAGAATGACAATCTGCTCCTTGAGCAAGAATACGCCCAGGTCCATGAGCGAAGTAGAGCGCTTTCCCCATCTCCCACCATATCGCACGGCCACTCCCTCGCGCAGTATCGGCAGCGTAAACAGCGGGAGCTGTTTGAGTTTCACGTTGACCAGCAGATGGACAAGTTCGTGGGCGTGCGGGAAATCGGCGGAGATGACGTCATTCGACGCTACGTCAAACTGCCCCTGTGTTATGGTTCCCGTGATGGCTCCTACGGTAGAATCGCTGTCGCAATAGTAGAACTCTATCTTCCTGGTGGCGAACTCCTTGAGGTCCTTCTTTTCCAGACCGAGGGAGTCGGCGATCCGCTCCACGCATCGATCCGCTTCGGCAAGCAGGGTCCCATTGAGGAATTGCTCTCGCTGCGGGTGAGTATGAATCCTGAAATACTTTGTCTGACTCAGTTTCCATTCACGGGCGAAGAAGTCCTGTGGGTAAATCAGGGCATAATAGCCGTGCATGTCCTGGACATGGTAGTTGTGTTCGACCAATTTTCCGCCGACGAAATTCGAGTACAAGAGCCTGGTGAACTCTTTAGGATTCAGCTGTTGCGATTGCTTCACCGGCGGCAGGAGATGATTCCTCATGACCGGCAGGTTGTAGACAATCGGTGAGCCACAGTCAATTTTCAGGGGCACGCCGGTATACTCGATGCTGAAACGTCCGGAACGCTCCGCGCAGTCCTCGCGCCACATGAGCCCTGCCGACTCCAGATTGCCGCTGACAATCATCTCAAAATAGTCGGTGAGGGTCTGGATTCCATTCTCTTCAGAATGAGCCTGAGCAACGCTTGTCAGGATTGTGAACGGTGCGATCACATTCATCAGCTTCAAGGCGAGGCGGTTACGCATCATGTAAGTTTGACTCCTGAAATTGGTCATCACTGCGGCCATGAGATGGAGATTATACGTCCCTAAGCCTGTTTTGTCCAGTTCCGGTTAAGAAAAAAGCCCCGTCACTCGGGGCTTCTTCTTCACTACCTGAGCGAAATTTAGAATTCAAATCCTACCGAGAAGCGCTGAGCCGACTCCAGACGGCCGAAATCCTGCCACGAGTAGTCAACGACCAATTTGGTGCCTGAAGTGACATTAGTCTTAAGACCACCGCCGAAGGAGACCCCTTCTTCATTGGTGTTGAGTTTGTAACCGGTCCGCAGGAAATAACGACTGTCGTAGCTGAGCTCGACGCCCGCTGAGCCCTGCTCGGGACTGTCACTGGGGTGGCGAAATTCAGTCGAAAGAGTTACCATGGACCTCGAATCGAGATTCACGTCGTAGGCCATGCCGACTCGAAAGAGCAGCGGCAGGTTGTACGGCGACGTCTTCAGCGATGCCCCAACAGTGGAATTCGATCCATGCCCCTGTTGATCGTCATAACTAACGTCAAGGCTTGGTCCGTTGAATTTGAGCTGGGGCCCCATATTGGCAATGCTCATACCGAGACGAAGGGATCGAAAGCCGGTGTAAAGCATGGTGCCAAAATCAAACGCAATCCCTTGGGATCGTTCCTGGTGGATCTTCTCTCCGACGAACTTAACCGAGGCTCCAAATGCAAACCGGGCGGTCAATTGGCGGGCGAAGGTGAGTCCCAGGGCGTAGGATGAAGCGGAATAATAGGTGCCCGTCCCCTCCTGACGCTGAAAAGTCGTGATCTCCTGGTCATTCATCGACAAAATACTCGCAGAGAGACCGAAGACGCCCAGGTCTTCAAAATTGCGGGCATAGGCGAAGTAGTTCAGGCGAACATCGAGCAGCCAGTTGACATTCGTGAAGCCAAGCTGCGAATTCTGAACGTCGACGAGCCCGGCTGGATTCCAGTACATGGAATAGACGTCGTTGGAAGCGGCCACGGACGCCTCTCCCATACCTTGATACTTGGGTCCGACGCCGATCTTGAGAAATTGCGCTCCGGCTGTTCCTACCTTCGACAGCTCGGCGGAGGCACTGCCGACCAACCCAAGCAGCACGAAAGCGGTGAGTAGCTTTTTCATACCTGCCTCCTTTACTTAATCACCGAAAAACGGCCAAGATGGTTACCGTATGTGGACTCGACCTGGTACAGATAGACACCCGAGGCCACTAACTGCCCGTTATCACCCAACAGATTCCAACGCGCCTTGCCTGTGCCGTCGGTATGGTCGATCGTCTTGACCAGCCCGCCTGCCAAAGTGTAAATACGGATCTTGCATTGATCGGGGATGCTCTGGAACTCCAGGACCGACTCGCCTTCGCCGGTTTCAACCATCGATGAGTATTGGGCAAAATAGGGGTTAGGCACAACACGGACTTTGCCAAGATCAGCCGTCGCCTCGGCGGCATCGACGCCGTCAACCTTGAACGCAAAACGATCTTCTGGTCCGTTCAATCTGGCCCCTGAGAACTTGAAGATGTCCCCGATCTGGGGATGGTACGTCGCGGTATCCAGCTTGAAGAGCCAGCTGAAATCGTACGGGTACGCAGCGTCAAACAAGTTGGCAGTCGGATTGTAAGGACTGTTGACAATCATCATTGTGCGATAGGGACGCCAGTTGCCTGATTCGCTCAGATCCAGCACCGCGAGGGAGACGCGCTGATTGGTGGTCGTGTTCCAGACAGAAAACGGTACGGTATACAGAACATAGGCGTCGCCAATGACGTTGGGAGCCATGGTCGTGTCGCCGCTGTACCGAAGTTCATAGGTGCTGCGGTATTTGGCATCACCATAGAGAGAGTCCCCAAAGAGAATGACTGTGCTGGGGCCCCAGAAGTTCCTGAGGGTAAGGGTGGTATCTGCGCCTACAAACGCCGATTGGCCAAGATCGCTCGGCTCCCGATCGACATTCCGAATGACCGCTCGGATACCGTCGGCAACGTCGAACATACCGGGATCAACGTTCTCCTTATCTTGATTCTTAAGAACGGTATCCCCGGTGGTCATGTTGATCAGATGCCAGAATGTTCTGCTGGGAGTGTCTTCGAAGGTGACCGCGTACTCGCTCCCGCGAACAGCCTTTCTGTCGAACAGGATCGGAACAACGCTCCCCTCAGACGGCGTATCCAAACCAGAATACGCGTGACGAACAGTTCCGGCGGCTGAATAGAATCCGGCCGGATCGCTGACTGGTGTAACCGAGGCGACGTTTGGCGCCGTGCCGGCCACTCCAAAGCCTGATTGAAGCGGGTCGATGCCAGTGACGGTATCGCCGCGATCGAAGGCTACGAGGCAATACCAGTAATCGACACCGTTGTAAAGGCCGGTGTCGACGTAGGTGTGCTGAATCGGTTCACCGGGGGCATTTACCGTGTACAACGCCAGCGGGGTGTAATCGGTCTTCAGGCACTTGTTGCCTGTCTGGTAATTGACAAGCCCCCATGACTTGCCCTGATTGTCGCTGCGATAGAGTTTGTATCCGGCAAAGTCGGTGGTTCCAGTAAGCGGATCATGGCTCACTTCCGACGTGTCGTTCCATCGCAGGTAGACCTTTCGGTCAGCCGCCCGCACGCTCAGGAGGGGCGTAGCTGGAGGCTGCGGTCCGACGAAGTGATTATTATATAGCGTTTGGGCGAGAGCCGCGTTAGCGCGGAAATTGGCTTCGTCCGCTCCGGCGATGAGTGCATACACAACCCGGACGGACTTGCCTGCGGTCAGATTGATACCTTTTGTGCATTGCAGGTAATACTGATCAGTCGGAGGCAAGGACTCGTCGAATTGGTTGGTCGCAATCAACTCATAGCGGCCGGCGTCGGTGATATCCTGCAGCACGTTCCAATCACCGTTGCGGAATGACGTCATGCCGATGCCGTCCGGTGTCTCGAGGTACTTGGTCCCCATGACGCCAGCCTTGATAGTAGGCCCCCAACCGGGATCGAAGGCGTCGGCGTCGTAAATCCAGGCCAGATTTTCGGTAGAGTCGAACGCCACGAGGTCTCCGAGACGACCGTTTTCTCCGGTTCCGTCGGGGCCGCCGACGTCGATGTCCATATACAGACCGAAGGCAAAATCAGGGTAGTCTGTCGTCGACGTATTCTTGATATCAACGATCACGAACAGAAAGTCCTCGTTATAACAGTAGTTCCACTGCAGCATCGTATGGGTCAACTCGACGCCCAGAGGACGAGTATCGGTCGCCGCGTCATTGAAACGGAAATGCGACTCCTGCAAGGACAAAGGCCCCGAGTTGTAGTAGTGATTGTCGATGGGATTGTAGCTTCGAGTATAGACCCATTTGGATGAGTCAAGACTGTACTCTCGCCACCCGCGGGCGGGATTTCCTAATCCGGCGCCGACGGTATCCCGGGCGTCAAAATTGTAGTATCGAGTTGTATCTGTCGACAGCAGAATTTTGTAGGCGTCGACCCCGGATATCAACGATGGAATCGCCTGAAAGTCGTCTTCAGTATTGGCGATCGCGGTATCGCCGTTTTCTTTCACGGTGCCCATCCAGTACTTGATCTCAGCCAGGTAATTGCGGCCCGAACCACGCGGCCATTCTCCTGATGGCTTCCCGTAAAACGAATAGCCGCCGACATAGCCGAAATTATCAACTGTGGTCACGATGTTGCCGGTGTTGTGCGTGATCTGATCGACCGTAATCGGCGCCGGCATCTGTGACGCACCAGCAGTCTGGACTTCGATATTGCGGTTTGTCGGAGTTCCCCGCATGGCAAAGAGGCTGCAATAACAGCATGCAACCAGCGCCCCGATGATCGCCCCTGATCGTATGATTCTTCGATAATGTGCCATTCTTCTTTACTCCGGTTTAGAAGTTTATCTCTAACCCGGTGCGAACAGTCCGGGGGGCCGAGTAGTTCTGGGGGTCGTGATCGTACAACCGATCAAGGCGACCAACTTCCGACGCATTCAGGGATAGACTGGCGCCAGGTTGCTGAGCATCGTTGTCCGCAAGGCCGGTTCGGGTGTAGACATTGAGCACGTTCTTGCGATCAAAAAGGTTGTCGACCTCGACAAAGAAGGTGACTGGGTATCCCTTGAACCCAAAGGAGAAGTCCTTGTTGAAGCGCATGTCGACATTGTAGTTCGAGGGGAGACGTCCTTCGTTGCGCTCGCCCCGGCGATTCCCGAGCGAGTCGGTTTTCGTATACGGCAATCCTGATCCATAGTAACCAACGAAATTGAATCCCCACGCACCCGGTAATTTGATGCCAAAGAGCGAGCCGCCCCAGTTGGCAGGCACGCGATAGTCGATCATTGCCGTCACCGTGTGGCGCTGGTCAAAGTCAAGCGGGTATTCCTTGACCGGTGCGAGCGTATCCTCAGTCGAAGTCAGGAAGGAATAATATGGGTCGAGCGCGGTCGAACCGACGCCGGTTGCGGTCATATAGCTATATGCCAGCGACGCACTGAAATTCCCGCCGAGCGCCAGGCGATCGAGCGTCATATCAAGTCCCTTGACATGGCCGTAGTCGCCATTGTCGAACCGGGTGACGGTTCGGCCCAGGAACTTCATCGACTCGCGTGTCGTCGTGAGATCGCTTACGTCCTTGTAGTAGGCAGTGAGATCCAAGCGCAGTTTGTCGGTCACGAGCTGATCAAGGCCGAGCTCGTACGATACGGTCTGCTCGGGCGCAAGATTGGGGTTGCCCAGCAGCGGGTAACCGGTCCGAATGTCTCCCTGCAGATTCGTGTACATATAGTTGTACTGTGGAATCTGGTAGTAGAGGCCATAGTTGAAGTGCATGACTGACCTCTCAGAGATCGGAAATGAAACACCTAACCGTGGCGACCATCGCGATTTCGATTCCGCCTTGGCGTAGACCACGGCGGTGTCGGCAGGNNTACATCGGCTTGTTCGAATACAGCTCACCGTATGGTTTCTCGTTATAGAACAGCTTCTTATCCCAGTTAACCAGATACTGCCGGTACTCAAAGCCAGCCTTCACCTGGTTCGTCTTGGTAACCTGCTTCAGCAAACTGCCTGAAACAGCGTTGTAGGTAGTCTGCCGGTACTGATAGGACGGAATGTAGTCGTCCCCTTGGGCATAGCCGACAGCCTGGTAGGGGTTATCCCAGTCGCGATTGTTCAGATAGTTGTGCGTGTGGATGGTACCGTTGTAGCTGCCGCTGGCATCTTCCGAATACCCGGGCCAATCTTTCCAGTACACATCCATCATGAAGCCGGGTGCGGTCAAGCTTCTGGTGAGGAAGCGATTGAACATAAGGGTTGCGATGGTCCGCTCGCTGATGCTGTAGCTTCCCGAGAATCCTGCGAGGTATGCACGACGCTCAAACGAGGACAATCCGTCCAGGTTGAAATCGTACGACCGACCGTTAACGTCGCGATGAGTATACTGGTCACCGTCCGAGCTAAAGTAAGCCCCATTCGTGACCAGTTTCAGGCCTTTTGCCGGCCGCATCGTCAGCTTGCCGGTTCCCGAGAAATTCTTCTTCAGGCTGTGGGGCAGCGAATTATTGTCGCGCAGAACCTCGGCAGCGCCGAAGAACGTATAGCGCTCGGGGTTCATTCCAGGAACCGGACCGGATACGTTCACGCTAAAGGCCCGGTTGCCGAGACTCTTCAGAGCTCCCCAGGTTCCCGAGTTAACATTGTACGGGTGGGTCATTCCCTCGTAGAATCGTGCCTTCCCTTTATATGCCGCTCCTCCTTCTGGCGTTACCGCGTTCACAACTCCGGAGAGTGCCTCGCCGTATTCAGCGGCAAATCCTCCGGATGTAAGTGAAAGCTCTTCTAGGGCGGTTGGGACCACGCGCATGCCGGAGTTGGAAGTGAACGGATCCTGGATTGAGAACCCGTCATAATAGTAGGAGATCTGTCCGGCACGGCCACCGCGCACGTGCATTTCATCTTTCTTGTCGAGGATTACTCCGGGGTAATGCCCGAGAACGGCCGCCATGCTCGTGACGTTCGGCATGTTCTTGAGCCGATCCGCAGTATAGATGATGCGCGACGCAGTCAGATCCTTCTGAACGAGCGGATTAGACGCGTAGACGACCATCTCCTGTTTGAGCTCAATGGCCACTTCCTTGATTTCAAAGTCCACCGGTGTGGTCAGATCAAGGAGCACGCGCACCTCTCTCTTGGTGAGCGCTTCAAAGCCTACCGACGTGACCGCGAGATCATACCTGCCGCTCGGTACATTAATAATGCAGTACTCGCCGTCGTCATCGGTGGTCGTGCCGATCTCCGTGCCGATGATCCGCACGGAAGCCCCCACAATAGGATGTCCTGTCTGAATGTCCGTCACTGCCCCCGAAATCTTTCCGGTGACTCCCGCAGACAGGTTGCCTGCCAGGAGTATTGTACCGAGGAGTAGCGCTGGATAAAAGATTCTGAGCCGACTGTTCACAGCTGATCCTCCGAGGTTGTTTCGGGTTCCCAATATGTTTCTCTTCTTGAGCATGTTTTATGTCTGCGCCAGTATGAGCATTTGGCTTATCACTGTGTATCGACGGGGTCGCAAAATCCTTTAGTCCGTAAATAAGAATCCGGATGCTACTTTTTCGGTGTTTGTCAAGTTCTGCAGCGGTTTCCCGATAGTTGTGGGTATAGGCCACGCTATGCTCGGAGAGCTGCATCCAGCGGCCACTATGTGCATAGTATTGTCGCACATGCGGAACATTCATGCGGAGCGAGAGCGTACCGACATCATGACGCGCATTAGGGTGAACATTGGCGGCTGGATGATCACGGCCGCCGCTATTCTTCTCGCACTCATCGAGCCCTCGTTCGCGCAGAAGGTCGTCATCGTCACCAGCGATACGCTCACGTCAACCCTGCGGAGCGTCAACGGCGCCAAGACGATCATCAAACGAGAGAATCCTTCGGGAGAGTTCGTCGAATTCCAGCTCAAACAGGACATACGGAACGCCCAACGCACTGCTGACTCGATCAAGGGTTACCGACCCGACCTCATATTGACCGTCGGGAGTCTGGCGACCGAGTTCGCTCACGAAAACCTGGCTGATCTGCCGGTCGTCTTTAGTTCGGTCATGTATCCGGTCATTTCTGGTTTCATAGAGTCCTTTACGCATCCCGGCAGGAACATCACCGGTTCATCATTGTCTATTCCCCCTGATATCCAGTTTCGATATTTCCGCCAGATCGTGCCGTCGCTGAAGAACCTCGGTGTATTGTACACTGACAACACCGCCCCCCTCATCCCGCCGTCGGCTGTCGTTGCGAAGCAGATGGGCTTGAATCTGATTGCCATCAAGGTCACGGGTGACCGGGAACTGTCGTTGGCGATGGATTCTCTCACCAAAGTGACAGAAGGAATCTGGTCCGTCGCCGATCCGAATCTCTTCAATGCCCAGTCGACGAAGTTCATTCTCATCAACGCGATCCGCAAAGGGATTCCGTTTATGGGATTCTCTCGAAATGTGGTCGAGTCGGGCGCTCTCTTCGCGCTGGATTTCGATTACAAGGCGATCGGTCGGCAGGCTGGTGGACTGGCCAATCAGATTCTGAAAGGGAGTAGACCTTCCGAGACGACAGTGACAACGCCCGACGTGATCTGGTTTCATTTCAACGAGAAGACCGCGAAACACATGAACATCACGATTCCGCCAGAGTTGGTGGCTGTGGCCAAAGAGGTGTATCGGTGAGCGCCTTCAAGGCCAATTGGCACATGAACCTGCGGACAAAATTTGTCTTGCCCATTTCTGTCATCGTCGTTGCCAGTACGCTGATCGTCAGCGGCTACCTCATCGAGCGCCAGTCCAATAGCTACCGTCGTGAACTCGAAACTTCGGGCAAGACCATGCTGCGCATTCTGGCTGTCAACGCCGAAAGCGGCGTGCTCTTTGAATCGCGTTTCGAGCTCGATGAGCTGCTCAAAGCTCCTACGCAGTTTGAATCGGTGCGGTATGCGATAATAACCAACGCTCAGGGAGGTGTCCTGTCGCAGACCGGCGCTCGCGATATCAATGAGCCAGTGCACGCACTGATCCCAAATGATCCGCATCTGACAGACTCGATGACTGTCCGCTACTGCAATGAATCCAGCGGAAAGAAAATGCTGATTCTCTGCACGCCTGTTGTTACCCACAAGAAGGTCCTCGATCGAGAGCACCTTGGCATCACGGGCGGTACCGATAGCTCCATGGTCTCCAGCTATGTTTCGGAAGTGATCGGCCATATTGAACTTGGTCTTACCCTCGACCAGGTCAACCGCTCGATCCGCGAGGCGCAGCAGGCCGCTTTCCTGCTAACGGCGATGGTCATGTTGGGGACGATTCTGCTTCTTACCTTCATCGTCGGGGCGATTACCAAACCGGTAACGGAACTCGTGGAAGTAACCGACCAGGTGAGTCGCGGCGACTTCAGTCGTAAAGTCGAGAGTCTGCGTCACGACGAACTGGGACATCTGGCCGAAACGTTCAATCGGATGATCGAATCGCTCAAGCTTTCCCGGGATGAGATCGAGGCCTATAATCGTAACCTGGAGCAGAAGATCATTGAGCGCACGCACCAGCTCGAGGATGCCCAGGCGCAGTTGCTTCAATCTGAGAAGATGAGTGCCATTGGTCAGTTGGCGGCGGGCGTCGCCCACGAACTGAACAACCCGCTGGGTGGCATCCTGGGCTACGCTCAGTTTACCCTTGAGAAACTGAGTAAGAACGTGCCTGAAAATACATCGGCTAAGGAAATCCAGAGTTACGTTCGCTATCTCACCGATATCGAGATTCAGTCACGTCGCTGCAAGACGATTGTCCAGAATCTGCTTCGGTTCTCGCGTTCGTCTCGAACAGTCGACTTCGAGGATGTGGAAGGCAACAAGGTCATCGAAGAGACGGTCTCCTTCGTCGAACACCAACTGCACCTTAACCAGATCGAACTCGAGGTCTCGCTCGCTCCCAACCTCCCCGTAATTCAGGGAAACGCCGGCCAGCTGCAGCAGGTGTTCACGAATCTGATCATCAACGCCATGCACGCCTCTCAGCCCAATTCGGTGATCCGAATTGTCAGCAAATCCAGCCCCGCGCTCGGGGAGTTCGGCGGCGCGGTCGAACTCATGTTCGTTGATCATGGAAGCGGCATCAGGGAAGAGAACCTCAAGAAAATTTTCGAGCCATTCTTTACGACCAAGGAGATCGGAAAGGGAACCGGTCTGGGACTCTCCGTCAGCTACGGGATCGTCAAGGATCACGGCGGGGAAATCAATGTCAGTTCCACTGTTGGATCAGGAACCACGTTTACCATCGTTTTGCCAATTCAGAAAAGGGAACTTCAGACCGATACTATTGAAAAGAAAGAAGTGAACTGTCGGATCTAACTTGTCACAGTGTATGGAACAGACCCAACAGCATTCGATCCTCATCGTCGACGACGAAGAAATCATCCGTGACTTCCTGTCCGAGATTCTGGAAGAATATCAGATTACCGTAGCCTGCGACGGCGACGAAGCGATCGAGAAGATTCGTAACAAATGCTACGATCTGGTCATCACCGACCTTCGGATGCCGCGTGTCCCGGGCGAGGAAGTCGTCAAGTTCACGCGGGAAACCTACCCCAATTCGAAAGTCATTGTGATTTCCGGATACTCAAGCCTGGCCACAGTAAGCCAGTCGGTCAGCAATGGCGCCTGCGCCTTTCTCTCCAAACCATTTAGTATCAAGGAACTGCTCCAGACGGTATCGACCGCCCTCCAGCAGTAAGTCCCGTATGGCGCACGTGTTGGTCATAGACGATTCGAAGATCATTCGTGATCTCCTCGTTGACTTCCTGACGGAGGAAGGTCACTCCGTCGAGGCCACCGGAGATAGCGTCGAAGGCGTCGCAAAAGCCATCAACGGCAAGTTTGATCTCTGCCTGTGCGACCTGCACATTCCCAAACTGAACGGCTATCAGGTGTTTTGCCAGGTATCGGCTGAACGCCCCGAGCTTCAGTTTGTCTTCACTGACTCTCTGCCGGACCAGCTGGCCGAACAGGCGCTCCGGGCAGGAGTTTCTTACTGCCTGCGAAAACCCTTCGACCTCGAACAGCTCCGCGCTGTACTGAATCAGGTGACCAGCCCTCTTCGTGTCAAATGAATGAGCTGCCCGAAAACAGACCGCGGGTCATCGTTGTCGATGACGAGGCTATCGTGCTCTCGCTGGTACGGGACGCTCTCGAGGATGAAGACTACATTGTTGAAGCGGTCAGCTCTTCGCTCGGCGCTCTCGAGCTTCTGAATCAGCAGCAATTCGATTTGATCATCACTGACATCCGCATGCCAAAACTTGACGGAATCGAAATGGTTAAGCGTGCGCGCGAACTGCACCCGGATATCGGCGTCATCTTCATGACCGGTTATGCTAATCTCTCCTCGGCGAAGAACGCCATCAAGCAGGGCGCCTTTGACTACATCATGAAACCATTCGAGCTCTCCGAAATCAGACAGGCAGTTCGCAACGCGATTAAGTCCCGAACCGACGCTGTCGAGAAGAGCTCGAATCAGCAACTATCACATCTTTCCGATCTCAGCCAATTGCTCTTTACCGCCAACGACCATGATTCGATGATCACTTCGTCCCTCCGGTTTGCGATGCTGCACCAGCGCACCAACCGCGGCTCAATACTGCATTGGTCTCGTGACAACCATGTGTGCACCGCAATCTCGATTACCGGCAGCGAAACGACAAAGGTCATTCTGCCCGACGCCCCGCTCTGCAACGCGCTCGTCGGCCGGGATGTCAACCTCTTGCGGTCACCGTTTCTGGTGGATCCGGATGGCCAACACCCGATCCTCGACGACCACGCTACAGCCGAGCTACGCCCATACTTTTATCCCGCATGGCTGAAGACGGGAAGTCACATGGTCGTAGTGCCGATCATCCGCTTCGACACGATTACCGGATGGACCATGTTGGGTTTCGACGAGGAGACTATTCACTTCAAGGAATCCGACGCCAAGTTCCTTACGATCGCCGCCAGTCAACTGGCAATCATGCTTGAGAATCTCAGCCTGCTGGAGCAGACGCAAAGGGCCTACGCAAGCCTGAAGGAACTTCAGGACGAAACGATCGAACTGGAAAAAATGGCCACGCGCGGCCAAATGTCAGCTGAGATCGGCCATGAGCTCAACAATTTTCTCGGAATTGTCGCCGGCAATCTCAGCCTGCTCGAAGTGCAGATGAAGCGGGGACACTACGAGGAACTTCCGCGCTACGTCACCCCCATGACGGAAACCATCGAGAAAATCAAGACCTTTACCAACAGCCTCATGGATCTGCGGCAGATTTCCTCGCGAGTGGAAGTGCTCTCCTTCGACAAAATACTGCAGGAGGTTGTCGACTATCTCAAGCCCCAGAAGCGCTTCCAGGGGGTTGAGATTATCTCCTGCGAAATCCCAAAGAATATCCCGTTTGAAGGGGATTCGATTCAAATCCAGCAGCTTTTGTACAACCTCTTTAACAATGCCGCCGACGCCTCTATCGACCGGCCGGTTCGCCGGATCACCGTCGAAGTGACGCACTCACCAGAGACAGATCGATTTACGCTGATCATATCTGATACCGGTGTCGGTTTTGCACCTGAGTACATCGACCGCGCGTTTCAAGAGAAGTTCACGACCAAAGAAACCGGTCATGGCTTCGGGTTGGTAGTCTGCAAACGGATCATTGAGAATCACAAGGGACAGCTCCATGTCGATTCGATCCCGAATCAAGGCGCAAGCATTCGGATCGACTTCCCTGTCGCGGCACAACAAGCTGTGCTTGTGTAGCGAAGATTGAACCTCGTCGGGAAATCCAGCCGACACCATTCAGGCTTCACGACTTCTCCCCTATGACCACAAACGACGGGGCATCCTCGCACCCTCAAAAGTAGCGCAGGCGACCTTCGAGCCATTTTTCCCGCAGAGAATGACCGCACACTCTGAGTTCACGTTTCCTCCAGCGCGTCAGCCGTATTGACCAATACCAGCGCGTCAATAGTCTCTTGTACCAGTAGAGTTTCCACTTCCGGCGATAGTACGACCGATTTGACACTAAGTACGTGTCCGCAGGAGTTTGCGTACGAACTGCCTTCTGCGTGATCTGCCCAAAGTGATGAATAAGTGATCGCCCGGTGGTTCCAAGAGGAAGTCCGGCTCGTCGTACGCGCCTGAAGAAGTCGGCGTCTTCGAATTGACCGATTCGAAACATCTCATCGAACAGACCCACTCGATTGAAAACGTCCATACGAACCATGAAACAGATGCCGTCTACTAATCCCATCCGTGAGAACCCAGACATGGAGGCGACAAAGTCAGACGAATAGCTGTTGAGATCCAAGTTCATCTCCCCCTCGCGAATCGCGGGACTGGCGACGGCAACACTCCGTTCGACTGCGAAACGCAGCAATCCGTCCAGCCAATGCTCGGGTACGAGCACGTCATTATTGCAGATGAGCACCCATTCCGACTTTGCGAGACTTACGCCCTGATTCCAGGCTGTCGCACACCCGAGGTTTTCAGCATTTGTGATAATCGAAAGATCGGGCAAACCTGATAGGAACTGGGCTGTTCCGTCGGTGGAGCCGTTGTCGATTACCACGACAGGGACACCGCTCGCGTCGCTCCGTCGTACGCTTTCCAGGAACTGCTGTGTATAGTGGAGTTGGTTAAAGAC
>CXWL01001232.1_pt1 | contig 19095 bp, 19 predicted proteins | sample 590931 | NCBI WGS metagenome assembly CXWL01 (sample SAMEA3498368, study PRJEB10139) | groundwater metagenome | biome: water well; material: biofilm material | place: Germany | collected 2015-04-27 | reverse complement strand
CGGCCTTCCTGCCTCCGTTAACGCGGGGAGAAGAAAAGGACCCACTGTGATCCGCGAAGACCCCCAATCTATGAAACCAAAGAAACGAATTTCGGCATGGCCTTCAAAGTGGCGCACTTTTTCTTCAACACGGGACCGGAGTTCAGCTTCAGTCGCAAGTCCGGTGTGGCCTGGGACAAGGTCGTTCACGGTACCATCGCCCGCTACGTGGAATTGTGCAGCCGGTACAACGCGGGCCTCGTGAATAAAGCCGAGTATGAAGCCAGAATGAAGGAAATCGAAAGTCTGTACAAAGAATCCAAAGAAATGGAAGCGAAGCTGTACGCCGCGACACGCCAACGTGCCAAGGATGCAGGCGATGAGTTGGATGCGGAACTTGGCCGCAAACCTCGCGCATCCGCGGGCAAGCAAAACGTGGAATCTTCCGTTGAACAACTGGCGGATCGTGTGGAGCATTTGGAACCGATCAGCCAGCCGCTCAAGCCTTCTACGCCTTGTCCACCGCCCGACATGTTGGGCGCACCGGGACGGACCTGCTGAGATGAATTTGGTGAATCGTGGACCTGTTAGACAGGAACTCTTTCTGTCATCACCTGACATATGGAAAGATTAATTCAAATGCAGTCACGATGGCAGACAGCAGGATTGATTGGACTCGCGGCTACGGCATTCGTCGGCTTGCTATGGGTATTCGGGGCTGCCGTGCTCGATCCGTGGGAGTGGAGCACCTATGATCGGAGGCTTGGGTGGATTGCTGGTTCGAAGACTGATACGCCGATCCTCATCATTGGCCGAGATGCTGACAGCGATGAACGGTTCAAAGGCGGCCTCTGGGATCGGGAGCGATTTGCGACGGTGATCGCTGCGCTCGGGCGCGCGCGTGCGGCGGTGATCGTATTGGACTTTCACTTTTCGGGTGAGAGTCCGGTAGAACGTGGCGGTGGGGCCAGTGATCGGGCGCTTGCCGACGCGATGCGCTCGAGTGGGTCCGTGGTCGTGCCTCTTCCCGTGACGTTTCAATCCGCAGTCTCAAGCGATTCGAATGAGGCGAACGTTCCATCCTTCGATGACTGGATGGCCCATGCGTCCGTGAATCGGACCGATGCCGTGACGTCCATTGCCAGACCGACGAAGGTCATGTCTGTTTCTCTTCCTCTCTTGTCTCAGTCTGCCCAGGGTGTCGGGCATATCGCGGCGGCTTCGGATGTCGATGGGGTCTACCGGCATGTGCCGGTCCTGGTTGATGTCCAGGGGCACGCGCTCCCGGCGCTCGGCGTTGCGGCGGCCGCGGCCTATCTCCATGTGCCGGTGTCGTCGCTGACGATAGGGAGCGGCGACGCGCTTGAGTTTCCCTCCGGTACAGATGCGGCGCAATCGGGACCAGGCCTGATCCTTCCGCTGGATCGCGAGGGGCGGATGCTGGTGCGGTATGCCGGGCGTTGGAGCGAGCACCCATTCCCGTATTTGTCGTTTGTCGATGTCTGGGATGCGGTGCGGGAACACCGTGAGGCGGAGCTGCGGGAGCAGGTCGAGGGCAAGATTGTGTTGCTCATGCATGCCTCGCTGGAATCCGACAAACGGCGCACGCCGTTGGATCTCACTGCGCCGGGCGGCTTTGTGCATGCGAACGTCATGCATACGATTCTGAGTGGACAGGGCCTGCGGCCTCTCTCTCTGACGGCGACGATCGCGATCAGCCTGATCCTTGGGACGCTTGCGGCCTGGGTATGGCTGACTTCTACCATGTGGTTGAGTGCCATCGGCATCGGAGTGGGGGCGTTGGCCTATGGTGCGATCGCGACGAGCGCCATGACCGCCGGAGTGGTTTTGCCCGTCTTGCCGGTTCTGGGGGCCGTCATGCTGTCGTCCGGCCTGGCGCTCGGCTGGCTCCGATGGCGCGGAGGTCAAGAGCTTCAGGCGCTGGAGAAGGAACAGATCTCCCTCCAGAGCACGATTGCGGAGAAGCAGGAACGGCTGGCTCACCAGGAAGCGCAGGTCGATCGCTTGACGGAAGATCTCGCCGCCCTTGGCGACGAAGTGTTGACGGGCAAGCAGCAGACGACGAATTTGACGCAACGCATCGATGAGTTGCAGGTCCAATTGCGTACGGCAGAAGAACAAGAGGCCGCGAACAGGCAGGGGTTGGAAACGCTCACCGATGAATTGGTCGCGTCTCGTTCGGCGGCGGTGGAACGGCAGGCTCACCACAAAGCGCAGGTCGATCGCTTGACGGAAGTGCTTGCCGCCCTTGGTGAGGAAGTGTCGACGGGGGAGCAGCGGACGACGAATTTGACGCAACGCACCAATGAGTTGCAGGTCCAATTGCGTACGGCGGAAGAACAAGAGGCCGCGACCAGGCAGGTGTTGAAGAAGCTCGAAGCGCAATTGGTCGCGTCCCGCTCGGCGGCGGTGGAACGAGTGTCCGTTCTTGACAAGGAATTAGCCGGGTTGCAGCAGGAGTGTGAGCAGTACGAGATTCTCACGCGTGATGTCGGTCTTCTCAGTCTCTTTAAGGTGCTCAAGAAGATTGCCGGGTTTCGGATGTCGGTCTTGCTGCTGGGAGAGCCTGGGACGGGCAAAGAACTGTTTGCAAGGGCCACACATGCGATGAGTCCACGGAAAAATGGCCCGTTTGTGGCGGTCAACATGGCCTCGATTGCTCCGGAGTTATTCGAGAGTGAAATGTTTGGGCACGTCAAGGGCTCGTTTACGGGTGCCGTGCGGGATCGTATCGGGTATTTCAAACAGGCCGATGGCGGCACGCTCTTTCTCGATGAGATCGGCGATTTACGGCCGGATCATCAGGCGAAACTGCTGCGGGTGTTGCAAGAAGGGGTGTACTGCCGGGTGGGCGATGGGACACCGGTCAGGGTCGATGTGCGGATTGTCTCCGCGACCAACCGCGATCTCCTGCAAGATATCGCACAGGGCCGGTTCCGTGAAGATCTCTACGGGCGCCTCAATGGACATGAAGTGCGGTTGTCTCCCTTGCGACAACGAATAGGCGACATTCACCTCCTGGCGAATCGGCTGATTCAGAAGTTCGCGCAGGCGCACGGTAAAGCGGTCCTGGAACTTTCGAAAAGCGCGTTGGCCGCCATGGAGCGCCATCCGTGGAAGAACAACATTCGGGAGCTTGAGAGCTGTATCGAAAAAGCCGTGATTCTCGCGGAGGGCTCCCATATACAGGTAGAAGATTTGCGCCTCAGTGCTCAAAAGGAGGCACCGGCCCCGGCGGGCCAGGTGGTGGCGTCTGACATGCCGCCGTCGGCCTCCGCCAGCGATGCACTGAAGGAGGATCCGGCGTTGCTGCTCTGGCTCCGTCGGCACGGCTTCGATCATACCGCTACGGCTGCCGAGTTGAGATGTGATCGAAGCACGGTGATGCAACGGGTGAAAGGTATGGGTTTTCAAGCCCTGGTTCGGCACGGAGGAGACCGCCGGGCGGCAGCCCTGTCGCTGGCCGGCGAAGCGGGGTTGGCCCGCCTCGTCGAAGTAAAGATCTCCGAGTATGCCGATCACCTGACGACGGTCGCACGGTCGTATGAATCGGCGGATCTCGCCATCAAAGGCTGCCGCAAACGGTTCAAGAATCTGCCGGAGCGGTATACCGTCGCGCTCGATACCCTTATCCGACAAGCCTATGCCGAGGAATAGCTGGTTCGCCACTTAGCCTAATCGACATTGTCCCTGGTGATGGAATTAACCAGTCGAGGCGGCCAGAGACGGCCACCAAGCCGAGCACGATCCAGGATTTTCCCGTGGCGCTCCGGCGGTGAGGACCGGAGTCGGTCTTTCGGGCGCGTGGTGATTGGTATCGGAATCTCGCTCCGTCGTCAGTCACTGCACTGACGGTTCTAGTCACGATCCTCGTTCACCCTCTCAACCCATCGGGCATCACGCATTTTCCCCCTCAGTGTGACGAGGGATTCCCCGCGCACCGTGGGGAATCCTCAGTCCTTGACGACTCTCCATTCCTGATCCATTCATTAGACATCTGTTCCCTGTTTCACCTATTCGTTTGTTCTCTCAAACACTTAGCGCCTTCAACCTGTACGCCTTCAGCTTCGTGCCGCTCTTGGTACGGCTGTTGCGCTAGTGGCTGTGCAACAGCGCGAGCAGAGGTCGAACAAGGAGGAGGCCATGGTGGAAGGACTTATCGCAGTTATTTTGATTCTTGCGGTCATGGATGGGTTGGGGGTGGGGGACAAGTCGTCTGGTCCCACCTCCCATCAGGGGTCCGTTGATCTGTGGATTCTTGCGATCAAGTCGTGAGTTGAGAACAAAAGAGGTCGGTCGAGTTGTCGTTCACATTGGGGTTCTTTACACACAGAGGAGGGTTCACGATGAGGGTGCTATCGAATAGGACAGGGCGGGTGGTGACAAGGTTATTGGGTCGGTCCCTGCTGGGGCTGGCTGCCTGTGGGATGAGCGGATTGCTGCTGGTCCAGGGGGGGTGCGGTTCAGGGGGTAGTGGGGGGGCGCCGCCGGTTGCGACGGTCCAGACCGGGGCGGTATCTGGTCAGGTGACGACCTTGGTGAATGGTGTGGTTACTCCCGTGGCCGGTGCGACCGTGACGACATCGGCTGGTTCTACGACCTCGGGAGGAGATGGGACCTTTACCCTGCCTGCTCCTGTAGGCGAGCGCTCCGTGGTGCATGTTGAAGCTGGCGGCTACGCCGAAGCTTTTCCAGTCGTCCGAGTGGTTACTGGAGAGACAATCGGTTTGGGGGTACGACTGCTCGCCACGGGAGCGACGAGTGTCGTCTCTGTTTCGACCGGTGGAACGGTGACCGTTCCGAACTCGACCGCCCAGATCACGTTGCCAGCTGATGGGTTGGTTCCGAAGAATGGTGGGGCAGCAGCTGGGACGGTCAATGTGGCGGTCACACCGATCAATCCGGCTATCGATCCCAGGCTGATGCCGGGTGACTATACCGGCGTATCGGCCGGTGGTATGACGCCGATTGAGAGCTTCGGTGCGCTGTTGATCGATATCCGTGACAATAGCGGAAGGCGCTATAACCTCGCTACAGGGCAGACGGCCACGATTCGTATCCCGCTTGGGACGCTGTCGACCAATCCGCCGGCGACGATTCCGCTCTTCTACTTCGATGACAATACAGGACTCTGGCAGCAGGAGGGCTCGGCGACTTTGCAGGGTACGGGCCTCAATCAGTTTTACACAGGGACCGTGAGACGGATCAGCTATTGGAATGCCGATCGGGCCTTCGAGACGGTGTTCGTCTCCGGGTGCCTCCGGGACAGCAACAATCAAGCGGTAGTTAATCAGCTGGTCTCAACCAATGGGACTGACTACTCAGGCCGTGCCGTCGGGATCACCGCTGCCGATGGTACCTTCCGCGTCGCCGTGCGTCGGGATAGTCGGGCGACCTTGAGCGTGGTGGAGTTCAGTCTGCAGTCATTCACCTTCACGACCGTGACGAACGTGGTGAATGTCGGCCCTTCGACTATCGATTTCACCCTGTCGAATTGTCTGGTCAAAGCGCCGGGGCCGTTGACGGTAACAACCTCGGTCTTGCCGGGAGGGACCGTTGGGGAAAGCTACAACCAGACCTTGACTGCGACTGGAGGTATTCCTGGTTATGTGTGGAGTCTCAATCCCGGCTCGAATCCGTTGCCATTGAATTTGTCGTTGAATCCCACAGGCGTCATCTCAGGGGTGCCAACGACGGCAGGGAACACAGTGATTACCGTTAGCGTCACCGATTCAGCGTCGGTCGCTGTGACCAAAGAGCTGAGTTTGACGATCAGTCTGGCAGGAGCGCCGGTCGCGATCACCAGTCCCTCGCTCTTGCCGGTGGGAACGGTCGGCACCGCCTACGACACGAGGCTGGCAGTATCGGGTGGGACGGGGGATCTGTCGTGGTCTGCAGTTTCCGCCCTGCCGGTGTGGTTGACGTTGGACCCATCTACGGGGCAACTCACAGGTACTCCGACGACCGCTGGGACCTCGACCTTCACTATTCGGGTGCAGGACAGCGGGACGCCGCAACAGTCTGATGAGCGGGAGCTTAGTCTCGCGATCACCGATGGCGGTGTCGGGGGCGTGGGCGGCTCACTGACGGTGACGGGGACGAATGTTCCAGCCAGCATCGGTGGTACATTTGTGGCTAACTCGCTACCCACCACTGGTGTTTTAGTCAATACACAGACCGTCGTTTGGCAAGAATATATTCTGTCTGGTGGGACGCAAAACTACTATGAAGCGGTTGTCATATTCTACGATTTAATAACCAATAGGGTGAGGACTGTGAGCTTCCAAGTATGGAACGCTGGAGTGGTCACTAACCACTGGTTTTGCAATCCTTCAACTACTACCGGTTGTCAGAACGTCACGGTCAACAGATCAGCAGGGACGGCAGTATTTTCGGCTGTGGTGGTACCGCCTGTTTCAGAATCCACTACGCCGCCGATTACGCTGAACGGGACCTTGAGGTTTACGCCGTTCTAATAATGAATCAGACGTGATATTCCCTCTCGCGAGGCGTGCGGGGTATCCGCCGCCTCGCGACCCGGTGCGTTCATGGTAAGTGTTTGACTCCAGAAGTTGGGGCTTTGAGCGTTACGGAAGGATTGCCAGCCATCCGCAATGTTGCCGTAAATATCCGACAGTCCATAGTAGCCTATGGACATGCAGACACCCACCCAAATCACGCTGGCCTATGAGCTTGCCGCGCAGGGCCTGAGCCATACGACGATTGCGGCGCATCTGGGACGACATCGGGAGACCATTGGGCTCTGGCTCAAGGGGATTGCGACCGATGGGTTGGCGGGGTTTCTCGCGCGCCACGCGCAGGCCAAGAAGGGACCCCGACGAGCCCGGCAGGTCCCTGCACCGATCAAGCGACTGATCTGGGCGCTGCGCGTTCGTGAGCATGAGTGCTGTGGCCAGACGATCGCCTATTTTCTGGAGCGAGAGTACCAGATCCGGCTCTCCGTGCCCAAGATCTATGAAATTCTGGCGGAGAAATACGTGATCCGCTCGAAGTGGCAGAAGAATCAGACACGCGGGACCTTACCCACAGCCTCCGCGCCACGCGCCGTCATTCAAATGGATACCGTGGCCTTTGGCGGCGTGTTTGCCTTCACCGGGATCGATATCTACACCAAAGAGGCTGCGGTCGTGCTCCGACCGGCCCTGACCAGTGAGGATGGCGCGGCCTTTTTGCAGGCCTCCATGGCCCACCGCTTTACGGGACACGTCGCCGTCCTGCAAACGGATGGCGGGCCGGAGTTCAAGGGCTCCTTTGCGCAGCAGGCCCGTGCCTATTGGACAGGGCCAGATGGGGTCAGGTCTTGCAATACGACATTTTCGTCGGTAGACTGTTCCGCCATGGCCCGTCCACTGCGGATTGAATTCCCTCACGCAATTTATCACGTCACCAGTCGCGGCAATGCGCGTCAACGCATCGTCAAGACGGATGCGGATCGTCAGGCCTGGCTGAGGGTGCTTGGTCAGGTGATCGGCCGCTTCGGCTGGCTCTGCCATGCCTATTGTCTGATGGACAATCACTATCATCTGTTGATCGAGACGCCCCAGGCGAATCTCTCCCGCGGGATGCGGCAACTCAACGGGGTCTACACGCAGGTCTTTAATCGCCGCCATCGCCAGGTCGGGCATCTCTTTCAAGGGCGGTTCACTGCCATTCTCGTGGAGAAGGAGCCGCATTTACTGGAGCTCTGTCGTTACGTGGTGCTCAATCCCGTGAGAGCGAAGGCGGTGACGCGGCCAGGCGACTGGCTGTGGAGTAGCTATCGCGCGACGGCGGGCGAACTGCCTGCTCCGGCCTGGCTGACGGTGGACTGGGTGCTGGGACAGTTTGGTCAACGGCGAGGATCGGCAGAGGCGAAGTATCGTGACTTTGTCCGCGAGGGGATCGGAGGACCTCGACCCTGGGAAGAGGTGCAGGGACAGATCTATTTGGGAAGCGAGGACTTTGTAGCTCGGCATCAGCCGGATCAGATGCTCGCTGAGATTCCACGCAAGCAATCGCAAGCCAAGCGCCCCTCGCTGAAAGACATCCTCGCTCGGCCAGGCTTGTACGATCAACACCTCATCACGGCCTATAGGCGCTATGGATATCGGCTCAAGGAGATCGCAGCCCACCTCGGCGTACACTACGCAACGGTGAGCCGGCAGCTCGCTCGCGCTGAGAAAGAACATGGTGGGTGAATGCTAGACATGACTCTCCGCCGCCTATGTCGAGCAATCGTGGGTCAAGGATTTTGTGGCGTCGACGGCTGAGGTTACGGCTGACGACGAGGAGTTGCTGCCTCAGTTGGCGTGAGTGGGGGGCAGAGTTGGACAAGAGGTGTGATTAACGGAGGTCGAGGATCTCGCTCAAGGCCTGGTCAACCTTCTGAAGTTGGGCAGGGGACAGTCGTGTGAGCGGGCCATCGACGAGTCGATGGTTGTCGATGGCGCGAAGCTGGTCGATGAGGAGATCCGATTCTTTCCGCAGTTTGCCACTGACCGGTACTCGAATCCGTAGTGGCTCCGCATCGTCATCCAATCGTGTCGTGAGTGGGACTACCAGTGTTGAGGGGTGTTCAGCATCCAGCAGCGCCTGGGCCTGTACCACCAAGACAGGACGAGTCTTGCCAGGTTCGGTGCCGCGTCGTGGATTGAGGTCCGCCAGCCATACTTCCCCGCGCCTACGCATCAGGGTCGCGCTCCACGGAGGCAAACTCTGCGAGAGGGTCAGACGGGGTCAGGTCTTGCAATACGACATGCTTGTCGGTAGACTAACCCACCATGGCGCGTCCCCTCCGGATTGAATTTCCCCATGCCCTCTATCATGTGACCAGCCGTGGCAATGCGCGCCAACGGATCGTGAAGAGCGATGCCGATCGGCAGGCCTGGTTGTCCGTCCTCGGCCAGGTGATCGGCCGCTTTGGCTGGCTGTGCCATGCCTATTGTTTGATGGACAATCACTATCATCTGCTGATTGAGACGCCTCAGCCGAATCTCTCCCGCGGGATGCGGCAACTCAACGGGGTCTACACGCAGGTCTTCAATCGCTGCCATCGCCAGGTGGGGCATCTGTTTCAAGGGCGGTTCACCGCCATTCTGGTGGAGCAGGAACCGCATTTGCTGGAGCTGTGTCGTTATGTGGTGCTCAATCCCGTGAGAGCGAAGGCCGTAAGGCAACCTGGGGAATGGCCGTGGAGTAGTTACCGCGCGACGGTGGGCGAATTGCCTGCTCCGGCCTGGCTGACGGTGGACTGGGTGCTGGGACAGTTCGGGCAACGACAGCGTTCGGCGCAAGCGAAGTACCGTGATTTTGTCCGCGAGGGGATTGGCGGGCCGAAACCGTGGGAAGAGGTACGAGGGCAGATCTATCTAGGCAGTGAGGCGTTCGTCGAACAGCATCAGCCTGATCGGGTGCTCGCTGAGATTCCGCGCAAGCAATCGCAAGCCAAGCGCCCCTCGCTGAACGACATCCTCACTCGGCCAGGCGCGTCCGATCAACACCTCGTCACGGCGTATCGGCGCTATGGGTATCGGCTCAGGGAGATCGCCGCCCACCTCGGTGTGCACTATGCGACCGTCAGCCGCCAGTTAGCCCAGGCCGAGAAAAGCAATGTGTGAATGCAAGACCTGACCCTCATAGGTATGACCCTCATAGGTAGGCTGGATGATTTTCAGATCGCGTGCTTGCGTTTGTGACTATAATTGACTATCATGTGACTATGATTGGTGTACGCGTTGCAGATTTAAAAAGCAGGCTGAGCGAGCATCTCCGTAAGGTCCGGGCCGGACGCACTGTGACGGTGCTTGACCGGAGCACTCCGATTGCGCGCATTGTGCCATATGAAGAGAGCGGTTCTTCGTTAACGGTGAGGAGTCCGCTTCCAGGGGCTGCCTCGCTCAAACAGTTGTCGCTGCCACCCGCGCTCAAGCGTCGCGGTGATATCGTGGCGTTGCTTCTGGAAGAGCGTCAAGGTGAGCGGTGATCGCCTATCTCGATTCTTCCGCGGTGCTTCGCATTATTCTTGGTCAAGCGAACGCGTTTAAGGGATGGCGGTCGATCACGCAAGGGATCGCGTCCACACTTGTCGAAGTGGAGTGCCTGCGTACGCTGGATCGATTGCGGCTGGCCGAAGGATTGGACGATACTGAAATTGCGGTCAGGCGGGAGGCTGTGTACCGATTTCTCGAAGCTGTCGAGCTTGTTGAGCTGACGAGGCCCGTGCTCGCAAGAGCCTCGCAACCTGTGCCGACGGCGCTAGGGACGCTGGATGCGATTCATTTGGCGACGGCGCTGCTCTGGAAAGATCGGAGCGGCGCCGATCTTGCGCTGGTAACGCATGACGATGCACTGGCGACGGCTGCGCGAGCCTGTGGTTTGCGTGTGCTGGGCGTGTCTCGCTAATCGGGGACCCATCCATTCAAATGAGCGGAAGCTCAGTGAGGTCGTTGCTTGACGTGCCACCGTGTCGTCGAGTTGCACGCTGAATGTTGCGCAAGGGACTCTAGTGCGTGGTGCGGGCCTTGGGTTTTCATCTGACGGGGTGTGGGCGGTATGTGTGGCTGTTTGTTTCTCCGGAGGCGGTCTTAGAGGAGTAGGTGACGCTTGCTGAGAGTTTCTTCAACTGCGCCGAGTGGCGCGGTGCTGCTCTTGGGAGGCAGAAACTGTGGCGGAAATTTATTATCATCTATGAGGCGAGTCAGACTTTAGGTTTAGACTTCGCTTTCGCGGAGTGCGCTTGGACGTAGGATCGCAGGACGGCGTTGATCCTGGTTTGGTAGCCGGTGCCTTGCCGCTTAAACCATTCCACGATATCTTCGTCCAGCCGCAAAGAGAGATGGGTTTTGGCAGATGGCATGACGACTTGCGCCTGTTGCCAGAACTTGGTGGTTGTGGCAGGGATGTCCGAGTAGTCAATCTCTCGATCCGTCATCTTCTGCAGCTTCGCCCAGGCCGTGCGGTGCCGCTTTGGCACGATCTTGATAGCTTTGGCGCTCAGGTGCGTGTCGGTTGACTTACGCGGCGGAGTATCGGACGACGTCTACGGATAGTCGTCGCACGGCTTCACTGTCTTCCCTGGCTAAGCGTTCCATGCGCTTGTAGACGGGGGCGTCAAAATACTTTTCCCCGCACTGTGTGCAAACTTCTGCGGGAACATGTTCAATAATCTTGAGGTCTTCGCCCCACCAGAAGTCCACGGTTGTGGGTTGATGGACTACTGCTCCTTTACAGAAATAGCATGACTCAGTCATCGTGCGCCGCCTTTCTTTCTGGTTCGCCAATCGGGCGACCACTCGATGGGACTCGGCTCATAGGCCGTGATGACAAGGATGCGATCACGGTCGGCCTTTCCGCACACCACATGGATGGGGCGTCCTTCCTGCGTCGTGCCTAGAATCAGGCATGATGGACCTCGAGGATCGGTGGGATCATCTTCAATGATGGTTCCACTCTGAATCGCTTCTTCAAGCATGTTCACGGAGATCATTCGCCTTCGAAGTTTCTCAGTATGTGTGAATGAGATGAGATAGCTTCCTTCAAGAATTCGCGTTCGGATCTCTTCGATGTCCATTCTGATCCACGCAGTCTAGAGTTGACTTGTTGTACATGCCCGCCTGATTGAATGACCAAAGTCTACAGGCGGCTACTGGAAGGTGCAAGGGTCGTCTTGAGGCAAGGCCTCTCTGAGGACTGAAAAACTGGGACATTCTGCTTAAACGAGGATGATCGGTCCTGCTTTGTGATGTAAAGCGTCAGTTGGTTGTATGTGTGCTTGTCCCGCTTGGTGAGCTTCAGAAGCATGATTTTCTCGCATTGGTCGTCGATGTCGTGCTGGAGACGGTAGCAACCGACACGAAGCCGATGTTGGTAGGCCTGGATGAGGGGGCATGGTTAGAATGTTGAGCGGATTCGCTTGAGCGAGGTTTGGTAGACGGCAAGGTCTTCACGCTTCCCGATCGCCACCACTTCTACAATCACTTCCTGGTCAATGATGCGGTAGACGATTCTGACCCCCTTCTTTGCCGCATAGAGCTTGTAATAGCCTGTGAGGTCGAGACCTGCCCTGTTTCCCAAGTGCTCGCCGAGCAGGGGAGACGTTTCGAGATTTTTCAGCTGTTTTGCGACTGGTTTTTTCAGGGAACTATCGAGGTGTCGAAAGTCGTCGGTCGCGTCCGACGTGAGGGTCACCTTATACGGCAAGGTGTTGTTCCTTCAACAAGGCGTCGAGGCCGATGGCATTGCGACGTTTCTTGCCTTTCCGCTCCTGCACGAGACGATAGATCTCCAGATGTTCCAGAATGGCTAATGCCTCCGCCATCGTTTCGTAGTCCTTGATGGGGAGGAGAATCGCCTCCAAGTGGTTGTTCTTGACGACCACCACGCGGCGGCGGCGTTTCTCGCTCAGATCGGCCAACACTTGTCCAAAGGAGCGCGCTATTTTCGATGCGCTGAGTATTTCTTCTTTCTTGTATGCGACGGCCATAATATGCACAGTCTCAAGCAGTTACAATGATCGAGAGTCTCTAGGAATTGTTGCGTGACTGAAAGGTCGTCAACAGCCCCATGGAGTCGTTGCTTGCCCTGACACCTTGAAGCAGAAGATTGAGCCAGCAGGGAGGGAATTGATTACTCGATCTGCCTCCGAGTGGCCCAGGGCTTGTCGCATGACTAGCAGGATGCGGAACAAGTCCTGCCAGTGGCGTTCTCGCATCGCGCAGAGGCTCAACGTACGGCGCAGAGGACGCTTCGCCTCTTCGCTCGTTGCGGCCTTGCTGAAGCGTACGTATGGGGTCANNACGTATGGGGTCAGGTCTTGCCATCAAACATAGCAGCTTTAGCGGCAAGCGCGGCGGCTCGTCGTCGCATTTGCCTCTCGGGAGACTGGCCTAGAGGAGTGCCTGGATCTTGCTGAGGGTTTCTGCGACTACGTCGAGCGGCGCGGTTCCTTTCTTGATGGCTTTTCTGACTTTCTAACTCAGATTCTTAACCCGATCCCTCAGCACCACGCACTTGTGGCCTGGCTCGTCGATCATCACGACTTCGTGTCAGCATCGAGGCAGATCTTGCACCCCAACATCGCTGACATGCTCTTGCGGGATTGCTGTGACTGGAGAGCGGCCTGTCGGGGATGAGGATGGGGAGGCGTTGGCTACATCCTTTGCGATGAGGCAGGGTTGACAGATGTCACGTACCCCATTACACTTCTAACGTGATCAAGACCTTTGCCGACAAGCGTACGAAGGGGCTGTACGAGCGCGGTACGTCGACGCGGTTTCCTTCGGACATGTGGGAGCGGGCTATGCGCAAGTTGGAGTATCTTGATCTTGCGACGAGCGTATCAGATTTGAAGGTGCCGCCGAGCAATCGACTGCACAAGCTGGAGCGCGACCGGACCGGGCAGTATTCGATTGCCGTCAACGACCAATGGCGGGTGTGCTTTCGATTTGAGAATGGCGATGCCTATGACGTTGAGCTCACGGATTCTCATTGATAAAGAGGTGTATGATGGGCATCCCCAATAAGCGAGGGCGTACGGTTCGTCCCACTCATCCTGGCGTGATGTTGCGGGAGGATTTCTTGCCGGAGTATGGCTTGACGGTGTCCGGCTTTGCCAGAGCGCTCCAGGTTTCTCGCCAGACGGTGAATGAATTGCTGCGGGAGCGGCGTGGGGTCAGTCCTGAGATGGCGTTACGGCTCTCACGGCTCTTTGGGAACAGCCCAGAGTTCTGGTTGAATGCCCAGCGTGCGGTGGACCTGTGGGAGGCTGTGCGGAATATCCAGGGCCAGATTGATCACATTTCTCCGCTGACGGCCGCATAGGCGACTAGTAGCGGATCTCTGTCGATTTCAGATGGTGTCCTCATTTCGCTGGCCAATTTCTCTGCCAGCCTTGCAAGCCTATTATCAGCCACTTATAATGCGCCAGTGCTGTTCTATCTATCCTTTAACTGTCTGGAGGAACCGTAGATCCCATGAGTGAACGAACATTAGCGATTATCAAGCCGGATGCAGTCAAGAAACACGCGATTGGCGACATTATTGCCAGCTATGAAAAGGCCGGTCTGACGCCAGTGACCATCCGCATGATGCAGTTTTCGAAGTCAACGGCTGAGGGGTTCTATGCCGTGCATAAGGCTCGTCCATTTTTCGACAGCCTCTGCACGTTCATGTCGTCCGGCCCGGTCGTGGTGCTGGTCCTGCAAGGTGACAATGCGATCAAGAAGAACCGCGAGCTGATGGGTGCGACTGATCCGGCTAAGGCTGAAGCGGGCACGATCCGCAAGGCCCATGGCGCGAACATCGAATTCAACGCGGTGCATGGATCCGATTCGCCGGAGACGGCCAAGTTTGAGGTCTCCTATTTCTTCCCTCAGACCGACATTGTCGGTTAGCAGGAAGCTGAAAACGTCCCCCTGCGTCGTTCTCGGCTCATCGAAATCCTCAACGTACCCCTGAGGGTACGCCTCCGGTTTCGATTCGTCTGCGGCCTTGCTGGACGGCCATTTTGAGCATCCTGTTGGAGTATTCTCCTGTTGGGCATAAATGGTTGTGCGATTTTCCGTCCATCATTGGCCGGATGTGGTGAGATGGATTGTGAGCGTCCTGCTCGTGGTCCTTCCTGGGTGCGCCGGTCTGGCGCACCAGTTTCCCGCTTCATCGCCGTCTGTTGCGTCCGGTGCCGATCCGGCACTGGACGCTCAGACCAAGCTTCTTGAGTCCGCCTATCGGGCCTATGTGCAAGAGCGCTACCCGCTGGCCGCTGTGCTCTTCCAACGATTCGTCGACTCCAATCCCAGCTCTCCCAGGTTGAGTGAAGCGCGATGGTGGCTTGCACGTTCCTATGAGGAGCGTGGGGATCTCTCGGCTGCGCTGTCGGTCTATCGCACCGTGATTGGGACGGTCCCGCCGTCCGCCCCACTTACCGGCACCTATGCCTTTCATGCGCTCAATCGGCTGGACACCTTTCGCCGGAGTTTCGGCTCGACCTCTTTATTGGAACGACGGCAGGTTGCGCTCTGGTTGCCGAACCTGGACTGGCTCACGGTGTCTGGTGCCGGGCTCTGGATTGCGCAGCTGGCCGACGCAGGTGTGACATCGTTGATTCTCGAGGCAGGGGCGTCAGGCTCAATGGGGGTATCTGGTCAAACCACCAAGGCTCCGGTTGTCGCGGATCGGTTCAAGGCGATCGTGCCTGTCGCCCATGCCAAGGGGATGGCGGTCTTGGCGGCGCTCAATCTGCATGAGCCTGGATGGATGGAGGTGAATCCTGAGTGGGGCACCGTTCTGACCAATGGCGCAGGTCAGGCGGTGCCGCAAGCCGATTTTGTCGATGTCCTTCATCCTGATTATCAGCGTGCCGTAGGGGAAGTGGCGCAGGATTTGTTGCGCACCGACATCGATGGGCTGGTGGTGGGGGCGAGGAGGGCTCGGGGGGTCGCCGAAGAATGGAGCCCGACGTCGAGACGGTTGTTCGAAGGAATGTTTGGACCTTCTCTCGATAGCCTCGATCAGCCGGTCTCGCCGGACACCTGGCGCTGGGCCGGGTGGAAGACGAGGACCTATCTGGGGTTTCTTGCACAACTCACCCGGCAGTTGCGTCAGACGAGACCGGGGTTTGTGACGGCGGTGGCTGTGCATGAGCAGGCGGTGCTCTCGCCCGCGGAGGCATTGACGGACTATGGAGAAGATCTGCTCGAGACCAAGCAACGAGGGTTACATGTCATCGTTCAGCCGGAGCCGATTTCGCCTGAGCGATCGAATGAGCTAGGGGCCGGGATGGAGCGGGTGCGACAACGATTGGCGCTGACGTCTGGAGATGAACGGCAACTTTGGTTGGGCATCGCCCTGGGCGCTTCGGACCCAGCCTCGTTGGTCTCAGCCGTGCAAGCCTCCATTGCGGCAACAGTTGGGCAGGCCGGGCCTCATTTGTTGTTGATGAGCGGGCCGCCGATTCCTTGACAAAAGAGGCGCCGGACCACTACGATCCTAAAAAAATACAGGTCGAGATCAAGGCTGAAGTCGAGGCGCGATGAGAGTAGTTCAGGCTTCTGCCTTACCCAACTTCGGCCTTCTTTTGCTTTAGAAGGAGCGCGCATGATTCCGAAAGACCTCCGGTACCACCAAGAGCATGAATGGGTGCGCGTGAGCGGCACGCAGGCCACGGTCGGCATCAGTCATTTTGCCCAGGATGCGTTGGGCGATATCGTCTTCATCGATATGCCGAAGCCCGGCGCCGTCGTCAAGGCGGGGCAGCAGATCGGCGAGGTGGAATCAACCAAGACAACCTCCACGATCTACACACCGGTGAGCGGCACGATTGCCAAGATCAATGCTGACTTGAAAGACCACCCGGAAGTGGTGAACTCCGATCCCTATGGCAAGGGATGGATGGTGCTGATCGATCTTTCCAATGCGGGCGAAGTCGAGGGACTGATGACGTCAGCCCAGTACGAGGCCTTTCTCTCCACGCAAAAGCATTGATTCGTTTCCATGTCTAAGCACATCGTCATTGTCGGCGCCGGGCCTGGCGGATATGTCGCGGCGATTCGCGCAGCCCAGCTTGGCGCCCGCGTCACGGTCATCGAGTCCCACGCGCTCGGCGGCGTCTGCTTGAATTGGGGCTGCATTCCCAGCAAGGCCCTCCTCTCGGTCGTTGAGCTCGGCGACAAGGTCAAAAAATCGGAAGACATGGGGCTGCTCGTTCAAGGGCCGGTCTCGTATGATCTTGCCAAGATGGTCGCACGAAAGAATAAGGTGGTGGCCACGCTTGTGAAGGGCATTGCCACGCTCTTCAAGGCCTGGAACATCGAGCAGGTGCAGGGGACTGGTTCAATCCGCGCCCGGCAGACGGTGATGGTGACTGCAGTCGATGGTACCGTGCGGGCTATTCAGGCCGATGCCATTGTCGTGGCCACCGGATCCTCCTGGCCGAATCTGCCGCAGTTTCCCATCGACGGACAGCAGTTGCTCACGAGCCAACACCTCCTGGATCTCGATCGTATTCCTGCGAGTTTGCTGATAGTCGGCGCTGGTGTCGAAGGCTGTGAGTTTGCCGCCCTCTATAGCGGTCTTGGTACTGCGGTCACGATCGTGGAATTGATGCCACGCGTCTTGTCCCTGGAAGATGAGGATATCTCCTCGACGATGGAGCGGGAGTTGAAGAAGCGCGGGGTCACGGTTGAGACCGGAACCACTGTAGAGAAATTGGAGCGGTCACCGACGGCTGTCACCGCTCATTTGAAAGACGGCTCACAGGTTGTGGCGGAGAAGCTGCTGGTATCCGTAGGGCGAGGGTTTAATAGCAAAGGCATCGGACTGGAGCAGGTCGGGGTGCAGACGGGACGGCGAGGAGAGATTCTCGTGAACGACCGGATGGAAACGACGGTGCCGGGGATTTATGCGATCGGCGACGTGGTCGGTAAGGTGATGTTGGCGCACGTGGCCTCGGCTCAGGGAAAAGTGGCAGTCGAAAATATCATGGGTCATGAGACGACGGTTCGCTATGACGTCATTCCTGCCGGAATTTTTACCCTGCCGGAAATCGGTCGTGTCGGTATCACGGAGCAGCAGGCGCGCGAACGGGCCCAGGCTGCCGGGCAGAACCCGGACGAGACCATTCAGGTCGGACGTTTTCGCTATGCCGGCTTGGGGAAGGCGCAGGCGACAGGGGATACGACCGGTTTGTTTAAGGTCATTGCCGAGTCGCCGAGCGGAAAAATTCTCGGCGTACATATCCTTGGCGCCCATGCAGCCGACCTGGTGCATGAAGCAGCCTTGGCGATGCAAGTCGGCGCGACAGTGACTCAAATGGCCGAGATGATCCATGCCCATCCGACATTGGCCGAGGGTCTGATGGAAGCGGCGGAGGATGTCGAAGGCAACGCGATTCATCAGGCGCGAAAGCGGATGCCGTCATGATGCAATCCTTTCTTATCAAGCTCGGAATGTTCGCCGTGACGATGGCCGTCGTCTTCTGGATCGGCTGGACCCTGCCGACCTCATTCGATCATGGGCACGATCTTGCGGCGAAATCGTTGGATGGGGCGCAGTCTGCCAATACACTAAGCCGTGGGCCAGCCGCTGTTGTGAGTCTAGCCCCTGCGACTTTGCCGCCAGATCCGCAGGCCATGATTCCCGCGCCGAGACGATCTTACCAGGGGCTCCTCGATCTGAACCGCGCGACGGAACAGGACTTCGATGCCTTGCCTGGGATCGGTCCCAAGTTGGCAGAACGGATCATGGCGCATCGGCAATCGGTGGGAGCGTTTCACTCGCTGGACGAATTGCGAGCCGTCAAGGGGATTGGGAAAAAGAAGTTTGAGCGAATCCGTCCATTGGTCACGGTGACGCCCGAGGCCTCATCTCCGGACAGAGGGAAGAAAACGACATGAGCGAACTCTCCCGTCAACTAGAGTTGATCCTCCGCGGAGTGGTGGAGGTCATTCAACGGGCCGAACTTGAATCGAAGCTGACCAGGTCGCTAAAAGAGAACCGTCCGCTCCGTGTGAAGGCCGGCTTCGATCCGACCGCGCCGGATCTGCATCTGGGTCATACGGTCTTGATCCACAAGCTCAAACACTTTCAGGAGTTGGGGCACCAAGTCATTTTCTTGATCGGTGACTTCACCGGGATGATCGGGGATCCGACCGGCCAATCCGATACGCGGATCGCGCTGTCGAAAGAAAAAGTCTTGGAGAATGCCAAGACCTACGAGCGGCAGATCTTTAAGATTCTCGACCCTGCCAAGACTCTGGTGGAGTTCAATAGCCGCTGGATGGGTACGATGACCGCGGAAGGGTTGATCCATCTGAGTGCGCATAGCAGTGTCGCGCGGATGCTGGAGCGGGACGATTTTCACAAACGGTATCACGAGCAGAAGCCGATCAGTATCCACGAGTTCATGTATCCCCTCGTGCAGGGCTACGATTCCGTGGCGCTCAAGTCCGATATCGAGCTGGGCGGGACCGATCAAAAGTTCAATCTGTTGATGGGGCGAGAGTTGCAGCGAGATTATGGCCAGGAGCCTCAAGTGGTCATCACGATGCCGTTGCTCGAAGGCACGGACGGCGTCAAAAAGATGAGCAAGAGCCAGGGGAA
>CXWL01008265.1_pt1 | contig 19096 bp, 17 predicted proteins | sample 590931 | NCBI WGS metagenome assembly CXWL01 (sample SAMEA3498368, study PRJEB10139) | groundwater metagenome | biome: water well; material: biofilm material | place: Germany | collected 2015-04-27 | reverse complement strand
GTCAACGGTCGGCGCTGCGCCCGCTTTCACGGTGCGCGCCAGTTCGGCGCGCAAGTCCGCCAAGCCCTCACCGCTCTTGGCACTCAGGAAGATTCTGGGCGTGGGCACCCCGTTCAAATCAAACAGGTCTTGCAGTTGCAGGGGTCGGCGCTCGTTTTCAAGGTGATCCAGTTTATTAAATACCAGGGCTTGCGGCACGCCGTCGGCCCCGATCTCGCGCAATACGCGCTGCACCTCGGCAATTTGCTCAGGGAAACCCGGGTTGGCGGCGTCCACCACATGCAGCAGCAAGTCGGCATCGACCGCCTCCTGCAGCGTCGCCTCAAACGCGTCGATCAAGCCATGCGGCAAATCGCGAATGAAACCCACCGTATCCGACAAGGAAACCGAACGACCCGCCTCTGCCAGGTAAAGCTGACGGGTGGTTGTATCGAGGGTTGCAAACAACTGGTCGGCGGCGTAGGCGCGCGCCTTCACGAGCGCGTTGAACAACGTCGACTTGCCTGCGTTGGTGTAACCCACCAAGGAGATATTGAAGGCGTCGCGGCGCTCACGTTGCCGCCGCTGAGTCTTGCGTTGTCGCTTGACGCGCTCCAGACGCTCCTTGGTTCGCTTGATGCTCTCGCCAATCATGCGCCGATCCAACTCGATTTGAGTTTCGCCAGGACCCCCGCGCAGCCCAATACCGCCGCTTTGACGCTCCAGGTGCGACCAGCGGCGCACCAAGCGGGTGCTGAGGTATTGCAGGCGCGCCAACTCAACCTGAAGTTTGCCTTCATGGCTGCGGGCGCGCTGACCAAATATCTCCAGAATCAGCAGCGTGCGGTCATTGACCGCCATCTCCAGGTGACGCTCCAGATTGCGCTGTTGCGCCGGGCTGATACTCTGATCGAACAGGATCTCGGCAGCGCCCAACTGATTGGCCAACTGCTTGATCTCATCGGCCTTGCCGCTGCCGATGAACAGCGCCGCGTCAGGCGCACGCCGTTTGCAGGTGACGCGCCCAAGCACCGTGAGCCCGGCGGTTTGCGCCAATAAACCGAGCTCTTCGAGTTCCTGATCGAAATTGGGCAAGCCCAAATCAACGCCCACGAGAATGACGGTGGCGGTCGGGCGATCAGTCTCGGGATTCAAACCTTGGTCAACGAGAAAAACACGACAACAGGCAACTCGGTCGCCCTACGCGCATCAGGAGCCATCAGGGCGCGACGGGCTCATCGCCGTCGAGTTTTGCCAAATTGACGGCGCGGCCAGGGACGATGGTCGAAATTGCATGCTTGTAAACCATCTGCGTCACGGTATTGCGAAGCAACACGACGTACTGGTCAAAAGACTCGATCTGCCCTTGCAGCTTGATTCCGTTGACCAGGTAGATGGAGACCGGTACGTGTTCTCGACGCAATGCGTTGAGAAACGGGTCTTGAAGTAACTGACCTTTGTTGCTCACGATATTCTCCGTGTTCAAGAAGTGAAGAGGGGTTCACGATACCACAGCACGGCGCGATTAGCGGTGAGCGGGCCGAAATCCCGCTACAAAAGTTGTCAAGATTCGTTCGCCGCCAACATGCGACGATCANNAACGGATTGGTGGAGGACTTGAACTCGACGCGCAGTGGGGTTCCCACCAGGTCAAATTCCTTGCGGAATCGCCCTTCAAGAAATCGCTTGTAGGCATCACTAACATGCTCCAGCGAGTTGCCGTGGATGACAATCACCGGCGGATTCATGCCGCCCTGGTGCGCGTAACGCAACTTGGGGCGAAACATGCCGGCGCGCTTCGGGCTCTGAAACTGCACCGCTTCCAGCAACAGTCGGGTCAGGATCGGAGTTGACATCTTGCAGTTGGCGGCCCGATGCGCTTGCGCGATCGAGGTCCACAACGGCCCCAGGCCTTGCCGCTTCTGTGCCGAAATGAGATGCATGTTGGCGAATTTCAGGAATGGCAAGCGCGTCTCCACCGAACGCTTGACCAGCTCGCGTTGGTACTCGTCGACGGCATCCCACTTGTTTATAGCCATCACCACGGCGCGGCCACTCTCCAGGATGTAGCCGGCGATGTGTGCATCCTGGTCGGTCACACCTTGCGTGGCATCGATCAGCAGCAGCGCCACGTTACACGACTCGATCGCCTGCAAGGTCTTGACCACCGAGAACTTTTCGATCGCCTCAAATACTTTACCCCTGCGCCTCAGTCCGGCGGTGTCGATCAGCTCGAACTTCTGGCCGTTGCGCTCAAACGGCACCGAGATGGCATCGCGGGTGGTGCCCGGCTGGTCAAACGCCACCAAGCGTTCCTCGCCCAGCCAGGTATTGATCAAGGTCGACTTGCCGACGTTGGGGCGACCCGCCACCGCCAACTTGATCACGCTCGGATCGCGCTCTTCCAGAGGTTCATCGGCGTCGGAAATGGGCAGGGATGCAAAGGCTCTGTCCAGCAGGTCCTTGATGCCCTGGCCGTGTGCCGCCGAGACTGGGATCACCTCGCCCAGGCCAAGCTCGAAGAACTCACCCAGTTGCGTGCCGGCTTTCATGCCCTCGGCCTTGTTAGCCACCAGCAAACAGGGCTTGCCCAATCGGCGCAGGAACTTGGCGATATCGTGGTCCTGGGCCGACAGCCCATCGCGGGCATCCACCACAAACACCACCACATCCGCTTCCGCAACGGCCTGACGGGTTTGCTTGGCCATTTCCTTGAAGATGCCAGTGGCCGCATCGGGTTCAAATCCGCCGGTATCGATCACGATGAACTCTTGCTTACCGTGCTTGGCATTGCCGTAATGGCGGTCGCGGGTCAAGCCGGCGAAATCGGCGACGATCGCGTCCCGACTCTTGGTCAACCGATTGAACAAGGTCGACTTACCCACATTCGGGCGCCCTACCAGGGCCATGACACGCATCATGAGCAACAGTCCGTGATCATTCGGGTTTGAAGGCCATCACGCTGCCGCCTCGGGTCGCAACGATCAGGGTGTCACCAGCCAGCACTGGCGCCGTGGCGACGGCGGTGCCGTCGGTGTTGACGCGTGTCAGTGGCGAGCCATCTTCGCGAGAGAGAAAATGCAGCAGGCCCGACTCGTCGCCGACCACGACCGAGCGCCCTAGCGCCACCGGCGCAGACAAGCCGCGGTACTTCAGCCGCTCGGAAGTCCAGGCTCGTTCGCCCGAGGTGCGTGTCCAAGCGAGCACCTTTCCATCCGCCTCGGTGCCAAACAACAACTTGTCGTCGCCACCCAAGCCGACCGATCCCACTGCCGGTTTGGTCCACAACAGGTTGCCCCGCGTCGCGTTAACGCAGCCTACCGCGGCCTGGAACGCGCGCACACAGACCGTTTCACCGACGCGGCTGGCCGTGGCGACCAGATCGACCAGGCGCTCCACATCGTTGGTACCCCGCGGAGTGGCAATCGGAACTTCCCAACGCAGGCTGCCGTTTCCGGGCAAGAGGCCAGCCAGACGACCCGCCAATCCAACAACCAAGGTGTCACCCACCGGCAATAACACGCCCGCCTGCCGCAATACCAACGGCTCGCCAGGGCGCTGCTGGTTCCATAGCTTGCGCCCGGACAGCGCGTCATACGCGCCGACAGCGCGATCAGCGCCCAACACAAAAACGCGCCGGCCAGCCACCAAGGGTGCGGTGAACACCAGAGCCGAGAGCTTTTGTCGCCACAGTTCGCGTCCGGCGTCCAACACCACCAACTCGTTGTCGCGCGTTACCAAAGCCACGAACTGACCGTCACTACCCACCCCAGCGGCCACCTTGGCGCCGATATTGGTGCGCCACACCTCCGCACCGGTGGCGAGGTTCAATGCCCACACCCCTCCGTCCGCACTGGCCAGAAACACGGTCTGATCGACGACGCGCAGGTTCAATGGAAAGTCGGTGTCACCAACCTTCGCGGTCCAGACCTGCCGGACACTCATCAACCCGGGGTTGGGCGCCAGTTCAGTGGGTTTTGGCCTGTCCGGTCCGCTTGCGCAGGCAAGCAGCAAGCCAACCAAACCTATCGTCAAGCCATGACGCGCCACTTTGCCGTTGAACAATCGAAACTTCATTTCTTTCCTTCCGCGGTCGATGTTGGGACAGCGGCGGCGCTTGCACCACGGCCTGCGGTGGTTGCGGCGCCCTTGCTGGCTTCGCGCGGGTCCACACCCAAGGCGTTGAGCTTAATTTCAACCACGCGTCGGTACTCCGTGCGCTCATCCAGTGCCTTGTAAGCCTTGCTGTATTCAAGCAGCGCTTGAGCCTTATCCCCTTTTAACTGAAAAGTGTCGCCTTTTCGATCAGCCACCAATGCCTGAAAATCCGCCGGGAACGAACCCGCCAGTTGTTTCAGGGCATCGTCGTAGGCCTTGGCTTCCAGCAAAACCGCCGCCAGCCGCAGCCGGGCAATGGCCTGATAACCGTCGTCGCTGGATTTCTCCGCGACCCAGGCCAGTGCGGCCTTGGCAGAGTCAATTTTACCGGCGTCGTAATAGCTCTTGGCCACCAGCAAGCCGGCTTGCTGGGCATAGGCGGTTGATCCAAATTTGTCCTTCATGTCGGTGAAGGCGCGATCAATCTTCTCGATGTCATTGGCGCGCAACACGCGCTCCACCTCGTCGTACATCGCAGAGGCTTGGTTAGCCTGGTTGCGTTGCCAATACTGGTAGACATTCCAACTGGCAAAGCCCGCCAGCACCACGATCAATAGCCAAGTGATCTGGTTGCCATATTGTTTCCAGAAGTGCTTGAGTTGATCGAGCTGTTCTTGTTCTTCGAGATCGAGATGATTTGCCATGAGACGTTGTGTTGGTTTGACTAGAGCCTTAAGCCCGCGATTGTAGGGTGGGCGCCCACTGGGTAACATCCGACAAGGGTTGCGGCGTCTGCGCGCCACTGCCGTCACGAAGCGCCTTCACGGTCACCGTGTCCCGCGCCAGTTCATCGGCACCAAATATCAGCGCAAAGCGCGCACCGCTGGCATCGGCTCGTTTTAACTGGGACTTCATGCTGCCCAGGCCATCGGCCACGCCGGCGTGCATCTGTACGCTCACACCACAGCCACGCAGCGTCTGCAAGGTCCGCATCACAATGGGCAGTGCCTGTGCGTCCGGGACCACCGCATACGCGTCGGGTGTGGGCAGGGGGACCACGGTCCGCTGCACCTGCAGCAGTTCGAGCACGCGCTCGATGCCCATGCCCCAGCCCACGGCTGCGGTGGGCTTGGCGCCCAGCATCTCGAACAGTCCGTCGTAACGCCCGCCGCCACACAAGGTTCCCTGGGCGCCCAGTTCATCNNGGATTGATGCGCCAGGCGACGCCACAACTGGTTAGCAGCGACTTGACCGTTTCAAAGTGGGCCAAGGAGGTTTCCTGCAAGAAACTCAGCAACTGCGGCGCTCCTTGCACCAGTTCCTGCATGGCGGGATTCTTAGTATCCAGAATGCGCAGGGGATTGGTCCGCAAGCGGCGTTGCGAATCCGCGTCCAAACTGTCCATGTGTTGTTCAAAATAGGCAACCAGCGCGGCCTTGTGGGCCAGCCGTTCATTGGGCAAACCGAGGCTGTTGAGCTCGACCCGAATACCGCGCAGACCGAGCCGCTCGAACAACTGCCACACCATCAGCATCAGTTCGGCATCCAGTTCCGGGCCAGTGAAACCCAGCGCTTCAGCTCCGAGCTGGTAGAACTGCCGGTAACGTCCGCGCTGGGGTCGCTCATGCCTAAACATCGGACCCATGTAGAACAATCGCTTGCCACCGTCGTAGGTTAGGTTGTGCTCAATGGCGGCGCGCACCACGCCAGGCGTGTTCTCGGGCCGCAGCGTGAGTTGCTCGCCATTGAGCCGGTCTTCAAAGGAGTACATCTCCTTTTCGACGATGTCAGTGGTCTCACCCGTGCCCTTCACGAACAACTGCGTGTATTCCACGATGGGCGTGCGAATGTTTCGGTAAGCATAGGCGTTCATCAGCTCACGAACGTGCTGCTCAAACCACTCCCAACGCGACGAGTCAACGGGGAGGATGTCGTTCATGCCTTTGACGGCGAATATTTTCTCCGCTTTGGCGGCGCTTAACTTGTCAGCCATGGTTCGTGTCAGGCGGTCTCTGGCGCGCGTGCCGCCCCAAACCGTTGTTCGATGTAGTTTTCAACAACTTGCTGGAATTCCTGGGCGATATGCTCGCCTCGCAAGGTCAATCGTTTCTCGCCATCAATGAACACCGGTGCTGCTGGCGCCTCACCCGTGCCGGGCAGGCTGATACCGATGTCGGCGTGCTTGCTTTCACCCGGCCCATTGACAATGCAGCCCATCACGGCCACCTTGAGCTTTTCCACGCCTGGATAGCGCTCACGCCAAATCGGCATCTGTGCTCGCAGAAAGTCATCAATCTGCTTGGTCAGTTCCTGGAATGTGGTACTGGTGGTGCGACCGCAGCCCGGACAGGCCGTGACACTGGGTACGAAGGAGCGCAGACCGAGTGCCTGGAGGATTTCCATCGCGACCGCCACCTCCTGGGTTCGTGACTCACCCGGTGCAGGTGTCAGCGAAACCCGAATCGTGTCGCCAATACCCTGCTGCAGCAAGACCGACAAGGCCGTGGTCGAGGCCACGACGCCTTTGGTACCCATGCCCGCCTCGGTCAGGCCGAGGTGCAGCGGGTAGTCACAGCGCTTACTCAATTCGCCGTAGACCGAAATCAAGTCCTGCACGCCGCTGACCTTGCAGGACAGAATGATCTGACCGGGCTCCAGGCCCATCCCCTGCGCACGCCGGGCCGAATCCAGGGCCGATGTGATCAAGGCCTCATACATCACCGGTTTGGCGTCCCAGGGAGTACTGCGACGGCTATTCTCGTCCATCAGACTGGCTAGTAACTCCTGATCAAGGCTACCCCAGTTCACGCCGATTCGAACCGGTTTGTTCCAGCGCAAGGCCGCTTCAATCATCTGGCCAAATTGCTTGTCACGTTTGTCGGCTTTACCCACATTGCCCGGGTTGATGCGGTACTTGGACAGGGCCTGGGCGCAGGCCGGGTAGTCCGTCAGCAGGCGGTGGCCGTTGTAGTGAAAGTCGCCGATCAAGGGGACATCAATGCCCATTCGGTCGAGTTGCTCCCGAATATGTGGCACCGCTTGCGCCGCCTCAGGCGTATTAACCGTGATCCGAACCAGCTCCGAGCCGGCTTGGGCCAGTGCCTTGACCTGCACCGCGGTCCCAATTGCATCCGCCGTGTCGGTATTGGTCATAGACTGCACACGCACTGGCGCGTCGCCGCCCACCGTCACCAAGCGGGCTCCCCATGCGACCCGCGCTTGTCGGGTGCGCCGTGCCAAGGGCTCGGTAGCACAAACTGGAAGACTTGATTCCACTACTTGACCTCAAAACGTGCAACTTTGTCACGCGTGGCAGCAGCCAGATCGAAGGGCTTTCCCGACACCATCACGTCAACTGCTTCGGCCCGCCCTACCACCACAGACAGGGGACGTTTGCCCGAGACGCCAACCCCCTCCCCGGCACTCATCATCTTGCGAAGTTGGACCACACCCGCCGCATCGGTGACCTCGACCCACGAAGCACCACGGGCCCGGATCACGACATTGCCGGCCACGTCGGCCGCCGCAGAAACCGTCGGCGCCGCAGCGGCTGGCGGTGCCGGCAATGGCGTCGGCGTGACGCTTGCCGTGCCGGCAGGCACCGGCGTGGAAAGGGAGTTGGGAGCGCTACGCGGCACCACGGACTCCTTGACCTCTGCCTGGGCGCTGACGCCGTCCTGCTTGATCTCAACCGGCGCAAGCGCCTGTGCGGGCTGCGAAACCTTCCCCGGTTCGCCAACTGGGTCGCTTTGCACCCAACCAAGCATGTGCTCGAAGCTGTCCAGAGGTGGCGCGAAGTACAGAATCAAGGCTCCGACGAGCATCGACAACACGGCAATCGCCAAAGGACTGGTTAGTCGGTCCCGAATGGGCGAACCCGGATCAACCCCCGGCACGCGGAACGGCGCGTTGATCCCGGACTCCACCGATTTGAGTCGCGGAGCGGACGTGGCAGGCAGTCGCGCCAGCACCGGCGCCGGGTCGATCTTGAGCGTTCTGCAAACACTGGCCGCCAGCGCACGCACAAAGACGGCGTCGGGCAACAAATCAACACGATCAGCCTCCAGGGCTTCGAGCTTCTTCACGGGAACTTTCAGCATCACCGCCAAGGCGCCAATATGCAGACCAGCGGCCTCGCGCGCCGCCCTCAGCATGGCGCCACCGGTCGGCGCCGCTTCCTCGACGCCGACGTCCTGCGCGGCGTAACCACCATTGGCAAGGTCAAGCTCACTCATCAAAAGCTTCCCGTTCGTAGGCCAGCGCCTCCTTGGACTGAGGGAATCGCTTCTTGAGTTGCCCCGCCAACTGCACCATTGCATCCTGATTGCCGACCCGGCGCTCGATCTTGACACCCAGCCACAACGACTCGGCGTTGGCCAGCTCACTGTTGTTGAGCCGCCGGACATAAAACTGAGCCCGCACGACCTCGCCACGCTGAAACAGCAACTTGGCGAGGTTGTAACCCGTGATGGGATTGCCCGCATCCAGTTCATACGAGCGGGTCAGGCTGCGTTCCCCTTCATCGAGTTGCTTGGCGCGAATCTGGCAAAGGCCCTGGGCCATGAAAGTCTTGGCACGTTCACCATAAAACGGATTGGCCAATGCCTGGGAAAACAACTGGTCCGCCTGCGCGTACTGAGCCTGTTGGCACCGTAGCCAGCCAAAATTGTGCACCGCGTTGGAGTCACTTGCGTTGAGCGTGATCGCTCGTTGGAAGCTCTCCTGGGCCAGGGCATGGTCATTCAGCCGCATGTAAATCAAGCCACGCAAATTGAAGGCCTCGCCGTAGTTTGGATCCGCCGCCAAGGACAGCTTGAGCTCATCCAGCGCGATCTTGATCTGGCCCTGCTCAAAATAGCCCACCGCCAGTTCCAGCCTGATGCGGGCGCGTTTGCGGCTATCGGGCTCGTCCGAATCGGTGACCATGTCGGGTTTGCCGGAGGTCGTGGCCGACGCCGCTCCGGCACCCGAGGCGCAACCTGACGTGGTGAGCGTCAGCAGCAAGACCAGGCTCGCCCCCAGGAGCAAGACCCCGCCCCGCCACCACCGCGTCGCCATTGAACTGTTCATGCCTCAGATCTCCTTGACCGGTTTCAAAACAATCGTGCGCTGTTTGGCCATTCGCTCATCCACACGAGTCCGGTCCAGGACAGAGCCCGCCAGTTGACCACACGCCGCCGCGATATCGTCACCGCGTGTCTTGCGCACGGTCGTGACGATACCAGCATCGCTAAGGATTTTCGCAAAGGTCACCACCCGCTGCGGCGGCGAACGCAACAAGCCCGAAGCCGCGAATGGATTGAAGGGAATCAGGTTGAACTTGCACCAGGTCCTGCCATCAGAGTAAGAATTGACCAATTCAATTAGTTGCCTGGCGTGCTCGGGTCGGTCATTGACGCCGTCCAGCATGCAGTATTCAAAGGTAACGAAGTCACGCGGCGCATGCGCGAGGTAGCGTTTGCAAGATGCCAACAATTCCGCCAACGGGTACTTCCGGTTCAGCGGAACCAGGTTGTCCCGTAGCGCGTCGTGTGGGGCATGCAGCGAGACCGCCAGCGCGACCGGGCAATCCTGGGCCAAACGGTCCATCATCGGCACCACGCCCGAGGTTGAAACGGTCAATCGTCGACGCGACAGGCCATAGGCGTGATCATCCAGCATCACACGCAAGGCGGGCAGCAACTGGTCGTAATTTTGCAAGGGTTCGCCCATGCCCATCATCACCACATTGGAGATGATTCGATCAGTCCGTTTCAAGTGCCCGCGCAAGAAATGCTCGGCAAACCAAAGTTGACCCACCATCTCGGCCGTGCTCAGGTTGCGACTGAAGCCCTGGTGGCCGGTCGAGCAGAATCGACAACCAACGGCGCATCCGGCCTGAGACGAGACACACAAGGTGCCACGGTCGTCCTCGGGAATGAAAACCGCCTCGACCGCGTTACCATCGCCCACGTCAAACAGCCACTTGATGGTGCCGTCGGACGACATATGCTGGCTCAGCACCGTCAGGCCCCTGATCTCAGCCTGGCCGGCGAGCTTCTCGCGCAAGCCCTTGGCCAAGTCCGTCATTTGACCGAAATCGTGTGCGCCGCGCTGGTGAATCCAGCGAAATAGCTGGGTGGCGCGAAAGCGTTTTTCCCCCAGCCGCTGGCAGAAGGCCGCCAAACCCTCAAGGTCGAAATCGAGCAGGTTGACCGTCATTGCATCGGCGTGGCGCCGGGCCGCCCCAAGCATGCCGCCACCCCCTCGGGAGGCAGCGTAACGCGGTGGAGCGTGGGGGCCATTGGCGTGGCGCCGGGTCGCCCCAAGCGCGCCGCGGCCCCCTCGGGGGGCAGCGTAACGCAGTGGAGCGTGGGGGCCATTCTCTTTAGCGGGAGTAAACGTTCATGCCGGGGAAGAAGAAGGCAATCTCCACCGCAGCGGTTTCTGCGGCATCCGAGCCGTGTACGGCGTTGGCATCGATACTGTCGGCGAAATCGGCGCGAATCGTGCCTGGCGCCGCCTTCTTGGGATCCGTGGCGCCCATCAGGTCGCGGTTTTTCAGGATTGCGTTGTCACCTTCCAGCGCCTGGATCATGACCGGGCCGGAAATCATGAACTCAACCAGGTCCTTGAAGAAGGGACGCTCCTTGTGCACGGCGTAAAAGGCTTCAGCCTCGCGGCGCGAGAGGTGCGCCATCTTCGCTGCAACCACCTTCAAACCGGCGGCTTCAAAGCGCGCATAAATCTGTCCAATCACGTTCTTGGCGACAGCGTCGGGCTTGATGATGGAGAGAGTGCGTTCGATCGTCATGAAATATTCCTGAACTGTAATGATGAAATGGTTGATCTTGCCAATTAGGCAAAGCCTTGTATTTTAGCCTGTGGCCCACCCGCGGACTTGAGAGAAACCAATCAGGGGAAAAGCCGTGGGGTCTGCACGGCGTCAGTCTGAGCGCTAGCGGCCTCGGCCTCGGCGACTGCCCCCCCCGCCCGCTCCATTGCCGCCATTGCCGCCATTGCCCGCGTTACCACCGCCATTGCCACCACCACCACCACCACGCCGTTGCCCCTGCGCCGGTCCCTGGCGTTGACGGGTGAAACTGTCGGCCCCGATATAGCCAAAGGCTGTTTTCATGGGATCGGGTTGCCCTGCTTCGGCCTGTCGATCAGTCTTGGGGGCACGCTGCTCGTTGCGCGGCTGGCCCGCACCCTGTTTGGGTGATGGCGCACCACGTTGACCGGTTCCCGAGCCTCGCGGCCCACCCATGCGGCCACGCCCCCCGCGCCGCCGAGCACCGCCCGCGTCGTCGCGAGTGGGGGCGCCGCGCTCGCCCTCAACCGTCGAACCCTGCGGCGCGGCACGCCCATTGGCTCCGCTCGCCTTGACCAGGGCTCGGATATCTGCGTCGTCAAGCTCCATCCAGGCGCCGCGCTTGAGGCCTCGCGGCAACATCATCGCGCCATAGCGAATGCGAATGAGTCGACTGACTGCATGCCCCACCGCTTCAAACATACGGCGCACCTCCCGATTTCGCCCCTCCGAAATGGTTACGCGGTACCAACAATTGGAACCTTCGCCGCCGCCCTCTTCGATCGTGCCAAACCTGGCCAAGCCATCGTCAAGCTTGACGCCATCCAGCAGAGTCTGCCGTTCTTCCTTACTCAGTGCGCCAAGCACCCGGACCGCGTATTCACGCTCCAACCCGAAACGCGGGTGCATCAGGTTATTGGCCAGTTCACCCGAGCTGGTGAACAACAGCAGGCCCTCGGTATTGATATCGAGCCGTCCAACCGACTGCCACTTGCCCTGGTAGAGCTTGGGCAAACGCCGAAATACCGTTGGGCGGCTTTGCGGGTCGTCGTGGGATACCACTTCGCCAACGGGCTTATGGTAGGCGATCACGCGCGCCGGCGGAGGGTCGATTCGAAACCGGATCGGCTTACCGTTGACCTTGACATGGTCGCCAAACTGGATGCGTTGACCAATGTGCGCGGGCTCATTGTTGACCGTAATGCGGCCCTCCATGATGAGTTGTTCCATTTCAAGTCGCGAGCCCATGCCCGACTGCGCGAGCACCTTATGCAGCTTGGGGCTCTCGGCCATCGGCGCCAGGACACGCTTGGGGGCAGTCAGGTCCTCGCGCTCCTCGTCGGCGTCGAACTGCCCGGACACCACGTCTTCAAAACGATTGATGCCCGCCGGCGTGGTGCGCGCGATGGCGCTGCTGGCCTGCTCCGCCACCGTGTCCAATCGGTTCGGCGGGAGTTCGCCGGGGCGAACATGCTCGTCGGTGGTATCACTAAGGCATGGGTCAGCGTGAGTCAGTTCGGCGGCGTCGGGCGACGACGCAACGGCGTCCTGATTGATAACGGTCATGATTGGGTTCCATCCAGGGAAAAAAGTGGCGCGTCGTCGGGGACTGGTCGGACCCCGTCAGCAGAGCCCGGATCGGCCGGTAGCGGTAACAGTTCCAGCTCCGCACTCAACTCGGTCGGCACGCCCAGGGGCTGCTGCGATTCGGGGAGATTCAAGGCCTCCAACACCGAAGCCTGACTACCCGGTGTGTCTAGCAGCGGAAGCTGGTCCAGTGAGGCCAGGCCAAGGTCGTCCAGAAAGTGTTTGGTGGTGGCAAACAGCGCCGGGCGCCCAGCCGCCTCGCGATGGCCGATCACCTCGATCCAGCCACGGTCTTCCAGTTGCTTGATGATCAGCGAATTGATCGTGACACCCCGAATATCTTCCATGTCGCCACGCGTCACGGGTTGTCGGTAGGCAATGATGGCCAGCGTCTCCAGCGTGGCGCGGCTGTAACGAGGCGGTTTTTCCGGGTTGAGCCGATCCAGATAAGGCCTCATCTCGGGCCGACTCTGAAAACGCCAGCCGGTGCCGACGCCGACCAATTCGACGCCGCGTTGCGCCCACTCCATTTGAAGCTGCTGCAGTAGACTCTTGATTGTGTCAGCGCCCAACTGGTCGTCAAACAAGGTGCGCATGTCGCGCACCGGCATAGGCTGCTGGGAGCAGATCAGCGCAGTTTCGAGGACACGCTTGGCTTGCGCCGTATTCATGGTCGTGCGATTCTTGGAGTGGCACCCACACGGTGCGAAATCAGTGAGGCTCAATTCGGGCGGCTGCGGGCACTTCAGGTCCGGCGCGGCACAGTCCGAGTGCGGACTGACAGGATGATGGCCCTCTCAAGCCATTAGTCGCGATTGTAGCGCAGCCCCCATGCCACCAGCGCAGCCTGCAGATCAGGACGGCAACTCCGCCTGAAACACCATGGGTTGCGCCGTCACCGGATGGATGAATGCGAGCCGATACGCATGCAAAGCCTGGCGCTGAAGGCACCCGCCAGGCGCACCACCGTAGGTTTCATCGGCCACCAAGGGGTGCCCGATCGAACTCAGGTGCACGCGGATTTGGTGTGTACGCCCGGTATGCAAGCTGCAATGCAGCAAGCAAGCCCGGTCCCCGTTTGCGAGCAACCTGAAATCCGTTCTGGCCAATTTGCCAGCGTGCTGGCCAATATCCACCACCGCCATGCGAAGGCGGTTGCGCGGATCGCGGCCGATGGGCAAATCAATCGTTCGTTGCGCCGGCCCCTGCCACGGCTTGTGCGCCAGCGCCAGATATTCCCGGCTGACCTCGCGGGCCGCGATCAGTTTGACCAGGGCATCCATCACCGGTCGCGTCCGTGCCACGACCATCAAGCCACTGGTGTCTTTGTCAAGCCGGTGAACGATGCCGGCACGCGGCAACTCGAAGGCACGCGGGTCCCGCGCAAGCAGCCCATTGAGCAGAGTTCCACTCCAATTGCCGGGTGCCGGGTGCACCACCAGCCCGGCCGGTTTGTTCAGCACCATCAGGTAATCGTCTTCAAACACGACGTCCAAGTCCATTGCCTCGGGTTTGAACGCCTGGCTCTGAGGAGTCGGGCGCAACTCTATGCTGCCAACATCCGCCGCCTTGACCCTGGCAGACGGCTTGACAAGCACCCGGCCATTGAGCTGAAAGGCGCCCAGCTCGATCAACTGCTGACAATAGCTGCGCGAGAATTCCGGCACCAGTTCGGCCACCGCGCGATCAACGCGCTGTCCATGCAAGGCGACGCCAAACGTCAAGGCGCGCACGTCGGACGCGGGCCCAAGATCGACGCCGCCCTCCGCATCTTCAGCGGCGGGGTCGACCGATATAATGAAATTGGATTTTTTCAAGAAAGCTGTCCGACATGTTTCGTGCCAAATTATCGGTTGTCTCCCGGCTGACGCTTATGGGCTTGGGCCTGCTTGTCGCGGCATGCTCCTCGACGCCGCAGGACAAGGACGCTGGATTGAGCCCGAACAAGATCTACGCGGACGCCAAGGATGAGATGAATGCCGGCGCCTACGATAAGGCGATCACACTGTTCGAGAAACTCGAAGGTCGCGCCGCGGGGACCCCACTGGCACAGCAGGCGCAGTTGGAGAAGGCGTTTGCCTATTACAAGACGGCGGAGCCGGCGCAGGCTATCTCGACCCTTGATCGCTTCATGAAGCTCCATCCGGCCAGCCCGGCGCTGGACTACGCCCTCTACCTGAAGGGCTTGGTCAGTTTCAACGATGACCTTGGCATGTTCACCTTCATCACACGCCAGGACTTGGCCGAGCGAGATCAGAAGGCGGCCAAGGAGTCCTTCGATGCCTTCAAGGAACTGACGACCCGATTCCCAAGCTCGCGCTACACCCCCGACGCGGCGCAGCGCATGACCTACATCGTCAATGCCCTGGCACGTTACGAGGTTCATGTGGCGCGCTTCTATTACAGTCGTGGCGCCTACGTCGCAGCCATCAATCGCGCCCAGTTGGCGCTGGCGGACTACCAGGGTGTGAGTGCCCTGGAGGATGCCCTGTTCATCATGGTGCAATCCTATGACGCCCTGGGCATGACCCAATTGCGTGACGACGCCAAGCGGGTGCTGGCACTGAACTATCCCAAGAGCGAATACCTGTCACTGGGCTACAAGACCGACACCCGGTCGTGGTGGCGTTTCTGGTAGATGGCCTTGGCGAGTGCGCACGCGGCCGAGTCGAAAGACCGTCAAGCGGACTGATCGGGATCGAGTTCACGCTCAATTCTGGCGATCTCGTCGCGCAAACCTAACCTACGCTTCTTGAGTCGCCGCATCATCAGCTCGTCGAGCGGGAACTGGTGGACCGTGCGGTCAATCAAGGCGTCCAGGTCGGCATGCTCGATGCGTAGTTCGATCAATCGGCGGGCCGGTGAATGTAGATTGGAGTCCAAGGAATGCGCCAGACTGGCTGAAAGCAAGCGTTGGCTCGATAATACGGCCTTCGCACCCCATCCCACAAGGTTTCGTCTTTTGAACTGCACCAAATGATCAAGGGCTACCGACTCACCGCATCCACCGGCATCCACAAGGGCGACCGTGACTACCAGCAGGATCAAGTCGCCTTGCTGAATCACCCTCGCATCAACGGCTGCGTCCTGGCGGTACTGGCCGATGGCATGGGCGGGCGTAGCGGCGGACGCAAGGCCTCGGACCAGGTCATGATGACGGCCAAACAACTGTTTGAACGCTACTCTCCCGACACTGATGACGCCTCCGCCCTGCTGAACCAGGTGGTACAGGAAGCCCACGTCGTGATCAAGTTGACGGCCGTATCCTCCGAAGAGGAGCCGCACAGCACCATCGCGGCGTTCCTGATCAACCCCGGCGGTGACTGTTACTGGGCACATGCGGGGGACTCCCGTGTCTACCATTTTCATGGCAACAAGTTCGTCAAGCGCACCATGGACCATTCCTACGTGCAGGCACTGGTGGAGCGGGGCGAGTTGACGGAGGAAGAAGCCAATGTACACCCGCAATCGAACATCCTGATGGGATGCCTGGGGACCGAGAGCGATCCACCGACCGATATCCACTTCATCCCGAAACTGCGTGCTGGCGACATCCTGATGGCTTGCAGCGATGGGGTTTGGCATTACTTCAACACCACCGAGCTGGGGTCCGTGTTGTCCACCCTGTCGGCACGTGAAGCCACCGAATTCCTGATTGAAAAAGCCCGCTCACGCGGGCATGGTGGTGGCGACAACCTGTCACTGGTGATCGTCAAGCTCGAACCACTGGGCTCTTAGGACGGCCAGTTGGGGACAGAGCGTCGCTACGCTGCGGTCTGTCCCGCAAGTTCTCAGGTAAGCCTTGTGTCCACCGTGCGGCGCTGCAAGGCCAGAAACGCGCTCGACTGCATTTCGTTCAGTCGCGAGGCGGTGCGCGGAAACTCATGTGCCAGTGGACCCTCGACGTACAGCGCTTCCGCTGCCACCTGCGCGGACAAGATCAGTTTAACCCGTCGGTCGTAAAGTACATCGATCAACCACGTGAAGCGCCGCGCCTCCGAGGCCATCCGGATCGGCATTTGCGGCACATCACTCAGCAACAGCGTGTGAAACTGGGTGGCAATTTCCAGGTAATCATTCTGCGAGCGCGGTCCGCCACACAAGGTTTTGAAGTCAAACCAGATCACACCACCGGCCTTGCGCAGCGCCCGAATGTCGCGCGCCTCGATGTGCAGCACTGGGTCCTCGTCGTGCGACTCCGCCAGACGCTCAAACGACTGACGCATGGCAGCGTCGGCCTCGGCTCCGCACGGCACATGGTAAAGCTTGAGTTGCTCCAGGGTGCGTCGCCGGTAGTCGGTCCCGTTGTCCACATTGAGCACGTCGAGTTGCTGGTTCAGCAGGGCAATCGCAGGCAGGATACGGTTGCGATGCAGACCATCCGGATACAAATCATCCGGTCGAAAATTCGAGGTTGTGACAAAACCCACCCCGTTCTCGAACAATGCCGCCAGCAAGCGGTGCAAGATCATCGCATCGGTGATGTCGGCGACATGAAACTCGTCAAAACAAATCAAGCGATACTTGCACGAAATCCGTTTACCCAACTCGTCAAGAGGATTCACCGTGCCCTGCAGGTCAACCAGTTCACGGTGCACTTCGCGCATGAACTCGTGAAAATGCAGTCGCGTCTTGCGGCGCAGCGGCACGGCGTGGTAGAAGCAGTCCATCAGAAAGCTCTTGCCACGTCCGACACCGCCGTATAAATAGACGCCACGCGGGATGTCAGGTCGGTTGATCAGCTTCTTGAACGCGTTGGAGCGCTTCTCCTTGAAGTCGGCCCACTCGCGCGCGCAGCGCTCCAGTGCTTGGACCGCGCGCAGTTGGGCGGGGTCCGCGGCATAGCCCCGGGCCGCCAGCTCCGCCTCATAGGTTTGCAGGACGCTAGCAGACACTGGTCAAAAATTGAGCGTTCGCTTGTCTACCGCCAGGGCCGCTTCCTTGGTGGCTTCACTCAGAGAGGGATGGGCATGGCAAATGCGGGCAATGTCCTCGCTGCTGGCGCGAAACTCCATCGCCACCACGCACTCGGCAATCAGTTCGCTGGCCATGGGACCCACGATGTGCACGCCCAGGATTTCGTCGGTGGTGGCATCGGCGAGCATTTTCACCATGCCGGTGGTGTCGCCCAGCGCACGGGCGCGGCCATTGGCCAAGAATGGGAAGCTACCCGCCTTGTAGGCGCGCCCCGCCGCCTTCAACTGCTGCTCGGTCTGACCGACCCAGGCGATTTCCGGGCTGGTGTAGATCACCCAGGGAACGGTATTGAAGTTGACATGGCCGTGTTGGCCGGCAATGCGTTCCGCCACGGCCACGCCCTCCTCCTCGGCCTTGTGCGCCAGCATCGGGCCACGCACCACGTCGCCCACCGCCCAGACGCCGGGCAGATTGGTCTTGCACAAGTCGTCCACCACGATGGCGCCGCGCTCATTGAGCGCCAAGCCAACCGCCTCGGCGTTCAGGCCCCTGGTGTTGGGCTCGCGCCCAATCGACACAATCAGCTTGTCCACGTTGAGGGTCTGCGCCTCGCCCTTGGCGTTGGTCCAGGCAATCGAAACGCCTGCCTTGCCGGTCTTGATTTCGCCGACTGTTGCACCCAGTTCAACTTTCAGACCCTGCTTGTCAAAGGCCTTCTTGGCCTCCTTGGCGATTTGCTCGTCCACGACGCCAAGAAACGTTGGCAAACCTTCCAGAATCGTGACTTCCGAACCCAGACGGCGCCAGACCGAACCCATCTCCAGCCCGATCACGCCGGAGCCGATCAGGCCCAGTTTCTTGGGCACCGCTCCAATGCGCAGGGCGCCGTCGTTGGACAGGATGGCCTCTTCATCAAACGGTGCACCAGGCAGGGCCCGGGCGTTGGAGCCAGTGGCGATGATGATCTGCTTACCCTGCATGACTTCTTCTGCTGCGCCCGCGACCTTGATCTCATACCCCCCGTCCCCGGCCTTCACAAACGAGCCACGACCATGGAAGAAGCTGACCTTGTTCTTCTTGAACAGGTAGAGGATGCCATCGTTGTTCTGCTTAACGACGGTGTCCTTGCGCGCCACCATTTTGGCCACGTCCATCGCGACGTTGCTAGCGGTAATACCGTGGTCCGCAAAGTGGTGCGTGGCGTGGTCGAAATGCTCCGACGACTGCAGCAAGGCCTTGCTCGGGATGCAACCGACATTGGTGCAAGTGCCACCCAACGCCGGACCACCCTTGTTGTTCTTCCACTCGTCGATACAGGCCACATTGAAGCCGAGTTGCGCAGCCCGAATGGCCGCAATGTAGCCACCGGGGCCACCACCGATGACGATGACGTCGAATTGTTTACTCATTTTTCTATTGCCCATTAATTGTTTCAAAATTCATGACCGCCCAGACTGCATTCGCACCGGACTGGTCGCCGCTGCGTTTTCCGCCCGCCCTCATGGCGGAGTACCGCAAATCGGGCAAACGGCAAACACAGCGGCGACCGACAAATCTTCATGCACCCGAACAATTCAAAGCCCCTGCCTTCTGGACTGCGGACGCACGGTTACTCCCGGCCAGCCTGGGATGTTATCGCTCGCCCGATTTGCGGTACTCCGCCATGAGGGCGGGCGGTAGCATCCCGGACTGGCATGCGACAGAATCAAAATAGTTACTCAA
>CXWL01012914.1_pt1 | contig 19101 bp, 21 predicted proteins | sample 590931 | NCBI WGS metagenome assembly CXWL01 (sample SAMEA3498368, study PRJEB10139) | groundwater metagenome | biome: water well; material: biofilm material | place: Germany | collected 2015-04-27 | reverse complement strand
CTTCAATTTTTCAAGTTTCTCCGGAAAATGTGCAGCAATCTTGGTTAGCGGCGATGCTTTATTAATGCGCTAGCAAGGCTATGCACCATTTATGGCGTTCTCCTGGCTCGTGCGTCCAATTCTCACTTTTTAGGAAAACGACGTGTCTTTTGAAGATCTAAACTTAAATCCATCTATTATTAAAGCAATTCAAGACGCAGGGTACACAACCCCTACTCCGATTCAGAAACAAGCCATACCTGAATTACTAGCAGGCCACGATATCATGGCATCTGCACAAACAGGAACCGGCAAAACAGCCGCCTTCATGTTGCCAGCACTGCATCTCCTGGCTACACCCGCAAAAACACCTGGCCGTGGTCCACGCGTTTTAGTACTGACCCCGACGCGTGAACTTGCACTCCAAGTCTCCGAAGCAGCCCTGAAATACGGCAAATACCTCCCACGTACAAAAGTCGTCAGCATACTGGGTGGCATGCCTTATCCATTGCAAAACAAACTGTTATCACAACCTGTCGATATTCTAGTCGCCACACCGGGACGGCTCATTGATCACATACAGCGCGGGAGGATTGATTTCAAACGATTAGAAATGCTCGTATTGGATGAAGCAGATCGCATGTTGGATATGGGTTTTATCGATGATGTTGAAACGATTGCAGCCGCCACACCGGCCACGCGACAAACCCTATTGTTTTCTGCCACTTTGGATGGCGCTATCGATAAGGTTGCAGCAAAGCTTTTGAAATCCCCGAAACGAATTCAAGTGGCTTCTCAGAAAGCAAGGCTCGATAATATTGAGCAGCGACTACATTATGTGGACGATATGTCGCACAAGAATCGTTTATTAAATCATGTATTACGTGACGAAGCCCTCAAACAAGCCATCGTTTTCACAGCAACCAAGCGTGACGCTGACACACTGGCCGATAACCTCTATGCGCAAGGTTATGCAGCAGCTGCGTTACATGGCGACATGAATCAACGCGAACGCACCCGCACACTCACCAAACTTCGCAGTGGCGGATTGCGTGTTCTGGTGGCAACGGATGTGGCCGCCAGGGGTATTGATATCGCTGATATTACGCATGTGATCAATTTTGACTTACCTAAATTTGCGGAAGATTACGTGCACCGCATTGGCCGTACTGGCCGGGCAGGCGCTGCAGGTGTCGCAGTCTCCTTTGCATCCAACAGAGATAGCGCACATCTGACAAAAATTGAACGCTATACCGGGCAACGCATTGCATCGCATATTATTCCCGGCCTGGAACCCCGTATCAAACAACGCCCCCAGAGCAGTGGTTTCAACGGCGCGCCGAGCGTGGCCCAGAAACGTAAACGCACACCGCTGGCACAAAATGGCCGTCAAAACTTTAGTGCGCCGCACGAATTCAAAGGCAATAGTAACGATAACGGAAACAATCGCCGTGGCCGCCCATTCGATCAGGAAAACCGTGGCAATTCTTTCCGCACCAATAGCAACCCAAAAGCCGGTTACCAATCCGCTCGTCCTAAGTAACACGCCTTAAAACCGCTTTGTTCCGAATACCTCGGAGCAAAGCGGTTCATCAACATCACACCAATAAATTTCGCACTGATCTTGTTAACAAACTACTAATGGATCATTTCGAAAATATCATCTCTACTTTGCTTGAAGCTGAGGGTTATTGGGTGCGCAGATCGTTCAAGATCAATGTGACGAAAGAAGAGAAACGTCTAATTGGTAAGCATTCTATTCCCAGACCAGAGATTGATCTTCTTGCATTCAAATTTTCCGCTAATGAAGTGCTTGCCCTCGAGGCAAAATCTTTTCTTGATTCGTTCGGAGTTAATTTCGAACAACTTCAGGAAAAACACGAAGTACCAAAGGGAAGATACAAGTTATTTACGTCCGAGAATTATCGTTCAATCGCGCTCTCCAGATTGCTTTCAGATCTCGTTGCTTGCGGTATGGCAGATGCTAATACAAAGATCACTCTTGGTCTCGCTGCTGGCAAGATTTACCAAAATCGGAGTGACCCAATCCGAGAGTTCATGTCAGACAGAAATTGGTTTTTTTGGTCACCCGAAGATATCAAAAAAAAAGTTGAAACTCTCGCAAAGCGCGGTTATGAGAACGATCCAGCCATCATCACTGCTAAGATTCTGATGCGGTAAAACATAAAAATTCCGGTGCAATGCGCTTCGCTTATTGACACCCTACCAACATCCGTTTCCGCAATATCTGCACAATCCGATAAGCCGCATATGCCGCAATCAGATGTTTTAGCGTATGGCCGCTGATCCAGCCAATCGTCCAAACAAATATTTGCCCATCCAGCATTTCAGTCAGTTTCGCAATCGCATACAAGGCAATCACTTGATAAACATCGTTGCCGCGCGTGTAACGCGATGGAAAACGCAGGCTGATCCAGACAATCAGCAGAATTGAATAAAACTGCATCACAATATAAAAGTTCAAGTTGCCCGTGCCTTGCAGCTCAGTCCAATACCAATGCAGTACACTGAATACGGATGAAACGACAAGCAGGGGTAATGCCCACAAACCGGCAGCCGGGCTTATGCGGTCAACCAGCGTTGCGGATAGTAAAGCGGCAATACCGATGACAATGGGCAACCGGTCCCACATCAAATGATCAGCATCCGGCGTCCAGTGATAAACCATCGATCCGAGTGCGGCTGCGGTCACACTGAAAAATAACACCCCGTACGGTAAGCATTCTTTGAGGTCATGAAATGTGGTTTGTGCAGGTGTCCGATAAACCCCTGCCAGAAAAACCAGCCCAGCACTGCCGCTGAGAAAAAAAGCCAGGTTGGAAATGACATCATTGAAATTTGGAATACCGAGGAAATTGCGCTGATCGGCGAACTGGTGGTATTCGGCAGGCTGAGAAATGGGTGGCAGGATCATCGCGGCAACAACGACCAAAACCGTTATCCCCGCGAGTATCCAGAGCTGCCGATGAATTTCCATTAAATCAGTCCTTGATTACGTTCGTGGTGAGCTTGTCGAACCACGAACGTAATCAACTGCTTCAATGTTTTCCTAATGCATATGCGCAACAGCATCCCTGATCCGCGCTACGGCAATGATGTCCATGCCGGGAATGGTTTGTTTGGGCTTATTGGCCAACGGAATGATGGCTTGTTTAAAACCCAGTTTCGCCGCTTCTTTCAGTCTTTCCTGCCCGCGTTGTACCGGGCGTATTTCACCAGCCAGGCCGACTTCACCGATGACGATCATTTTTTCCGCCAGCGGTTTATTCTTCAGCGACGAGACTACCGCCAGTAAAATCGCTAGATCAGCACCCGGTTCGGTAATTTTTACGCCACCGACAGCATTGACGAACACGTCCTGATCGAAACAGGGAATCCCCGCGTGGCGATGCAATACCGCGAGCAGCATAGCTAAGCGGTTTTGTTCCAAACCGACGCATAACCGGCGCGGATTGGGCGAGCGCGCTTCGTCAACCAGTGCCTGTATTTCAACCAACAGCGGACGTGTGCCTTCTTGTGTGACCATGATGCACGATCCCGGCACTTGCGTGTCGTGATGCGAAAGAAACAGTGCAGAAGGATTCTTGACCTCACGCAATCCCTTTTCGCTCATAGAAAACACACCCAATTCATTGACCGCGCCAAAACGATTCTTGAAAGCGCGGATCATGCGAAAACTGGAATGCATATCGCCTTCAAAATACANNGTCACATGACCAACCAGAATAATGCAAATTCCGCTTGCCTTCGCCAGGCGTGTTAATTGTGCTGCACACTCGCGCACTTGCGCAACAGATCCCGGCGCGGACTGTAATACCTCCGAATAGATCGTCTGAATAGAATCAATCACGGCTACAGCCGGTTTCCGTTCAATCAGAACAGACTGGATTTTCTCCAGTTGAATTTCCGCAAATAAATTGACTGTTTCCACATTCAGCGCTAAACGCTTGGCGCGTAATGCCACTTGGTGTGCGGATTCTTCACCGCTTACATACAATACAGAGCGATGACTCGACAAATGAGCGAGTGCTTGCAGTAATAATGTCGACTTGCCAATTCCAGGGTCCCCGCCCAACAGCACCACACCGCCTTGCACCAGACCACCGCCAAGGACCCGATCAAGCTCATCCACGCCTGTCGGATAGCGCGGTTCTTCACGCGCTTCGATAGTACTTAAATTCTGCACCTGACCGACTTCTGATACTGGACTGAAGCGCGACACAGATTTCTCTGCAATGGTTTCTATTAAGGTATTCCAAGACTGGCAATGCGGACACTGTCCTTGCCATTTTAAGGTTTGTCCGCCACACTCAGTACACGAATAGATCGTTTTCTGCTTGGCCATTCTCAACAGCTAATCATAAACTTCGGCAGCATCGAATGTGATTCCACGCGCATCCTTTTCAGACAGCACCGGCTGCTTGCCAGCAAGCGGCCAATCTATCGCCAAAGTTGCATCATTCCACACAATGCAGCGCTCGTATTCAGGCGCCCAGTAATCAGTCGTGTTATATAAAAACTCTGCATAATCAGAGAGGACTATAAACCCATGGGCAAAGCCTGCCGGAACCCATAATTGTTTTTTGTTCTCTGCGCTGAGCATTTCCCCCACCCATTGTCCAAAAGTTGGGGATGAACGGCGGATATCCACTGCCACGTCGAATACTTCTCCCACCACCACACGCACCAGNNTTTCCTTGGGCTTGTTTGATCTGGTAATGCAGGCCGCGCAAAACATGTTGAATGGAACGGGAGTGATTACTTTGCACAAAGTTTATTTTTTCCCCTACTGCTGATTCAAATTCACGCTGATTAAAACTCTCGAAAAAGAACCCGCGTTCATCGCTAAAAACACGCGGTTCAAATAACAGAACTTCTGGAATAGTCAGCTGGGTTGATTTCATCTATCGGTCTCGATCAAAATTCACGTTTTAGCACTTGCAGCAAATACTGCCCATAGCCATTTTTGGCCAACGGGATCGCCAGTTTCTCCAGTTGCGCTGCATCAATCCATCCTTGCCTGAAGGCTATCTCTTCCGGGCAGGCAATTTTCAATCCCTGCCGATGTTCAATGGTGGCGACAAACTGACTCGCATCCAGCAATGATTCGTGCGTACCGGTATCCAACCACGCATAGCCACGCCCCATGATTTCAACACGCAATGCAGACCGCTCCAAATAAATACGATTCAAGTCAGTGATTTCCAGTTCATTGCGTGCCGATGGTTTCAGGCTTTTGGCGTAATCCACCACTTGTTGATCATAAAAATATAAACCAGTCACTGCGTAATGGGACTTCGGATGTTTGGGCTTTTCTTCCAGATTAATCACGCTCCCCTGCGCATCAAATTCAACCACGCCATACCGTTCCGGGTCATGTACATGATAGGCAAACACACTGGCCCCTTGAGTACGTTCCATCGCGTTTGTGAGTAAATGATGAAAGTCGTGTCCATGAAAAATGTTATCGCCCAATACAAGCGCAGAACAATCGTTACCAATAAACGATTCACCGATAATAAATGCTTGTGCAAGGCCGTCGGGAGAGAGTTGTTCGGCGTATGAAATATTCAATCCCCACTGATGGCCATCCCGCAAAAGCTCTGCGTAATTTCCAACATCACGCGGTGTTGAGATAACCAGAATATCCCGGATTCCCGCCAGCATTAATGTACTGAGCGGGTAATAAATCATCGGCTTATCAAACACCGGCAACAACTGTTTGGAAACGGTCTGAGTAACCGGATAAAGCCGCGTACCGGATCCCCCCGCAAGTACGATACCTTTTCGCCGCGGGAGTGTGGGTTTTGGAAAATCTCTTGTCGTATATGAAGTATTTGATGTTGGCATAAATAAAATCCCGATGTTTACACGCTTATGAACGAATCGCTTTCACCCGGATTAATTCACTAGAAATAATGATGCTTGTATTATATCTGTTTCACGTTCCGGATAATTGCACGATGCAATAGCCGCTGAATGTTCAGGTAGAATTACGTATTATGATCCGTGCACACCTTTTCCTCCGCCTACTCAGAAGACTTTTTCCCTATTGGAAATTACTCTTGCTGGCATTATTTGCCATGGTGATCGTAGCAGCCGCTTTAGCTTCCCTGCCCATACTGATTAAACAAATACTTGAAAGCACCTTTATCGATAAAGATCAATCGCTGATGCAAACAGCAGCGCTAGCGATTATCGTATTATTTATGATCCGTGGAATCGCTGGCTATATCAGTATCTATACTGCCAACAAAATCGTTGGCAAATTAGGTATTGATTTACGTATGGATTTTTTTAATAAACTGCTGACACTACCGATCCATCACTATAGCCATCTCAATAAAAATAATGAAATCGACACGCTGATATCCAATATCAACCAGATATCTCAATCTACATCTCGTTATATCACCGTCATTACGCAAGATAGCCTAACAATCATAGGGTTGATTATTTGCACGCTTTATCTGAACCAAGAATTCTCTTTGCTTCTACTACTGGTAACTTCGTTCGTCATATTAGTTACTCAGATGACGCACAGTCACTTGAACAGGCCTGACCAAAAAAGCTTGTTGGCCTCTAAAAACCTGACTCAGCACTTGTTGCAGTCCATTGCACACAACAGAAAAATCAGAGTAGATGGCGGACAGATGTATGAAAGTCAGCGTCTTGGAAAAATTTCAGAGACTATTTACCACGCAGAAATGCAACAAGCACTAGCCAGAGCAATAGCCGTCCCTGCAAGCCAAATCATTACGGCGTTGATTTTGACAGCCGTCATCTACATGACCGCACTGCAAGCTATTAATGGCGCATTAAATTTGCATGAAGTCGGCGCACTCATTTCCGTTGTATTGCTCCTCATCATGCCGATACAGCGCATCGCCGGCATACCCAAACAACTTGCGCATGACCAGAAGATCATAGGAACCATCTTCTCATTCCTAGATCAAGCATCCGAACAAGATACCGGAGTCATGAGCATTCCACATGTCAGCGGGAAATTCGTTTTTGAACAAGTACGCTTCTGTAGCGATGCACACGCAACGCCCATTCTGAATCATATTAACTTCACCATAAAACCGGGCGAAGTAACCGTTTTTACCGGTTATACTGCAGGAGAGAAAAATGCGCTCATTAACCTGATACTTCACTTACAACAACCAACCAGTGGAAGAGTATTGTTGGATGATCATCCACTCGCCGATATCCAGTTAAATAACTTACATGCCAATATCGCCATAGTGACGGAAGATGATTATTTGCTGGATGAAAAAATTGCGGGCAATATCGCTTACGGCACGATGCGTTGTGCCAACGAAGCAAAAATTACCACCGCAGCACACACTTCTCACGCGATGGAATTTATCCGGCACATGCCTGATGGTTTACAGACGCAGATTGGCAAAGGAGGAACAACAATCAATAAACAACAATTTCGACAACTTGCTATTGCACGCGCGTTAGTTAAAAACGCCCCTATCCTGATTCTTGATGAAATACCTACGGCACAGGAAGAATCTAATTCTGGAAATCTACTGTCAGCCTTGGAAAAATTGATGCAAAATCGCACGACTCTGATTTTCAATCAATATATTCCCCAATTAAAAAAGGTTGATCGAATTGTTGTTCTGGAAAATGGATGTATCACAGAAAGCTTAAAAGGATCAAATAGTTCCTAGACAAAGCAAGAAAAACAAGCAGTAAGCAATTAGCCTTAGTCTCTTGGAACCACGATGAAACTGAAGGCCAATCAGTTAGTTAATGCTCCGTTTCCTTCGTGGTATATTCCGGCACCCACTTTGCCAATTGATCTCTGACTTCCTGGTCGCTCAAGACAGTGATTTTACCTAACCAGGCTGTCAGCTCGGATAGCCACAGTTCATCAACCTGACGTGCCTGCGCAATACGTAATTTTTGATGCAGTGTCGGAAAAGTATTTTCACTGGCTGCCAGCAGTTCCTCATGCAGCTTTTCACCAGGCCGCAGCCCACTAAAAACAATACGAATATCATCCTCTCCCAATCCCGACAAATGAATTAGATCGTTAGCCAGATCAATAATCTTGACCGGGTCACCCATATCCAACACAAATATTTCACCACCGCCTTTTGTACCGCCCATCAACCCAGCTTGTAAAACCAGCTGCGCCGCTTCCGGGATAGACATGAAATAACGTGTCATCTCTGGATGAGTGATCGTTATAGGACCGCCTTTGGCAATCTGTTCGCGAAATTTTGGGATAACACTGCCGGTACTGCCCAATACATTGCCAAAACGTACCATCACAAAACAGGTTTGATTCGATTGATTATTCTGATCAGGTTCCGCATTCTTTGTAATGGATTGCTGCAAAGCTTGACACACCATCTCAGCCAATCGCTTACTGGCTCCCATAACACTCACAGGATTGACCGCTTTGTCTGTCGAAATCAGAACAAATTTTTCCACGCCAAAACTTATCGCTACCTGAGCCAGTACCTGCGTACCGAGGACATTATTCAGCAAAGCTTGGCACGCATTTTCTTGTTCCATGAGCGGCACATGCTTGTAAGCGGCCGCATGAAAAACCACTGAAGGCTGGTATTGCGCAAACAATTGCGTCATACGTGCGTGGTCTTTGATATCACCGATGACAAATGACATGGCCATGTTAGGGAAACGTGACAAAAATTCCTCTTGTATGCCGTAGAGTGCAAATTCGTTCAGTTCAAGGAAGACAATACGATTGGGCTCAAATGCAGCGAGCTGGCGGCATAATTCCGATCCAATCGAACCGCCCGCTCCTGTAACTAGGATAACTTTTTCTGTCAGCAAACCATGTAATCCATCATCATCCAGAACGACAGGCGCTCTACCCAGCAAATCATCGAGCTCTATCTCACGAATCTGTGACACTGTGGTTTTACCACTGATCAGGTCTGCGTAAGATGGCACCGTCATCGCTTTCACCCCGATTTCCGAACACATTTCCAAAGCTTGGCGGTGTATTCGACGAGAAACAGACGGTATGGCAATAATTACATGACCGACATTCAATTTCTGCATCCATTGCGGCAATTCATTGATCGTGCCGAGCACACGAATGCCCTGCAGTCGCGTACCCAATTTTCTTGGATCATCATCCAGCATTCCAACAACGTGCCAGTCACGGCTTCTCGTCAAATCTTTAACCAGACTCACCGCAGTACTGCCAGCACCGAGTATCAAGACCAGCTTCGCTTCATTACTCTCCAAACCATACAGGCGGCGCTCTTTCCATGCACGATAGGTCAAACGGCTGCCACCCATGATCAGCAGTAATAATAATGGCGCCAACAGAATGACCGCTGTTGGAATATTGACCAGCAAGCCCAATGGCCAAAAGATCAGCAACACAGTCACAGTACCGCTCATCACCGCGACAAAAATTCTCTTTAGATCGGGCAAACTGGCATAACGCCATAACCCCCGGTAAAGTCCGAGCCACAAGAAGAAACTGCCATGAACAAGCACTGTCCACGGTAGAATCTCCAGCAAGCGTTGTAATGAAGGAGCAGGAATCTCAAAATTAAAGCGGAACAAATAGGCAAGCCACCAAGCTACGGCAATCGCAACAAAATCATGCGTGAAAGCAATGAAAGTGCGTATTCCGTATTTTCTCCGAAACATACTATCCCCGATTGGAATAATATTTCTGATTCCGATCAGAAATAAACATTAATAGAAAATAAAAACTTCCCCATAGCATTGCAACCCAACTTTGCACCGCTGGGTCTTGTCCACTTGCCCATACAGCGCTTGCACCTACCATAAACATCAAAACATAGGCTGATAACGCCGTATTACGATGACCAAAGCCACTTTGCACCAAGCGCTGATAATAATGTTCACGATGCGCTTGCCAGATTTTTTTTCCGCGTAATAAGCGTTTTATCAGCGTGATTGTCGAATCTGCGATAAAAGGTGAGAATATCAGCAACGGTACCCACAATGACCACAAATTATCCATCCATCCAAGTATTCCCAATACAGCAGCCAGGAATCCAAGCGGAATAGCCCCGGTGTCCCCCAGGAAAATACGCGCCGGATAAAAATTGTGTAACAAAAATGCGGCGGCAGCAGCGGCTATTGAAAAATTGATGACAGCAAAATCATTATTCCCTGCCAAATATGCAATTAAGCCATAGTAACCAAACCCAATTACAGTCATTCCTCCGGCCAGGCCATCCGAGCCATCCATAAAATTATAAAGATTAGACATCCAGACCACTGCAACTGCGCTGCACAATACCATTGTCCAACCATAAGGTTCCAACAATAGAACCATAGAAAATCCAGCGGCAACGATACTCTGTATCAGCAACCGGCACCAAACCGGCGCGTGCCAAACATCATCAATCAATGATATAACCACCAGTAGGCAAACACCGACCCAAATCGTAATGGGCATGACAACCGAAAAATATAACCAGGCAGTGATGACCCCGAATAACAATCCTACACCGCCAATACGAGAAACCGGCACAGAATGTAGCGAACGTGAATTCGGATGATCCAGCACCCAATCAGCCTTTTTTTTGATCAACCATAAAATTGAGACAAATGAGATAAAGAAAGATAGCAGCGGTGCTGCGACAGTAGATAGAGGAGAACCCAAAACCATAGTGAGCGGATTATCCGTTATAAGTCAGTAAAAGACATATGCCACTTTCTTATCATTCGCGACAAGAAAGTGGCATGGGGCGGCTAAAATGCCAGCAATTCGGAACAAACCTTAAAACATAGGTTTTCCTGCATACTTCTGATGCGCCGCTGATGCCGCAGCACCGCGTTCTACTTTCATGCCCATGTCGGATAGAATACTTTCCAGTGCATTTAAGCAGAAAATCACGTTTTCAACGCGACAGGATGTGCCCATCAAACCAAAGCGCCATACTTTTCCAGCAAAATCACCCAAACCGGCGCCAATCTCAAGACTATAGTCATCCAACAAGCGGCGGCGCACTTCTTTCTCATCCACACCAGCCGGTACAAAAACGGAATTCAGTTGCGGCAAGCGATGTTGCTCCGCAACCACATAATTCATGCCCAATGTGGCGAACCCGTCTTTTAATGCTTCATAATTATACCGATGCCGTGCCCAGGAATGTTCCAATCCTTCTTCAGCCAGCATCAACAATGACTCATGTAATGCATACAGCGCATTGGTCGGTGCCGTATGGTGATAAGTACGGGCTGACGATCCCCAGTAATTCAGCAGCAAGCCAATATCCATAAACCAGCTATGTACTTTCGTCTTACGATTCTTAACCAGTTCGGTTACGCGCTCGGAGAAGCTAACTGGTGACAAACCTGGCGGGCAGGATAAACATTTTTGGCTACCTGAGTAGATCGCATCAATTCCCCACTCATCGACTTTAATCGGCGTGCCGCCCAGCGAAGTGACGGTATCCACAATCGTCAGGCAATTGTATTTGCGCGCGATTTCGCACAAGTGTTTTGGCATCGGATTGCGCGCCGGTAGAAGTTTCTGCGTGACACAAACGCAACAATCTTGGCATCGGGGTTCTTTTTCAGCACATCTTCCACTTTCTGCGGATCAACCGGCTCACCCCACTTATCATCCACTACCACCGCAACGCCACCATGACGTTCAACGTTCTCAATCATGCGTCCGCCAAATACGCCATTGCGACACACGATCACTTTATCACCGGGTTCGATCATGTTAACAAAGCACATTTCCATACCGACAGATCCCGGTCCGGAAACCGGAAAAGTCATCCGGTTTTTGGTTTGGAATGCATAGCGCATCAACCCCTTAATCTCTTCCATCATTTCGGTGAAAACAGGATCCAAGTGACCTAAGGTCGGGCGTGCCATGGCATTCAGCACGCGCGGATGGGTATCCGATGGCCCCGGTCCCATCAGAACGCGCTGGGGTGGGTAAAATATTTTGATTTCTTTTTCTGGGCGAAAATCTTCGGTATTCATGAACAATCCTAAGTTAATAATGTAATCTGATCTATTTTTGAAAAAAGTTGATTCTAACAAGTGAAACGAGAGTTTACTATAAACAAAGGTGTGCTCAATAAATTATCCTTATAGAAAAGCAAAGAAATTTTCATAACAGGATGAAATACTGAACTATTAGCGTAAATGCAGTACTTTCTCTACGCTTTCTAATTACCCGCCCCTTATTCATTTGAAACGCAATCAATTTCAGAATAGGACATAAAGATCATTAACAAAACTTTGCACACACTATGTAATTACATTATAGTTACACATTCAATTCTACAGTCACCCTCTTCCCCATGACTCACCTCGTTAAAATTGGCAACTCCCATGGCATTCGTATCCCCAAGCCACTGATTGAACAAGCGCAATTGGAAGGCAAGGATCTGCAATTACAAATCGTAGAAGGTGGTTTATTGATTACACCCAAGAAAGGTGCAAGAACGGGCTGGAAGGAAGCCATCGAAAATACGCTGAAAACCCACGGTAATGAAACACCGGATCAGGAATGGTTGAATGCCCGCTTATCCAATGATGATGATTTAACTTGGTAACCCCAACGATTCTGCGGTTCCAAGTCTGGCTGGTACAGCTTGATCCTACCCAAGGCTCGGAAATCAACAAAACCAGACCTTGCGTTGTGATATCTCCCAATGAACTATCCGCCTTATCGACTGTGCTCATGGCACCGATGACGACCAAAGGATTTGAGTTTCCTTGCAGGATTGCTTGTACTTTCAAAAATAAACAAGGTCTTATTCTCTTAGATCAGATCCGCGCAGTTGATAAAGTTCGTTTAGTCAGCAAGCTCGGCGTGATTGACGAAGCTACTCAAATCGAATTGTGTCGTCGGCTGCAAGAGTTATTTGCTTACTAATTTCCACTCTCGATTTAGCAAGATTACAAGATTTAATCCTTCAATCGTGTGCAATACAAAATGGTTCTGATACCATTCAACTTACCCCCAAAATTAAAATTCTCAGCTTTCCATCTTATGCGCCATTCTCTAAATAAATTGATCCCGCTGCTGCTTTGTATGCTCATGCTATCCGCTTGCATGACAACGCCCACACGAGAAGAATTACTGGATCAGAAAGTGATTTATAGCCGCAGCAGTGACAAAAATTATCTGGAAATTGCGGAGTGTCTAAAAAGCGAGGAGGGATTTCCTTTACCGAAATGGCATCGTCATACCTGGCGTGATATCAATACCTATTTTATCTACCATGAATCTTTCCAAGTCGACGGATACCCGCAGATGCACGATGAAGCTGCCAAGACTTACTACATTACTGAGATTCATGATCCTAAGTCTTTTGGAAGCCTCGACAAACCGATAACCCACGGCAATGGAAACTGGATCATGACGATCAAAGATACCGGTAATGCGCAAAACATCCGATCCGAAATCGAAATTCGTAGCAGTAAAGACCTGCTCAGTGATTATCCCCCGACCTCTTATACACCGGATCCTAACGCTTCACTCTCCCAGCGCTTATACAAGGTGGAAGCAGTTGATCATTGTTTCTGATTGATAAGCGATTTATAAAAGTTGATTCTTCCGGAAAACTAACATACCATTTATGGTATGTGGAAAGTTTACGAGCATAAATGAATTGAAAAGCAATTAAAATCATGCCCCATTACCGTATTGAAGAAGTATGAAAAGTGGAAAGACATTGTAATAATTTCCGGCCAACAAGGATTATCACAGATTAAAGGTTTTTCTGATGAAGCGTTAAAAGGCGAATGGGATGGCTACCGATCTTCACGGTTAAACCAGCAATATCGAGTCATTTATAAAATCATCGCCGATGAAGTTTATGTGCAAGTTGAGCAAGTATCGCCCCACGATTACCGGAGAAAAAAATGAATGAATATCAACTGGCAAAAAAAACGTGTGATGTCACCGTAGGTGAATCCGTAAAAATTATTCGCGAGCTTCAGGGATTCAGTCAGAACGAATTAGCAGAACTGACCGGTATTCCGCAATCGACAATCTCTGCCATCGAGCATGACAAAATCAACCTAGGGATAGAGCGTGCAAAAATGATAGCAAAAGCACTGAAATGTCACCCTGCGGTTTTGGTTTTCCCTGGGTGGAGTATTGAGGTTGCTGCCTAGAAAAGTGTGTTGTGGGGTTTTTATCGTCACCCCAACCGCGCTAACGCTAACACCTGAGTCAAGCCGCGCCGCGAAGCGGCGTCGGCTTGACTGAATCGTTAGCCGTTGAGCGCGTAGCCACTCAAAGCTCCTCAAAGTTGATGTAACTACAGCGCCCCTGCATAACGGTGGCCTTGGTGATAAGCACCTGGTCCCCGGCGCGGCTCAGCGTATGCAGATACTCAAGCCCGCCAGATGCGTTCTTGAGAAATGTATAGACCTCAGCCGTCTTGCCGGGATAGACGACAAGCACAGAGAACACGTTCTCGCCACGGTTCAGCAGGATTACAGTGCCTCCGTCTCCGCGTGCAGAGATGATGTCTTTTCGAACATCCACGAACAGAATATCGTACTCGTTCTCTCCGATCTTGGTGAGCTTCGTAATGCCGCCAGTGATCTTTTCATCAGCCCAGCCACTATCACTCTTCTTCACCAGGCCAGTTTCTGGGAAATAGCCTTTGCCACTCGGATCAGAGCAGGCTGCGATGTCGGCCGCGTTGGCGCTGAAGCTAACCACTAGCGCGAACAAGATAACTGAAAGCTTCACAAGACTCTCCATCAATGGCTAACGTAAAGCTAAGGGGCGCAACGCTTTTGGGGCGTCCCGCTTGAGCGCCGTGTTGGGCGGCTTACTTGGCACTCTTGCATGGAAATGCGCTGCTGAGAGCAACTAATGCTGCGAGCGACCCACGTAGTTCCCGCAGGTGTGGATTTTTATCTACTGTTGCAACAAATGACTTCGCTAAGTCGTCATTCTTAAACCCAGCCGGTTCGCAAAAGGTGACTTCTGATTTAGCTTTTTTGAGATAGAAATTCGCACCTCGCACACCGTCCATTAACCCAAAACAGAAACCGATGTTCATTGCGACTACGGGGTCTGGAGCTTGAGACCCTGAAAAAGTGATTGCTGCCCTGCAATGTTCAACAAACTGGGCGGCCTCACCATCGGAAGCATGAGCAATGCCGCCAAACATGGGTAGGGCCAAAATGAGTAATGCAATCCACCATCTTTTCGTGTTCATTGTTATCGAAGCTCCTTCATGAAATAGACGCCCAACTAAAAGAAACCTAATACGGTATTGTCCATGGCATCCCCTTATTTTTAAGCTAATTGACCGATTTAGCTATCATCATACCAGACTTGTCAGACCCGCAAATACAGAATGAAAACAACAAGGCGCTGGAATCCAGTTCTGCAATTTACCTATCAAAACAGATAATAGCGCAATCTGAAAAACCATTGCTTTTTCCAAACCACACATTTAAAATGCCACTCGTTACTCGCTTTCTAAAATGCCAATTGAACGATTGGCAGCATAGCAACTCAAAAAGCAGTAATTCAATGGGAAACTAGGGTTCCGGCCGTGCAGTCAACGGCGCCAGGTCCAAGAGTTTCCGGTCTCGTGATAGCGAGGCTCCACGGAGGGATAAAAGCCCGGGAGGTTAAGCGTAATGTACTCGAAGTACATTACAATCTCGGTAAACCCTTTTGTATGGAGACTGGTTATGTCAGGTTCAACAAAACAAATCGCTGCTTCGCAAGATACCCATGTAACAGGTGACACCCTCAATCGCAGCATGAGTGTATGGCACAGTTTCACGCTCGGTTTTGCGGTTGTCTCTCCGGTCGCCGGACTGTATGCCATCATCGGTGTGCAAACTGTCGTCGCCGGTGGCGGCTGGTTTGCTGCATTGGCGGTTTGCTTGCTCATGCAGTTATTGGTGGCGACTGTTTACGCCGAGTTGTCTTCACAATTCCCGATTGCTGGCGGTGCCTATAAATGGGCGCGACAACTCGGCGGCGCGATCGCCGGGCAATATGCCGGCGTGATTTATATTTGCTCCACCATTGCCATGGTCACCACGACTGCTTATACCGGCGGCTTCTGGCTCGCCACCTTTTGCGGATCGCCGGGTGATGGCGGTGGCATGATGGTGCTCTGGGGTGCGATATTTCTGCTTATCTGCACATTACTCAATCTGGCCCCGGTCAGTATTTTCAATCTTGTGATCAAACTGGGTGTTTACGCGGAAGTTGTCGGATCATTCGGCGTGGCGCTCTTATTATTTTTTTTCTTCCGTCAACATCCTGTCATGGAATTGTTCCAGCACATGGGTACCGGAACAGCGCCCAGTGAAATGGCCGCTTTCCTGGCGGCACTGGCCATTGCCGGTTGGGCTTTTATCGGTTTTGATGCGTGCTCGACCACCGCGGAAGAAACTCATCAACCGAAACGCATGGTGCCACGGGCAATTTTCATGTCGCTACTCGTTGTCGGCACAGTCGTTTTATTCAATTCAGCCGCGCTGATTTTGGCTTTTGAGCATGACACATTGAGAAATTCCAGCCATACGACCGATCCGGTCACCCCCTTGATTGCCAGCAGCATCGGCAATTGGTTTGAGAAACCGTTTCTGGCCATTGTGATGACGGCTTTTCTAGCCTGCGGCGCGTCCATGGTCAAATACACCTCGCGCATTGTTTTTTCCATGGCGCGAGAAGGCAATATGCCAGCACTGCTGAGTCAGGTAACGGCGAGCAAAACACCAAGGAATGCGATTCTCTTTACCGTTTTGCTGGCAGGTTGCGGATTGGTGTTTGGGCTCAATGACGACGCCGTGGCAACTATCATCGCTTTCGGTACCGGCGGTTTATACGCCATGTTCGCGTTCACCACGGGCTTTGCATTGTTTGCCCGGCTCACAGGCCGGTGGAATCCCGCACTGGGCGAATTAAAACTGGGCGCATGGGGATTGATCATCAATATCCTGGCATTTATCTGGTCATTATTTGAACTCATCAATATCGCCTGGCCGCGTCCCTACGCGATCTCAGCTGATGCACCCTGGTGGCAATTGTGGGCCACTCCGCTGGTATTAGGAAGCATTTTAACGATTACTACGCTGTATATCCTTTGCAAAAAATGGATAGCTATTAAGTGAAATCATTTTCAACAAGGAGTTCATCATGAATCAACCCAACACATTGATCTGGGAACAATCCATCCCAGGCGGATGCCACTGGTCTGGCATCCTGCGTCGCGGCACAACGTTACGTCTGACCGATTTACAGGGCGGTGCGAATGCGGCTGTTTTGTTCTTTAATCAGGAAGAAAAACTCGAACGCTACAATATGGCCGACACATTGAAATCGCAGCACACCTTCCGCCTGACCAAAGGGCATGCTTGCCATTCCGACATGGGCCGGATTTTTTGTTGTATCACAGCCGATACCGCCGGTTGGAACGACACGGTGTGCGGCTTGAGTGATAGCAATTTGATTCAGCACAAATACGGGGTGGCGCGCTATCAGGAACATCGCAATCAAATGGCGCGCAGTGGGCTGGATGGCATGCTGATCGAACTGGGTAAGTGGGGACTGGGTATGCGTGACATTGTTTCCAATATCAATTTTTTCAGCAAAGTAACCACGGATACCTCCGGTGAACTGGCTTTCCAACCAGGGAGCAGCAAGGTAGGCGATTATGTTGATTTGAGTTTCGTGATGAACACTTTGGTGGTGTTATCGGCCGCACCGCATCCACTGGATTCCAAGACATCTTACCAGCCTGGCGCAGTCAATCTGGCGGTATTTAACACGCCTGTGGAAGCTATCGCAGAGTGTCTGCATATCGCAGAAAATACCCGTGCATTAAAGAATACACAACATTTTTATTGTGGAGACGAAAAATGAATACGTCTTATCTCATTGCAAGTCAGCTTGATCCCCGTCACGCCGTAATCGATGAAATCTGTGCGGCTGGGGAGCCTTGGGTCAAGCTCGTTAAGCAAGGGCAAATTTTCCGTATTGTCGATCTGGAAGGCAATCAAGCCGTTGATACGTTGTTCTTCAACGCAAACCATGCCGTGGAACGCTACAGTGCAACGGATACGATACGCGCCCAGAATAAACTCTATTTAACCACCGGCAGCAAGCTCTACTCCAATCTGGGCAATGTCATGCTCACAATCGTAGCCGATACCTGCGGGCGCCACGACACACTGGGCGGTGCCTGTGCGGCAGAAAGCAATACGGTACGCTATGCACTGAATAAATTTCCGATGCACAGTTGCCGTGACAATTTTTTGCATGCACTGGCGCATGATCCGCTTTGCCAGCAGCTTGGGATGAATAAGCGTGATTTGCCGAGCAACATCAATTTTTTCATGAACGTGCCAGTGACTGAAGCAGGCGGATTGGAATTCGTCGATGGCATTTCCGCATCCGGCAAGTATGTCGAAATGCAGGCTGAAATGGATGTATTGGTATTGATTTCGAATTGCCCGCAACTGAACAATCCTTGCAATGCTTATAACCCGACGCCGATTCGTTTATTGGTCTGGGATTCTCAGTAAGGAATCAATCGAGTTGGATTAACTGAGCCCAGCTAATGATTCATCAAGAAAAAGGATAACGCTATGTTCGAGAAAATCTTGATTGCTAATCGCGGCGCCATTGCTTGCCGTATTATCCGTACGCTGCGCCGCATGAACGTAAAAAGTGTGGCGGTTTATACCGAAGTCGATGCCTTATCGCGCCATGTTACCGAAGCGGATGAAACTTACTGTATCGGCAGCGGCATTGCGGCTGAGAGTTATCTGCGCGCCNNAAGCAGGCGCGCAAGCCATACACCCCGGTTATGGCTTCCTCAGTGAAAAAGCCGACTTTGCTGAACAATGTATTGCGCATGGCATTTGTTTTATCGGCCCTACTCCGCAACAAATGCGCGCCTTTGGATTAAAACATACCGCACGCGCGTTGGCCTTGAAAAATCAGGTGCCACTCCTGCCGGGCACTGATTTGCTGGAAAACCTTGAAACGGCGTGTCATCAGGCTAAGCATATCGGCTATCCGGTCATGTTGAAAAGCACTGCTGGCGGCGGTGGCATCGGCATGCGCCTGTGCTGGAATCAGGATGAGCTGATCGGCGCCTA
>CXWL01022129.1_pt1 | contig 19110 bp, 16 predicted proteins | sample 590931 | NCBI WGS metagenome assembly CXWL01 (sample SAMEA3498368, study PRJEB10139) | groundwater metagenome | biome: water well; material: biofilm material | place: Germany | collected 2015-04-27 | reverse complement strand
CGCTCGCCGGCCAGATGATCGCAAGGCTGGTTCCGTAAAGCCATTCCATTGAGAAGTTCATCGCCGCCCGCTCCGCTTGCATGAGGCCGTGTCATGACAGCTTTCGCGCCGCCCGGCAAAGCTCCCGGAGCGCATTCCTACCTGGCGGGCTGCAATCATTGCAGTTGCGACTTGGCTTCCAACTCATTGCTCCGATGACGAACTCACCGCCGCAGCTATAGCGGGCGAATAGTCCCGCTCCGCGCAGCCATCTCGCCAGCCCCATTTCCCACTGAGCACCTACGCCTGAACGTACAACGTCCGTTATGGGGACGAGCGTTGGCGGCTCATGCGAGCGTCCGGAGTTGGGATGAAGCGGCGCTGGTGAACTTTTCAGCGATAAGCCTTGAGTGCGGCGACATAGGCGTCCGGTAGGGCTCGGCTGCGCGTGACATCGAGAAACCGGCGCGCACAGGAGAGGCGCATGATGCGGCGGATGAGGGTGCCGAGGGCGATTGTGCCTGTACGGCTCGCACACTGGCGCTCGGAGCTGAGCGTGTTGGTGTTTTATGATTTCCCGGCGCATGCGCTGGACGACACGGCCTGCGGGGACCGTGCGCTGCCGGGCGTGACGAAACGCGACTGGCTATCGCGCAAGCTGGCGCAGTTGACTTCAGTGGTGGAGCACGTCGATCACGCGGGCGCGGGTCGATACTTGCTGCTGATTGGTCAAGCCGCCACGGACGCTGTCGCTTGGCGCTACAGCATCTGGGAGTCGGCGGGATTTGGCACGCCCCATCCCTTGTGCGGGGCGGCTAGCGCTGTCGAATAAAGGCCCCGGCGTGGTGCGCCGGGGCAAGTTTACCGTGAATGATTAGAGGCCGAAGTAGTCTTCGACGTCGTCGAGCGTGAAGCTGTGAGGGTACGGCCACGTCCCGGCGACGACGGCGTTGGTTTGTGCGTCGAGCAGCATGAAGCGGCCGTGCTGGACGTGGTTGACATCGCGTGTGCGCGACTTTCGCAGTTCGAGGCCATGCGCGTGTGCGATGCGACGCGCTTTCGCCTCCCGTTGTTGGCGGGATGTGTTTTCGTTCAGGTACGTCATAGTGGGTCACCTTCTTTGGTGAGGCCCTGCTTTATTGCGCCTGACCGCGCGTTGCCGGTCCTGGCGTGTTTCGGGCGAGCGGTGTCGAAACCGAGACCCAGCCTTGACGTGCTTTGTGTCGCTATGAACGCCGCCGGATTGCCCGGAGCATCGACTGGCAGATGTGAGTGCACCTGCGCGGGCGCAAGGGGCGGCGCGCGGTTGCGTGCCGGTGTGGCGCGGCGGTCACGTTTTTGTCGATGTCTTTCGTCGCGCGGCCGGTCCGGTGGCCCGCGCTTGTGCGGTGTCGACTAGCGCAGGCGGCGGAGGTCGCGCGCGAGGCTGTGGAGGAGCGCGGCGGCCGGTGTGTCGGCGTCGAGGAAGCAGTGCGCGACGAGGAGTTTGGCGCGGGCGGCCCGTGCGGTTGAGGCGGGCGTCGCGGCGAGTGTGGGGAGGAGGCGGTCGCGCTGGCGGCGCGTGCGTGTGGCCGCGTGGAGATGGGCGCGGAGGTCTTTGGCGAGCGGGTGGGCGGAGCGGCAGGCGGTGACGAAGGGGAGGTTGTGCGCGCGTGCCCAGTGCGCGAGCGCGTGTTCCGTGCCGCGGGCGTGTCGGTCGTGGTGGCGCGCCGCGCGGTGGCATGTGAGACAGCGTAAGGCGCAGTGGAGCGCGGCGTCGTGTGTTGGAGCGCCGGTCACGGGGTGGGCGCTGGCGCGGCTGGATTGAGGAAGGTGTTGAGGAAGTCGGCGGCGCGTTGCGCGTGGGCGGCGGCGGTGAGGAAGGCGGAGGGGTCGTGGGTGAGCACCTTGAGCCAGGACGCGATGTAGGCGCTGTGGTCCTCGAGGTGGTCGACGGGGAGGTTGAGCTGCGCGCCGAGGAAGGCGGCCGCGAGTTCGGCGGTGAGTTCTTCCAGCGCGTAGCCCGCGTCGCCGTAGCGGGTGGAGGGGAAGTCGCGATTGAGGCGCGTGGGAGAACGCGTCCAGTGGGCGAGTTCGTGCGCGCGCGTGGCGAAGAAGCGGGGCGTGTCGACGAAGGCGTGGCGTGGCGGGATGTGCACGGTGTCGGTCGACGGTCGGTAGAAGGCCGTGTTTGCTGGGCGGAGGGTGGCGGGGACGCGGGCGAAGGCGGTGGCGAGTGCGGCGTTGTCGGTGTCGTCCTCGCCGTGTTCCGCCGCGGGCGTGTGCGTGGCGGGCGCGAGGAAGGTGTCGGGGAGGCCGTCGATTTGGTCCGCGTTGAAGACAGTGTAGCCGCGGAGGATTGCGCCGCGCGTCGGCGTGGCGTCGTGTGCGCTGTTTGATGAAGGGTCTTTGTCGCTGGCGGAGGCCGGCGGGACAGTGCGCGGCGTGTCGGCGCGGGGGGCGTAGAAGACGATGAAGGTGCCGCGTTCGCCACGGCGGATGTGTGCGTTGAGCGCGTTGGCTTGCTTAAGTGTGAACCAGTGGGGCGAGATGAAGCCGGCTGCCGCCGACGCCGCCCAGAGCGTGAGGATGTTGGAGCCGCGGTAGGGTTCACCCGTGGCGCGGCGCGGGAGTGGCGGCGGCGTGTTGAGGAAGGGCTGGACCCACGGGCGGACACCGCGGTTGAGGGCGTCGCGAATTTGCGCCGTGACGCNNCCGCGATGCTAGGTGGCTGTGTGGGCGAGGTGGCGGCGGCGCGCATGCACGGTGTTCGCGCGAGCGTGGTGCGGATTGCCGGTGATGAAAAACGACCCCGACACGAGATTCTTTCCCCCCTCACCGGGGCTGGCATGCCATTCGCTTGGCTTTCCGGTTCGCCATCCGCTTTCGCTGCGGATGCCTTTCGGTTCGGTTTGACATGCCTTCAGGGGGTTGATGAATTATAGCTCTCTGCTTAGCCCTGACACACGTGTGCGCGTCAAATTCTTTGCTGAGTGGCTAGCGTTGCGGCCACACGTTCAAAAGCGACGGAGCGAAACCAACTTCAACCTCGTTGGACCCCGCGGTGCTCAGCCCTCCTTCCAACAATGGCTTTTTGAGAATGTCGGCGAGGCCAGCAAGTCCTCGTTCCGAGCACTTCTTGCTGCTTTCGGTTTGGATCGTGCCTTTGTCTGGCCAAAAGTTGTAGCCCTCAATCTGGTAGCAATAATCGGTCGTGCGATAGATTTCGAGATTATGATGCTCGGCCCAATCTGCTGCGGCCGTCATCTTCCTGCTGTCACCCGGCTGTCGAAGTGGTCGCTCTTTGCTTTGGCGCTTCATCCCGCGCTCCTTTTGTAGATTTAGTGTAACCGACCGTCGGCTCTTGCGGTAGATCACAAGAACTTTGTCAGGTGGATGAGTTCGCGAAGCGTGCCGCCTGAGGCGTCGCCCTGGCTGAGAGAGTGTTGCATCTGGTCAAGCACCAACAGGCGCTTTGCCGCGACTACTGCCGACTCAACCGCTTGCAGTTGCTGCGCGATGTCACTCGACGATCGCTTGGCCGCCAGCATGGCAATAACGGAATGAAGATGCCCTTCTGCTCGGCGTAAGCGCTTGATGACAGGTTGTCTTGATGGGTGTCGTGGTGCGCGCATATCCGGTCTCCTCACTCTGATATGCTGTCGAAGCTCTCCTCTTCGCCACGCGTCGATGCCGAGGTTGGCGCGCTACCCGCACAATAGGCCTCCCAAAGGTTCATAAGTGAGCGACGTTTTTCGAAGAGATCGCCGCGCCGGTAGGCCGCTTCGGCTTTGTTGGCGATGACGTGCGCCAACGCCATTTCGGCGACCTCATATGACGTGGTGGTCTCCTCGGCCGTCCAGTCGCGAAAACTACTGCGAAAACCGTGAGCAGTGATGTCTGCATAGCCCATGCGATCAAGTAGATCCGTGAACGCGGTCTCGCTAAGCGGCTTTGCTCCCGATGACGCGGGAAAGATCAGCACATCTGGGTCGATCGGCACTTCGCCGAGTAGTTCGATCATCCGCTCCGTAAGCGGCACGCGATGCTCCCGGCGCGCTTTCATTCGTTTCGCAGGCACCGCCCATACGCGCTGATCCAAATTCATCTCGCGCCAGCAAGCGCCGCGAACTTCTCCGCTTCGCGCCGCGCTGAGTACTAAGAATTCAAGCGCCCTGCTGAGGGTGCCGCTTCGTGCTCGCAGTTGGCGCATGAACTCGGGTACCTTTGCGTAGGGGAGAGCTGCGTGGTGTCCTCTGGTCAGCATGCGTCGCTTCGATAGGGTTTGATCGAGATGACCTCGCCATTGCGCGGGATTGTCACCTGTTCGCAAGCCCTGAGCCTTTGCGGCGCTTAGAACGCGTTCTATCCGGCCACGAAGTCGCGACGCGGTCTCAGGCCGGGAAATCCAAAGCGGACGCAAGACCTCAAGCACGTCTGGCGTCGAGATCGTGTTGACCGGTTTGTCCCGAAGCGGCGCGGCGTGCCGACGAATAGTCATTCGCCACTGGTCGATGTGCTTTGGGTTGGTGAACCCGGCCGCAAGCGTTTCAACAAGCTCGTCGGCAAACTCGCCGAACGTTGGAATGTCCACAGGAGCTCTGCGCGCTGTCTTCGGGTTGATCCCTTGCCGGATGAGTTTATGGGCGTCCGCCGCTCTCTCGCGCGCTTCTGCTAGGCTTACTTGTCCGGGGTGAGCGCTACCTAGGCCAAGCTCAACTGTCCGTCCTTGCCAAACGAATAGAAAAACCCACGCACGCCCCTCGGCTCCGTTGACGCGCAAATAAAGGTTGCCGCCGTCTGCGTGGCGGCCGGGCTTGCGAATGCTGGCTACGGTTTTCGCGCTGAGGCGATGAATCTTTTTTGTCATGGTCACTCCGTGCGGAGTGGAGCCGTGCGTCCTAGTTGGCGTCCTAGTCCAGGCGCTGGATAGGAATAGACGCGATGGGATTGCTTTGGACTCGCATCGTCATCGCTCATCGAGACAACGTATTGAATGCAAAGTCTAATGTAGACTCGGGCGGACTCCACTGGAGCGCCTCAACTACAGACTCTCTGTCCGCCAGGAATTGTCTCTAATTCGTTGTAATAATGCGATAAAATGGTCCACCCCTTTTTCGGCCCCACCATCGGTCCCACCGGCTGACTATAGTTGGCGAGAAGATCATCATCGGCGTCTCTCTCGTCCGCGTGCGCTTGCGCAGAGCTGGATCGACTGGGGCGGCGCAGGTGCATGAGGATTTCCTGTTGTGATCGGGCACGTCGCCGCCGACCCGCTCGCGCGCGAACGCAGATGCTCACGCAAGCGCCGCTATGCTTGTGAGCGCTAACCGAACGAGATCGGCTTGGCCGCTGGTTCCTGTTTTCGCGTAGATGCGCTTCGAGTAATTTCGCGCGGTTTCAGTGGTGATGCCTAGGTTTGCGGCCGCGGCAGTCAAACTGTTTCCGGCGGCGAGAGCGCTCACGAGCCGCGCTTCACTCGGCGTGAGCGACCACAATTGCTCGATGGCGTGCGCTGCCCGCGCGCTCGCTCGCGGAACTCGCACCGCTAGGGTGACGCCAGATGGCGCCGATGCAGCAAGGCCATGAGGTGCGATGGGTAGCGCAAGAGCGTCCCCGTACCGCCGCGTGCGACAAACGGCAGGCGCGATGGATGTTTGCTCCGTCAGCCTTGCAATTTCGCTTTGTTCCGATTTGGCGTGGTCTGTGAGCGTCCACGAAGCGTCGGCCGGCGCGGAGGCGATGACGCGACCGTCAGCGGAGACAGCGCGCCAGCTAATGTTCGCGCGCGATACCAAATCTTCGGTAATGGCTGCTCTCAGTCGGGTGTCTTCAAGCTGCGCGAAATTGCCCATAGCAATGGCGAGGTGAGGCGCCAGCGCGGTGAGCAAGGCGGAATCGGCCGCGCTCAAGTCTCCCACGCGTCGGAACACCGCCAGCCATGCACTCCAAACGCCTGGTTCCATGACCCTTAAGAGGCGGCCAAAGGGCAATTCGTCAGCCCCGCCTGCCTGAGCGCCGCCTGCACCTGGGACGCTGGGGTGTTCGGCCAATTCCTCAAGGGCGTAAACGCGCTCCGGGCGCATGTGTTCGGCGCCGTCTGGAAGCCGCCGGCCTTCAGTGGTGGTTGAACTCCATACGGTCGCCTGCGAGGCCGTTTGCTCGGCGCGCGCGAACGCGAGCATCGCGGCGTCGGCAGAGCAAATCCGCGCGAGGCTTGCGAGAAATCCGCGCCAGCGATGAGACTCCCGCTCGCCGGCATGTATTGCGAGCACGATGTCCGCTCGTCCCGCGCCGCTGACCAAGTCAAACCTCCCATATGGGAGGCATATGAGTCAGGTCTAACCAGAAATGTCAATGCAATGATCCCAAATGGGAGGCTCCAAGTGCGCTCCTGCATGAGAGCGTGCGACGGAATAGGAGGCGTCCATGGCCCGGAACTTGACTCACCTCGATCGGCTCGAGGCCGAGAGCATTCATATCCTTCGAGAGGTGGTCGCCGAGGTTGAACGGCCGGTCATGCTGTATTCGGTCGGCAAGGATTCCGCAGTGATGCTGCATTTAGCGCGCAAGGCGTTCTTCCCCTCGCCACCGCCGTTTCCGCTGCTGCACGTCGATACGACGTGGAAGTTTCGCGACATGTACGCGCTCCGCGATCGCATGGCGAAGGAAAGTGGGATGGAGTTGCTCGTGTACCGCAATCCCGAAGCGGAGGCCCGCGGCATCAACCCCTTCGATCATGGCGCTTTGCATACAGATATGTGGAAGACCGAAGGCCTCAAGCAGGCGCTGGACAAGTGGGGCTTCGACGCTGCCTTCGGTGGCGCGCGCCGCGACGAGGAGAAGAGCCGCGCCAAGGAACGCATCTTCTCGTTCCGCACCGCGAGCCACCGCTGGGATCCGAAAAGCCAACGCCCTGAATTGTGGAATCTCTACAACGCGAAGAAGAACAAGGGTGAGAGCATCCGGGTTTTTCCGATCTCGAATTGGACCGAGCTCGATGTCTGGCAGTACATTCACTTAAACAACGTTCCTATCGTCCCGCTCTATTTCGCGGCGCTACGGCCGATTGTGAGCCGCGACGGCCTGCTGCTGATGGTCGACGATGATCGGTTTCCGCTGGCGCCGGGTGAGAAGCCAGAAATGCGTTCGATCCGCTTTCGCACCCTTGGATGCTATCCGCTCACGGGCGCGGTAGAAAGCGATGCGCGCACGTTGCCGCAAGTGATCCAAGAGATGTTGCTCACCACTACCTCCGAACGCCAGGGTCGCGCGATCGACAAGGATGCAGGCGGCGCGGGCATGGAGAAGAAGAAGCAAGAGGGGTACTTCTGATGCCCCGCGCCCCGAAGAAACCCGCCGTCTACAAAACAGACGCGCTTATCGCGGAAGACATCGATGCCTATCTGGAGCAGCATCAGCAAAAGACCCTGCTCCGCTTCATCACCTGCGGCAGCGTGGACGACGGAAAGTCCACGCTGATTGGGAGACTTTTGTACGATTCGAAGATGATCTTCGAGGACCAATTGGCTGCGCTCGAAGCGGATTCGCTGCGTGTCGGCACGCAGGGGCGGGAAATTGACTTCGCGCTGCTTGTCGACGGCCTGGCCGCTGAACGCGAGCAGGGCATCACCATCGACGTCGCCTATCGTTTCTTCTCCACGGAAAAGCGCAAGTTCATTGTCGCTGACACCCCCGGTCACGAACAATATACGCGCAACATGGTCACCGGCGCCTCAACGGCGGATTTGGCGGTTATCTTGATTGACGCGCGCAAGGGCATGCTCACGCAGACCAAGCGGCACAGCTACCTCGCACACCTGATCGGCATTCGCCACATGGTGCTGGCCGTCAACAAGATGGATCTGGTGGGCCATGAGCAGGCCGTGTTCGACAAGATTGTCGCCGAGTACAGCGCATTCGCGAAGAGCATTGGTATTGCGGCATTTACGGCAATTCCAATTTCCGGATTCAAGGGCGACAACATCACCGCCGCGCCCTCGCCAAACACGCCGTGGTATTCCGGCCGGAGTCTCATCCATCATCTGGAGAGCGTGGAGGTTGATGCAACAGCGGGCCAAGCCAAGCCCTTCCGTTTGCCGGTTCAATGGGTGAGCCGGCCCAACCTGGATTTCAGAGGCTTTTCAGGGTTGATTGCATCCGGCGCCGTTGCGGTAGGCGACAGGGTGCGCGTAGCCCCCTTGGGCAAGACCACCCAGGTTTCTCGCATCGTAGCCATGGGGGGAGATTTGACGACGGCGGTGTCCGGTCAGTCCGTGACTTTGTGTTTCACCGACGAGGTCGATTGTAGTCGCGGTGATGTCATCGTCGCCGCCGATGCCGCGCCGCAAGCGGCCGATCAGTTCGAGGCTGCCTTGGTTTGGATGTCGGACGAAGAATTGCTGCCGGGCCGCGGGTACTGGTTGAAGCTGGGTGCGCAGACCGTGACGGCCACTGTGCAAGCGCCCAAATACCGGATTAATGTCAATACGCTCGAGCACCTGGCGGCAAAAACCCTCGACCTTAACGCCATCGGCGTAGCAAATCTCACCACCGATCGGCTGATCGTGTTTGAACCGTACGCCGACAATCGCACGCTCGGCGGTTTCATATTGATTGACAAGTTCACCAACGCGACAATCGCAGCCGGCATGCTGCATTTCGCGCTGCGTCGCTCGCAAAACGTGCATTGGCAGCCGGTGGAAGTTGGCCGAGCGCATCATTCCGCGCTGAAAAACCAGAAACCGGCGGTGTTGTGGTTCACAGGCCTCTCAGGTGCGGGCAAGTCGACGATCGCCAATTTGGTCGAAAAGAAACTGGCGCGGATGAACCGCCATACGTTCCTGCTGGATGGCGACAACGTTCGTCACGGACTGAACAAGGACCTGGGCTTTACCGACGCTGACCGGGTCGAAAATATCCGGCGCCTCGGAGAAGTGGCGAAGCTCATGACTGACGCCGGGCTGATCGTTATCACGGCGTTTATTTCGCCGTTTCGCTCCGAGCGCGAAATGGTCCGGCAGATGATGGGTGCGGGCGAGTTCTTCGAGGTCTTCATCGATACGCCTCTGGCGGAAGCCGAAGCGCGCGACGTGAAGGGGCTCTACAAGAAGGCGCGCGCGGGGCAGCTGCAAAACTTCACCGGCATCAGTTCGCCTTATGAGCCGCCGCTCGATCCGGAGATTCGAATCGATACCACAAAGATGACGCCAGATGAGGCCGCTGAGCTGATCGTGGCGTGGCTCATCCCGTGAGCGTTTTCCCGGAAAATGTCTCGCTCGCGCGTGCAATAGCAACAAAAGCGGGCGAACTCTTGCTTGCGTTTTAGCGATCGAATCTGTTTTCCGACAAGGCCGTGGGCCAAGCGCGTTGCGACAGCGGCTATCAGCCGGCGACACTGGGGAAGATGCTGCGCCTGATCGATCTTCTGGAGGAGATCGCAGGGGACACATAGCACAACATCAGGTAAGTTCGGGCCGACACTTCACCGAGCTTGCGATCCTAAGCTTGGTTGCCGACGATGGCGCCATTGTTGGTGACGGTTACGGTCTTGCCGTTCTTGCGAATAGCGTAACCGGCGATGCCGCCGACGCCTGGGTCCATGAGCGTTCCCCCCCCGCTCACGGGCGAACCATTGGACCCAGCCGTTGCCGCTCCTCCGCCCGCGCCGCCGGCGCCGCCGCCCACGTTCTCACCGGAGCCGCCAGCGCCTCCGCCGGTCGTCGTGCCAGCGGCGCCATCATTGGCGCCAATGCTATTGCCGTCGAGACCCGGATCGCCCTTCGGGCCGCCCGCTCCATTGGGGAAGCCTCCGCCGCCTCCGCCGCCAACGCGGTCGACTTCTGCCGCTATTGTCCACTTGCCTCCGCCTCCGCCGCCTCCGCCTCCGCCGCCTTTCACCTGGCCGCCTGCATTCACAGTCACCGCAATGTTTTCTTGTACGTAAATGGCGTCGCCGCCCGATCCCCCAATCGAACCGGGGAGACTCGAGGCGCCAATGCCGCCGCCGCCGCCGCCGCCATACACTTTGCCGGTGATCTGCAGCGCGAGCGAGACTGTAAAAGCGCCGGACGGCCACACGCCAGTCTCTATTGCGTGTCCGGCGTCGCTCGTCGAGGCGCCCGCCGCGCCCATGAGCGTGATGTTGGCTGCTACTTGGAAAGTCACGTTTGCGTTCTGAGCGCCGCTATAGCCGGCGGCGTTGGCCAGAGAGCGGAGATTGACTGGACCGGTCCCGGTGATCTGGATGGTTTGTACGAAATCCGCTGGGGGTGGAGGCGGTGGAGGCGGCGGCGGCGGGGCCGCGCTGCATGGCGGGGGCGAACCCATCATCGGCAATGGCGAGATGCAGCTTCGTCGCACCCGGCTGGCGAACGCCATCAGCCAGTATGCGTCGGCGGGGTTCGACGTGGTGGCGATGGGAGAGGCGTTTCTGGGGCCGGGGCAGCGCGGCGGTGCTTACACGCTGACGGCTTGGACGCCCCCGCCTGCGGCGGTCTACGATTACGAGCACACCCCATCGCAGCAGCGTGGCGGCGTGCTGGCGGCGACGCGCTACGTCAATGGCGAGCCGGTCGAGATCGCGCATATCAATGTCGGCGCCTACGACAATTCCAAAGGCGGGGGCGGAGGCGCGCAGGCGCAGCACCAATCGCAATACGATCCCGCCGCGGCCGCCGACGTGTTGCGTAGCCGCTTCGCGGACCGGTCGAGCGCGGTGGGCGTCGATCTGCGCAATGGGGGCGTGACCTATTCCGCGCCTGCGTCGATCAATGTCGGGGCCGGGGAGTTTCCCTACAGCCTGTCGGCAGGCCTGGTGTGGCGCGGCGGCAACGAGACCAGCGAGCTGTTCGGGCCGGTGGCGCATACCCAGCCGCAGACGCCGTGGACCAGCAATTGGGAGAATTCGCTGTCGATGTCGGGCAGCGGTATGGAGGCGATGGGGCGCACCGATCTGCGCGCGGCCACAGGAACGATCGCGGCGTTCATTGCGATCCAGGACATCTACAAGGCCGCGCCGTCGACGCAACGGGAGGCGGCCGCGCAATTGGCGGCGGCATGGTGGATGCGGCAGATGAGCGGCAATGTCGTCAGCGTCAGCGTCGGCGCCGGTACGCGGCAATTCCTGCGCGACGCTGGCGGCGCCTGGTTTTCGCCCGGCGCGGAGAGCTACGCGACGCTGACCCAGACCGGCCAGCGCGGGATCCGCACCGAGCGGCGCTGCCCGGTCGATCATCGTATAACTTTTGTCGGGACCCGAGGCTGGGACTATTCCGCCATGAGCTTCCGGGTCGTCAATAGCGGCGGCGACGCCCAGAATTTCGGCTTCTGGCAGAACACGTTCTACGAGCCTGGCGGCGGCGCCGGCTCGCCCTGTTACCGCCCGCACGGGTTCCGCATGAGCAGCTGGACGTTTCCGCGCGGCGTGAGCGTGAACCTGACCTACCAGGCGCCGTCTTCGATGGCGATGGAGCAGCTGGTGTCGGTGAGCAATTCGCTCGGGCGCAGCATAACTTTCACTTACGATTCCGAGCGCCGGCTCTCCGGCTTCAGCAACGGCTTGTCCGGGGCCGATCAGCGCACGGTCACCATCGTGCGCGACGGCGCCGGCAAGATCACCGCAATGACCGACGCCGCCGGCGCGCAGACGCGCTTTTCCACGACCGTCAGCGATCAGCAGAACCTGCTGAGCGAAATCTTCGACGCCAACGACACCACGATCCCTTCGCTGCGCTACACTTACGACGCGCTGGAGCGGGTGATGGAGGCGCGCGATGCGGAGGCGTTGCAGGACCCGGCGACGCCGCGCAATCCGTACATCTTCCGGCTCGCGGGGGTGCGCGGGGAGCGCGAGGATCCGCTGGGCGGGCGCTATGGCGTGTTGTACGATGCGCGCGGTCGGCCGTTCCGGCATGTCGATGAATTGGGGCGGGCGACCAATTTGTTTTATGACGGGCGCGGGCGGGTCACGCGCACCGTCTATCCCGAGTTGGACGAGGAGCGGCTGACTTACGATGGCCGCAACCGCGTCACCCAGATGCGGCGCGTGGGCAAGCCGGGTTCGGGGCTGGCCGATCTAATCGTCGCCGCGGCTTGGAACGATGCGTGGAACAAGCCCGCGAGCATCGTTGACGCGCGCGGGTATCGCACCGATTTCGCTTATGTCGCCTCCGGGCTGGGCGCGGGCGAGGTCGCTAGCGCGACGCGGCCGGCGGCGAGTGGGGCTGCGCCGATCGGCTCGGGGGCGCGGCCGGTGTATTCGTTCAGCTATGGCTCGTTCGGGCGGCTTGCGAGCAGCACCGACCCGACCGGGCTTGTTGTACAGAACGCTTATGCCGCCGGCGCGCCGTTCAATCTCAACTCCACCACGCTCAATCCGGGCGGGCTCGGCGCGGTGACGAGCTTTGGCTACGATGCTATCGGCGATCGAATCTCCGTGATCGATCCGCGCGGCAACGCGACTTCCACCTCCTACGATGCGATGCGGCGGCCGCTTGTTGTACGACATCACAATGGCGGAACGGGTGCGGCGCTGTTGGCGGGCTCGCGCACGAACTATAATCTGCTCGGGCAGGTGACCAGCGTCGAGGCGGGCACGGCGTTTGCGGGGACCAGCGTCAGCGCCTGGGCGACGCAGGAGACGCGCAGCTATACGCCGACGGGCCAGGTGCGAACCGTCGCCAACGGCGCGGGGAATGTAAGCCGCACCTGTTACGACGGCTTGGACCGCCCCTATCGCAGTGTCGATGGCGTGGGGCGCGCGCGCCAGACGCTGTTCGACGCCGCCGGGCAGGCGTTGGAGCTGCAGGGCTGGTGGTCGGCGAACATCGCGGATGCGACTTGCGCGCTTACATCGACCGCGCCGGCGGGCCAGCTCACCCGCCATCTGGAGCAGCGCCAATATACGCCAAACGGCCAGGTCGATTTTGTCGATGACGGCAACGACAATCGCAGCAATTACAGCTACGATGGCTTCGACCGGTTAATCCGGCTGGAGTTTCCGGTGGCGGCGATGGGCCAGCAAGCGGCGAACGCAAGCGATTTCGAAGCGTATACGTACGATGCGAACGGGAATCGCACGAGCCTGCGTCTGCGCAGCGGCAATGCAGATACGATCGCTTACACGTACGACAATCTCAGTCGCCAGATCGCCAAGGACATCCCAGCCGGGACCGCCGCGGACGTGACCTATGCCTACGATGCCGCGGGTCGGCGCACGTCGGCGCTGTTTACGTCCAGCGGGCAGGGCGTCGCTTATGGCTACGATTCGGCGCGACGCTTGACGAGCGAGACCAGTTTCGGACGCACGCTGAGTTACCAGTACGACGAGGCGTCGAACCGAACCCGCGTGACTTGGCCGGATGCGAATTACGTTCAATACACCTACGATGCCATGAGCAGGGTCGACCTCGTGCGCGAGAACGAGGCGATCACATTGGCCGACTACAATTACGACGCGCAGAGCCGCCGCGCTTCGATCGCGCGCGGCAACGGCGCGGTGACCAATTATGGTTACGATGCCGCTTCGCGGTTAATATCGTTGGCTCAGGACCTCGAGGGCGGCGCCACCGCCAACGACCAGAGCTGGGGTTTTGCCTACACGGCTGCGAGCCAAATCTCGCAACGCACGGCTGCGAACGACAATTACAATTGGCTCGGCGCAAGCATTTCGCGCAGCTATTCCCGCAACGGCCTGAATCAATACACTGCCATATCCGGTACAACACACGCCTACGATCTGCGCGGCAACCTGACATCGGACGGGTTGCGCACGTTCGCGTACGATCTGGAGAACCGGTTGACTCAGGTCACTGGCGGCGCGCTCAGTTTCACCGCAAGCTACGATCCGCTGGGCCGTTTGCGAACGAGCGGCGACGGCGTAACCAGCGTCGATTTCCTGCACGATGGCGATGCGCTTGTGGCGGAATATCAAGGCGCAACATTGTTGCGCCGCTACGTGCATGGGCCGGGAATCGACGAACCCTTGGTGTGGTACGAAGGTGCGGGCTTAAGCGACCGCCGCTATCTCATCGCCGACCGTCAAGGCTCGATCGTCGCCGTCAATGGCGCGGCGACGACGCGGCTGAGCTACGGTCCCTATGGCGAGCCCAATTCATGGACCGGCGCGCGCTTCCGCTACACCGGCCAAATCATCCTCGATCCAAACCTCGCAACAGCGAATCCGGTCGGCCTGTACCACTACAAAGCCCGAGCCTACTGCCCTGAATGCGGCAGGTTCCTGCAAACTGATCCCGTGGGGTATGAAGACGATCTGAACCTCTACGCTTACGTGCGGAACGATCCGCTGAACTTATCGGATTCAACCGGTGCGAGCATCGATTGTTGGGAGCAGGGAAATTGCGACACAAATTTGCAGAGCGGTGGCCAATCGTCGCCGGCGCCCCAGCATCCACAGGCACCGCCCGAAAGCATACCACGGAACGGCGATTGGCGTTGGTACCGCGACAATGGAAATAGCCGGGGCGGAACTTGGAGAGATGAGCCTCGGACTGAGGGGCGCCGCAGACTTCAAAGGTCTGCCTCGTTTGAGGGTGGCACGCGAAGAAATCCGGGGGGGCATTGGGATGTCGATCAGGGAAATGGGAGCCGGATTCGGTACAACAGATTTGGCGCTGTTATAGCCGGCAGCGCTCACGCCTATCGGGGCCCCGCGCAGCGCCCAACAGGCTCAGCAGCCGGGGTGGCAGCGAGGGCCATGCCGCTCTTGGGAGTCATTTCGACCTTCACAGGCATGTTATCGGGAAGGATTCGAACAGACACTCCTGAACATTTCTACGAGGATGCCGGCGGTCTTCCGCCGGGTACTTTGGCGCCACCGGGAACGGCTGGCTCCCCGATGAGCGAGCAAGAATTTGAAGATTGTGTGGCAATAGGACAGTGTGTTTGATGAACCCGCGAAGTGTAGATAACGAGAGATGAATGTACTTTCTGGACCAAAGGCAAGTTAGAGATGAAATTGCGGGTATGGGCTTTGATTGGCAGACAATTGAAGGCGCCATGGGGCCCTCTCTCGATATTGGCAAATGCGAGGTCAGGCGAACCCGTGAAGAGTTTTACAATTCCTATGTAGCGGCAATGGAGGCAGTTGCGTTCTTTGGCCCGTTCACCCGTGCGCTCCTCTATGTCCATAGCATGGGGGGCAGGATAAATACCGAAAACGGTCATCTCCTTGAGCGTCTCCGTCATGCATACGGGGAGCGGCGTGCCGCGCACCACGCGCCAGGCCACGCCTTTCAAGCTCATGACCAGTATGACCTCGTCACTTTTTGCGACATAGTAATAAATTACGGATTTCAGGCTGTCTTACTGCAGCACCGGTCCCGGAATTGGGTTGCATTCACGGAAGCCGACGAGATGCGATTTCTTCCGGAACAGCTCAACTAGGGACTCGACGAAGTGTAGGTTGGAAATGGGACACACGTTCTTTATTTCTCCCACGGACTGAAGCGCCCCGGGAATCTCGGTCTTGTTGTACGACATCACAATGGCGGGACCGGGGCGGCGCTCATCGCCGCCGAGCGCACGAACTACAATCTGCTGGGGCAGGTCGCCTCCACCGATGCCGGGACCTCGTTCGCCGGAACTCTGGTCGCCGCCTGGGCCGCGACAGAAAGTCGCACCTACACGCCCACGGGCCAGGTCGCCAGCGTGACCAATGGCGCGGGGAATGTCACGACCAGCGCCTACGATGGGCTCGACCGCGTGCTTTCGGTCACCGATCCGGTCGGGCGGGTCACGCGCAACGAGTACGATGCTGCGGGGCAGCTGATTCGGGTGATGCGTGCGTATGGCTCAGCCCTGCAGCAGGATTATGCTCGCTATACGTACAGCGCCAACGGCCAGCGGCTGAGCGTGCGCGACGCGAACAATAATCGCAGCGAATATGTTTATGACGGCTTCGATCGCTTGAGCCGGCTGACGTTTCCGTCGGCGACGCTCGGCGCCAATGCGGTGAACGCGGCGGACTACGAGCAATACGGCTACGATGCGAACGGCAATCGCACCAGCTTGCGTCTGCGGTCGAGCGAGAGCATTGCGTTTGTGTACGACAATCTGAACCGCGAAACGCTGAAGGATATTCCGGGCGGCACGAGCGCGGATGTGTTTAGCGCTTACGATGCGGCGGGTCGGCGGCTGTCGGCGCGGTTTGCCAGCGCTGGCGGGCAGGGCGTGATTTACGCCTACGATTCAGCCGGGCGGCTGACGTCTGAGACGAACACAATCGGAACATCGCGCACGCTGAGCTTCCAGTACGATGCGGCCAGCAATCGCACCAGAATCACTTGGCCCGATGCGTATTTCGCGTCATACACTTACGACGCGATGAACCGCGTGTCCGCCATCCGCGAGAACGGGGCCGCCTCCGGGGCCGGCGTGCTGGGGACGTATGCCTACGATCCGCTCGGGCGGCGCGCGACGCTGACGCGCGGCAACGGAAGTGTGAGCACGTACGCGTACGACAGCGCCTCGCGCCTCACCGCGTTGACGCAGAACCTCGACGGCGCGGCGACGGTGAACGACCAGACGTTCGGCTTTGCCTACACGCCAGCGTCGCAACTCTCCCAACGCACTGCCGCGAACGACAATTACAATTGGGCGGGCGCGAATATTTCGCGCGCATACAGCAGAAATGGGTTGAACCAATACACCTCCATATCTGGTACAACACAAACCCACGACGCGCGCGGTAATCTTACAAACGATGGCGTGCGCGCTCTCAGCTACGACCTGGAAAATCGCCTCACCTCAGTAACCGGCAGCGCCAGCGCGACGCTAAACTACGACCCGCTCGGGCGCCTGCGCGCGTACACAACCGGCGGAACCACCACAGACTTCTTATACGATGGCGACCGCCTCGTAGCAGAGTACAACGGCGCGACCCCCGCACGCCGCTACGTCCACGGCCCTGGCGTAGATGAACCTTTGGTCCAATACACCGGCAGCGGAGCCACGAACCGCGCTTACCTCATCACCGATCATCAAGGCTCGGTGATCGCCGAGAACGGCGCAACCACCACACGCTACAGCTACGGTCCCTACGGCGAACCAAACACGTGGACCGGCTCCCGCTTCCGCTACACCGGCCAAATCGCGCTACCGGAAGTGAACTTGTACCACTACAAAGCCCGCGCCTACTGCCCCGAGTGCGGAAGGTTCCTGCAAACTGACCCCGTCGGATATGAAGCGGGCCTCAACTGGTACGCGTATGTTGAGAATGACCCAATCAATAGCCTGGACCCCAGCGGCATGGACCAGGTTTGCGCCAGCGAGACGGGCACCCGTATCTCCTCTTGCGTCAATGTCGATGGGAATGGCGATGGCGACGTAAGGGACGACGACCTAAATGCTAGTCAAACCAACGCAATCGCGCATGACTATAGAGCGTTTATCCTCGGGAACAACGGTCGCAATATAGGCTCGGCAGGCGTCGCGAATATTGTTGGGGGCACGGTCGATCAACAAACAATGGCGCGTGTGGCAACGCAATTTATCGGCGCGGCGACGGAGAGGGGGGCCAATTGGCGAACAATAGCAGGGATCAGCATTACCGGTAGTGACGGAATGACCAGCGCCGTTTTTGGCCCTGGAAGAACGGCTGGTCAAGATGCCCGAGAATCTCGCGCTTTTGCTGACTTGTACTCAACTCGGCGAATCTATCTCAACGCCGACTATGGGGGGCAATTCGACCGGCCCTCATGGATGGCAAGAACACTGCTTCATGAGCGTTCGCACTTTTTCGAGAGAGGCGTTGACATGTTTGGCGGCGCGCATGGGCGACTTGACACGAATGCGAGGAACCTAATGAACAGCATGGGCCTTGGCGGCGGCGGATGTGAACACATCGATTCATCGAGTCCTGGTTGTAACTGAGTAGGAGAACTGATGCGTGGGTCGGCACTAATTGCGACAGGTTTGATGCTTTCGGCTTGTGGCCAGAGCGCCCCCACCGGAGCGACTTCAGACACGCAAGTCGAGGAGCAGATCGACGTGCTCGACGGCGACACTTTCGTCGTAGGCTCGGAGGTAGTGCGCCTAGCGGGCATTGATGCGCCAGAACTCGCGACAAACGCTCGGTGTTGGGCCGAAGCGGCGTTGGCGACGCAGGCCAGAGTGATGGCGGAAAATAAACTGCACGCGCCGGGAGCCACATGGCGGGTTGTGAACGCCGACGGTCGCGACGCCGCCGGCCATCTGCTTGCGTCACTTGAGCGAAATGACGGCCAGGATCTAGGCGATCTGCTCGTTGTGGGAGGCGTGGCCGCTCGTGTCCAGCGATGGGATTGGTGCGGGCCGCGCACACAATTTCATGACGAAGGAGGGCCATCTATATGGAATCCCGTTGGCCGGAGACTAGATTCCCGTGCGTTTGATTGAGTACGATGCGTGGAACCGGGTCGATCGGATTGCGGAGAATGGCGTGTTTTTTTGGCGCGAGCCTGCTTGCGGACTACACCTACGACACGCGCGGTCGCCGCGATCTGCTCACGCGCGGCAATGGCGCGGTGACGTCGTACGCGTACGATCCCGCGTCGCGGCTGACGAGCCTGACCCACGATCTCCCCGGCGGCGCCGACGATCAGAGCTTCAGCTTCATCTATACGCCGGCCTCGCAAATCTCGCACCGCACCGCCGCGAACGATAATTATGCCTGGCCCGGCGCAAACATCACCCGCGCGTACACACGCAACGGCTTGAACCAATACACCGCCATATCCGGTACAACACACACTTACGACGTGCGCGGAAATCTTACAAACGACGGCGCGCGAACGCTGATCTACGATCTCGAGAACCGCCTCACCGGCGTGACCGGCAGCGCCAGCGCAACGCTGAACTACGACCCGCTTGGGCGATTGCGCGCGTACACGGCGGGCGGAACCACAACCGACTTCCTCTACGATGGCGACAGGCTGGTGGCGGAATACAACGGCGCAACGCTTGCACGCCGATACCTCCACGGCCCCGGCGTCGACGAACCGCTCGTCCAGTACAACGGAACTGGAACAACCGATCGCCGCTACTTGATCACAGATCATCAGGGCTCGGTGATTGCGGAGAATGGCGCAACTGTCAATCGGCGTTGAAAACTGACCCCCGTTCGGCGCGCAAAATTGACCCCTCTACAGCAAT
>CXWL01110774.1_pt1 | contig 19112 bp, 19 predicted proteins | sample 590931 | NCBI WGS metagenome assembly CXWL01 (sample SAMEA3498368, study PRJEB10139) | groundwater metagenome | biome: water well; material: biofilm material | place: Germany | collected 2015-04-27 | reverse complement strand
GCGTGCTGGCCAGTGACACGCGCACTGTGCGTTTTGAGTTCAAAGACCGCTCGCGTGAGGCGGTGTTCACGGCGGCCAAGATGCCGGTGTTTTCGCGCAAATGGGTGGCGGGCAAGCCCTTCGACCAGGTGACCAACGAGGTGCCCATATTCAGCGGCCCCTATGTGTTGGGGCAGGTCGAGATGCCGCGTCGCATTGAGTTCAAGCGCAACCCCGACTACTGGGGCTGGAAGCTGCCCGTGCGGCGCGGGCACTTCAACTTCGACCGGGTGGTGTACCGGATGTACGCAGACAACGCCGTAGCGCGTGAGGCATTCAAGGCGGGCGAGTTCGACTTTTACCGCGAACTGCGCGGCCGCGCCTGGGCGCGCGAGCACCAGGGGCCCAAGTGGGACAGCGGCCGCATCGTCAAAGCCGTGTTCCCAACGGCTTTTGGCCAGAACATGCAGTCGTACATCATGAACATGCGCCGGCCCATGTTTGCCGACATGCGTGTGCGCCAGGCCATTGGCCTGACCTATGACTTCGAGACCGTCAACAAACTCAAACTCTTCAAGCGCGCCAACAGCCAGTTCAACAACACCGAGTTCGCTGCCCAGGGCCTGCCCGGGCCGGGCGAGCTGAAGCTGTTGGAACCCTTTCGCGCCGAGTTGCCGAGTGAGGTGTTCGGCCCCGCCTACGTGGCGCCGCGTACCGACGGCGAGCCAAAGGCCCTGCGCCGCAACCTGCTGAAGGCACGTGGCTTGCTCGAAGCCGCAGGTTGGAAGCTTGACCCCGCTGGTGTGCTGCGTAACGCCAAGGGCGAGCCCTTCGAATTTGAATACCTCACGCCAGGGGACGGGAGCGAAACCGACTGGCAGGGCAACCTGACCAGGCTGGGCATCAAGATGAAGCTGCGCAATGTGGATTTCGCGCTTTACAGCCGGCGGCTGGAGCAATACGACTTCGACCTGGTGGCCATTGCGTTGCCACCGTTCACGCTGCCCGACGTGAAGCTGCTGTCGGCCTTGTTCAGCAGCAAGTCCGCCGACGAACCCGGAAACGACAACTACCGCGGCGTGAAGAGCAAGGCCGCAGACTCGCTGATGCAGACCATGGGCCGCGCACAAACGTTGACCGAGTTGCGCGACGCCGCCAGGGCGCTGGACCGCATCATCACGCACAGCCACTGGCAGGTGCCGCACCTGTACAAGGCTGAAGAAAACATGTCGTACTGGAACCGTTTTGGGCGCCCCAAGGTGCAAGCGCAATACATGTCGGCCGAGGGCTACAGCAATGGGTTTGTAGAGTGGGATCCGTGGGCACTGCTCACGTGGTGGGACAAGGCCCTGGGAGGCCAGGCGGCGGCAAAGAGCAAGGGTTGATCAACAATGCTGTACTACTTCTTCAAACGCGTTTTGCTGATGGTGCCCACGCTGCTGGGCGCGCTGACCATCACCTTTGTCGTCATGCAGTTTGTGCCAGGCGGCCCGGTCGAGCAGATCCTGGCCGAGGCACGTGCGGGCAGCGGCGGCGAGACCGGCGGGTACCGTGCCGGCAACGACCTGGACAAGAAGCAGGTTGAAGAGCTGAGAAAGATGTACGGCTTTGACAAGCCGGCCCACGAGCGCTACTTCGAGATGCTGGGCAGCTTCTTGCGCTTTGACCTGGGCAAGAGCTTCTTGCGCAACAAAGGGGTGTGGGAGCTGATCAAGGAAAAGCTGCCGGTCAGCGTTTCGCTGGGGCTTTGGACCTTTCTCATCAGCTACGTCATAAGCATCCCGCTGGGCGTTGCCAAGGCGGTGCGCGAGGGCACGCGCTTTGACGCGCTGACTACTTCACTTGTGTTGCTAGGTTATGCCATACCAGGTTTTGTGCTGGGGCTGCTGCTGATTGTTCTCTTTGCCGGCGGCAGTTTCTACGACTGGTTTCCGCTGCGTGGGCTGACCTCTGACAACTGGACCGAACTGGACTGGCCGGCGCGTGTGCGCGACTACCTCTGGCACTTGGCGTTGCCACTCACCTGCCTNNACGTGTGCTCTACAAACACATCTTTCGCAATGCGTTGATCCCGCTGGTCACCGGTTTCCCGGCGGCCTTTATTGGGGCCTTTTTCACCGGAGCGCTGCTGATCGAAACCCTGTTCTCACTGGACGGGCTTGGCCTGCTGTCTTATGAAAGCGTGGTGCGGCGCGACTACCCCGTGGTGCTGGGCACGCTGTACTTCTTCACCCTCATTGCGTTGGTGATCAAGCTGGTGTCGGACCTGCTGTACACGGTGGTTGACCCACGTGTGCAGTTTGCGGCGGTGACCAAGTGAGGGCTGCGCAATGAGTGTCGTTCTGGACATGATCCCCGCCGAGGCTGGCGACGACAGTGCGGCGGTGCCGGCCATGGAACCGCTGTCACCCAACCAGCGTGCATTGCGGCGTTTCAAGCGCAACCGCTTGGGTTATGTGTCGCTGTGGATTTTTGGTGTGTTGCTTCTGCTGGCCACTGCGGCCGAGCTCATCAGCAACGACCGCCCCATCGTGGCGCGCATCAACGGGCAGTGGTACAGCCCGATGTTCAACAACCCACCCGAAACGGCGCTGGGTGGCGACTTTGGCTCTCCCACCGAGTGGACCGACCCCTTCATCGTGGAGCTGCTGAACAAACCCGGCAACTGGGCGTTGCTCACCCTCAACCGGCATTCGGCCACCTCGGTGGACTACTTCAGCCCCAACCTGGCCCCGTTTCCGCCTGACCGCCGCAACTGGCTGGGCACCGACCCCAACGGCCGTGACATGGTGGCGCGACTGATCTATGGCTTTCGCGTGAGCATCTGGTTTGCGTTGGCGCTCACCGTGGTGGGTACGGCGCTGGGCGTGGCTGCCGGTGCCTTCCAGGGTTACTTTGGTGGCCGCACCGACCTGTTCGTTCAGCGCGTGGTGGAGGTCTGGGGCGCGGTGCCTGAACTGCTGCTGTTGATTCTGTTGGCCGCGATCTTCCAACCTTCGTTCTTGCTGCTGCTGGTGCTGTTAAGCCTGTTTGGCTGGATCGGCCTTTCCGATTACGTGCGGGCCGAATTTCTGCGCAACCGAAACCTTGAATTCGTGAAGGCGGCGCGTGCGCTGGGGCTCTCGAATGGCCAGATCATCTGGCGCCACGTGCTGCCGAATTCACTGACGCCGGTGATTACCTTCCTACCCTTCCGCATGAGCGCCGGGGTACTGGCGCTGACCTCACTGGACTTTCTGGGCCTGGGCATGCCGCCGGGCACGCCCTCTTTGGGCGAGTTACTGCGCCAGGGCAAGGAAAACCTCTACGCGTGGTGGGTGATGTTCCCCACGTTTTGCGTGCTGGTGCTGACCATGCTGCTGCTGACCTTCATTGGCGACGCGCTGCGCGATGCCTTCGACACGCGGAAGTCTTGAGATGAAACGACCCCAAGCTCACTACGTTCGCGGCCCCCAAGGGGCGCTCAGTGCCTTCGGAACGGCCGGGCGGCACTGAATGAGCACTCCCCTGCTTCAAGTCGAGCACCTGAGCGTGCGCTTTGGCGCCAGCACCGTGGTCAACGATGTGTCTTTTGCCATCGCTCCCGGCGAGAAATTTGCGCTCGTGGGTGAGTCGGGCTCGGGCAAGTCCATCACCGCGCTGAGCGTGTTGCGGCTGGTGGACGCAGCCGTCACCACCGGCGCCATCCGCTTTGCGGGCGACGACCTGATGCAACTCGGTGAGCGCCAGATGCGCGGCATTCGTGGTGCGCGCATTGCCATGATCTTTCAAGAGCCCATGACGGCACTGAATCCGCTGTTCACCGTGGGCAACCAGATTGTGGAAGTGCTGGTGCTGCACGAGGCGCTGCGCCCGAATGAGGCGCGCGCACGCGCCATTGAACTGCTGGCGCGCACGGGCATCCCCGAGCCTGAAAAGCGCATCGACGTCTATCCGCACCAGTTGAGCGGCGGCCAACGCCAGCGCGCCATGATCGCCATGGCGCTGGCCTGCAAGCCGCAGTTGCTGATCTGCGACGAGCCCACCACGGCGCTGGACGTGACCATACAGGCGCAGATCCTGGCCCTGCTGGACGAGCTACAGGCCGAGATGGGCATGGCGCTGCTCTTCATCACACACGACCTGAACCTGGTGCGCCGCTTTACCCACCGCGTGGGTGTCATGGAGCGCGGCCGGTTGGTGGAGATGGGCATCACCACCGAAGTATTTGCCAACCCCCAACACGCCTACACCCGCAAGCTGCTGGCCAGCCGGCCCGAGCGTGTGGTGCAGCCCGTGGCCGCTGACGCGCCGCTGCTGGTGCAAGGCAAGCAGGTGGACGTGAGCTTTGCCTTCAACGAAGGCTGGTTTGGCAAGCGCCAGTTTGTGGCTGTCAAGAACACCACGCTGCAACTGCGGCGCGGTGAAACTCTGGGCATCGTGGGCGAGTCGGGCTCGGGCAAAACCACGCTGGGCATGGCGCTGCTGGCGCTGCAGCCCATCAGCGCCGGCAGCGTGCACATGGGCGGCGAGCGCATCGACAACGCCGACCGCACCCACCTGCGCGCCATGCGCCGGCGCATGCAGGTGGTGTTCCAGGACCCGTTTGCCAGCCTGTCGCCGCGTTTGACCATCGGCCAGATCGTGGGCGAAGGCCTGGCGCTGCACCGCAGTGATCTCAGCACCGCCGAGCGCACGAAGCTGGTGCTGGACATGCTGGACGAAGTGGGCCTGTCAGAGCGCAGTGGTGTGGCCGGTGTGCTGCAGCGTTATCCGCATGAATTTTCAGGCGGCCAGCGCCAGCGCATTGCCATTGCACGCGCCGTGGTGCTGCGCCCCGAAGTGCTGGTGCTGGACGAGCCGACCTCGGCGCTGGACGTGTCGGTGCAGCAGCAGGTGCTGGCTCTGCTGGCTGATCTGCAGCGGCGCTACGGCATGAGCTACATCTTCATCAGCCACGACCTGGCCGTGGTGCGTGCCATGTCGCACCGCGTGATGGTCATGAAGGGCGGTGACGTGGTGGAAGAAGGTGAGTCCGAAGCGCTGTTTGCAGCGCCGCAGCAGGCCTACACACGTGAGCTGCTGGCGGCAGCGCACCTGTCCTGAATGTGAGCCTGGTGCGGTGTCGAAGGGCGCAGCGTTGGCCGATACTGCGGGCCTTCAGGAGACCGCCCCATGCCCCGCCCCATACTTGACGAAGCCCACATCCACCCCGCCGTGCGCGAGACCATCGCCCACCAGCACGAGAGCACGCTGCGCGAGGTGCAAGCCGCCCTGACCCAGCACCCCGTGGTGGTGGTGGGCATGGCCGGCAACCCCTTCTGCCGCAAGGCGCGCAAGGCGCTCACCAGTGCCGGCGTGGCCCACCAATACCTGGAATACGGCAGCTACATCAGCCAGTGGCGCCGGCGCAATGCGCTGAAGATGTGGACCGGCTGGGCCACCATGCCGCTGGTGTTTGTGAAGGGCACGCTGGTGGGTGGCGCGCAAGACTTGGTGCGGCTCATCGAAAGCGGCGAGATCAAGCGCATGCTCGGTTGACGGCCTGGCCACCACTGGCCCCGCCCGCGGGCCCATTGAGCGGCGGTTTCTGCCATTGGCCCAAGGGCGCCCTGCGCGACCAGGCCCAGGCCGCAGAATCGCCGCCCATGAGATTCACCACCATTCTTGCCGCTGCCACCTTGGGTGTGCTGGCCACCGACCCCGGGCATGCGGCCGATGCACGCCCTGGCCTCACCCCTTGCCGCCTGCCAGGCCTGCAGCACGAGGCCTATTGCGGCAGCGTGCGCCGCCCGCTGGACCCGGCCGCCCCCGGCGGCACGCAGATCGACGTGCACTACGCCGTGCTGCCCGCCCTGGCGCGCAACCGCAAGCCCGATCCGGTGTTCTTTTTTGCCGGCGGGCCCGGCCAGAGCGCCATGGATCTGGGGGGCAGCGTGGCACGCATGCTGGTGCGGGTGAGCAACCGGCGCGACGTGGTGCTGGTGGACCAGCGTGGCACTGGCCGCAGCGCGCCGCTCAAATGCCCCGAGCCGGCGCCCACGCAGCCCATGGCCGAGGCCGTCAGCCACCAGGGCCTGACGGCCCGGCTGCACGCCTGCCGTGCCCAGCTACAAAAGCTGCCGCACGGCGACTTGCGCCACTACACCACCTGGGTCGCGATGCAAGACGCCGATGCGGTGCGTGTGGCGCTGGGGGCCGAGCAGGTCAACGTCATGGGCGGCAGCTACGGCACACGGGCGGTGCTGGACTACATGCGCCAATTTCCCAAGGCCGTGCGCCGTGCGGTGATAGACGGCGTGGCGCCGCCCGACATGGTGTTGCCGGCGTCCTTTTCCACCGACAACCAGGCCGCGCTGGACGGTCTGATCAACGCCTGCGCCGCCGACAAGGCCTGCGCCGCGCGTTACCCCGGCTTGCGCGGCGACTGGCAGGCCTTGCTGACCAGCCTGCCGCGTGAGGTGAGCGTGGCGCACCCCGTCACCGGGCAGGTCGAGCGGCTGACGGTCAACCGCAACACCGTGCTCAACGTGATGCGTGGCCCCTTGTACGCGCCAGTGCTGGCCTCGGTGCTGCCGCTGGCCGTGACCGAGGCGGCACGTGGGCGCTTTGAGCCCCTGCTGGGCCTGAGCACGGCGCTGACCGGCGGGCGTGGTTTGCAGATGGCCGAGGGCATGCACTTCTCTGTGGTGTGCGCCGAAGACCTGCCGCGCCTGGCACAGGCCACCGACAAACCCGGCGCCGACTTCGGCGACATGGCCGTGGGCATGTACCGCGCGGTGTGTGAAGGCTGGCCACGTGGCAGCGTGCCGGCGGCCTTTTACACGCTGCCGGCGGCCCCGGCGGCCACGNNCGCTGGTGCTGTCTGGCGGCGCCGACCCCGTGACGCCGCCGCGCCATGGTGCGCGTGTGGCCCAGGCGCTGGGCGCCAAGGCCCGCCACGTGGTGGTGCCGCAGGCCGGCCACGGTGTGATGGGCATAGGCTGCATGCGTGACGCGCTGTTCCGTTTTGTGGATGCCGCCAGTGACGACGAAGCGCTCAAGGTCGACGCCGACTGCGCCAAGGCCATACCGCGCCCACCGGCCTTTGTGCCGGTGCAGGCACCGGCTGCCGCTGCGTCTGCGGCCTCTGCAGCGTCTGCTGCCACCACTGCCAAACCTTGAGCCCGCCATGATCGAAGTGCATCAACTCAGCAAACGCTTCACCCAGGGCCGGGGCCGCAAGGCACGCACGGTGTTGGCGGTGGACGGCGTCAGCTTCACCGCCGCCAACGGCTGCATCACAGGCCTGCTGGGCCCCAACGGCGCGGGCAAGACCACCACGCTGCGCATTGCCGCCGCGCTGATCGAGCCCGACACCGGGCACGTGCGTGTGGACGGCATCGACGTGGCCACGCAGCCGCAGCTGGCGCTGGCGCGCATGGGTGTGCTCAGCGACGCACGTGGCCTGTACCCGCGCTTGACGGCACGCGAGAACATCGTCTACTACGGGCGCCTGCATGGCATGACGCCGGCGGCGGCTGCCGCGCGCGCTGAGGCGCTGGCGCAGATGCTGGACATGCAGCCGCTGCTGGACCGCCGCACCGAAGGCTTCAGCCAGGGCGAGCGCATGAAAACGGCGCTGGCGCGGGCACTGGTGCATGACCCCGCCAACATCGTGCTGGACGAACCCACCAATGGCCTGGACGTGCTGGCCACGCGCGCGCTGCGCGACACACTGCGCCGGCTGCGTGACGAGCAGGGCAAGTGCATCGTGTTCTCCACGCACATCATGCAAGAGGTAGAGCGGCTGTGTGACCAGGTGGTGGTGGTGTCACACGGCCGCACCGTGGCCAGCGGCACCGTGGCCGAGCTGGCGGCCGCCAGCGGCGAGAGCGACTTTGAGGAGACCTTTGTGAAGCTGGCTTTCAGCCCTGACGAGCGCCATGGGGCCGCATCCACCCAAGCCGCCACCGGAGCCCACGCGTGATGGCCGCCGCCTGGATCGTCTACGTCAAGGAACTCACCGACGCGCTGCGCGACCGGCGCACGCTGCTGATGGTGTTGCTCAGCTCGGTGGCCATCGGGCCACTGGTGCTGGTGCTGGTGTCCACACTGGTGGCCGGCATTGAAAAGCGCGCCGAGGCGCGTGTGGTGGTGGCGCACGGCATGGCCCACGCACCCAGCCTGCGCAACTACCTGGAGCGCCAGACCTACACCGTGCAGGACGCGCCGGCTGGCTTTGAACAGCAGCTCAAAGACAGCAAGCTCGGCGAGCCGGTGCTGGTGGTGCCCAAGGACTTTGAAGCCGACCTGGCGCGTGGTGTGGCGCCCGAGGTGGAACTGGTGTCCAGCGCTGCCAACCAGCGCGCGCAAGTGGGCACCGGCGGTGTGATGCGGCCGCTGCGTGGCTTCAACCAGGAACAGGCCACGTTGCGCCTGGCAGTGCGCGGTGTGTCGCCGGCGGCGCTGGAGGCCATGCGCATTGAAGAGCGTGACCTGGCCGACCCGGCCACGCGCGCTGCCCAGCTATCGACCATGGTGCCCTTCTTCGTGTTGATGGCCGTGCTCTACGGCGCGCTGAATGCGGCGCTGGACAGCACGGCCGGCGAACGTGAACGCGGTTCGCTGGAGCCGCTGCTGATGAACCCGTCATCACGTTTGGCACTGGTGCTGGGCAAGTGGGGCGCGGTGGCCAGTGTGGGCATGCTGATCGCGGTCTTGTCGTGCTTGAGCTTCTTGCCAGGGCAGTGGCTGCTCAAGAGCGAAGCACTGGCGGCGATGTTCCGTTTTGGCATCGTCGAGGCACTGGCCTTCATCGGGCTGCTGCTGCCGCTGGCTGGCGCGCTGGCGGCGCTGTTGATGGCCATTGCCATACGCTGCAAGAGCTTCAAGGAAGCCCAGGCCAACGCCACCGTGGTGGTGTTGGCGGTGTCGATGCTGCCGCTGATCAGCCTGCTCAACCAGGAAGGCACGGCGCCCTGGCACCTGTGGGTGCCGGCCCTGGCGCAGACCACGTTGATGGGCCGTGTGCTGCGTGGTGAGGCTCTGCCTTTGGCCGACGTGCTGGTGCCGGTGCTGGTGAGCGTGGTGGTGGTGGCGCTGGCGGTGGCCTTTGTGGCGCGCACACTGCGTAGCGCGGCGCTGAAGTAAGCAGTTGCTCGCGCCCGGCCCTGAAGTCCTGCGTGAGCGGCGGGCGCTGTGGCTGCTAGTTGACGCGGGACTTCAGCGCCCGCTGCACTTCTTGCTGCCACGGCAGAGCGCGCACCAGCTCGTTGAGGAAACACGCCGCCTCGTGTGCGGTGAGCACTTCGCCTTCGGTGCCCACCAGGCGCAGGTTGGTGACCACCGCCAGTGGGTCGGCCATGGCCACCACGCCGCACGAGATCTGCACCCAGTCCCAGGCCATGCCGGCCTGGCCGCTGGCAGCAGCGGCCGCCCACACGGTCTGGCCCGCCGCCGGGCCGGGCGTGTCGCCGTACAGGGTGACACGGGTGCCCATGTGCTCAAAGCGTACCGGGGTGGGTTCCATGGCCTGCCACAATAGCGGCGGCCAGGCACGCAGAGACCACGGAGTGGCGGGCGGATGGACGGGGGGCCGAGAGCCAATTGCTGTGTTCCTCATGCCGCTATCTTTCGGCATGCGGGCCTCGGAGGAAAGCTGTAAACCCTGTCAGGGCACCCGCCTTGGCTGTGCCTTTCTGGTCTGGCGAGGAGAGTAATGCTCCCTGGTGGCTACACGTCGGTGCTGCAGAGCAAGGACCGCAGCGAGTTTCGTGATGAGGTCGTGCGCTTCACGCAGCGCCTTGGGTTCGAGACGGTCTCGGCCATCACGATCATCGACCGTGGCCTGGGCAAGAGCGACTTCATCCACGTCGATAACACGCCCACCGACTACGTTGAACCCTACAGCGACCTGGGCAAATCTCGCCGTGACCCGGTGATGCAGCATTGCAAGCACCAGAGTGTGCCCATCATCTGGGACCGCCAGACCTATGTGAACCACGGCGTCGTGGATCTGTGGGAGCAACAAGCGGGTTTCGGTTATTGCACAGGCATTGCCATGGCGCTTCATCTGCCTGACGGCAAGCACTTCCTGCTGGGCGTGGACCGTGACCAACCTCTGCCCCAGGACCCTGACGAACTGCAACGCGTGGTGGCCGACCTGCAGCTCTTTGCCGTGCTGGCTCAGGACGCTGCGGTGCGCCTCTTGGTGCCCGTTGACGAGCAGCCCGACCGCCCCGCGCTGACCCCACGAGAACTGGAAGTGCTGCGCTGGACCATGGAAGGCAAGACCGCGTGGGAGGTGGGTGCCGTGCTGGGCATCACCGAGCGCACCGCCGTGCTGCACGTGAGCAACGCCATGCACAAGCTGGGCTGCGTCAACAAGCACCAGGCCGTGCTCAAGGCGCTGCGGCTGGGGCTCATTCAATAACGCCTATGTGCTGCGGCTTACCCGCAACCTGTAAGACCTAACAGTTCTCGGCTTCTTGTGCGCCTGCTCCAATCTGCCCAACGTGTGAATTCGCACGGTGCCTCTGGTGGAGACTTCTCATGCAGCGCACTTCCAAGACCATTTTCCCGCAGACCGCCGCCAAGGCGCAGGCCCCGTCGCAGCCCAAGCCGCTGGACGCCCGTGAGCTGGCCCAGGTGTCCGGTGGGCTGCCCCGTGGCGGTGGTTGGGCAGCCAGCGCCCCTGTGCCGGTCTTGCTGCCACGCGGCGGCGGCTGGTGATGCCGCCCGGGCGGCAATTTGCCGTCCGGGGTCTCTGCCGGGTTGGGTAGCGGGTCGCCAGGCGGCCTTCAAGCACCCGGCCGTGTCTGAGCCGTGATCGAAAACCGCCCGCTGTTCCGGCCCGAGGCCGTGCAGGCGCAAAGCCAGCAATGGCTGGGCGGGGTTCAGCTCGTGCGTCCCTTGTTGCTGAGCTGGCTGACCACCGGCGTGGTGCTGGTGGCTTTGGCCGTGGGCACTTTTCTGGCCCTTGCGCCGTATACACGCAAGGCAGCAGCCAATGGCGTGCTGGCGCCCGACACCGGCCTCATCCGCTTGGTGCCCAGCGCTGCTGGCACCGTGCTTGAGCGCCGCGTGGCCGAAGGCCAGACTGTGTTGGCCGGCGACGTGATGTTTGTGCTGGCGCTGGAGCGCCCGTTGCTGGCTGGCGGCGCGCAAGCCCTGGTGCGCCGCAGCCTGGACGACCGGCGTCGCTGCCTGACCGAATCAGCGCGCAGCCAGCAGGTGCTGGTGCGCACGCAGCAGGCGGCGTTGGGCAGCCGCCTGGCCGCACTGGACGCCGAGCAGGCGCAGCTGGACATCGAAAGTGGCATGCAAAAGCAGCGTCTGGTGCTGGCCGAGCAGGCCCTGGCACGGCTCGAATCTTTGATGGCCCAGCAGTTTGTTGCTGCTGCGCAGGTGCAGGCCAAGGCCGAAGAGGTGCTGGCCCTGCGCGCTGCGGCCCAAGGCCTGGTGCGCCAGCGCGCCGCGCTGCAGCGTGAGCACGCGGAACTGCAAGGCGAACAACGCAGCTTGCCCATGCTGGCCAGCGGCCAGGCGGGCAGCCTGGAGCGCGACTTGTCACAGCTGGAACGCGAGGCCGCCGAGCAAGACGCCGAGCAGCGCCTGGTGGTGCGTGCGCCGCGCGCCGGCACGGTAAGCACGCTGCTGGCCGAGCCTGGCCAGAGCGTGTCACCGGCCTCGGCCCTGGCCACGCTGGTGCCGCAGGGCGCCAAGCTGCAGGCCGAGTTGTATGCGCCGTCCAGCGCCGTGGGTTTTGTGCGCCCAGGCCAGCCGGTGCGCCTGCGTTTTGAGGCTTTTGCCTACCAAAAATACGGCCACCAGCCGGGCCACGTGCTGCAGGTGTCGCGCACGCCCCTGGCGGCCAATGAAATGGCGGCGCTGGCGCTGCCGGCCACGGCGGCCGGGGGTGAGCCGATGTTCCGCATCACCGTGGCACTGGACGACCCGGCCACGACGCTGCCCCTGTCAGCGGGCATGCGGCTGCAGGCCGACGTGCTGCTGGAGCGCCGCCGCCTGGTGGAATGGCTGTTTGAGCCGCTGCTGGGCTTGCAGGGGCGCATGTAGTGGGCATGGCCGGCAGCTTGCAGTTGGGTCTGCGTGGTGCACAGGTGCCGCTGATTCTGCAGACCGAGGCAGCCGAATGCGGCCTGGCCTGCCTGGCCATGGTGGCCGGTGCGCACGGGCTGGACACCGACCTGCCCACGCTGCGGCAGCGCTTTTCAGTGTCGCTCAAGGGCGCCACCCTGGTGGACCTGGTGCGCATGGCGGACGCGCTGAAGCTGCAGTCACGGGCCGTGCGTGCTGAGCTGGACGAACTGCCGCAGTTGCCCACGCCCTGCATCCTGCACTGGGACATGAACCACTTTGTGGTGCTGGTGCGGCAACGCGGCCAGCAGGTGCTGATCCACGACCCCGCCTGCGGCGTGCGGCGTTTGAGCCTGGACGAGTTTTCGCGCCACTTCACCGGCGTCGCGCTGGAACTGCAGCCTGCACCAGGCTTTGTGACGACCACAGAGCGTCGCCACGTGAGTGTGCGCCAACTCATGGGGCCGGTAACAGGGCTACGGCGCTCGCTGGGGCAGATCCTGCTGTTGGCGCTGGTGCTGGAAGCCTTTGTGCTGCTCAGCCCGTTTTTCATGCAGTGGGTGGTGGACGGTGTGCTGGTCAGTGGCGACCGCGACCTGCTGGTGACGCTGGGCATAGGCTTTACGCTGCTGGTGCTGATCCAGTCGGCCACGGCAGCGGCGCGCGCCTGGGCGGTGCTGGTGCTGTCGGCCACGCTCAACCTGCAGTGGCTGGTGAACGTGTTTGCCCACCTGCTGCGCTTGCCGGTGGACTGGTTTGAAAAACGGCACCCGGGCGACGTGTGGTCACGTTTTGGTTCGGTGCAGCAGATCCAGCGCACGCTGACCACCAGCTTCATTGAGGCCGTGCTTGACGGCGCCCTGGTGGTGCTGACGCTGGCCATGATGGCGCTGTACAGCGTCACGCTCAGTGCCGTGGCGCTGGCGGCTGTGCTGGTGTACGCGCTGATCCGCTGGGTGTTTTTCCGCCCGCTGCGGGAGGCCAGTGAAGAGGCCCTGGTGTTTGAAGCACGCCAGTCCAGCCACTTTCTGGAGTCGCTGCGTGGTGTGCTGGCCATCAAGCTGTTCAACGCGCAGGCCGACCGGCAGTCGCGTTTTTCCAGCCTGGTGGTGGACACCATGAACGCGCAAATCAGCATCCGCAAGCTGGAGCTGTGGGCGGCGGTGGCGCACCGGCTGCTGTTTGGCCTGGAGCGTGTGGCGGTGGTCTGGGTGGGTGCCTGGCTGGTGATGGAAAACCGCCTCACCGTGGGCATGCTGTTCGCATTTTTTGCCTACAAGGAAACCTTTGCCAACCGCGTGAGTGCACTCATCGACAAGGCCGTGGAGCTGAAGATGCTGCGCCTGCAGGGTGAACGCCTGGCCGACATCGTGCTCACGCCGCCCGAGGCCGACACGGCACAGCCACCGCGTGAGCTGAGTGCCGGCATCGAGCTGCGCAACGTGAGCTTTGCCTACGCCGACGGCGAACCTGAGGTGCTGCGCGAAGTGAGCCTGAAGGTGGAGCCCGGTGAGTCGGTGGCCATCGTCGGGCCCTCGGGTTGTGGCAAGTCCACCTTGCTCAAGCTGATGTTGGGCATCGTGGAACCCACGCAGGGTGAGGTGCTGGTGGGCGGTTTACCGTTGGCGCGGGTGGGCCTGCGTGCCTGGCGTGACCAGGTGGGTGTGGTGATGCAGGACGAGTCACTGTTCTCAGGCTCTGTGGCCGACAACATCAGCTTCTTTGCCCCCGCGCCCGACGCCGCGTGGCTGGCGCAATGCGCCCAGGTGGCGGCGGTGCACGACGACATCGAGGCCATGCCCATGGGCTATCACACGCTCATTGGTGACATGGGTGCGGCGCTGTCGGGTGGGCAGAAGCAGCGCATCTTGCTGGCGCGCGCGCTGTACAAGCGCCCGCGTGTGCTGCTGCTGGACGAAGCCACCAGCGCGCTGGACGTGGAGCGCGAACGCGTGGTGAACCAGGCCGTGCGGCAACTGGCGCTGACGCGCGTGATCGTGGCGCACCGCCCCGAAACCATTGCCTCGGCCGGGCGCGTGATTGCCCTGCACGATGGCCGCGTGGCGCAAGACCTGCGCAGTGTGGCCAGCGGGGCGCTCATGCAGTAGGTGACTGACCCGCCGCATGGCGGGCTGTCAAGCCGGCATGTCCCGGGCTTACTTGGCCTTCATCGGGCAGGAGCTGTAGCCCAGTACCGTGTACAGCGGGCAAGAACCCATGGCCGCCGTGAGCAGCGGCACCACGCCTATCCAGCCCCAGACACCGATGGTGCCAGTGAGCGTGAGCGCAATCAGCACCAGGCCGATGACGATGCGGATAATGCGGTCGAAGCCGCCGACGTTGCTCTTCATGAAAGTTCTCCTGCCGTGGGTGCGTCGGGCTGCGCTTGGATGTGAAAGGACTCTGGTGCACCGATGCAGGCAGTGTGCGCGGGCGCACCTGCCGCCGTCGGTGACCTGTGTTACACGCCGTGGGCCGATCGTCAGCCGGCGGGTGGTGTGGGCACGGCACCCGCAGCCAGCGTACGCAGTGCGGCACTGTCCAGCACGTCGATGCGCTCGCGGCCCAGGCGCACCCAGCCCGAACGCTCAAAGCGGCTGAGCAGGCGCGAGACGATTTCGCGCACCGTGCCCAGCTCGTCGGCCAGCGACTGGTGTGTGCAGCGCAGCACTGCGCCGTGGCCCAGCAGGGTGTGCGCCAGACGCTGGTCCAGGCGCTGAAACGCCACCGCCTCGGCCAGCGCCATGAGCTCGGCCAGGCGGTCGGCAAAGATGCCAAACACGTAGCGGCGGAAAGCCTCGTGCTGCGTCCAGCGCGCAAAACCCGCCGGGCTGAGCAGCACCAGCTCGGTAGCTTCATAGGCCTGGCCGTGCGCCGCCATCGGGCCCCGGCCGAACAGGCAGGACGTGGACACCACACACAGCTCGCCGGGTGTCACGCGGTACAGCTCCAGCGTGCGGCCGCCGGGTGAGCCACGCGCCACGCGCACGCCACCGCTCAGCACCATGGGGAAGCCCCGGCACGGCTTGCCTTCTTCAAAGAGCACGGTGCCGGCGGGCGCGGCCATGACCTGGGCTTCGGTGGCCAGTGCGGTGTTCAGGTCGGTCGCATCCAGGCTTTGCAGCACCGGGTAGAGCGCCAGCAGTTGCTGGCCGGCGGCCGTGTGCATGTTCAAAGGGGCGTGGTCTGGCGTTCAAGCGTGCCGAGCCAGGCCATGGCGTGGTCACGGGTGTTGCCACACATCTCGGCATGGGGCATGAGCGACGCGCACACGGCCGGCCTTTCGGGGTGGCCAAAGATGCGGCAGCGCTGATCGTCGTCAAGCTGCACGCAGCGCACCCCGGCGGCCTTGCCCAGCAGCATGCCGGGAACGGGCGAGGTGATTGACGGTGCCGTGCAGCACGCGCCGCAGGCGGGGCGGCAGTCCATGGTGTGAATGCTATCGCCCCTGCCCCAGCGGCGCGAAGGTGGCTTCGTAGAATCGCCGCATGCTGCATCCCCAGGAATTTGACGTCATTGTGGTGGGCGGTGGCCATGCCGGCACCGAGGCTGCGCTGGCGGCCGCCCGCATGGGCTGCACCACGCTGCTGCTCACCCACAACATAGAGACGCTGGGGCAAATGAGTTGCAACCCCAGCATCGGTGGCATCGGCAAGGGCCACCTGGTGAAAGAGGTGGATGCGCTGGGTGGCGCCATGGCGGCGGCGACCGACGAAGCCGGCATCCAGTTCCGCATCCTCAACGGCAGCAAGGGCCCGGCCGTGCGGGCCACGCGGGCGCAGGCCGACCGCATCCTTTACAAGGCGGCCATACGCCACCGGCTGGAGAACCAGCCCAACTTGTGGATCTTTCAGCAGGCGGTGGACGACCTCATGCTGGAGGGCGAGCGTGTGGTGGGTGCCGTGACGCAGGTGGGCGTGCGCTTCCGGGCGCGGGCCGTGGTGCTGACGGCCGGCACGTTTCTGGACGGCCGCATCCACGTGGGCCTGCAGAACTACAGCGCCGGCCGTGCGGGCGACCCGCCGGCGGTGAGCCTGTCGGCACGGTTGAAGGAGCTGAAGCTGGCGCAGGGCCGGCTCAAGACCGGCACGCCACCGCGCATTGACGGGCGCTCTATCGACTTCAGCAAGTTGCAAAAGCAGCCGGGTGACCTGGACCCGGTACCGGTGTTCAGCTTTCTGGGCCGTGCCGAGCGCCACCCGCAGCAGGTGCCGTGCTGGGTGACCCACACCAACGCGCGCACGCACGAGATCATCAGGAGCGGCTTTGACCGCAGCCCCATGTTCACCGGCGTCATCGGTGGCGTGGGGCCGCGTTACTGCCCGAGCATCGAAGACAAGGTCAACCGCTTTGCCGACAAGGATTCGCACCAGATCTTTCTGGAGCCCGAGGGCCTGACGACCCACGAGTTTTATCCCAACGGCATTTCCACCTCCCTGCCCTTTGATGTGCAGATTGCAGCGGTGCAGAGCATGGCCGGGCTGGAGCACGCGCACATCCTGCGGCCGGGTTACGCCATCGAATACGACTACTTTGACCCGCGTGAGCTGCGGCCCAGCTTTGAGACGCGCGCCATCCAGGGGCTCTTTTTTGCCGGGCAGATCAACGGCACCACGGGTTATGAAGAGGCGGCGGCGCAAGGCTTGTACGCGGCAGTGAACGCGGCCTTGCAGGTGCAGGGACGTGCCCCGTGGCTGCCCCGGCGCGACCAGGCCTACCTGGGTGTGCTGGTGGACGACCTGGTGGCCAAGGGCGTGACCGAGCCCTACCGCATGTTCACCAGCCGGGCCGAATTCCGCCTGCAACTGCGTGAAGACAACGCCGATCTGCGCTTGACCGAAATGGGCCGCGAGCTGGGCTTGGTGGACGATGCCCGCTGGGCCGCCTTCAGCCGCAAGCGCGAGCGCCTGGAGCGTGAACTGCAACGCCTGCGCGCCACCTGGGTGCGCCCCGCCACACTGCCGGCGGCCGACGCCGAACGCTTGCTGGGCAAGGCCCTGGAGCACGAGTACCCGCTGCTGGACTTGCTGCGCCGCCCCGGTGTGGGCTATGACGCCGTGGCCGAGGCGGCACGCATTGCTGGCCACGGCGACGCTGTTTCACGTGAAACACTGCGGGTCGAGTGCGGTGTGGCCGAGGCCGATGCCGTGATCGAGCAGGCCGAGATCCACATCAAGTACGCCGGCTACATTGACAAGCAGATCGACGAGGTAGAGCGTGCGTCAAGCATGGAAGGCTTGGCGCTGCCCGACAACCTGGACTACGGCGCAGTCACCGCTTTGTCGATTGAAGCGCGCCAGAAGCTGGCCCGCCACCGGCCGGCCACGCTGGGGCAGGCGTCGCGAATCTCCGGTATCACGCCGGCAGCCATATCTTTGCTGCTGGTGCACCTGAAGAAGCACAGAGGCCGCACCGGCCGTGCCGCCCAGCCTGAACAAGGCGAAGCCGCTTGATCACGCCGGCCGACATCAGTGCCACCTGTTCCTTGCTGGGCCTGGCGCCCACGCCAGGGCAAGCCGCCGCGCTGCAAGACTATCTGGCGTTGCTTCAGCGCTGGAACGCCACCTACAACCTCACGGCCGTGCGTGACCCCACCACTATGGCCACGCATCACCTGGCCGATTGCCTGGCCGTGCTGGCACCTCTGCAGCGCCACTGCACACAAGGCCGTGTGCTGGACGTGGGCAGCGGCGGCGGCTTGCCGGGGGTCGTGTTGGCCATCATGCAACCTGCGCTGGACGTGACCTGCGTGGACGCGGTGGGCAAAAAGGCCGCGTTCATTCGCCAGGTGGCCGGCTGCCTTCACCTGCCCAACCTGCATGCGGTACACACGCGCGTGCAGGACTTGAAGCTGGCGCCCTTTGACCTGATTGCCTCACGCGCCTTTGCCTCGCTGGCCGACTTCACCACCTGGACCGCAGCCCACCTGGCGCCGCAAGGTTTGTGGATGGCCATGAAGGGAAAGCTGCCCGCCGAGGAAATTGCGGCCCTGCCGCTGGAAACCGAGATGTTTCACGTGGAACCGCTGGCCGTCCCAGGCTTGGATGCCGAGCGCTGCCTGGTGTGGATGCGGCGCCGGGCACGCGCCTGAGAGTGTCAGACCCACAGCCGTTTGGGTGCTTTCGCATCCGCCGCAGCACGCGCCCGCCGGCAAAACTGCGATACGCTCCCGCCTCACCACAGCGGGTTTCCAGTCTGGCCTGCTGGCAAGCCCACCCCCCCCCCACATCGCCACGGCCGACGCCTCCCGCTGAGAGGCCACCCTCGCCCCATGTTCCTTGGCATCTCCGACTTTGGCGCCTATTGCGCGGCCATCCTGCTGTTCCTGGCCCTGCCCGGCCCTGGCACTTTTGCCCTGCTTACTTCCACAGCCAAGGGCGGTTTTCGTGGCGGCGCCGGCGCCACGCTGGGCTTGATCGTGGGCGACCAAGTGCTGCTGTGGCTGGCCGTGGCCGGCGTGGCGGCGCTGCTGGCGGCCAACCCCTTGGTCTTTCAGGCTGTGCAGTACGCCGGCGCCGCCTACCTGGCCTGGATCGGACTCAAGCTCGTCTTTGCCAAGCCCGGTAGCGCCTCACCCATCCGCATTGAGCCGCGCCAGTACGCCCGGCAGGCGTTCTTCATCACCCTGCTCAACCCCAAGGCCATCGTTTTCTACATGGCCTTTTTCCCGCTCTTCATTGACCCCGCCACGCACCGTGGTGCCATCACCTTTGCGGCCATGGCCGCCACCATCGCTGTCATCACGGCGGTGTACTGCCTCACGCTGTGCGCCTTTGCCAAGGCCGTCAGTGCCAGGGTCAAGGCCCACCAGGGCGTTGCGCGGGGGCTGGAGAAGCTGGCGGGTGTCTTTCTCGTCGGCTTTGGCATCAAGCTCGGAACCCAGTGACCATGCGCATCTTTTGCATCGCAAACCAAAAGGGCGGCGTCGGCAAGACCACCACCACCGTCAACCTGGCTGCAGGCCTGGCCCAGCTGGGCAAACGTGTGCTGCTGGTGGACCTGGACCCGCAGGGCAACGCCACCATGGGCTCGGGCATCGACAAGCGTGCGCTCGACCCGAGTGTGTACGACGTGCT